>Ga0209577_10001059_pt1 | contig 27551 bp, 34 predicted proteins | sample GraSoiAngelo_109_FD_185874 | JGI IMG/M metagenome (GOLD analysis project Ga0209577, IMG submission 185874) | Grasslands soil microbial communities from the Angelo Coastal Reserve, California, USA - 14_0903_12_20cm (SPAdes) (version 2) | ecosystem: Environmental > Terrestrial > Soil > Grasslands...
GCGCATCCGGTTTGACAGGATCACCTCACGGATACGCGCTCGCCGCAACTCGGATGGATACAGATCAGGCGGCGCGCTTGGCCAGCGTTCTGAGGCCCAGAAGATCCTTGATGAGCACAGATCTGCGGTGGCTGGCAAGAATGCCGCGCTGTTCCCAATCCGACAGCAGGCGGCTAACCGTAAAGGAGGTCATGCCCGTCATCTGCGCCAGCTCCTCATGCGTGAGGCTGATGGGAGCGGGTTCTCGCGTGCCGTCTTGGTTTTGTTCAAGAAGACGGACTAACGTTCGTGCCAACCGTGGGGCGACCGGTTGGGTGGCGAGTTCGTGAAAGCGTTCCTCGAGCACCTGCAAGCGCTCGCTCAATACTTGAGACGCGTTCAGGGCAAGGGCAGGATATCGTTCTGCGAGAGTTTGAAAGTCCCCTGCTTTCCAGACGAGCATATGGCATCGCTCCAGTGCCTGGGCGGTTCGCGTGTGGGGACTATTCGGCGCTAGCCCAAGTCCGCCTACAACTTCTCCACTTGCCCGCATGCTTAGGATCACATCGTCACCTCCCGGGCTGGTCTCGGTGATCTTCACTCGACCGGAGATGAGGAGGAAGGTGAACTTTACCGGATCTCCCTGACGGAAGATCGTCTCACCCTTCGCGAAGTGGCGCTCCTGCGCAATCGAAACGATCTCACTACACTCGGCCGAAGCGATGCCATAAAAAAGTGGGGATCTCAGAACACTGTCGACTCGGGTATCGAGGGGCAACGTTGACATTCAATTCACCAAACCAGATGCGATATCGCCATGCAAGCGGGCAGCATGAGGAAAAAGCTGCCAAGAAAAAAGGTTCGCACCATGGGTGCCTTGCGCCCCTTGCTAGGGGCTTCTGGGCGCTACTCTACTGGGAGTCCACTCGCGCGAAACTTGCCGATCACGACGTCAACTTGACTTCCGGGTTTCACGGCCCGATGTGAATTAAAGAAGACCATCCAGTATTCGCGCCCGTTCTCCGGCGTAGCAACCTGGCGCAACTGGCCGACCCTCTCCGCCTGTGCAAGTTCCATCTTCGCACCCGTGCCGGTCTCTATCAGATAAGGAGTCTCCTTTTTGTCGTTGAGTGCCTGGGCCTTTATCGGGTCCACCACTCGCCAGCTGAACCGAAGCAATTCGCCCGAGGCGGTCTGTCTGACGCGGAGGTCGTCAACACCCCAAATTCGCCTGTACATCATGGCTCCCCGTGCGCTTCTTGAAAGCGAAGGCAGACTGACCAGAGGCGGGGCTGGAGTAGACATAGCGGACGGTTTTATTTCCGACCTTTCGTTACCCTGGGACAAAGGCATAAGGCAAGGGGGAGCGAGAATGCTGCTCGCGAGCAAGCCCGCGAGCAGCATTCTCTGAGGTGTTGGTGGCTGGCCGATCACTGTGGGTTCACCGAATACGGCGCAGCACCTATCGGTCCTGTGTGATTGTAGTTTCCGAGTGGCGTTTGCCCTGCACCCGGAGTGGTGGTCAGCGTCGAGTTGGCGTACGACAGCGGACCGTAGAACATGTTGATCCAGTTGTTACCTTCATCCACGGTCGCCGCCGGGGCCAGCGTGAACGCCGGGTAGAACTGGTTTATATCGGGAACTCCCGGAGGCACGGTCATGGACACTCCTACCGTTCCTGGCTGGATGCACCCCGGAGCATTGGCGTTGCCGTTCGGGCCCGAGCAGAGCAGCGGCGCAATCTCCGGCGGTACACGCGAGCCATTGCAGTACTGGTGCACAAACCCTGGGTTGGCCGAACTGCTGAGAGGGTAACCACTGCTGCTGGTCAGGATTGAAGCCACCGGGGTGAGGGTGAATCCTGAACCATGGTTGGTCGGTGACGTATCACCATAGACCCCGATGTCCCAATAACTTGCTCCTCCGGGGCAAGCGCCAGTCGTGCTTTGCGTCAAAGAGGGAACCAGTTGCACCGTCGTCTGCAAACTCGGCGTGGTGGGAATGGCTCCCGTAGTGATGTGGAAGGTGCGGTTCTGCCAGAAGATGTCCCCAACCAGTATCGGGTTGGAGAATTTGGTGCAGCCTGCATGTCCTAGACCGCAGTTCACGGTAGGAACAGTGAACGCTGCCAGGAGGTTTGCATCGTGTTTCTCCGTTTCCAGCCCTGCCGGCAGCGGAACTGACTGAGTGATCGCGGTGTTGGTGCACGCCGGCGGAGGTGGAGTTATCGTCGGGTCACAGCCCGGCGGTGGCGCGCTGGCGAACGAGGCTCCACCCGCATCGAACAATACTCCCGCCGAAGAGGTCGTATCGTTCGACGCCACCGTGTTCTGGATGAAGTTTACCTTCACGGCGTTGTGCAGCGAGACTCCGCCTCCCGTCCAGCCGGCAACGTTATTCACAATGACGTTGTTGGTGACATTGACCTGGTACCAGGCATCCGAGTTGTTGGGGTTGCGTTGCACCTCGGTTCCGTTGACGTGCTGTAACCGCAGGCCACCACCACTACCACCCTCGGCAGTGTTGCCCAGGATCACGTTGTTGCTAACCGTCGTGTTGGGACCAGCGCCATCGGCGAGCGCAGGAGGACATTCGGTGTCGACCAAGGCGGCCTCGCAAACCGTACCATCGGTGGCCGCGCCTCCCACGATCAGGCCACCGCCGTGGGTGGGCAGCGTCGGGTTGGTGCTCTGATTGAAGACGATCCAGTTGTGGTCGATGGTTCCGTTATAGATGAACCCAAAGTGAGCGACGCCACCGCCGTCGCCACCGCTCAGGTTGCCGCACACCCAGTTGTACTGGAAGCGGTAGTAGTCGGAACCATCGCAGAACACTGCGCCGCCGGCTACTGCGGGCGTATTGGAGTTCAACTCGTCGCCGTAGGAAGCGTTTCCGGTGATCGAATTGTGATGTATGAACACATCGTGGTTGAGCAAGTACGGCAGTTCGGTCAGACCAGTCGAATCGAAGCTTGCCGGAGGAGTTTCTCCTTGGCCGACGATGATACCGCCGCCCAGAGTTCCGCCGTTGGCGTAGACCCGGTTGTTGGCCACTTCCACGTAGTGTCCCCAACCGTGGAGGAAGATACCTCCGCCGCCCTGGGAACTGTTGGTGAAGCTCAGGCCATCGATGCGCGCCGGGTTGCACAAGAAGTTGGTCGTGTAAAACGCCGATTTCGTATTGCAATCGCCCAAACCATTGTTGTAACCATTGTTCGGGGCCGTGCCGGTGAGGCCGTTGAGCGGAATGCAATTGGCATTGCTGGTCGCGTTGCAGTTAGCCGTATTGTTGTTCTCTAAACCTTTTGCCAGGACCGTAATGGCTGCACCTTCGTAGGCGCCCATGAGTGAGGGTTCCTGCAACAGTTCGGCAATATTGCCGTTGAGGGTGGCATCCCACCCGACAACGGGCTCCATGGGTATCGGATCCACTTTACCCTGCATCGCGCTCGTACACGAGAAGGTATTGGTGGGGTCATAGGGATGCGTGGCGCTGACGTAACCGCCGTCCAGGGCCAGCCCGAACAGGCAGTTGATTCGCCGCCGCCACGGATCGAGCTTGCCCGCAGGATGCGTGTTGGCATTGACGACAGCGGAGGCCGCCCCCACACCTTGCAAGCGGACCGGCTTCCACATTTGTAGCATTTCGCTGTACGTGCCAGGGGTCGCCACACACGTGGCGGTAGCTGTGGTCACCCCAGCGCAGGTCGTTCCCCGCGGAGCGGTTGCGCTCGGCGCAAACGACCCGTTGATTATGATCAGGTCGCCGGGGCTGGCATTATCGATCGCCTGCTGGATTGCGGTGTTGGAGGCATTCTCCCCGTTGACCACCGTGGGAGCTTTGCCGCCAACCGTGACTGTGACGGTATCAATGGACGTCTTGCCGTTGGCTGTCGTGATTACCAGTTCACCGCAGCGTGCGCCGGAGTAGCCCACTTGCTGCCTGGCGCAGAGCGGAACGTTTCCACCCACGTTGACCGTAAGCGTTGTGTCACTCCAGCTCGTGACGCCCTGGTTAGCGCCACCGATCGTGACGCTACCTTGACCTGTCCCGAAGCCGTAATGGCGGGTTACGAACTTCTGGTTGTAGGGTGCCGTGCTTGCCGCCGGACCTGAGTATGAGTGGTTGGGTACAAGCTGGTTGCCGAGCGCCGTTATGGTTAGCTTGTGTCCCGGTCCGCTCACCCAAGGTCCAGGACCATCGCCATCCACCCTCAGGATTGCTGGGGTGGCATCGGGATAGGAGCAATCCGGCGGGTTGTAGCCGTCAGCAAAGGCTGTCGTCGGAACCACCGGCGTATCCATGTAAGCTGTGTCCGCCGGCATGAACGGCCATTCGTAACAGAAGTCGCTGTAATTCGGGTTGTACATAGGGTCGGTAATCATCTGTCCTTGCGTTGGCGAACCCGGACGCGTATCCAGGACTGGGCCCGGATCGTTCATGCACGCCACCATCATGTTGGGAGCATATCCGGTCGGATTCGGCGGGTTGACTTGCCAGGTCGAGTACACCAAACCATTGAAGATACCCCACTGGTCGGAGTACACCCGGGAAGTCTCGACCCCGTTGTAATCCTTAATGGATATAGGCGAGTTTGGCACAGCAAACTTCTCGCCGAAGGCGGGCGAGGCGGGATCAAACTCGGACGAGAAGTCATCCGTAATGAACCCGGCGAAGTGAGAGGCGGCCGGTGTCTTGGTCCAGACGAAGAAGTCGGTCTGCGCCTGCATTTGGTCCTCAAGCGTAACTTCCTTGCGATCGCAGAGTCGGCGAGAAGCACCGGCAAAGGGCGCCACTTCCCCGGATTCCGGAGAAATGCTCATGAAATCGGGGACGACGCGGAGCTGGCCCACGCAGGGCGCCGGCATCACGATCAGACCGCCGGGGCCGAAGCCACCGATGTTGGTGCGGCCCAGGTCCGTGGTCGGATTCGTAGCTCCGCCGCCGGTTCCGTAAGCTTGGTTGTAGGCGTTGATGGATGCCTGGTCGGGCACGATGAAGATGTTAGAGATCGCGGCGAACTGCTGCGTGACCGGCGCGATGAAGTTGTCGCCGATGAGGATGTTCTTATCTTCCTCCTTGACTATCTCGTAATTGGGCGGGGTCACGGCCTCCACCACATACTTTCCGGGAGGCAGGCTGACCAGAGTCTGTCCTGCAGCCTTCTGCGCCGCAGTTAAGGGGTGGGCCGCAATATAGGCGGCGCTGGGAAACTGGTACAAGCCGTCGTAAGGCGCAGGCTGCACCTGGTTGAGGTTGTGATAGCCGTCGTAGCACTTATATTGCGAGTTGTTCGGCAACGCCAGAGTGGAGCTCAAGTAGTTGCGAGTGCCCGCCAGGGTGTAGCTGAAGAATGGATCGGCCGGATCCTGGCCTGGACAGTTCATATTGGGCACACCGGCGGCTCGGAAGCCCTGAGCCCAATCATCCCAGCTACTGGTTTTGGTGGTATCAACCAGAGTCAGGGTTTGGGTCCCGTCCGGGCCCGTGCCTTCGGCATAGAGATTGACGGTTACGCCCGGAACCAGCGGCTCCCAGAGGTTCTGGAACAGCTGATTCGGATCATCAAAAGGCCGGGTCGAGCTGTATACGACATGGCCGCGGATGCCGCCGTTCTCGTTCGTGACATAGGGTTTCTTGCCCCACTCGACGACGTTAAACTGGCTGACACCGCCCTGCCACCCTTCGCTGATGACTGAGCCGGGATCAACTCGGCCGGTCGACCCGCCGGGACCGCCGCCGGTCGGGTTCGTACCCAGGTTCGTGTGGGTGCATGCGGCGTCGCCAGCTCCGCAATACACGGCGCCCGGTATTCGCAGATTGGCCGGCACCGAGAAGGTCTCCTTCGAATTCAGTAGTCCCTGATACGGGCCACCATTGCCATTTCCGGCGGTGGCGAAACCGCCACTGGCGGGGCCGTCCACCTGGCCGCCGGCGTCGTTGACCACGTGCACGCCTGTGCTCTTGAACCGCGTGTTATCGGTCTCGGTTACGTACCAGTTGAATAGCGGGAAGGTCTCATCGAAGCGGACCTGCCCGTTTATGTCGGTGAGCGAGGAATTGTTGAACTTGCCGTTCCTCATCCTGACCCGATTTGGAATCTGAGCCAGTCCCGGCTCCCCCGGATCCTGGATGCCGTTCCCGTTCACGTCCATGAAGGTGTTCGACCAGAGGTGCGTCTGCCACGTGAAGGCTGAGTAATTCAGATTGAGGGTCTGGCCACCCTTCACGTTCACGCCTTTGCTCGATCCGTCCACGATCAGGTCAAGCCACTGGTCGAATATGACCAGTCCCCAGCTACCATCGGGAATCCCGGTAAAGGTGAAGTTCCCGTTGGCGTCGCACTTGGTGAAAGCGAATGTAGAAGCATCACTGTCACCCAGCGCGGCGTAGCAGGTGGTGTAGTTGAGCGGCGCGTAATTGTTCGTGTTACCTTGGGCGAAGACGCCGCTACTGAACAGTTGCTCACTCGGTGGACGCCCCTGGTGCAAGTTGGTGACTTGGCCTTTAACCGTGTTGTGGCAAGGCGGAGGAGTGGGATTGGTAGCGCTGGCGGTGCATATCGCTTTCAACCGGGCATTGATAATGGCGGGATTCGCCATGCCCATGAACACGTGGTAACCACCGGGGCCATATTCCTGGAAATAGGCTGGTTCGGCCATCTTGACGAAGGAATCCAGAGCGTGGGTGCCGTCCAGAGTGTTGGTCTGGAGCCATTCCTCTCCCCTAGCCTCTCTGGCGGCCCCGGGGTGCACGATGACGCCAAATCTGCCCGGCATGAGGTTCTTGATGACAGCTTGGCCCACCAGAGGTGACAGGGTTACGCCGTCCGACTCGAATTTTGGGCAGACAATAATCACGCCCACGGGAATTTCGCCCCCTGGCCCGAGAGTTCCAACGTTCTGACCACTAATGTTGGAGATTGGGCATGCGTCCAAACCGGTTTGTGGGTCAATGGTTCCGTTGAGGGCATTGGTCAACGGCTCGTTGAACATGTCATAGGTCATCTGCCCGGTGGCATCGCCACTGCCGCCCGCGTCATCCCAGAGTATGACCTGGAAATCTTCCAGCCCTACCTCTTGAGTTGGGAAAGCGTCGGCCCCTCCTCCGGTGTCGGGTTCACCGTTAAGCGGGAAGTCGTCCTGGAACACAAACACCGTAACCGTCGAGGTCGGCAGAGGATTGGGTTCGACATTCACAGTCACACTGGTTGGCAGCGTGCACGTACTGGTCGTGCCGCTGGACGTGCAGGCCGGGCTAATAGGGGCGCCCCCCATGGTGTGCCCGCAGCTGCCCGCAGCAAAGCAAGTCGAGTCCGGTGGAGACGTATTTCCGCTGTTGAATGAGTTGGCGGCGTCGCCCGGCAGAACCGAAATGTAGTAATACACCGGGTTGCCGTTCGCGTCGGTTGTGGGCAGGTTTACCTGGCTCGGTAGCGATGTAGGCAAATAAGCCGCTCCCGTCGCCGGTACACACACGCCACCGTCGCAGACTGCCGGGACGTGACTCTTCGTAGTTGGATCGAAGACGGTCTGGGCCTGCTCGCAGCTTTGTGGCCCAGTGCAACCGACCGCCACCACCGGCATGTAGCTGGTGTGGAAGTTGGTGCCCAGAGTCGGCGGTACGCCTGCGGGACAGGTAGCAGGCTTGGTTCCGCCGGCGCCGTTCTGCTGGCATGCCGGATTGATGTGGAAGGTACGGTCTTGCTCGATGATCCACTTGTAATCGGTGAGTTTCATCGAGGGATTTTGCGCGTCCTGGACAATTACTTGAAGGCCGCTACCTGCCTGGAAGGTCAGGGTAACTGTCGTCGGACTACTGACTTGCTTCTCCGAGTTGACAGCCAGGTATTGGAAGCTGACCACCGAGGTTCCGCTGGTTGGTGGTGTGGCCAGCTTTGCCGTAAACGAGCCATCCGGCTTCAGGGATACGGTTACTCCCCCTGCCGTGATCGTCTGCGGCGTGGCAGGACAGGCAGTCGAGCCACTCGGAGCCGCGCACAACGGGTAATTGTTCGGGTCCGTGTCGTTGCCAAGGACACCGGGAGCAGCCACTCGCAGCAGGCTCGATATGTTGCTGGTGTAGCTATCCGCATTGGCCGTCGGCTTCGCCGCCAGAGTCGGAGAAGGACTGATGGTGACCGCCGCGGTGACCGCGGTATTGCCGTTGACATAGTAGGTGAACGAACCTCCGCAACTAGCGTTGGTCGCGGGCTGCGTGTAGGTGAAAGTACCGTCGGGGTTGAGCGTGAGTGAACCGCCACCGAAGGGCGTCAGCGTGTTGTTAGCGGGATTGCCGGTAAGCCTGACGCCGTAGACGTTCACGTCATTGGCGATTAAGCCTCTGCCTGGGTCAGACACGAGGAGGGTCACGCCCGGCGCGCAGTAATAGAGATCATTGTTGGCGGCGGCCAGAGCGCTGGCCAGCGCCGTCCCTCCACCTACTTGGAGGATGGCCTGCATACCAGTATCGTGCCCCGAGGCGTTGCCCGATAGGCTCAGCTCGCGGTCAAAGAGCTGGTAGTTTGCCGCGGTAAAAGCAGTAGGTGCAGCCGTTGCCGAGCCATTATTGGCAGGATTAATCATCACATCGTAGGTCTTTCCCGCCGGCAGAAAGACGTTGTTCTGAACCCTCACATTCAAATTGGGTGGTGTTTTGGCGGCACCCAACACGATGTCGGGCAGAACATTGCCGTCCTCCGCGATCAGCGCCATGTTCAGCCGAGCCACCGAAGGAGAATGGATGCGCAGTCCGGCATTGACGAAGCGCAGCAGGACATTGCCGGTCGAGGCGGTGGCGGGGACCTGAATCGCCGAGGCCGCCAGCGCATCTTTGCTGAACGACACGCCGTTCACCAGGTAGTAGAGGGGCGTGTAGTCCACGGCCGGCGGATAACAGGTGTGCGCCGCGGCACAAGCGGGATTCCACGTGGCAGTCTCCACTGCTGCCGACGGTGTCGCCGGAGTGCAGGGAGTTGTCGTGCCGGTTGGCGGGCAAACCACGGCATCGGCCGCCGCGTTCTGTACCGGATCGATCTCGCTCAACAGGAGCGGAACGGCGGCATCGTAATGGATGCTGTAAATGGGCGCGACTGTACTCGAATACGCCGTCCCCGGGCCAAATGCAGTGCCGCCTGCCGCAGCCGGAGTATAGACAACTAGCACGCCATACAGTCCCATGGGTCCTTGGATCGAAGGATAAGTGCCGGTCTCAATGAGATAGGTGCCAGGCTTTAATCCTTGTCCTGTGGTCGCATTGTAAGCAGCCCAGGTGTACGTCTGCGTTCCACCCGCGGCCGCTTCCGGCACGAACGATCGGACGCGTGCCCCCTGGGCAGGCGGTGTAAAGGTAGCCCCGCCTTGTATCGGCCATGTGGTCTGGCTCTGGGCGGGGTGCGCACGAGGACCCGACTCTCTGACCGGTGCTCCGAGGCCGCCGCCCTGCTGGCCCACAATCGTCAGCGATGTCTCTACCGGCAAGCTGTTAGTCAGGTTGATCGTCAGCGCGCTGCCTACGGGCACCGTGATCAAGGGCGGCTGCCACGGGGTGGTGGTCGTGGTGCCTACGATCACGGTGGTCTGGGCGAGGCCGTTCATCGCGCTGCAGGTGGCGCCGCCGGCCGCGGCAGCCGTGCCCGTGCCGCATATCCAGCCCCACATGGGAACGATGTTGCCGTCGGGCAGGGTGGTGGTCTGCCGGGTCGCGGTCAGAGTAACCGACTGGGCGGAAGATATACCCACGGTCAAGAGGAGAATTATCGCCGCCAGCACTGACTTCTTCAGAGTCGCTTCGAGATAGTTGGATCGCATTGCCATTCTCCTCGTTACAGCGTTTCGTCGATGAAAAAGACCGGTGGGTCAACCAGCATCATCATCAGCATCCCGCCCGGGAAAACGTCATTGGTAGTGATCTCGCGTTCGTTGTGGGAGTGCCACATGAAGGCGATACCGGACTCTTCGAGAGGATTCATGGTGCTTTTGACGGGAGGCAAGGGTGTCGGTCCCCGCGAGCGGTTTACTGCGTCCGGCCCCAGATAAGGTGTGCCGTTATACCAGAGACCATTAGCAGCGATGAGCGGGTCGAATAGCGTCGCCGGACCGCCGCCGCCCACGTGACCGACGGGATTGGCCTCTAAGGGATGGTTGTGGTCGGCGCACCACTCGTAATAATTCGGAGCGCTGAGGGGAGCGCCGCTTGCCGCCGTGTAGTAACCGTTGCTGTCCGGCACGCATGGCGGATTTCCTGCATTAGCTGGTGTGTGCCCGTAAATGTCCCAGCCCAGGCCTTTGCCTGACCAGTAGAAGATTCCGTCGTAGGATTGGCCGGGATAGGTGTCGGTCGTAAATTCCATCCGTCCGCCCAGTTTCGCGGAATCGGTCTGGCTCAAGATCAGGTTTCCGTCGCGCGCCAGGATGCGCACGTGGTTTCCGTGTTCGTGAAACGGATGTTCCCACCGCCCTTGTCCTATGGTGCGAACCAGCACCAGGTCCCCGGGATGCATGTGGGGATTCCCGTTGTAGGGCTGGTTGGGATAGTTGGGCGCATAGTCGGCGTCCATGTCGTCTGGCATGGAACGCCCGTTGATCAGGTAGTAGCTAGGATGATAGGGCTCGGTCTTGACTTCGAGCGTGGTCGGGCAAGGAAGACCGCCCGCAGTCGGAACGCAACTGGCGATGGCCTGTACCTGCTGTTCTGCCTGTTTGTGGATTCTAGGATCGAGCTCCATGAACTGGAACAGGTATTCGCGGTCGTAACAGGTCGCGGGGTGATCGTACGCCGAGGCAGCCAGCCTGTAATCGGGGTGTCCCAAGAGCTGGGTATCCGAGCCGATGGCCGAACAACCTGCGGGCACAGTGTTGGGCTTAACGACGACTGCCCCGTAAAGACCCATCTCGATCTGCAAATCAGGTTTGGTTCCGCTGTAATAAGCATGCGTGCCGGGTGTGGTGGCCACGAAGGTGTAGCTAACCGAGCCGCCGTGAGCCGCCTCGGAGGTGATCAAGCCGGGCGTGCCACCTCCGGTTGTTACCTGGAAGCCTTGGAACACAATCGACGTATTACCGACAGGCGCCGGCAAATTGTTCGTAAGGTTCACCGTGACGGTCTGCCCCTCGGTGACAATTAGCGTAGGACCAGGGACCTGTCCCGCCCGGCAGAAGCCAACCGAGGCGAATTGCGGAGGCAGATACGAGGGAGTGAAGCCGGTGGCGCACCCATAGCCCCAGGAGTAAATCATGGCTCCGTCAGGCTGGGTTATATAAATAGGACTGGCCACCAGATTGAAAGTCGTTCCGGTTATCCCAGGTGTTGCCGCGTACGACAGGGCTGGGAGCAGCAGGGCCGCCACCGCGATCGCGGCGGCAGTCAGTCGGGTTACGTCATGTCGCTTTTTCGCATTCCAATAAGTCATGGCTGCTCTCCTAGAAAGTGCACGCACTGGCCGAAGCGCAGACTTGGACTTCGGTCATCAGCCCGCCGAAGTTCTCGGCGTCGTTGGACAGGTGGTCGAGGTTCGGCGTGTACAGGAAGTAGGTGCCCGGGGCAACGCCCGTGCTGTCCAGAATCACATCCAGCGATTCGCCGCCGCCCAAGGTGACCGAGTTGGTGACGATGGGGAGATTGTTTCCGGCCTGGTCGCGCAACAGCTTGGCCTGAAAGCCGACCAACTGCATCGGGATTCCGAGAGATGCCAGTGTCTGGTACTCGGTCACATCCAGGTCAGACAAACGGAGCAGCGCCCTTTCCCCTTGAATGAGGGTGATTAGGGAGGGCAGCGGCTGGGAATAACGCGTCAGTCCATCCGAATCCTCTGTTCCTATCGCGCGCGAGGCCGAGTCGGGGTTGCTGCTGCCGGCGCTGGGACCGCCGGCGTAGCCAGGCACACCGACCGTGTCGGGATAGCTGCGGCCATTCAGCAGAAAATACTTGTCCTTCATGTCAGCAAATCCCTCCGGATTAAAGGTCATGCCGACGAAGTGAAAGTTGGGATCAAAACCATGAATCTGGATGGGAACATCAATGTCGTAGCGGGTCGAGGCGTCACCGTCGTTGTAGGCGTACTTGTACGGGGTTCCAGCCGGAATGCGGGGATCTACTCCGGCGAACGGATCCACTTGTTGAATGGCGCCGTTGTTGACGCCTGGCAAGGGCGTCGAGCAGAGGATGTCCTTGGCCGTCTGGCCAGCCAATCCGGTGTTGCAGGCGGTCCGCAGGTCAGTCTGTTGCAGCTCGAGCGAACTGTAGAGACTGGTACCCACCGGCACTCGGTTCTGGCGCGGACGCACGTAGAGTTGTCCAACCATCCCCATCTGCAGGTGTTCAGGGGGCGTGATGTGGCAGTGGTAGAAATAAGTTCCGGCATCGGGAGCCATGTAGTAATAGGTCGCGCTGCCGCCGATGTTGATCGCCCAAGTCGCGTCCGGCACGCCGTCATAGAAAGAAGAGGCGTTGGGATAGCCGTGGAAGTGCACGGTATGCTGCTCGAACAGGTCGGGGCGCATGATCATGCCCACGTTGCTGAGCGTCAGAAAGAACTCGTCGTCCTCATCGAAGGCGGCCAGGGGCATGGGAAGGTTCCCATTCAGCACTCCGATGGTCATGATGGCCGCCGGATCCGCCACCGCGCCGTTCAAGCTCACCGGCCGACTCGGGTCGTAGGTCGGATTGCGGGAATTGGGCGAGCTGGGCAGAGTAGGCGAGTTGTAGTGGTTGTTGAAAACCGACGCAAACTGCGTGCCCGGCTGCCCGTGCTTGATGGCGTCCATGCCGGAGAGCGGACCAAACGAGAACATGAACGTCTGGTTTCCGTCCGCCTCGGTCATGAAACCGTCGCCACCGGAAATTTCCTGGCACTTGATGGCGCCGCCGTTGAGCGTGTATGGCAACGACACGCCGTTCACGGTTTCCGTCACGGTCTTCGGACCGGTATAGGATCCCTCCTGCTGTGTCGGGTCATAACCCAGCACGGAGCTCCCAGGGTGCCAGACTGTGCTGGTGGGACATTGCACCATGAACGATCCGCCTCCCTGAGCCTTGTTGCTCTGGGCAGGGACGGTCGTCGCAAGGCAGACTAAAAGTATGGGCAAGCAAACCGGGAACAGCTTTCTCATGACTCGCGGCCTCCTTCCGGACCTTGCTGCGCGTGCAGCGCTTGGTTCTTTAGGTAAGAATCTCGAGAGAGAGCTGGCGCTGGCCTGCCTGTCGGTCAACAAGTTCGCGCACTCGCCAGCCAGAAGTTAGTCGGCACAAAATTTTCTTACTCATCGATAGCAGTTGATCCCACAGGGCCTGCAAGGAAAACCATTGGCTCAAAACATCTCGGGGGAGAAATTGGGCCAGCCAGAAAGGGGGTTCTGGCTTTCAACGTGTGGGCTAGACTAGAGGGACTAACCCACGCTGTCTACCGTCAAACGACGGTAAAAAATCAAAAGATTTCCTCAGATTTCAATTTCGAAATCTTCCTGGTTCGCTTTCCGATGTCCTGCGCCAGGTCGCGATATTGATATGACTTGACCTTGGCTCACGCAAGCTGCCCTTCTCCCGCGTGGTGCGAACCAGCCCGACGCTCTTCAATAACAACAGGACGAGCTGGCTTTGGCGTTGTACGCCAGTTTTGGCAAACAAGTTTCCGAGATGCATGCGACCGGTTGAAACCCGGATGCCGAGTTCGTCGCAGCACTCGTTGAGGCTCTTGCCCTCTATCAAAAGGCTGGCCAGACGTGCTTCCGTGGGAGTGAACTCATAAAGTTGGCGGAGTTCCGCCTCGCCGGCTTCTACCGAAGAATCAGGATCGAGGATCACGACCAGTGCGGCCGCTGCCGCTGGATCAGCGTTCACCACGTTCCTATCGATAGGTCGCAATCGCACCATGAGCGGTCTTTTGCCCGAAGGCCGCTGAACAATCAAAGCGGAATCTTTGTTTCGCGCAGTCCCAAGCACCATCGGTCCTGCCGTCCGTTCCCGCAGCGCGGCGCAGCTTGGATTCGAAGATCCTCGTGCGATCGAGAGTTCGCCACGGCTGGTCAACTCCAGCCCATCGCGAGCGGCGATGATCTCGTCCGCCGCGCGATTGGCGACCAACACTTGCCCGGCAAGATTGGTCACTGCTACGCCCACGTTGAGTAAATCGAGCGCTTCCAATCCTGCCCTTAGCAAGCCGGACGAACTTGCCACAAGCTCAGTAATTTCTTCCCGGTACTTGCCTTCCAGCCGGGCCAATGCTTCGGCGCATTTGCCCGCATCCGCGCAGCCTCCCTCCGACTCCCACGCTCCACAATGAGGACACTGGAAGTCTCGCTGCGGCTCTTTGATAGGGGATCCAGTTGACATCGCGAGTTCCCTTTCAATTGCTGCGAGCACTTCTGCCCCGCAGCTGAGGCGGTGGGAACCTGATTCCGGTGTGCCGAGTACTCTCGGGATCCGTCACATTCGAGAACGTTGAGGATGTTCTCGCTCTATTGCGAAACACTACCTGCTCTTGAATTTTCCCCGGGGGTGGGAAAAAACAGGCGCATAATATTCTCCCTCAACTTTAAATCCATAGGGCGGTTTCTGTATGAGCCCCGCGGAAACGCTGTATTTTTGGGAGCGTCGCTTCGGCGTCCATGCACGCTGCCGGTTTTACCAGCCTTGAAAAACCGGTGCAGGTCGATGCGGATTTTCCCGCCTATCACTGGAGCCTCGATCAGTGTGAGTACGCAACCGACATCGTGTTCCGTCGGCAGCGCGGATCCGGGCGCGATTTATGAGAATCTGACGCCCACTGCCATTCCGAGGTCAAGCCGGACAACATCGCCACCTTTCTCGGGAAGAAATTGCACGGCAACTATAACAGATGCGCATAATTAAAGGTACATAGTGATTAAAAAAAGGGAAGCATCGACGGGCGAATCAGTTCCGGGTAAGTCTGCATTTCTCCGAAAACTCGGGTCAGAGTACCCACCAGCTCGCCTTGGTTCTCAAAGTATCGGTTATGCGTGCCGTTCTTACGGGTGTATTGCCAAAGTCGTTCCGTGGGATTCAGCTGGGGAGAATACTTGGGCAACGGCTGGACTTCCAGCCAGTCTCCATTGGCCTCCAGCAAGCTCTGCACCAGCGGCTTCTTGTGATAGGAGGCGTAGTCGTGAATGAGAATCGCGCCTTGCCGCCGATAGCGTCGGGCCAAGGTCTGCAAAAAGGCCAAGTAGGTTTCGGCATTGAATACGCAGTCTTGCTGATAATGAAACCGTACCTTCCACAACTCGATGGCGCCCAGGATCTTGACGCTCTTGCGTTGTCCGGTCACGGGAATCTCCGGTGAATGTCCGACGCGGCTCCAGGTGGCGTGCAGGGTGGAATCCTGGCGGAAGCTGGCTTCATCGGTAAAGATTAGTGCCCAGTTTTTCGCTTGGGATTTTTTTTAGCCGGGGATAGGTGTAGCGATGCCAGCGGTCCTGCTCGGTGGGATTGGCGCGAGTCACGCGATGGGGCCGCTGCACCGAGAAATGCAACTGATGGAGCAACTTGCGCACGTGTCCGGGATGATAATGAACCCCAAATTCTTGCGCAATAATCCAAGCGATCAGGGGCGACGTCCAGATTCCGGTGTCTAAGCCATAAGCCACCGGGCCGCTGTCCAGAATATCGCTCAACTGTTCCTTTTGTTGCAGACTCAAGCCAGCAGGACGGCCGGATCGATAGCCTTCCAGCAAAGCCTCGACTCCGTGGGCTTCATAGCGAGCCAGCCACTCGGAAACTTTGGATCGCGGGGCTTGGAGAATGTCGGCTAGTTCACTGCTGGTGCGACCCTGCGCGTTTAAGATTACCGCTCTAAGTCGTTTGGCAACCCGGTAAGCACCATCCCGTTCCGCCTCTTTACTCAATCGGATCAACCGGCGAGAAGTACTCGGATGCAAGCGCAGCAATCGAGGGAGCATGGCATTCCTCCGATGGAAGTATGCCACACTACGAGGTTAATGTCCCTTTATTTATGATCACCTGTTATATCAACGGAAAAAGTCCAGCACCACTTGGGAGTTCCCAGCCCAGCGGTTCGAATATGGCCCGCCGGAGAAGGGACACGGCTGGTTCCCCTGGGCACTGGCAAGGTTCATCAAGATGATGGCCGACCCGGTCGCGCACGGCACGACAGGCGCGCCACTCGCCCTGGCAGTCTGTGTCCCTCGCTGCAAAGCTGTTCAAGAAACCCAAGATTAAACGAAGGGATCCTTGATCTTTAGACCGGAAAAGCGGGTAAAGTCGCGATCAGCGGTAAGCAGCTCCGTGACTCCGTGTTCGAGACACAGAGCCACAATATGCGCATCGTGAATCAAGTTGCCAGTCGCGGCGGATTGCCGTACAACTCGCTCGAGCATAGCCGGATGGGATCCCGTTTCGGCGAGCACGGAAAGAGAAGGAGAAGCCAGAATACTATTCAGATCCCTTAGCGCAACGTCAATGCTCACCGGAGGATGGTAGACCTTTGGATGTGTAATGATCCTCAAAAATTCGTAGACGCAGGGCCAGGGAATGGCCCAGGGAGCAGACCCCTGAGCGAATTCGCTCAGCAGCTTGATAGCGTGTGAGTGATGCACGCTATTTGTGATCTCCGCATAAACCAGGACATTGGTATCGACGGCCTTCATTCCCGTTCCATAGCCTCAAAAAGGCTATTACGGTCCAGAATGTCAATTCCCGGCTGCAATTCTGCTTTCCATCCCTGGAGCTTCAGGCGGTAGCTCTGACGTGGACGAGTGGCCAGACCGCGCCGAATCAACTCGTTGGCAACCGCCTGCAAGCTGCGTCCTTCGTCAGCAGCCTTCTTCTTCATTTGCCTGAGAAGATTATCATCGAGCACCAATGTGGTCCTCGCCATACATAAATATGCTATATATACCGCATAATTGTGTCAAGAAGTCCTGCCTCGCCCCTAATCCGTCGATAGGGCGTAGACCGAAACATTCCCGATGCAGGTGCCGGCGATTCCTCCCCAACATTACGAGGGCGGGCACCCGATTAGTGGATGCCAGCGTGATGGTGGAGATAGGGACACGGTTCCGCACCTCGTTGTGCTGCGTCGCCGGGCACATATCCGCGGTTCTTCGAAAAACGGGCGCCTCGCTCCCCTCGCTCCCCTCACTCCACCTCCCTGCGGATGCTGTTTTTCCAACCCATTCCTTAATAGGCAAACGTTCTACCTGGTCCATACACCTTCTCTGCCTGACTGATGCAATATTAACGGCGGATCCTTGACTAATTGTAGGAAAGGATCCAACGCTTTTCTATTTTCTCGGCCGGTCGCCGCGCAGCAATGACTTTGCTGTTTCAACAAAGCCTGTAGCAAAGTGACCGAAGACACCGAAACCGTCTGCATCCATTCCCGAAGAGCAGGTAACCCGAACTGACGCCGAGGGCCTGCGCCAATCTCTTGATGACATCGAGAGTCGGTTGTGAAGCGCCGCTTTCATAACGCTTCAACTGAGTGAGCGCGCAGCGCACCGTGTCCGCGAGAGGCTGCTGGGTGAGATTGCGTTCCTTCCGCACTGTGACCAGGCGCTGGGGAAATCCTTCAGCATGTCCATTGTTCGCGGTCTTCGACTGACGTTTCATATCGTCAGCATAGGAATAGAGATTTAAACCGTTTCGCTGATGTGGCTAGGGCGCCGAACCAAGACGGCAATTACTAACCCGGCAACTGTCGATAGGCAAACACTGCACTCCGATGAATGCGCACAGTACGCGCGGCCTTGACTCGCCTCCCTCTTCGCTCCCTCATCGGAGACGAGGTGCGGCCCGTGGCCGTGATTCGTCCTGCCGAACCCCATGTCCGGTTGCTTTCCGAATCCATCGCGCTGGCCAAAGCTCACGCCAAAAAACTGGGCTACGAACCGACGCTCGACCCGGACTTCGCCGCCGACCTGGAAGAGATCATCAAGAGCCGTAAGCCCCGCGAAATCTGAGAATCCGAAACCCTTTATCTGGACCGCCACAGTCGAATCCATCGTGGAAAAGCTATCGCACTGTCGAGAAACCTTGGAACGGATTCGGCCCGGCTGTACCCTACCCCGACGGCGAAAAGCGAAACGTTGAGTTGGCCAGTTATTTATCTGGCGCTACACTAGCTGCTCTTGAATGGATTGCAGATTCGGATGTCAAGTCGCTTGAAATCAGCCTCGTTTCTGGTAGCAACAATCAGATGATGCACCCGCGCAGTGGCGGCGATCATGGCATCTTCGAACAGTTCATCCGGCTTTCGATCGATTATGCGTCCCCACTCTCGAAAACACAGCGTATCCATCGGCAGTATTTGATACGAGGCTGCCAGCTGATCGGCCCAGGACTGTATTCCTGCGGCCTTCAAGGGATCTTGACGCCGGGTCCGCTCAATTCCCGCTTGCAGTTCGCCCATTGTGACGGCTGACAAGAATAATTGCTCCTCTTGCTGGTCGTTGATCCAAGCAACAACTCCGCCGTGCGGGCGCGGCTTTCGCAATTCAGAGATGACATTTGTATCCAACAGGTACCGGTTCATTTCAATTCCACTACCTTCCGTCGGCGAAGCTTGTGGCGTTCCGGTATCACGTTCTCGAAGCGAGCGCCGGGAGTCAACAGCAGGGCCTTCAGGCTGGGACGTGCTGCCCTCTGTAGACGATTCCATTCCTCAATGGGTACAAGAACAGCAGTTTCGACTCCACGACGGGTGACTACCTGTGGACCCTTCTTAATCGTCGCGTCTAGGAATTCGCTGAACCGCGCTTTCGCATCTTGAACTTGCCAGGAACCCATAAAGCCCCTCCCTACTTACAAAAAATATTATATGACTAGTCATATGACTAGTCAATTAAAGGTTCGCACGGCCAGGAGTTCCGCTTCTAGCCGGAAGCGAGCATCGGGGCCCGGTTGATTCAGCTCGCGAAGCCGACTCCTGCAGGTGGTTGTGCACCCGGGTGCACAAACTTGGGCCTCGCTTCCCTTCTGCCGTCCGAGACAAATGCCGACGATGATGGCCGCATTGGTTGCGGCGAAGACCGGGGCAAAGGCCGAATACTGACCGCTTGGGAGCAGAGGAAGGAAGCCGAGCGCGACACGCGGTTCGTCCCCCCACAGGCCAGGAAGGAACTGAAGGAAATTGGGTGGACCAAAGGGAGAGAGCGGCGAAGCTGGCGCGGGCGGGGGGTCAGCGGTTCGATTGTGCAACCTGGTTGCACAAAGCCCGCTCACTGCCGAAGGAAGAGTTCAGGCGAGAGGTGGAGAAAGAACTAACGGGGAGGGAAACCGAGCCGGACGAGATCATCTACTTCAATGTGTACAAGAGCCAGATTCCGGTGGTGCGAGCAGGCACTCGAGACCGCGGCTCTGATGCTTGGGAGCGACAAATCGCGCGGGTACTGCCTGGAGATGATCTGCGCAGACTTTCTAGCTGGGGCGAACCTGGATACCGGGAATCCGGACATTGACCGGAGCTGGAATGTCCTCACCGCGCCCGAGTTGCTGCAGTCTTCCGAGTTGGTTCATGGCTTAAAACATAACTAGGTCCACGGGCTCACAATGGTTCTCACGGTGGCCTCGAAATCAGAAGCATTCCGCGTGACAAGAGTTAGTGCGTGGACTTCTGCGGTGGCAGCAATGAATGCATCCCGCGGTTCTATCGGGCGACCCAGGGATTCGCTCCGGGCGACAAGCCTCCCACAGGTGTAGGCTATTGCAAGGTCCACCGGCATGATTCTTCCCTCAAAGCGCGCTCTCAAGTCCTTCCGCAACCATCCATCGAGGCGGTCGCGTCCTCTGCCGGTCGCCAAGCGCTCAATACCATAGCGCAATTCAGTAATAGTCACCACACTGATGAAAACGCTGTCCTCGTCTGCCTCCGCCAACCAGGCGAGCAAGCCCGCATTGGGCCGCGCTTTCATTGGTTCCGATAGTACATTTGTATCTAGCAGAAAATTCATAGTTCTATCTTATGGAGGCGCACTGGGAGGCGCCTGAGCTTCAGCCCGGAACCGCGCAGCGGTGATGTGGTGAGAAACTCTGCCAAATTGCCTTTCCGCCTGGCTTTCCGTTCCCACTCCTTTGCGGCAACAATCACCGCCGTCGTGCGGCCGTGTTTGGTGATTTTCTGGGGTCCCTCGGATTGTGCTTTATCTATCAACTCACTGAATTTCGCCTTCGCCTCTGCCACGGTCCATGCATGCGTGCTCATAGCCCACCGCCCCCAATTAAATCGTTATGGTCATAATAGTCATTTTTAGGTCTGGCTGCCAGAAGGCTTGCTCTCCTGGTTCTCCTGAGCACGGTCATCGTTCTGACAGGCCTACTCTAAGGACTAGAACGTAGTCTGTAGGGTTCCAGTACAGCTGGTCGAAGTCAATGTACAGTATGAAGCGGTCCATCTGAAGTGAAGATCCTTTCATGCGCACGACAATTACTGACGAGCAGCGCCAAGAGTTCGCACAGCTGGTGGCGCTGGTGGAGAACACGATTCGTCAGATCTGGTCAGGCCATTTTCTCCCACACAGCGGTATTCGTTTCCCCCAGAACCCTTGTACCAGCTGTTCCTACGTAGGCCTGTGTTTCGGTTCTAAGTTCCGGAAATTCTGACCCTCCTGATTCCGGAAATTCTGAGCCATCCAGTAACCGTCGTAAAAGGTAGAACTCTTCCTGTGCCTCTCCCGGTCTGTAAGCCGGGGCAGGCGGAGGAAGGGGGATGCTTGGTATGTTAAGGCGACATGAAGTCGAGATTTTGTTGAGGGCTGGTCGCGCAAAGACGGAAGTGGCCCGGTTGACAGGAGTTTCCTTATGTTCCGTAAAGCGCATTGCGCAGGAGAGTCTGGTGGTGCATGTCGATGACGCCGCAGAGCGAGCTAAACGACAGATTGGTCGGCCCAGCACGGTGGCGAATTTCCAGAAACAGGTAGCCGAAATTCTGCAGCAAACGCCAGATCTGGCTTCGCTGGAGATCCTACGACGGGTGCGAGAGACCGGCTATCAGGGAGGCAAGACGGCGCTCTACGCGCTGGTCGCCTCCCTTCGTCCGAAGTCGGCCAAGCCGCTGGTTCGTTTTGAAGGACTCCCGGGAGAGTTCAGTCAGCACGATTTTGGGCAAGTGGAGGTGGAGTTCCTTAATGGTGCCCGCCAGCGCATCCACTTCTTCGCCTCGCGTCTGAAGTACTCGCGCCTAGTGCGCATCAGTTTGGTCAAGGATGAGACGGTGGAGAGTTTGGTGCGAACCTTGGCCGAGCATTTGGCCAGTTGGGGCGGGCGGCCACTGCTGTGTGTATTTGATCGACCCAAGACCATTGCTCTGAAGCGCAGCGACCCGCTCATAGAAACCACGAGTGTGCCAAGAATCGGTAAACCCGAACCGCTGGAAATCCAGATGGTGGCAGAATTCGTGGCAAACCGTGCTCAAGAATGTACCGAAAGACGTGACCTCTTTGCGCACCGCTGTCCGCATCCACACTCGGATCAACATGCTCTCGGGAGCGTAATCCCCGAAAAGTTCGCTCGTCCAATGTTCGCGAATACGTAACGGTCTTGCCACGAGCACGCGAATGCTGCAATCAGGGACGTTATAGAAGCGCGAGGACGCCGCCAGAAATTCAGTGCAGGCATGGCGGACATCTGTATTCTGCTCAGCTTTCATCGCAGACTCGATGGATTTTGCAATCGCGGGCAGGTGTGCATCTTGCGGCAGGTCGAGAGTCTTGAAGCCGTCGCTTTCTCGAGAAAATCTGCGCGTTTAGAGTTTCGCGGTGGGGCGTCCGCGAACATCAGGTCGTCATATGCGTGTTGTTGCTAAACTGGCTCGACTACGTTGGCTCGAAACAGGAGGCGTACCGATGATCAAGGTTAGCGTGTTATACGCAAACGGCAAAGATACAAAATTCGACATGGAATATTATTGCAACCGCCACATCCCGATGGTGTGGCAACTGCTCGGATCGGCCCTGAAGGGAGCCTCTGTCGATCAAGGAGTTTCCGGCGAGGAGCCCGGTTCCCCCGCTCCCTACGTCGCGATGGGGCATCTTCTGTTTGATTCAGTCAAAGCTTTTCAAACAAGCTTCGGGCAGCACGCGCAGGCAATCGTTGCCGACATCCCCAAGTACACGAACTCGGAGCCGACGATTCAAATCAGCGAGGTCAAGCTGTAGTGAACTGGTTCACCGTTCCGCCATGGCAACCATCTTGAGTCTCAAGAAGCTGCTCCTTCTTATTTCTAACCGCAAGCGGTTGCGTCGTGGCCCAGACCTCTTCGGAATGGAGTAAGCCCGGAATGAAAGAGATTCAGGTTCCGTTTGCTTCGTTGAAGCCATCAGCGGCGATCAAGATCGGTGGACCCGCTGATTGGTTTCTCGTCACTGAAAACGCAGTTTGGGTTGCAGGCACAAAGCCCTACTCGGTACAGCGCACCCAATAACCAACAGAGTTCTCGCCAAAGTAGGCCTGTCGGGAGAAGCGTGTTCAGGTCTCGCATTCGGATTCGGCAGTATGTGGGTTCCAATTTAAAGAGTTGTGGGCAAAAGAGGTACCCCAAGGCCAAGGAACTGTGTTAATCCTGGCCGACTCGGGCGGTAGCAACAGCGCTCGGGCCCGCGGCTGGAAATACCATTTACAACATCACCTGGTAAACCCCTACCGATTGCAGGTCACCGTCTGTCACTATCCTCCGGGAGCTTCGAAATGGAATCCCATCGAACATCGCGTGTTTTCGCAGATCAGCAACAATTGGGCGGGTCGCCCTCTCGAGAGCTATGAGACCGCACTCAAGTACATTCGCACCACCGGCACCGCAACTGGACTCGCAGTGTGTGCTCGTATGCTGCCCAAGAAAATATGAAAAAGGCGAATCGTTCTCCGCTCAGCAAATGCAGCAACTAACGCTTACCAAGCACACCACACTACCGGTGGAATTACGCCTTGAGACCAGCAAATATGTGAAACTATTTTTGCACAAGCCCTTAGCACGCAAGTGCTATTCACAACTTGCGGAAGCAGCCTTAATCTATTGCTGAGCAGTTTTCGGGGGAGGGCTGTTCGACGAGCGTCCCGTGACCCAAATGGGTCTGGGGCGCTTTCGTTTTTTCCATCTGGGCTGAAAACCCGGGCATCCTCTTTTAATTATGGTGAGAGGGCAGTCGCTTAACGGCTCAAATCCGGCTACGGCTATCGATTACCCTAGTTTTTTCAGGCGGCGTCCCGACTCGTCGGGATTGCGTCAAGTGGGCAAATGCTGTGACGCCAGTTTCGTTCGCCCTGATCCAACGCCTCAATCAATTCTTGAACCAGCGAACTCAGCTTCGTGGAATCACTCTCATTTGTCACCGCAATACAAAGTTCGCGCCAGTCCTTTTGCCTCCCGTTAGCCATATTCACCTCCGATATTCCGGTTGCGAATGCCGCCATCGTATAAAGCATATCTGGTACCGCAAACGTTAAGTGGTTTGTTTGCCTACGGGCCACCACACCGTGCGTGTAATTTTCATCACTTGACTTGGCAATTTTGCGCTACAGGATTCCCTGTACTGCCCCCATCTGGGAAACATCGCGTCTCGGCGACGAATAGCCCCTCCTTTTTCATCATCGGTGCTTACCCGCTCACTCGGATTTCGCGAAGACTGCAAGATAGAGGAATTGCACGAGGGCCAGGGCAAGCCGACCAACTGTTCCCGTTTCTGGAACATGGACTTCTCCTTGCAGAAGGAGACGAAGATCACCGAACGCACCGTGATCCAGCTCAGCGCGGATGCGTTTAACCTTCTCAACCACACCAACTTTGCCCGACCAATCGGAAGGTTCGATTCGAGCCTCTTCGGCCGTGTAACCGCCATTACCGGAAATCCGCGGTTGCTGCAGTTGGGCGCAAGGTTCATCTTCTAAGAATAGCTTCGTTGCGAGACTCGGGCACCCTGTTGCGTGCCCTATTTTGTGTTGCGTGCTCCGTGCACGGCGCGCAGACACCGATCATCGCTCATGTAAGAGTGTGGAACCAGATTGCGGGGACCGCCAAAGTTCGCGGGAGTTGCACAAGACACACCGAAGTGTGGGTTGGGGTTGGAAATGATCACTGGAAGCAACGCTTATCTGCGCTTCCTTGCCGTTTTAAAGGCGCTCCTTCGATCTCGAGCACCGTGAAAAATGTGGAGTATATCTGTGCCGTGGCGCGTCTTGCGATAGTAGATTAGGTACTTCCCTGCGGGGAAGCACTTCACACCGGCAGCGATGTCGCGTGCAGGCTTACCCGCATCTGGATGCTCTCCGAGCAGCCAGAAACGCTCGGTGATCCTGTCAACTACTCGGTCCCCAGTCTCCAGACCCGCCCGGTTGCCCCAATACGCAAAGATCTCATCCAGATCCCGCTCGGCACCCTCTGAGACACGGTAGCGCATTACTTGCCAGAGGTTTCCCGGGCAAGGAGCTTACGCCCCCTCGCCTTCGCTCCATCTGCAAGCTTCTTTAACCCTTCGCGCCCTTCATACTCGACGAATTTACCCCCCTCGATGCCTTCGATGCTGGCGCGCACGCGCCGGCGGATGCCGTCAAGCTGCTCCTCAGTAAGGTCAGTCAGAATGTCCTCTGCGGTGGGCTTTGCCAGTCGCAAAGCGCGCTCGTCCTCGTCTTCCATGCGCCGCAACGCTTCGCGGACGACTTCACTCGCATTGTTGTAGCGGCCACTTTTCACCTTCCTGCGAACGTAGCCAGCAAGCTGATCGGTAATCGAGACGTTCATTTGATCCATGGATAGCCTTCTCGCTCTCAATCATTCTCATTCCAAAGTTATCCACAAAATCCATTGATGTCAATCTTTGACATGCTCAACTTACCACCAAAACGTCGCGCCGGAAAAGCCAGGAAGACAAGCGATGACAACACGCGCGCGCAGGGCAAATTCCTCGTGGCCCTGGGATGAATGTTAGTGGGATTAAGGAGTACGAGGCGTACCATTGGGCATGAGCAGAATACATCCAGAATGCCCCGGCTCAAACCCTTCTGATCATGTTGCCGATGTCCTCCTTCGACAAGAGCCAAACGAGGAAGAAGACGAAGAGGAAGAGGAAGACGACGGCAAAGCGGATGAAGATGATGACGACACAACCGACGACGGCTACTCGGAGTGAGCGTGCCCTCATTTGTCGGCGGGTTGAAGGATGAAGCGCGAACATTTCATCAAGGTTGTTGAGGATTCGCTAGATTCGCTGCCGGAAGAATTTCGCAGCCGTATAAAGAACGTCGCGATTCTTGTAGAGGATTTCCCGCCGAGCCAGTCACCACCCCAACCGGGGCAGCAACGGCGATTGCTTCTCGGCATCTTTCACGGCGTGCCAGCCACCAAGAAGAGCGTCTTTGACTTACCGACTGGTCCAGCCCACATCGTGCTTTACCAAAAGAACATCGAAGCGGTCTGTTCGAGCGAGGCAGAAGTCCGCCACCAAATCCGCCAGACGCTTGTGCACGAACTAGGGCACTATTTCGGCATGACTGAGGAACAGCTTAGGGACGTTTAGGCTTTTGCTGGTTCGATTGCAGTTTGCGAAAGGAGAGCTTATGGAGCCGAACGTGCTTTCGCGACTGAAGAAGGTAGCGGGCAAGCAGACCACGACCCTGACCCATTATGGGCGCAAGACCGGGAAGCCCCACGATGTCACGATCTGGTTCGTTCTGGATGACGACAAGCTCTACATCGGCACCGCAAACGTCAATCGCCAGTGGGTGCGCAACGTGAAGAAGACGCCGCAAATCAAGCTATCCATGGGTGGCGAGACCTTCAGCGGCACCTCTCGTTTCCTCACCGACCGCACTGAGCACGAACGCGCCATGAGTGCCATTCGGCGGAAGTACTGGATGTTTCGGCCAATCATTGCGGTGGGGCGGTTCCTCAGTGCTATAGGAGTAATGCGCGACAATGCAGGATCGTTCGAGGTGACATTGGCAGACTAGATGCAACCAGCCAAAAAAGCTGGACGGAGGAAAGCACGGGCGGATTGCACTCAGACTGCCTTAGAACCTGCACGTTTCTTGTTCTTACTCGCCAACTTCCTTAATTATCCGGCAAGGGTTGCCGACTGCTACTCGGTTTGCTGGAATGTCTCGCACCACCACGCTCCCCGCTCCGATCACGCTGTTGTTGCCAATGGTCACACCGGGACAAATGACGCAACGGCCCCCAAGCCAGACATTGTGCCCGATGTTTACGGGTTTCGCCGCCTCCAGCCCGCTGCGTCGAATCTCTGGGTCGACCGGATGGAGGGCTGTGTAGATGTGAACGCCCGGCCCAATCTGAGCGTCGTCCCCGATGGTGATGACATTACAGTCAAGGAGCACACAGCCGTAGTTCACGAAGCCGTTGCGACCGATACGAATGTGTAGTCCATAGTCGCAACTGAACGGTGACTTGATCTGAGCACCAATTCCGATCTGCCCGAGCATGCCCCGCAATACCTCGAACCGCTGCTGTGCATCTTCGTTTGGGATGGCGTTCAACCGCCGCAAGTGCTGCTGGGTTGCTGCCATCTCGGCTTGAAGCTCGGGGTCTGTTGAGCGGTAGAGCTCCCCCGCCAGCATCTTCTCTTTTTCGCTAAGGTTCATGTTGGGAATCACGAATTGACACGAGTATCAACACATCTCGCCGCTTGCATGGAACGAGTTGGTGGGCACAACCGAATTCTGAGCGGGTATTCCAAGCCGGAATCAAGATTTCTGGATTACGTCGTTCTTCTGGCACCTGCCTCGGCCCGTTGCTTTGATACCCCAGCAACATCTTGCGCATCATGACGAAGTGGCCGGGGTCGAACAAGAGATCGAAAAGGCGACATCAGGTCATAGTGCATGTGCACCCGTGTGCCTAGGCGGGTGCGCCTCTCGTCCAGCTTATAGAGACGCCACGCCCAAGTAGTATTCTTGCCCTCCCAGAGCATCGACCGATTAGGGTCGATGGCCTTCACCCTCAAGCCTTGTTTTCCATCAGTGTTGCACCTGTTTCTTCGAAGGAGTCGTGCCCAAGCAGGCCCTGGTGCTGCCGGTTCTGAAATTGAGCTGGAGCATCGACCAGCCGCAGGTAGCCTTCGTGTACGACCGCAGTACCTTGCAGCGTATGATCCGGACGCTCCCGCTGCCGGTTGTGGTGTGCCACCCGACGCAACTCGTTGTAGACCAGTGGCAGGAGTGCATCAAGCGCGGCCTGGTCGCCGTCGCTCCACTTCCGCAGCAGCTCGGTGACTTGGTTGGACGCGGCGCGTGGCAAGTGCGGCTCTCCCATCGGCCGACAAGGGCTCAGCGGCAGAATTTTCGGACGAAAATACCCCCATTCCTCGCAGAAGTCAACTTGATGAAAACAGGGGAATTACAGACTTAGGCCTTCGCCAAGAAATATTTCCATGTTCCATCAGGGAGTTTGTCGCTGGTTTGCGCTTTTCTCCAGAAGCGGAGAACCGCGATTCCTGCTTCCTGTCGTCCAGGGAGGGGCAAACGGCGGGAGTTGTCATGACACGTTTTCATGGTGGTTACCTCATGGGCAGCTGGGGGACATCTTGGAACTAACTTGACCAATTCTCAACGCGATCTGATGCAGACTTCCTGAAGTCGCGCTATCATAGGTATTA
>Ga0209577_10001060_pt1 | contig 27544 bp, 20 predicted proteins | sample GraSoiAngelo_109_FD_185874 | JGI IMG/M metagenome (GOLD analysis project Ga0209577, IMG submission 185874) | Grasslands soil microbial communities from the Angelo Coastal Reserve, California, USA - 14_0903_12_20cm (SPAdes) (version 2) | ecosystem: Environmental > Terrestrial > Soil > Grasslands...
AATCTGTTTCGCGGCGCTGGGACCACAGGTCTGGGCGCGATGCGCGAAATGTCCACTCGCCGCGTGGATAGAATCGATCTTGCCATTGTGCGCCCGTTTCTCGCTGTCTGGCGCAAAGAGATCGACGCCTATGTGCGCGAGCACCGGATCAAATTTCGCGAGGACGCATCGAACAAGAACCTAAATCCTTTTCGCAACCGAATCCGTCATCGCATCATTCCTTACTTGGAAAAAATCCTTGGCCGAAACATTCGCCCTGCAATTTGGCGAGCTGCTGTAATTGCCGGGGAAGAAGAGGCCTGGATCGACGGTCAACTCCTCGAGTCGAGGGAGGCCGAACTATCGGTAACAAAACTTCGAGCGTTGCCGGTTGCACTTCAGCGTCGGACGATTTTCAAGTGGTTACGGGCGCAAAACATCTCTGAAGTTGGTTTCGATGTAGTTGAGCGTGTCCGCTCACTCCTCGACGCAAACGCGCGGGTGGCAAAGATCAACCTTGCGCAGGATCGACATGCACGTCGGCGCGCAGGGAGGATTTTTATCGAAGAACTGTAGCCGCGTCGCTGTGAGACGCCCGGACTGCGATAGGAATACAACAGGAAAGCGCTTCGCATAGCGAAGCGGCTACAGCAATCCGAGAAAATCTGTGTAATCTCTGGCTAAATGCCTTCTAACCTCCGCGTCCGCTTTGCCCCCTCGCCTACGGGCTATCTGCACATCGGTGGCGCACGTACCGCATTGTTCAACTGTCTGTTTGCGCGGCATCACGGCGGGAAATTCGTTCTGCGAATTGAAGACACCGATACCAAGCGAAACACCGAGGAAGCCATGGCCGCCATTTACGAGGGATTACAATGGCTGGGGCTGAACTGGGACGAAGGCCCGCATGCGGGCGGCGAATTCGGACCTTACTTGCAAAGTGAGCGAACGGAACTTTACGAGCGCTACCTGAAAAAGCTTCAGGATGCCGGTCACATCTTCGAGGACCAGGGCGCGTTGCGATTTCGTTCGCCGCGCGAACACGTCGTCCTGGACGACATCGTGTGCGGCAAGATCGATTTCGATCTCAGCAATCCCGCGACGCATCCCGACATGACCATCCGGCGCCCGGATGGCTCGTGGATTTTTCATTTCGTCAATGTGATCGACGACCTCGAAATGAAAATCTCCCACGTAATCCGCGGCGAAGATCATCTTTCAAACACGCCCAAACATATCGAGATCTTTCGCGCCCTCGGCGTAACGCCACCGCATTACGCACACATTCCGCTCATCCTGAACCGAGACGGATCGAAGATGAGCAAACGCGACGAAGGCGCAGGCGTGGAATATTACATCCGGCGTGGTTATCTTCCGGCTGCGGTTCGAAATTATCTTTGTCTGCTTGGCTGGTCGCCAAAAGATAATCGCGAGAAAATCAATATCGACGAGGTCATCCGGATCTTTGATCTGAAAAACATCGGACGTAGCTCGGCCACGTTCGATCCCGACAAACTCCATTGGCTGAATGGTGAATACGCGCGCGAATTGAGCGACTCCGAATTTTACGATCTGGCGGTCGCGAAGCTGAAGTCAAGCGGGGTGAACCTTGAGAATTTTCCAGAGAAATACGTGCGTGCTGCACTGGAAACGTGCAAAGGCAAGATCAACACTTTTGATGAGCTGCCTGCTTATTGTGGATTCTATTTCACAGACAACTTCGACTACAATCCCGAGGGAGTTACCAAGCATTTCACCCCTGAGAACAGGCCAAAACTGGAGGCCATTCGCGACGCTTTGAGCGCGTTGGAGAAATTCGATGTCGCTACAATTGAAGTCACATTGAAGAGCGTAGCTGCAAAACTCGGCGCAAAAGTCGGCGCGATTGTGCATCCCACGCGACTCGCCGTGACTGGCAGCAATGTCGGGCCAAGTTTGTATCACCTGCTTGAAGTTCTCGGAAAAGAAAAGGTCATCGCACGCATCGATCGTGCGCTGCACGTCGTAACATAGGCTTCCAGCCTGTCACGTCGGCCGGGCATCTTGCCTGGCATTTTTTGCGGAAACTCGGCAGGCTAGAAGCCTGCCACACTGCTCAGGCAGGATGCCTGAGTTACTTCATTTTCGCCCACGTATCCCTCAACGTGATCGTGCGGTTCCACACCTGTTTTTCACGCGTGGAATCCGAATCGAGCGCAAAATAGCCGAGCCGCTCAAATTGATAGCGTTCTTCAGGACCCGCGTTCGCAAGAGCAGGCTCACATTTCGCAGTGACGACTTCGAGCGAATTTGGATTGATAAATGATTTGAAATCGCCGCTGGCGTCGGGTTCGGGGACGCTGAACAAGCGATCATACAATCGAACCTCGGCATCAATTGCCTGGGCCGAGCTTACCCAATGGATCGTCCCTTTCACTTTGCGACCCGCAGTCGGTCCGCCTGACTTGCTGTCCAGATCCACAGTGCACCGGAGTTCGATCACCTTACCGGCTGCATCTTTCACGACCTCATCGCACTTGATAATGTAAGCGTATTTCAACCGCACTTCGCCACCGGGCCGAAGCCGAAAATATTTGGGAGGTGGAGTTTCCATGAAATCGTCGCTCTCGATGTAAAGCTCGCGACTGAACGGGATCTTGCGTGTTCCGGCATTTGGGTCTTCGGGGTTGTTGATTGCATCGAGTTCTTCGATTTTTCCCTCGGGGTAATTCGTCAGCACGATCTTGATCGGACGCAGCACGGCGAGCCGGCGTGCGGCGGTGCTATTAAATTCGTTACGCATCGTGTGCTCCAACACAGCCATGTCGGTCATGCTCGGATATTTCGTGATGCCAATGTTGTAGGCGAACCCGCGCAAGGCGCTGGCCGTTACGCCGCGCCGACGCAATCCAGAGATAGTAAGCATCCGCGGATCATCCCAGCCGCTAACGAGCTTTTCATTTACGAGCTGGATCAGTTTGCGCTTGCTCATCACCGAGTACGTGAGGTTGAGCCGCGCAAATTCGTATTGATGCGGGCGGGGCTCCGGCAGTTCGAGCGCATCGAGAATCCAATCATAGAGCGGCCGATGCACTTCGAACTCCAGAGTGCAAACCGAGTGCGTGATCCCTTCAATGTAATCGCTAAGCGTGTGCGCCCAGTCGTACATCGGATAAATACACCATTTATCTCCTGTGCGATGATGCGAGGAGTGCCGGATGCGATAGAGCACCGGATCGCGCAGCCAGACGTTCGCGGCGTTTACGTCGATTTTCGCCCGCAACGTGCGCGCCCCGTCCGGAAATTCCCCTGCTTTCATTCGCGCAAACAGATCGAGGTTTTCCTCAACCGAGCGATCGCGAAAGTTACTGGCCTTCCCCAGCCGGCGAAACGCGTCTGTTTCCTCGGGAGTCATCTCGCAAACGTACGCTTTGCCTTTGCGTATGAGATCCACCGCATATTCGTAAAACCGGTCGAAATAATCCGACGCGTAAAAGGGCTTCCCGCCAAGATGCTTGTCCGCCCAACCATCGATCAGCCAATGCACGTCAGTCATGATTGACTCGACATATTCCGCCTCCTCCTTGATCGGGTTGGTATCGTCCATGCGGATATTGCAAATGCCGCCAAACTCGCGCGCGATCCCGAAGTTGAGGCAGATCGATTTTGCATGGCCGATATGCAGATAGCCATTGGGCTCGGGCGGAAAACGCGTGCAGATTTGTTTGTATTTGCCCGTGCGAAGGTCCTCCGCGACGATATCGCGAATAAAATCGGAAGGTCGTTCAGTTTCAGCGGTCATTATAACGAACAAGGTTATCGGCGAACACTCACATCCACAACTTTCGCGTAGCAGTCTCCACGTTAAGCTCCACCCCAGGCGTGTCATCCTGAGCGAAGCGAAGGACCACCCCTACGAAGATTGGATCACACAAAAAACTGAGAATATTTCATCTGCCTATGTGAGGTCCCTCACTCCGTTCGGGATGACATGAAAAAATTACAGACTACCCAACGTTACACGCTCGCAGATCTCGAAAAGTGGGATAAGATCGCCCGCGACATCGATCCCCCTATTCGACTGGGCGTTTTTGGCGATCCAGTTGCTCATTCACTTTCGCCAGAAATGCAAAACGCCGCTCTGCGCGCCTGTGAGATCCATGCCCAATACGCTCGTTTTCATGTCCGGCCGAATGAATTGAGATCGGCCCTGCGCTTTTTGCGAAGCTTGGATTTCGTGGGAGTGAATCTGACGGTGCCGCATAAAATCGCCGGCTTCGCCCAGATGGACGAGCCGGATGAATTCGCCAGTCGCACAGGAGCCGTGAACACGATTCGCGTTGGCGACGACAAACTTTTTGGTTCAAATACCGACGGTGAAGGGTTCTTACACGCCATCCGCAGCGAGTTTTCTGTCGATCTGCGCGATCTGCGTGTGATGCTAATTGGCGCCGGTGGCGGGACTGGGCACGCCATTGCCTGGCAATGCGTGCTTGAGAATTGCGAACGCCTTGTCCTGGTCAATCGCACACTGGAAAAAGCGAATGTGCTGGTGGAGCGCCTGCGTCCGTTTTTTACGGAGCCACGCGTGCTGGGCCCCGCAGCACGGCTTGAAGCTATCGCATGGGAAGAATCGGCGATGCGCACACAACTTGCGGACGTTGATCTCATCGTCAACGCCACTCCGCTTGGAATGAATCCGAGCGATGCAACGCCGCTCCCCGGGCGCTTGATCGCCCCGCATCATATGGTTTTCGATTGCGTATATGGGCCTTCGAAAACCGCGTTGCTGCGCGCCACCGAACAGGCCGGAGCCCGCAGCGCGAATGGGATATTGATGCTGCTACATCAAGGTGCGCTGTCATTTTCCACCTGGTTCAATCGCGAGCCACCAATTGAAGCGATGCGTAAGGTGCTATTGTAGGGCGTCTGTGTCAGACGCCATAGTCTTCTGGTCGGTGTTTCACAGAAACGCCCTGCAATTCGGCTACCCGCTAGTTTGTAATTCCCCAGAAAACCGCCATATTAATCGATGGTAAGTGCCGGTATAAACTTTGGCAGTCCACGGCTGACGGATGTTGATCTTGCAGAAGCGCTGCAGGAACTCAGGCATGAGCGGAACGCTGTTATTCTCGCGCATAACTACCAGGTGCCCGAGTTACAGGATGTCGCGGACTTCGTCGGCGACTCGTTAGGTTTGAGTTATCAGGCAGCGAAAACGGACGCCGACGTGATCCTGTTTTGCGGCGTCCATTTCATGGCCGAAACGGCCAAGATTATTAATCCGACCAAGCGCGTGATTCTGCCAGACCTTGATGCTGGATGTTCGCTCTCCGAATCGTGTCCGCCGGAAAAACTCGCGCAGTTTCTAAAAAAGAACGCGGACAAAAATTACTACGTCATCGCTTACATCAATTGCAGCGCGGGCGTGAAGGCGTTGTCCGACGTGATTTGCACCAGTGGGAACGCCGACAAGATCGTGCGCGCCGCGCCGCCTGATCGGAATATTCTTTTTGTTCCGGACCAAAATCTCGGCGCGTGGGTGATGGAACGAACGGGACGCAAAATGGATTTGTGGCAGGGGAACTGTTACGTACACGTCGAGTTCACAGCCCGCAGTATTAGTAAAATTCGGAAGCAATATCCCAATGCACCGGTTGTGGCCCATCCGGAATGCACTTATGCCGTGCGCATGCTCGCCGATGAAGTTTGTTCCACTGAAAAGATGGTGACTTTTTGCAGAGAATCATCGGCAGGCGAGATTATTGTCGTTACTGAAGCTGGTCTGTTGCACCGCCTGCGCAAAGAAGTTCCTAACAAAACCTTCATTCCCGGTCCAACGGACAACTGCTTCTGCGGCGAATGCCGGTTCATGAAGATGAACACACTCGAAAAGGCGTACGACGCTCTCTTGAACATGGAACCGGAGATCACATTGCCGGAACCGGTGCGCAAACGCGCCGAACTACCTATTCGGCGGATGCTTGAGCTGAGCAGGTAGCTGTAGGCTCAGGCCGGCCGGCTTATTCTTCCCGTGACATCCGCCTAATCCACGGTTTCTTCCGCCCAAACCATGACTGAAAAACCCATGGAACAACGGATCGATCGGCTGCAAGCCGGGGGAGTTATCGACATGCATTTCGATTTGTTGATGGACCTGTATGAAAAACGGGAGCGCGAAAACGTGCTGGAAACCGAGTTCTTGCCGGAGATCGAAGTTGGCGATATCGGCGTGGTGTGCGTCGCGATCTACATCGAGGACCGTTATCTCCAGGACGCGGGCCTTCGCGTGGCGCTCGATCAAATTGGACGGCTATATGCTGAGACTCAGGCATGCCCGCGGTTCGTGATCTGTAAAAGTTATCCCGACGTCCAGAAGACGCGCGAAGAGGGAAAAATCGCGCTACTCATCACGATGGAAGGCGCGGAGCCGCTCGGAACAGACTTGAACCTTCTACGCATCTTCTATGAGGTCGGCGTCCGCTCAATCGGACTTACACATGCGCGGAGTAACGCTGCAGGACATGGGGGAATCTTTGCGTCGAGCGGCTCATCGCCGGACGGTCTTAGCGAGTTCGGTCATGATCTGGTGCGAGAATGCGAAGCGCTTGGCGTGATCATCGATCTGGCTCACATCAATCCCGCCGGTTTCAACGACATTCTGTCGATCATGACAAGACCGCCCATTGTTTCGCACACCAATGCCCGGCGGTATTACGATATCGAGCGCAACATCAGCGACGACCAGATCAAAATAATCGGGGAACGACGCGGTGTGATTGGCGTTAACTCCGTGCTCGTAAGTCCAAAAGCAGAACAAAGCACTCTCGATCACTATGTCGATCACATTGAATACATAGCCAATTTGATTGGCATTGATGGTGTGGCCATCGGGTTTGATTTCTTTGAGTTTATCTATAGCCAGTGGCCGGAGTCGGCGAAAAAAGAGCTCGCCGAAAAGTTTACAACGCCACAATTCATCCCTGATCTAAGGAACCATTCGCACGTACGCAATCTCACGCGGAAATTGGTCGAACGCGGTTTTCATGACGAGCAGATCGAAAAGATTCTGCGCGGAAACTGGCTACGAATTTTCAAAGAGTGGCTTTAACCGCTACACGCGAACCAAGTACTCCTAACTAGCGGGGTGACGAATTTTGGTTGTCATCTAGACAATTCTTGGCCACCCTCAAAAGTTTGTGAGGGTCCTCTCAATGCGCTCTCCTCGCGCCATCCTTCTACAGCTATTGCTGACGACATCACGGTCGTCAGGAAAGGAATCGCCGCAATTATCCACGAGGATTTGGGCTGCGCTCTGTGCGAGCTCACAACTAACGAAGCAATCACCGGTGAGCGGTGGAAAAGCGAGATTTGAAAACTCAATACAAACTAACAAAGGATTGAAGCCATGACACGACTTATGCAGGCAAGCTTAGCTCTACTAATAGCAGGTTTGGTATGCTTACTAACAGCAAGTTTACCTTTCGTGACAACAGCGACTGCACAGGGTCAGAACAATGCAAAAAAGCAGGGTGAAGAGTCAACCCGAGATGCACCGCCCGATACCACTCCCTACAGGCGCCCGGCGGTTCCTGAGGATTACGCCCCAAAGGGCATGAGACCGATTCCTGTTATGCCCAGCATTTTCATCGTGGACACCGTCGTGAACAACACCGATCCCAATCTGACGAACACCGATACATTTAACGACGGCGAAACGTCCATAACCATAAATCCGGCCAACCCTAACGAAATTGTTATCACGGCCTTTTCGGGCAGTTGGGGAGCAAATGCCCCCTTATGGCATTCGACGGACGGAGGAAATATCTGGACCAAGCAATTTACAATCCCTGCGCCGCCCGGCATAGCAGCAACCGGTTGCCCCTGCGATCAAACTGTCGATTACGGAATGAGTAATCAAATGTCCGGCACGTTTCTTATCAGCGACATTTTTAGCGGCATCACTACCAACCCGGCAAGTGCCGAGGCCTGGAACTGGCTGGTTGTTGGTGGCGTCACCCAGACTACAAATTTCAATAACTTGCCGCCGCCCGCAGGAGTCGATCAACCCTGGCTTCTGGTAAATATCGATCCGATGATCCCAGCTCAGGACAACGTGTACGACGCCTACGACGACTTTACTAATGGAAATAATTGTGTGGGCGATGCCTGCAACGAGCGCGTATCAGCCTCTTACGGAGTGAATCCGCCTAGCTTTACGGTGGATAACCAATCCGGGACGGCAACGGGGAGCATCAACCCAGGTCATCGACTTGCTACCGACCCACGAAACGGTTTCATCTACAGCTTATTCCAACGTAATATCGCTCCGGGGACAGGAGGATCGAAAAACATCGACTACATGCTGAACCGGTCTACAGACGGCGGAGCCACCTGGACCCTGAACGGGATGGCCGGTGGTATCATCGTGGCCAACGGCGATAGCACGCAGCCAACTCCCAAGTTCGGTACTGTTAATGCTCTTCTCGGTGGAGTAGACCACGCGGCCGTAGATCCCAATAACGGCGATGTGTATTACGTTTACGGCAATCGTGATGCCGGCACCGGCAATGACCGCCTCGCCATCCGGCGAATCCAGGACAACGGAGGCGGCGGCGTGACTGTAGGGCCAGAAACCTTTGTGACAGGTCAGGTAGAAGCAGCCATTCCATCGGTCGCAGTGGCAAGCAGCGGGGCAGTCGGCGTTTTCTACTACACCTTTGACGGCTTCTCGGCAGATAATTTCCCAATCTTTTCAGCTCATCTGGCACAGAGTACTGACCATGGTGTTACTTTCAGCGATCAGATCCTGTTAACTTTCCTTTCCTCGGCCATCGACAACGGCAACGCCAGACAGCGGGTGCTCGGAGACTACATGCAGATGAAAGCGGTAGGTAATTGCTTCTACGGAGCTTTCACAGGAAATGGCGTTCCTTTTGGCCGGCCTTTCTCCAATCACGACCCAATCTTCTTTAAAATCTGCGTCGCACCTCCACCGAGGCCTACGCCAACACCAAGGTCCCGGCCGACACCGGCGCCGCGCCCAAGCCCGCCGCACTAAGATCCCAACCTATACAATAACCGACCGGACGCAGCCATCTCGGTGACACTACCAGAGCACTTCGAGGATGTGCTTTAGCCAGGCACTTACCGGGGGGGGATAGAAATTGTATAGGTGATCAACGCACACACCGCAACCATACCAACCATGGCGACGATAAAAATTCCATCTGCAATTCTTTCGAGGCGATGCATTCTGCGCAGGCCGCGCGAGCGAAGCGCCCAGTAAGAAAGCATACAAGAAACCAGAAACAGCAGAGCGTCCGCGGCCAGCAAATCGTCTGCCAGCGTGTCGGCGGTTCCAAGCGTGATCACAACGCGGACCAATCCAATAACAGTCAGGCAAACGCCAACCATCGCTGACGAGACGGTGAAGATGTGGATGCAAATATCCTGTTCGAGGTGATTGTTTCTGCCGCGCTCCCGCGGCGCTTCTCGTTTCATGCGATCATTACTTAGACTGGTCGCGAAGGCGACTGTTCAGAGAATTGCTGGGCTGATTTCTTGCTCTTGCGCTTGCTCTTGCTCATTCTGGCGGCATGAAACCGCAATTCGATCATGAGAAGCTAAACGTCTACCAGGCGTCACTCAAATTCATCACCTGGGCGACAGATTTGCTTTCGAAACTCGGTTCTAGAGCTGCGGTCAAAGATCAGCTCGATCGCGCCTCTACAAGCGTTCCGCGCAATTACGCTGAAGGAAACGGAAAGTTCGCAATCAGAGACCGTTGCCGCTTTCTCGATTTTGCTCGCGGTTCAGCGCTGGAATGCGCTGCGTGCCTTGACGTCTTAGTTGCAAAGCGTCTGACCGACGCTGACGCGATCATTTCCGGAAAAGAACAACTGTTCGAAATCGTGTCGATGTTAGTAGGTCTCATTAATAGCCTGGCCTCAAGAATTGGCGAAGAGCCTGGCACGTATTCGTGCCCTCAAGAGCAAGAGTAAGAGTAAGAGCAAGAGGGCGGATTGAAATTCATTAACCTGACGCGTCGCACCGAGATTGGCGCGAATTCATATTATCTCGAAATGGGCCGTCATCGACTGGTGCTCGATTGCGGAATGCATCCCAAGGAGACTGGTGAAGATGCACTGCCGAATTTCAAAGCGATCGCGGGCCATGATATCGAGGCGATCCTGATCTCGCATGCCCACCAGGATCACATCGGCACATTGCCGGTGCTGATGCGGCGTTTTCCGGTCGCACGCATTTTCATGACGGAAGCCACGGCTGAGATCGGCAACGTGCTTTTGCACAACTCGGTTAATGTGATGACCCGACAACGCGAGGAAATCGGTCGCGCCATCGCGGGGGTGTATCCCCTTTTCACGCATCGAGAAACCGATCGCGCATCGGAGCGCTGGCGTTGGTGCCCATTACGCCAGCGTATCTCCATTTCAGGCGAACGTGCGCCTCAGCGGGAAAAAGACGCGCTGACATTCGAATTTTTCGACGCCGGACACGTGCTCGGGTCGAGCGGAATCTTGCTTCGAGCGGAAGGCAAAGCGGTCTTTTACACCGGGGACGTTAATTTCGATGATCAAACAATCATGGAAGCGGCGACTTTTCCGGAAGAGAAAATCGATGTCCTGATCATGGAATGCACGCGGGGCGACCACGCAAAACCCGCCGGCTGGACACGTGCAAGTGAAGAGCAACGCCTGGCACAGGCGATCGCCACGGCTTTTGAGCATCGCTCGTGTGTGCTCATACCAGTCTTCGCCCTCGGAAAAACGCAAGAGATCCTGGCAATGCTTTACAAGTTCCGTCGTGAAAGACTTCTGCCGGAGTTTCCAATTTATATTGGCGGCCTCAGCTCGAAGATGACCGATATCTACGATCGTCGCGCGCATATGTCTCGTCGGCAATTGCCGCGTCTGCAATTAATGAGAGAGGCCGCGCCATTCATTTTGAACGATGAAACAGTGCGTGACGCGTCGCTGCGTCCGGGACGGGTCTACGTCCTCTCCAGTGGGATGATGATACCCAAAACTCTCTCCAATATTTTTGCGCGTCGATTAATCGAGAATCCGCAGCATTCGATCTTTTTCGTTGGCTACGCCAGCCCGGAATCGCCTGCCGGTTTGCTGCGAGAGGCGAGAACAAACGGCGAGGTTGCGCTTGATCCCGACAAACCCGCCCAGCGCGTTCGCTGCAATATCGAACAGTTTCAGTTCAGCGCGCACGCGACGCGGGAAACGCTCATTGATTATGCCAAAAGACTTTCACCCAAAAAGATTGTTCTTGTGCATGGGGATCCGCGAGCCGTCGAATGGATGCGTGCAACGTTGTCAGCCGAGCTTCCCGGGTCGGAAGTATTTGTGCCTGCTCCGGGTGTAGAGCTAGAACTGTAGCGGCGCTCTATGAGCGCCGATGGTAAATTGTCCAAAACAATTCGGCGGTCATAGACCACCGCTACAGAAATGAAGATCGTCTCCTGGAACATTAATTCCCTGCGCAGGCGTCAGGACCGACTATTCGCCTGGCTTGAGGCGACAAAGCCGGACATCGTTTGCTTGCAGGAAACGAAATGTAAGGACGATCAATTCCCAGCGCTCGCTTTACAGGCGGCCGGCTATTACGCGGCTTATCACGGAGAAAAATCGTATAACGGAGTCGCGATCCTATCGAGAACTGAGCTGCAGGACGTGCGCCAATCGCTTTGCGATGAAGTGAACGATCCGCAAGCACGCGTGATAGCAGCGACCGTTGGTCGCCTGCGCGTTTTTTCGATTTATGCGCCGAATGGCCAGGCGGTTAGCTCCTCCGCCTACAAATACAAACTCCATTGGTATCGCCGCCTGCGAGATTGCGTCGCAAAAGAGAAGTCCAGCGACTTGATTGTCTGCGGCGATTTCAATGTCGCGCCGGAAGATATCGATGTTTACGATGCAGCGCTGTGGCGTGGCGCCATTATGTGTTCCGATGGCGAGCGGGCTGCGTTTCAGAACCTGTGCAAAATCGGATTACGCGACACACTGCGAATTCATCACAAGGAAGGCGAACTCTTCAGCTGGTGGGATTATCAGATGCGTGCGTTTGAAAGAAATCGCGGCCTGCGTATCGACGCAGTTCTGGCGAGTGAAAACCTAGCAAAGCGCTGCAGCGCATCGGGGATTGACACTGAAATGCGCAAGGGCAAGGAACCGTCGGATCATGCCCCTGTATGGGCGGAGTTCCAGGATTGACAAAAACGCCGAACGCCCAACGTCGAACCAAGGCCGAATTCGGATTCTGAATTGGACGTTGAGCGTTGGGCGTTGGACGTTGGGCGTTAATGACTAACGAATCGCACCTCCGCGTTTCGAACTCGCCGCCAAAGCCTCTCATGATTTGGGATGGCGACTGCCACTTTTGCAAACGATGGATTGAACGCTGGCGCGAAATCACAGCTGGCAAAGTGGATTATGCCACTTATCAGGAGGCCGCATCGCGGTTCCCCGAAATTCCAGTCGAACAATTCACGCGTGCGGTTGCATTCATCGATTCAGACGGCCGAACCTTCTTTGCCGCCGAAGCAGTGTATCGCTCGTTGAGATATCGATCTTCGAGGAAATGGCTGGCCTGGAGCTACGACCACGTGCCTGGTTTTGCAGGGATTTCCGAGTCTGCTTACAAATTCATCGCACGGCGTCGCAGTTTCGGATCAGCCTTTACTCGATTGCTTTGGGGCAAAGATGTGCGGCCGCCGACTTATTTTTGGGCGCGACGCTGGTTTCTCCGCATGCTTGGCTTCGTCTACCTGATCGCATTCGTCTCGCTTTGGGTCCAGGTCGACGGCCTTGTTGGTCGAAACGGGATGTCGCCAGTGAATCAGTTTTTGCCAGCAGTACGCCAACAACTTGGACAAGATGCCTATTTTCTGCTGCCGACACTTTGCTGGTTTGACTCGAGCAACGGTTTTCTACATTTCGTTTGCGGTGGCGGCGTTGTCCTTTCGCTTGTTCTGATTCTTGGAATCGCTCCCGCGCTTTCCCTTGTCCTGCTCTTTATCTTTTACCTGTCCCTCACCGTTGCTGGACAAGTGTTTCTTAACTTCCAGTGGGATGTTCTCCTGCTGGAGACCGGCTTTTTATCGATCTTTCTCGCGCCATGGCGACTATGGCCGCGGGAGCTGATGTGGTGGCCAGGGTCGGCGCCTCCGGCTCTAGCTTCTCCCGTTTCACGCGCAGGCCTGTTTTTGCTCAAGTTCCTTCTTTTCAAATTAATGCTCATGTCTGGCGTCGTGAAGCTGACCAGCGGCGACGATTCGTGGGGTTGGCTGAATCATTCGTTTCACTGGAGCGCACTCACAGCACTTGATTACCATTATTGGTCGCAACCCTTGCCCACCGTGTTCGCCTGGTGGGCAGACAAAAGCCCGGAGTGGTTTAAACATTTTTCAGTCGTCTTTTGCCTCGCAGTAGAGGTCATCGTACCATTTTTTATCTGGTTTCCGCGGCGCCCGCGGCTGTTCGCTGCGGGATTAATTATCTTCCTGCAAATCGTAATCGCCCTGACCGGCAACTATTGCTTCTTCAATCTACTGACGATCGCGTTGTGCTTGCTGCTGATCGATGACTCTGTGGTAGGGACGGACCGCCGGGCCGTCCGCCCGCAGGTCGCGGGCCCGTCCGGCGGTCGCGCCCTACCAAACCGACTATGCCAGTACGCGGCAATCGTAGTGATTGTTGCCACGTTGCCAATCAACGCCTGGCTCATTTTGAGCGCATTCAAGCCGCAGACCCGACCGCCAGGCTGGCTGGCGAACTACTACGGACAACTGGAGGCATTTCGAATCGTGAATGGCTACGGACTCTTTCGCGTGATGACCAAGGACCGTGACGAGATAGTGATCGAAGGCAGCGCCAATGCCATTGATTGGTCGCCCTACGAATTCAACTGGAAACCGGGCGACGTGAAACGCGCACCCGGTTGGTGCGCACCGCACCAACCAAGACTTGATTGGCAGATGTGGTTTGCGGCCCTGGAAAGCCCTGAGCAAAATCCGTGGTTGGTCGGGTTAATCGTCAGGCTGCTGGAAGGATCGCCCGATGTGACCGGGTTGCTCGAGCATAACCCGTTCCCAGATAAGCCGCCCCAATACATCCGCGCAATGTTTTATCGCTATCGTTTTACAAACCGTGAGGAGCGCCGGCAAAACGGCGCGTGGTGGAAACGCCAGGAACTTCGCGAATACTTGCCGACGATCTCCCGTGATCAGCTGCGCTAGGACCAAATCTAGATAACGTGCGCGTGGTGTCTGCAGCGACCGTCGCCTCCAGCAAGTTGAGGGCTGCGTGTTCAGGGGTATATTTTGCGCGTGTCCAAGGAAGGTCAGATCGTAACAGAAGGTACGGTAACCCAGGTGCTACCGGGAACGATGTTTCGCGTCGATTTACCAGGACAACGCAATGTGCTTGCGCATATCTCGGGTAAGATGCGAAAGCATTTCATCCGCATCGTGCCGGGAGATAAAGTTTCTGTCGAGCTTTCACCTTACGATCTGACAAAAGCGCGCATCATCTTTCGCGAATAGTGAGCGCGCGGCGCTCCGTTGAAGCGTTAAACAGGTTAAAGCGTTGAAACGAAGAATCCCAGATTAGTCCTTCCGATAAAGGTAAAACCTGACAATCAGAGATGTTTCGCTTCGCTCAACATGACAAGGAGAAATACTCCTAGCTAGCCTGCTTCAGCGTTTTAACGAAACTCGGCGTTTGCCGAATTTGCCAAGCACGCGGATAGTTGAAGCCAAAATCAACCGGAGATTACCAATGGCAGAGGAAAACAAACCAGAACAGCAAACGCCCGCTTCTACGAACGCGCAGAACAAATTGCAAAGCAGCAAGGAACATGCGCGCAAAGCTGCTGAAGATTTGAAATCGGCGGCCGGCGCTATTGCGGGTGAGTATCGCGGCAAGGCAGAGCAAGCCTGGGGCGAAGCGCGGGGCAAAGCGGAACAGGCATGGGGGGACGCAAGGGATCGCGCCCGCACATTCCAGGATGATGCGGAGCAATATGTGCGCGAAAATCCGACGAAGGCGATATTTACTGCGCTCGGAATCGGGTTTGTTTTGGGGTTGATCTTCCGGCGTTAACTCCGAAAGCTTTCGGAGATGATCAGCGAGAGCTCTCGGTCCCGCAATCCCGCGGGGCATACCGGCTTACTCCAAAATCTGTTCGCGCTCGCCAGCGCGCTCGCCGAGTTTTTTGAAAGCCGCTTCGCCCTGCTCGCCGAGGAATCAAAGACAGCCGCGGTGCAATTACTGATACTGGCTGGTTGTTTGATATTCGCGCTACTCCTTTGTGCGATAGGGTACGTTTTCCTCATAACTGGCGTAGTCGTCGGGTTAGCTCATCTGGCTGGGATTTCATGGCCTTGGATAGCTCTCGCCGCCGCTGCACTTCATTTCATAATCGCACTGATACTGGTCCTGATCGCGCGGAGCCGAATCACCAAACCGTTTTTCCGCGCCAGTTTGGCTGAATTAAGGAAGGATCGTGAATGGCTGAAAAATCTGCAGACAACAAATCAATCGACGAACTGAAAGCTGAAATCGCGGATTCGCGCGAACGGGTCGAGCGCGATTTGTGCGGCCTGCGCCATGAATTGAATTTCCCTGCGAAATTCCGCAGGTCATTTCGAGAACAAACGGTTTCGTGGATCACAGCTGCAGGCGCGGTCGGTGCGTTGATCGCTTTGGCACCGATGCGGAGGAAGAAAATCTATGTAGATGCAAAAAACAGCCGTAAATCACAAAAGAAGCTGATCGAAACTGGTTTCGCGCTGGCTGCGTTGAAAGTTGTCGCCAGCCTGGCCCGGCCTGTGATTATGGAGTTTGTAAAAAATCGACTGACCGGTTTTGCAGGAAGACCACGTGGCAAAAGATAAGCTACACGGAACAGCTCATCTGTGCCATCTCATAAATGGCGCTGTCATGTTGAGCGCAGCGAAACATCTCTGGCATTTCCTCGGGGGGTCGATCCAAATTTGATCCGAGATTCTTCACTCCACTCAGAATGACATTGCGAGAGGCTTGTAAATTGCTGCCTGGCTGGGCTCGTTTTAAGATTTACGCGCTCGGCTGGGTTGCGTAATGATTGCCTTGGGACGCCCATGATCGCTAAGTCTCCGGACCTTCCCGTGGAATCGCAGACGATGCGGCACGTGGATGATTATCTCGAGGTTAGCCAAAAAGCCGGCGCATCTGACGTCCATCTGGCTACGGGCGCACAACCGCGGTGGCGATTACATGGACGGTTGGAGCCAATCTGGCCCGACGCACCGCTCCTGACTGCTCAGCAAACAGCGGCTCTCGCTGAGGCATTTGTTCCAGACGTCTATAAAAACGAACTCAATACACGCGGCGACTCGGATTTTGCATATGAAAACGAGTTCGCCCGTTATCGCACCAGCGTGGTTCGTCAGCGACTTGGGACCGAGATTGTCTTCCGCGTGATCAACAGTCACGTCCGAACCATGGACGAACTGGGGTTGCCCGAGCGTCTCAAGCTACTCACCCGTTACCAGAACGGGTTGATCCTGGCGACCGGTTCAGTAGGAACGGGAAAATCGACGACCCTCGCCGCAATGGTCGAGCAGGTAAACATGGAACGCCGCGATCACATCATCACATTGGAAGACCCGATCGAGTACATTTTGACGTCGAAAAACTGTCACGTTACCCAGCGAGAGATATTCACTCACAGCGACTCTTTCGCCACAGCGCTGCGCGCTTCACTTCGCGAAGATCCCGATGTGATCATGGTTGGAGAAATGCGTGATTTGGAAACGATCTCTCTCGCGATCACTGCCGCCGAGACGGGGCACCTTGTTTTGGCCACACTCCATACCAGCAGCGCGGCCCGCACGCTTGATCGATTGCTCGACGTGTTTCCGTCCCATCAACAGGAGCAAATCCGGGTGATGGTAAGCGAATCTCTGCGGGGAGTCGTCAGTCACCAGCTAATACCACGGGCGGACGGCACCGGGCGCGTACTGGCTTTGGAGATTCTTACGAACACACCCGCGGTTGCCAATGTGATTCGTGAAGCAAAGACATACATGTTACCGGGCATTATTCAGACCGGCAAAAAGCAAGGCATGCGTTTGATGGACGATACACTGATCGAACTGTCCGAACGCGGTCTGATTAGCGCCCAAGAGGCTTACGCGCGCGCCGACCAAAAACAAATGGTGCGACAACAGCTGAAAATGTAGTGGTCCCGTCATCTCGTAGTCTTGTTGTCCTTTTATAATGGCTTACCTCGATCAGTTTCTAAGTGCGATTGTCAAGCATGGTGGGTCCGACTTGCACTTCGCCGAGACACAGCCACCGAAAATGCGTGTGCATGGAGACATCATGCCTATTCGCGCCGAGCCGATTTCACGGGAGGAAGCCGTCCAGATGATGAGCGAAATCTGCGGAGCGCGTAGTTGGGAAACCTTTGAACAACAGGGAGACCTGGATTTTGCCTATGAGATGGACGAAGCCTCTCGTTTCCGCTGTAACTACTTCAAACAGTCGAACGGTTACGGCGCAACGTTTCGTCTGATTCCCACCAGGATTGCCACCCTCGAACAGCTGGGGATTCCGGCGGTGGTGAAAGACTTTGCCAATGTACGCGGCGGCCTGGTCCTTGTGACCGGTCCCACCGGCTCGGGGAAAACCACCACGCAGGCCGCGCTGATCGACTACATCAATCAAAATTTTGCAAAGCATGTCATAACGATCGAGGAACCGATTGAATTTGTGCATGAGAACAAACGAAGCACGATCACCCAACGCGAGGTACCTACGAATTCAAGTTCGTTCGCCGCTGGGCTCAAAGCGGCGTTGCGCGAGGACACCGACATTGTGCTGGTGGGAGAAATGCGCGACTTGGAAACAGTTTCACTCGCTCTTACTGCGGCTGAGACAGGTCTTATGGTATTTGGTACACTGCACACGAACAATGCGCGCAAAACGGTCGACCGAATGGTGGACGTTTTTCCCGCCGATCGGCAATCGCAGGCGCGCGCTATGCTGGCGAACTCGCTGCGCGGGGTAGTCGCACAATTACTCTTGAAAAGGGCAGACCGTCCCGGACGAATTGCAGTCAACGAAATCCTGATCGCCAACCCCGCTGTGGCAGCGATCATTCGTGAAGGAGCAACACAAAAGCTTCAGGACGTGATCGTCTCCGGTAGGGCCCAGGGAATGCAGTTCATGGACGACGCCATCTGGGCGCTCCTTGAAAAAGGCATTGTCTCCCCTCACGAGGCATTCATGAAAGCCATAGACAAAAGCCGGTTCAGACCGTTTCTGCCTCCAGAGGAAGAAGCACTTGGCAACGCCGCTGGTTCTGTCCGGAATGATGAAAAACGGCTTCCCGGCAATTTTGTGAAACCAATCGGTGCTCGCGCACGAGCAACGTAAGGCACAACCTTAGATGGAACGCGCTATCCTCAACGGTTTGATTCAGGCAAACGAGCGCTAGCTGCAAACGGCATGCCTTTCGCGGCCCTTTCGTATTTTTAGTCGGCAAAAACGGCCCGCGCGTGCTCAGCAGGCATTCATGACGAGGACAGCGGTATCCTTCAACTCGCCTGAACGAAATCGATCCAACGCAGTGTTAGCTTCTTCCAAAGAGAACGTTTCCGTCTTTGTCATAACAGGAACACGTGGGGCGATGTCGAAAAATTCTTCCCCATCTCGGCGGGTAAGGTTTGCTACAGAGCTGATGACGCGTTCCTCCCAAAGGTCTGCATAGGGAAAGGAAGGGATGTCACTCATGTGGATTCCCCCGCAAACTACAATGCCACCTTTGGCGAGCGCGCGCAGCGCTGCAGGCACGAGCGGGCCGACAGAGGCAAAAATAATGGCAGCATCGAGTTTCTCCGGCGGTATCTCGTCGGAACCGCCGGCCCACTTAGCACCTAGCGCTTTCGCGCTTTCCTGGGTCGCGAGATCGCCTGGTCGCGTGAAAATGAAAAGGTCGCGTCCTTCATAAAGGGCGATCTGCGCGATCAGATGCGCGGCGTTACCAAAGCCATAAATGCCAAGCCTGCGCGCATCTCCGGTTTTGCGATAGGACCGATAACCGATCAACCCCGCACAAAGTAACGGCGCAACCTCGACATCATCATAATGATCAGGCAAACGAAAACAGAATCGTGCATCGGCGACGGTGAATTCCGCATAACCGCCATCAATGGTGTAACCGGTGAAGCGCGCTCGATCGCACAGATTTTCCCGGTTCGATCGACAATAAACGCATTCGCCATCAGTCCAGCCAAGCCATGGAATACCCACGCGGTCGCCAACTTTGAAGTTTGAATTTGCTTCTTCTCCGATCTCTTCGACGCGGCCAACAATTTGGTGGCCTGGTATGAGCGGCAGTTTTGGATTCGGCAGTTCACCATCGACCACGTGAAGATCAGTCCTGCACACCGCGCATGTCGCGATTCGCACAAGCAATTGTCCCCTGGCCGGCCTGGGCTTCTCCATATCGCGAAGTTGGAGCGGCTGTCGTGGCTTATCCAGAACCATTGCGCGCATGTTTAAACAACCTTCCCCTTACCTTACTCCTGCTTTTGCTCCTACTCCTGATTCCTTAGGACCGCCCTAGAGCAAGAGCATGAAAGGAGTCAGTGCACGGCGGCAGGTGCAGGTCGCATCTCTCCTTTCGCGCGTTCGTCTTCGTGATGGAAGTGCGCGCTACGGAGGAACGGTACTTTATCGAGCACGTGCTCCTGGAACCATTCGAGCCAGAGATAGATAACTGGCGTGACAAACAGCGTAATCAGTTGAGAGAAAATCAGACCGCCCACGATCACCAAACCGAGCGGGCGACGCGACGCGGCGTCCTGGCCAAACCCTAACGCAATCGGCACCGCGCCCATGAGCGCAGCGAGCGTGGTCATCATAATCGGACGAAACCGCTCCATGCTAGCTTCGTGAATCGCCGAGCGCAGGTCCCAGCCTTCGTCGATTCGTTGCAAGGCAAAATCGACAACCATGATGCCGTTCTTCTTCACGATACCTAACAACAGGAACAGACCGATAACGCTGTAAAGGGAGAGGACCGAGTGAAAGAGATACAATGTGGCCAGTCCGCCGACTACCGCAGGTACGATCGCCGGGAACAAGACTGTCAATGGATGCACGTAGCTTTCGTAAAGAATTCCCAGAATTACATACATAACAAAGACCGCAGCGAGCAACAACAATGGCAGGGAGCGGAACAGTTGCTGGAACACAAGTGTTTCTCCCTGGAAGATACCTTGCACCGTGGGATAATTAGGATGGATTTGTGCGAAGGAGTCCTCGATGAACTTGGTGGCATCGCCGATGGCGACGTTTGGCAACAGGTTGAAGTTGAACGTCACGCTGGTGAACTGATTCAAATGGTTCACGGCTTGGGGACCGATAACTTCTTTTGTTGATGTTACAACACGCAGCGGGACGAGATTAGACATGTTTCCCGTGGTGGTGGCTATGGTTCCCCCACCCGAGCCGCTCGCACTGAAATTGCCGCTGGTGTTGCTCCGAACATAGAGGTCATCCAAGTCGTCAGGATGCGCCCGCTCCTTGTCTTTGACTTCGAGAATGACCTGGTATTGGTCGTCCGGTTCCTTGATGAGATAGACGTAGTTTTGCGAATAAGCGTTGCGCATCAGGCTTTGGATAGCAGAGGTAGAAACGCCGTAGGTGGCGGCGCGATCCCGGTTGATGTCGATCTTAAGATTTGGCGTGTCATGATAGTAATCGGATCGAACACTGGCGAACCCTTTAAACTGTTGCAGCTTTTCCATTAGTTGGTCGGCCACGGTATAAACGTCCTCGGGGACGATGCCGCTGATTGTGTAGGCGTACTGCCCCTGAGTCTGGCTCGTGGCACCAACACTAATTTGCAGTACCGGGCTAGGCGTTAACACAGCTGTGATGCCGGGAATAGACCCAAGCGATTTTTGCAGTCGCAGGATGATTTGATCGACCGGCGGCCGTTCGCTGCGGGGCGTCAGAAAAAGAAACATCAGGCCCTGCGACAACGCGCTGCGCGAGGAGAAACCAGCGAGTGTGAAAAATTGTCCGACGGCTGGGTCCTCTTGAATTTTCTTATTCACCTCGGCCTGATACGATCGCATCTGCGCGGGGGACGAGCCTTCCTTCGCGATGAATAAGCCGCGAATGAAACCGCTGTCGCCCGGCGGCAACAATGTGAACGGTAAATGGGTGAAGAAGAACCACAGACCAAGAATACAGGCCACCAGGATTGGCACAGTGAGCCACGCCCGGTTGAGAAACCAGTCGAGGGCGCGACCGTAGGCGGCGATCACGCGCTGGATGAAATTGCTGGTATGCCGCTCCATCCAGGCGCGTTTGTGGCCGGCTTTGCGCTCGCCGAGAATACGCGCGCACATTAACGGCGTGAGTGTTAGCGACACAAGACCTGAAGCGAGAATGGCCACAATAATGGTTACGGAGAATTCTCGGAAGATGCGGCCTAGCAGTCCGGGAATGAAAACAAGGGGAATGAAGACGGCGGCGAGCGAAAGGGTCATCGACAGGATCGTAAAAGAAATTTCCCCGGCGCTATTGAATGTAGCCTTCAGAATCGACTCACCGTGCTCGGCGCGGCGGACCACATTTTCCAAAAACACAATGGCATCATCGACGAGGAAACCGATGGCCAGTGTCAGCGCCATCAACGTCAGATTGTTGATGGAGAAATTGAGCATGTACATCACCGCGACGGTGAGCAACAGTGACATCGGCAGCGCCACGGCCGGGATGAGAGTATCTGTAGCGCGGCCAAGAAAAACGTAGATGACTGCGACTACGAGTAGGAATGCGATGATGAGCGTCCATTTCACTTCATCCGCGGAATTGACGATGGTTTGTGACCGGTCGAACACTGGGGTGAATTTGATCGAACCGGGCAGGCTCGCGCGCAACTCAGGGAAGAGCGCCTTCACTGAACTGGCAACTTCCACTGCGTTTGCGCCAGCCTGCCGCGAAACCGCAAGCACAACTACCGAACCGGGCGGGTTAAAGCCGCGCATCCAGAAAAAGCGCGAGATACGCTCGTCCTGCACGCTTTGGCGCACATCCGCGACATCGCGCAGGTAAACGGGCAAACCGTTTGGGTTGCGTGCGACGATCAGCTCGCGATAGCCTTCGGCCTTGTCGATTTGTCCATTGGGTTGCAGCACGAAAGTGCGATGCGCGCCGTCAAATTGCCCTGCGCCAGAATAGACAGTGCCCGATTTAATCCCGCTCGCCAGATCGTCCATCGTCAGGCCGCGCACAGCCAGTGCGGAGGGATCTGCCTTGACGCGAATCGCGCCTTGCACGCCGTAAATATTCACCTGTGAGACTCCCGGGAGGATGTTAATGCGCTGCGCCACGACGGTGGATGCGTACTTATACAGATCCCAGTCCGTCAACGTGTCGGACATCAGGCCTAACAAGTAAACGGCCTGATCGTTCGGGTTCGTTTTGGTGAACGTGGGCGGACTAGGCAGATCAAGTGGCAATTTTCCGGTGGCGCGTTGAATTGCCGCCTGCACATCGGTCGCGGCGTCGACGATGCTTTTGCTCAAGACAAACTGCAATGTGAACTGTGTGTTGCTCTGGGTGCTGTTACTGGTGATGATGTCGAGCCCGGGAATTTGTAAAAATTGTTTCTCCAGCGGCGTGGCAATGTTGTTGGCCATCGTCGTAGGATCTGCGCCAGGGTAGGAACAGCTAACTTGAATGACGGGATAATCGACTGCGGGCAGATCGTTGACAGCGAGCTTACCGTAAGTCGCCAGACCGGCCACAATCACGGACAGCGTCAGCAGCACGGTCATTACCGGCCGGCGAATAAATGGCCCGGAGAGTCCCGAGCCTTCGACTGGCACTAACTTTGCCGCAGGGGCTGGGTGCCGCTCGGCAAACGATCTCGGTCTAAGACGATCCTTATCTCTTACCTCCCGTTCGCCGTCATGTTCCTCCGCGTCGTTCATATCACATCGCGCTCTTTGAAGCGCCGGACTGCTCCGAGTTACCAGAGTTTTGAGGCATGTACGGCTGGGGCGCCACTTTCGCTCCTGGCGCAAGCGCAAGCTGGCCGGTTACCACCACGGTCTCATCGGGTTTCACACCGTTCTCGATTACGGTAAGCTCGCCCTCCTGCCGTTGGCCGGGCTTCACCGGACGAAGATCGACAGTGTTGTCGGGTTTCACTACGAAAACGAACGGCCCATTCTGGCTAACCTGGACGGCCTGAGATGGGACAAGCGCAGCGTTCTTGAGCATGTCCAGAATGAAACGGACCCGCACAAATTCCGAAGGCCACAGCGCGCGGTCGGGATTGGGCGTGACACCGCGGACTTTCACAGTTCCGGAGCCTGACTGCACTGCGGTATCTATGAAGTAAAGATCGCCCATACGCGGCGCGATTGAGCCATCGGGCAGATAAGTTTCCACTTTCACGTTTGACCCGCCCAGATATTTTCGTACCAGGGGTAGATCGTTCTCGGCGACAGTGAAATCAGTATAAATAGGGTCCAGGCCTTGGATGGTGACCAGAGCCGAAGTCGAGGGTCCAACGAGATTGCCAACGTCAACGTTGCGCAGACCTACTCGTCCGTTGATCGGTGATTTGATGTAGCAATAATCGAGGTTCACCTCAGCAGCCTCCGCTGCAGCCTGGGATTTTTGTGCGTTGGCGACAGCAATGTCGTAGTCCTGCGGCGATATGACTTTTCTCGCGCGCAGATCCTCCTGCCGCTTCAGCGTCGCCTGATCCAACGCGGCCTGGGCTTTCGCCTGGTCGAGCGTGGCTTGAAATGGGCGCGGATCAATCGTGAAAAGGAGGTCGCCCTTTTTGACATCCGCTCCGTCCTGAAAATCACGCGTCAAGATTTGGCCGCTTACCTGTGCCTGCACCTGCACAGTTTCGTAAGCCGCACAGGTGCCGATTTCGTCGAGGTAAACCGGCACATCTTTTGTGACCACCTTGGCCACGGTCACAGGACGCGCTGGCACCTGTGGCGGTTTCAAGGTGCTAACGCCGCGCTGAACGGTGCGCAGCAGAACCGCAACAGCCAGCACGGCAAAAAGCACGTAGGCCCAGCGCGGAATCCAGTGCGCTCTCCTTCGTCGAGGTCCCGCCACCCTGGGCGCTTTACTCACGACGCGACGCTCTTCCTCTTGCACGATGTTCATTTTTTAACCTAGCCGTCATGCTGGACCGGAATTTCGCCAGTCCGCCATTCCCGTTTTTCTTTTCCGCTTTCTCGTGAATCTGTGTGAGCACGCGCACGCACGTACGCAAGTCTGCTGCCGAAATATTTTCCAGTAGTTCGTGGCGAAGTTCTTCCGCGGTCGCGCTGATCTGGGAGATCACGTTTTGCGCGCGCCGGCCGAGCAGTACCATTTTGCAACGGCGATCACGGAGCGAACTCTTGCGGGCAATCCAGCCTTCATTCTCCAACCGATGTAACAATGTCGCCAATGACGGTTCTTCGATGCCCAGCCGTTCTGCGATCTCGGTCTGCGTAAGCGCATCTCCTGCCAGCGAGAGATGCAGCAGCGTGCGCCATTTGGCCTGGCTCAGACCCATCGGCTTGAGCCGCTCGTCCAACTTCAGTCGCCAGGCACGTGCGGTCCCGTGCAGTAGCGGCCCAAATGTATCGTCATCGGACATGGGAGGGGCGTTAAATTGATTAGCATGCTAACCAATTCCAATCTACCGGCCTGTCAATGCTCATTTAGAGCCAACTTCGAAGAGAAGCAGCTCCCGTTTGCGATAATCCAGCACCCGCGCACGCAGTTGCGCGCGTGGTGATGCGGTTGTCGCCGCAGCTTCTTTGTTACGTCGAATAACAAAATACCGCGCGTCAGCCGGCAGGTCCTGGACACGACTCACATATTTAAGTGGCGCCGTCACATAAAAAAATACGGGCTGATATTCCGGGTTCACGGCATAAAGCGTCTCGTTCGCAGGAACCAGAGCGTTAATTTCCGCGGCGGCCTTCTTCACTTCTTGCCTGTTCCTCAATATCACCGCAGCAAGTGGATAGCCAATTCCTCCAACGGCGAGTCCAACGCCAACGAAAAGCGCAACTATCCTGGCCCATCTTCGTTCGTTAATCACGCCTCTTCCCCATGGCCACTGCAACGCATGTCCTGCATAACTCATGGCGAGCAACCACGAAGCCGGAGCTATTACTGGCATGCTATATCGGGGCAAGGCACCAGGAACGAGATTTACAGCCAGGAACGGTACCACCATCCCCCACGCGAGACCGCGAGCCAGCCGCTGTTCAGCGTACTCGTGAAACTTTGAAAATCTGACGAAGGGGAACAAAAGAACCCACGGCAGAAAATAGATAAGACCGCGCGGGATATTTTGAATCCAGGCGACGAACTTGAAATCGGTGCCTTGCAGGCGGCCTGTGAATTGATTTGACCACTTGGCTGTTGCCACGTGCGTCGGCGTACTATGCAAGAATGGGATCGCCCATGCCCCAAAGATCCCCAGCATGATTGCCAGCCCGGCGAAATGCGCGGGATGAATAAGAAGGCGCCATTGTTTCATCTGCCAAAGAACGGCAAGCACGATCGCATAGAAAAATACAAGGTGAATTGGACCTTTCGCCAAAAGCCCAAGGCCTAGAAAAACAGATGACGGAACCCAAATGAGCCATGGAGATTTCCCCAAAAAGCTCAGCCAAAAAATAATCGCCAGGCCACAGAGCGAGATGTAGAGCGCCTCGATTTCAATTAATCGGCCTTTTTCTATCATTCCAATGTTGGTCATCCAAATGAGGGCCGCGATGATCGATCCTCGTGGGCCTAGACTGGCGCGGGCCACGGTGACAAGCGCAATCGCCACCGCGAGCACGGCAACCGCCGACGGCAAGCGCGCCGTCCATTCGTTACGCGCTCCGAAAATCCGAAAGGATGCGGCTACCATCCAGTTCACGAGGGGCGGCTTCCGGAAATATGGATTTCCTCCAACTTCCGGGACAATATAATTACCAGTCTTGAGCATCTCGACCGCCGGCAAGATGCGTCGTCCTTCTTCTCCTTTGATCGCAATAGAACCGAGCGCCGGTAAATAAATCACAGCCCACACGAGAAAGACGACAAGCACGGCTGAAAGGCGCGAATTCATTGGGTGCTGCACGTTCGATATTCAGCGTTGAACGTCAAATCAAACCGAACGCCAGTTGACGAGAAACCGTTGAGAAGGTAAACTAAGCGTCGAGTCCGCGCGCTGATCGGAGTGGGAACTGGCGTCCCACTCTTTTTAGTCTGCGGGCTACGTGTTTTATGAACGCAGAATTTATTGCAATGCTCGATTACCTCGAGCGGGAGCGCGGCATCAAGCGCGAGATCCTGCTGGAAGCGGTTTCGAACGCTCTGCTCTCAGCCTCAAAGAAAAGCGTGAGCGCTTCACGCGAGCTGCGGATCGACATCAATCCGAAGACTGGGGAGATCCGGGCCCTGGCAAACCTGGTGGTGGCCGACGAAGTCGCCAATCCGCAGGATGAAATCGAATTGTCGAAGGCACGGAAAATTAAGGCGGACGCGAACGTCGGTGACATCATCGAGGTGGAAGTGACGCCGAAAAATTTCGGACGTATCGCGGCGCAGACCGCGAAACAAGCCATGATGCAACGGATTCGCCAGGCTGAGAAAGAAATGATCTATGAGGAATTCAAAGATCGCGCCGGCGAAATCGTTAGCGGAACCGTGAGGCGCTTCGATCGTTCCGATGTCATTCTCGATCTGGGAAAATTTGAGGCTGTCATGCCGCAACGGGAGCGAGTGGTGGTAGAGGATTACAATGTGGGTGATCGACTCCGTGCGTACGTCGTCGCAGTGGAAAACGGAATCCGCGGACCCGAAATCATTGTCTCGCGCAGTCATCCCAATTTTGTGCGCAGGCTTTTCGAATTGGAAGTGAGCGAAATCGCAGATGGCACAGTGGAGATTCGCGGCATCGCGCGAGAAGCAGGCTATCGCACCAAGATCGCAGTCTGGAGCGCAAACGAAAAAGTCGACCCGGTGGGAGCATGCGTCGGAATGCGCGGTTCGCGCGTCAAAAACATCGTCCGCGAGCTGAATAACGAAAAGGTCGATATCATTCGCTGGAGCTCCGATCCAAAGGAATACGTCTTGGAAGCGTTAAAGCCGGCAAAAGTAAAGAATCTCGTCTTCGATACCGAAAAGAAGAGTGTGCAGATTTCCGTTGATGAAGACCAACTCTCGCTGGCGATCGGGAAAAAGGGACAGAACGCACGGTTGACATCCAGACTGACCGGCTGGGAGATCAATATTGGTAAGGACACGTCGGCGACGACGGTCGTCGAACAAAAAGTGGCGCAAGCAGCGCAGACTCTTGCCGGCGCGCTGCCCGTTACCGAAGAGCAGGCGCTTAGCCTGGTAAAATCCGGTTTTACAAACCTGGAAGGATTGCGCGATGCGGACGTGCAGGATTTGGTGGATATTCTCGCGATCGAGGAAACAAAAGCGCGAGAGATTTACGAGGCGCTGCACCGGCAGGA
>Ga0209577_10001061_pt1 | contig 27511 bp, 25 predicted proteins | sample GraSoiAngelo_109_FD_185874 | JGI IMG/M metagenome (GOLD analysis project Ga0209577, IMG submission 185874) | Grasslands soil microbial communities from the Angelo Coastal Reserve, California, USA - 14_0903_12_20cm (SPAdes) (version 2) | ecosystem: Environmental > Terrestrial > Soil > Grasslands...
GCGTGTACACACCGGGTCTGGGGATATTGAAATCCGTTGAGTGGAGGAACCAATGAGAGTCCAACCAATTGCCCGCCACTTCGCGGTGGCTTGTCTAGCAATGCTGATGTGCGTTCACGCGCTGCCTGCGTTTGCCGCACGGCTGGCGGTAAACGGCTCATTCCAACGAACCCTCAAAGTTACCGGAGCAGTAAATCTGGACGTCACCACCGGCTCAGGCAGCGTCGAGGTACGGAGGGGGAACTCGAACGAGGTCCGGGTGAACGCGCGCATTCATGCCAACGAGTGGTTTTTCGGCAATGCCGAGGAGAGGGTGCGGCGGATTGAGCAGAATCCTCCCATAGAACAGAACGGCAATACCATCCACATTGGCCGCATAAGTGATCCTGAGCTACGGCGTAACATTTCGATCAGCTACGAGCTCGAGGTGCCGGCTGATACCGAGTTGAGGTCGCATACCGGGTCGGGGAACCAGACGGTGGATGGAATTAAAGGTCCTCTCGATGTCAGCTCAGGCTCCGGCGGTCTCAAGATTACGAACCTCGGTGACAGAGTGCGCGCCGACGCTGGTTCCGGCGATATTGACATCGATCACGTGAAGGGCAATGTTAGGGCCAAGTCGGGCAGCGGCTCCATCCACGGATCCGATATTGCTGGAGGGTTTGAAGCTGATACTGGCAGCGGGCGCATCACCTTGGAGCAGACAGCTCCGGGCGCTGTCAACGTGCAAACTGGGTCGGGCGGTATGGAACTGAACGGCGTCCACGGGTCACTGGAAGCCAAAGCGGGCAGTGGGACGATCCGCGCTCAGGGTGATCCCAGCGGGGCATGGACGGTGCGCTCCGGTTCCGGCAGCATTCGGTTGCGGCTGCCGCAGAATGCGGCTTTCGATTTGGACGCTCATACGGGATCGGGTTCAATTTCGGTCGCTCACCCGGTTACGGTGCAGGGGGCCGTAAACCGCAAGGAAGTTCACGGCAAAGTCCGCGGTGGTGGCGTCCCGGTCGAAGTGCAGACCGGTTCGGGGACAATCGACATCGAGTGATGAGTCTCTAGCTTTTCGCTTTGAGTCCAATCATGAGGGCGACGTATTTCTGCACGCGTCGATGGGTGTGATGGCCATCTTGTTTGTGATTCTTTCGCTCGTGGGCATCCTACTCTGGATTTTTTCTTGCCCTCAAAGGAGTGCGGCTTAACTCTATTGAAGCCTTGCACTACGAGTAGCGGAGTGGAAGTACTTTCTATGTTCGAGGCGATCGCCCGTACAGTGATGTCCGCTGCCGATTACAGCTTTCAAGGGATGTGAAACCCTCGAAGAAGGAGTTTAATAGCGGTGTGACGTTTCGAGGTCAACTCCTGTCTCGTGCAGGGGAATCGATCTTGTGAGTGGGTGTTTTGAGCAACTCACAGCCTCCCAACGCACCTTAAAAACTATGAACCAGAATATGAGACAGTTACTGAAATTATTGCTCGGAGCAGGACTTCTTCTAGTCGAACCCGGCCGGCGCGAAAAGGCTGCCGATAATATTAAAGATCGGGTCGATGACTGGACAGGCACTGCCAAAGAGAAATATGAGGATGCCATGGATCGGATGGAGCGGGTAACAGATGCCATTCGAGGCAGAGAGCGGTGGGGTTCCAAAGTCGGGACTTTCCTGGTGGGCGTAGGCGTGGGCGTTGGTGTAGGAATGCTGTTTGCACCGGCAGCCGGCGAAGAAACCCGCAATACTATCGCAGAACAGGCCAGCAACATCCGGGACAGAGTTTCCGAACAGGCCAGCAAAGTTCGTGACCGGGTTTCGGAACAGGCCAGCAACATAAAGGAAAAAGTGCGAGATACTGTGGGCCGAGAAAATGCTCCGGCCGGAAGTTCCGAGCGGATGCCTCGAACCGCATAAACCGCTGACCTTTCGCCCAGTTGACGATCAATTTGCACCCCGGGGATGCCCAGTTGTTCCACGGTCGCTCCCCGGGGCAAGTTGTTTGGCGCTACCCGAATTACCTCTGTGTCTTGACTTACCCTTCTTAGCGCGCTACCTTCGCCATTTCCCACAAATTTGCGACTGCACTGCGAGGAATCATTGGCCCATTCGCCCCTCATCACTCTTACCACCGATTTTGGAGTTAATGATCATTTTGTAGGTACGGTCAAGGGCGTGATCCTGGACTTGGTCCCCGACGCCAGGATCGTCGACATCTGCCATGCGGTGCAGGCATTCGACGTATTGGATGGAGCACTCACCATCTCGCAGGCTTATTCCTATTTTCCCTCGGGTACGGTTCACATGGTCATTGTTGACCCGGGAGTGGGAACGGCGCGACGGCCGATTCTGGCAACTGTGGAGCGTCACCATTTTGTGGCGCCCGATAATGGCGTGCTTTCGCTGATTTACGATCGTGAGGAGCGGCTTCTGGTGCGCCATGTCACTGCTGAGCATTATTTCCGGCAGCCGGTGAGTAACACATTCCACGCCCGCGATGTCTTTGCGCCGATCGCCGCGTATCTGGCAAAAGGCGTTGACCCTTCCCGCTTTGGCGATGAGATTACTGATTTCGTGCGCTTTTCCGCGCCCAAGCCCAAGTTATCGAATGACCATACTCTGCGCGGCGTGATTTTGAAAGTTGACCGCTTCGGCAATCTCATCACCAACATCACACCCCAGGACGCTCCCGCATTGTTCCAGCCTGAACCTGGCGCTTTCAAGATCGTGGTCGGCAAACGTGAGATCACGCAGATTCGCACCGCTTACGGGCAGGGCGCGCCCAACGAAGTCTTCGGCATTCTGGGCAGCATGGGATTCCTCGAGATCGCGGCCAATCGTGGCGCCGCGGCGCAGTTGTTAGGCGTCAACAAGGGGAGTGATGTGAGTGTGATTTTGGGAGAGGCGTCGGCGGCAACGAACGGTCAATAACTGCAGAGTTTGTGCCATACATTGTCCGAGCGAATTGCTCTAGTTGCTCGGGGGCGTTAAATACTTTTAGGTCGGGGATGGACGTAGTGCTCCATCTCACCCGTCCACTTCAGGAAACGCCATAAGTTAGCCCGTTCCCTCCACATGAATTCCCAGAACTCAAGGAAGCCAATCTGTTGCATCTTCACCCCGCAATAGGTCTCGATGCGCCATAGCAGATAAGGGCTGCGCCAGGGAGCCAGACGGTGTCCGCGGGTAGCATTCCAAAGAAAGCGAAGAGCGTAGCGCATGGAGGTTATGCCTAGTATAGTCCGCTGCCGAGTCATGTAAGCTGGCTCGATGCTGCCAATGGCGGAAGCACCGAAGCCCGCCGCAGGCCTACAGTTCGTACTTCTTCATCAAGTGGCGGAATGAACGGTAGGAGATTCCGAGTACGTCGGCGGCGCGGGTCTGCACGCCGTGGCATTGCTTCAAAGCTGATTGCAGCAGCGAGCGCTCGATGTCAGCGACATACTTTTCCATGTCCACGCCCTCGGGCAAGATCGCTCCGGATGCAGCAGGCGTGAGCGTGCCAGACCCGCCAGCGGCTGCAGCAGCGCCTTTCGCTTTGGGACGCTCTGCCGGCAACTCTACATGGAGTTCATTGGTCGTTTCCAGGGCTACGGCGCGCTCCACAGTATTTTCCAATTGGCGCACGTTACCCGGCCACTCATATCCACACAGGGATTCCAGCGATTCGGGGTGAACCCGCAAGATACTTTTTCCAGCCGCCGGGGCATACTTTTTCAGAAAATGATTCACCAACAGCGGAATGTCTTCCCGCCGGTCTCGCAGCGGCGGAACGCAAATGGGAATTACGCTGAGACGGTAGTAAAGGTCTTCACGAAAGGTATTTTCGGCGACTTGCCGGTCCAGATCGCGATTGGTTGCGGCGATCACGCGAACATCGATGCCGATTTCACTGGTTCCGCCAACCGGCCGCACCGAGCGCTCCTGGAGAACGCGAAGTAGTTTCACCTGCATGGCCAGCGTCATTTCGCTGATCTCGTCGAGGAAGATGGTCCCCCCGTCGGCCACTTCGAATAAACCGCGCCGGTTCTGATTGGCTCCGGTGAAAGCACCCTTGACGTATCCGAAGAGTTCGCTTTCGAGCAGGGTTTCGGGAAAGGCGCCACAGTTTACCGAGACGAAGGAGTCCGTGGCTCGTGGCGAACACACGTGCACCGCCCGCGCTACCAGTTCCTTACCGGTGCCACTCTCTCCGTAGACGAGGATAGTGCTGTTGGTGGAAGCCACGGTGCGGATCGTATGCTTGAGTTTCTCCATTGCCGGGCTGACACCAATAATGTTGTCCAGAGAATTGTGGGTTGCGGCATCGCGCCGCAGCGCAAAATTCTGTTTGCTGAGTGCGACCTTCTCCAGGGAACGGTTGATAGCAAGTTTGATCTCGTCTACCAGTCCAGGACTTTTGCGGATGTAATCCGCTGCCCCGCCGGCTTTGACTGCCTCAACCGCCGCTTCATAATCATCGACGGCAGTGATCAGGATTACAGCCGAATCCGGCGAGATCTGGTGGGCATAGCGCAGCACCTCGATGCCATCGATTTTGGGCATCTTGATGTCGGTGACGATCACGTCGTATAGGGCGCCGTCAATCTTCCGCTTGGCCGCTTCGCCCGAATTCACGGTTTCGACGCGATGATTTTCGCGGCACAGGGAAATATCCAGCAGCTCACAAATGGAACGTTCGTCGTCGCAGACCAGGATGTTAGCCATGGGCTTTGCCTCCGGCTGCTGCCGCGCTGGTAGCTGGAGAGGCATCGGATGCGTTGATGTTCACGGAATGCTGTGACGCGCCAGACTTCGCTTCAGGCCGTTCATCGACACCGATGCCGCGGAGTCTCACTACGAACGTGGTGCCCTGTCCGAGCTTGGAACGCGCCCACACTTTGCCATCGTGAGCCTGCACGATCTGATAGACGATCGCCAAGCCGAGGCCTGTTCCACCCTCAAACTGCGATTGAAAGGGCTCAAAGATCTTTTCTGTCTGCTGGGGGTGGATTCCAGGGCCGGTATCCGCGAAGTTGATTTGCCAGTCCTCGCCGGCAGGTTCCGCCGAGACGGTGAGGGTTCCGCCGCCTTTCATGGCCCGTACCGCGTTTTCACAGAAGTTCCAGAAGACTTGTTTAATTTTGTCGCCATCGGCCAGCGCCCATGCTTCTTTGACGTCCAAGCGGCGCTCGATGCGTATGCCGGTGTTTTCCGCAATCAGCCGATGTTCGAGAAGAGTGAGAGTATCTTCGAGCAGCGGCACTAGATTTACTTTGTCAAAGCGGTATTGTTTGCCGCGCGAGTAGGCGAGGAAGTCGGTAATGATGTTGTTCAGCCGCTCCGATTCGCGCGTCACGATCTGCAGCAACTGGCGATGCTCGTCGCTCAAAGCGGGGATTCCGGAGAGCATGCTTACCGAACCGGCAATCGAAGTGAGTGGATTGCGAATCTCGTGTGCGATCGCAGCCGCCAGGCGTCCCACGGCTGCCAGGCGGTCCTGCATACGCACTTCGCGTTCCAGGCGCCGGATCTCGGTAAGGTCGTCGAAGGTATAGACGAAGCCCAGAGTGCCGCGCTCGGGCACCGTCAACGCGGTAACCATGACCCGGAAGGTTTTGCGAAAACCATTGGGCGCACTGAAGCGAATTTCCGCGTGGGCCGGTTCAGCGCCGACATTGGGGAGCGGATCGAGGAACAGTGCTTTCACCGATTGGCCCCGCAAGTCGTTTTCGGACCGCTCCAACAGCTTCTGGGCTGCGGTATTGACGAGAGTTATGTGGCCATCTAAACCAGTCGTAATCAGCCCGCCGCTGACCGACTGAATGATGTTCTCGTGCAGGGCTTGCAGGTTCTCCAAGGCGCCGCTGGCACGTTTGAGCTGCACATCCACCTGGCGCAGCTTGGCGGTCAATAAACCGGCGAGATAAGCAATCGCCAGAAAGGCGAAGAGATTGATGAAAATGATGGCTTGAAGCGACTTCAGTCTGGGATGTGTGGTCGAATAGGAAGGAATCACGCCGTAGTAGTTCAATTCCAGAATGGCGCCGTAAAGAATGAAAGCTCCCGCCGCCACCATATATGCCCAGCCGCGGGGCAGCAGAATGCAGGCCACGATGATGACCAGTGGATAAAGAAAATTCAGTGAGCTATCGACGCCCCCGGTTACATGAACCACCAGGGTAACCATAGCGAGATCGGTGAGCACCTGTAACAGAGCCTGTACCCGATGCTCCTGCCAGAAGGAAAGCAGCAAAACGTAGAATAGCGAGAAGGTGTACCACAGGAGCAGAGCGCTGACGAAAAGCCACAGAGGCAGTGCGGTAGGCGTGAACTGGGCCACCGCAAGCTCAATTCCCAACAAAAAGGTCAGGATGATGATGCGGACTTTGACCAGCCACGCCAGCCAGTTCCGTTCATCGAACATCGATTGCATGTGTATTCCAGCTTCCCGTGCCCTTTACGGTCCATTCACAGAGGGATGAAGACAACCCTTCACTCCCGCGACCGCGTAGTTTTTTTGAGTGCGAAGGAAAGGCCGTGACAGATAAATCCGCACGGCCTGTTCTTCTGCAAGTTTGTGTTATCCCGCCAGTTTCGCGATCATCGAGAACAGCGGCATATAGAGCGAGATCACGATGCCACCGATGCTGACACCCAGCAGGCCGATGATGATCGGCTCCAACATGGCCAACATGTCCCTGGTGGCGGAGTCGACTTCGTCCTCGTAGAAGTCGGCGATCTTCTGTAGCATGGAATCCATGGCGCCGGTGGCTTCACCGACACCGATCATCTGCGTCACCATGTTAGGAAAGACGCCACATTCTTTTAGCGGATCAACGATGGTGCGGCCTTCTTCAATGGCCTTGCGCACCTTCATCAAGGCTTCTTCGAGCACCGCATTTCCGGAAGTCTTGGCGGTGATGGCCAAGCCTTCCAGGATGGGCACGCCCGAGGTGATCAGGGTGCCAAGCGTCCTCGTAAAACGAGCCACGGCAATTTTGCGTAGCAGCAGCCCTAGCACTGGCAGCTTCAGAAGTACGTAGTCGAAGTAGTAGCGACCCTTGGGGTGTTTGCGCAATTGCTTGACCCCGAAGACCATCCCGACGCCGCCCACGATAAAGAACCACCAGAACTGGCCGACGAACGCGCTGAGCCCGATGACGATGCGCGTCGGCAACGGCAGTGCGACCCCCAGGCCGACGAACAGGTTGGCGAAGATTGGCACCACCCACTTCAGCAGTGCGCCCACAACCAGCACGGCGATGGACACCACCGCCACTGGATAGATCAACGCTGACTTGACAGCCGAACGCAGCTTGACGGCTTTTTCGACATACTGCGCCAGACGCTGCAGGATGATGTCGAGAATACCGCCGGTTTCGCCGGCCTCCATCATGTTGGTGGTCAGGTCATCGAAGATCTTCGGGTATTGGCGCATGGCGTTGGCCAGCGTGGCCCCGCCTTCCACCGTGGTCCGAACCCCCGTCAGGGTCTTCTGGAATGACTGGTTTTCCTGGTTGGCCGCTAGGATTTCCAAGCACTGCACCAGGGGAAGACCGGCATCGATCATGACCGAGAACTGCCGGAAAAAGATGGCAATGTCCTTTGTCTTGACCGACGCCGTGCCAAAGGTAGGCATAGAGAATTCTTTTCCCTTCTGCCTGATGTTGCCCGCAGTGATCCGCTCACGGCGCAATTGGGTCGCCAGAACTTCTTTGTTGGCTGCCACTCGCTCCCCGGAAACTTTCTCACCGGATGCGTTCTTGCCTGAAAATGTAAAAACTGGCATGGTAAATCTCTCCTCGCTTAACTGCCTTTCGGCGTCTTACTCATGTGCCCGGTCTTCCACTTGCCTCTCCCATTCCAGCTCGTAGCAGCCAGAACAGGCCAAATTAATGACTCGACTCACCGTTTTCCTGGCGCTGCCGCTTTGGCCGCCACCGCGGCATTATTACCCCGGTTCAGGCCAGCACCGCGTGCGATCATTTCCTGTAGCTCGTCCTGGTTGCTGGAGCGCGCGATGGCCACTTCCAGCGTGATTTGCTTCTGGAAGTACGCGGTAGCCAGCGCCTGATTGAACGTCTGCATACCAAACTTGTCCTGACCGGACTGCATTGCCGAATAAATCTGGTGGATCTTGTCCTCGCGAATCAGGTTGCGGATGGCAGCGTTAGGTACCATGATTTCCATGCACATGGCCCGCCCTTTGTTGTCGGGTTTCTGCAGCAGGCTTTGGCAAAGAATGCCTTCCAGCACCAGCGACAATTGGGCTCGAATCTGCGGCTGCTGATGTGCCGGAAAGACGTCAATAATTCGGTTGATGGTGGACGATGCCGAATTGGTGTGCAATGTGCCGAAGGTCAAGTGGCCGGTTTCAGCGATGCGCAATGCGGACTCGATGGTCTCCAGATCGCGCATTTCACCGATCAGCACCACGTCCGGATCTTCACGAAGCGCAGCCCGCAAAGCGTCGCTAAAGCTCTTGGTATCGGCATGCAACTCGCGCTGGTTGACCACGCAGTTCTTGTTCATGTGCACAAATTCGATAGGGTCTTCGATGGTCAGAATGTGGTCGTGCCGCTCGGTGTTTATCTTGTCGATCATGGCGGCCAGAGTCGTCGACTTTCCTGAGCCGGTCGGTCCCGTCACCAGCACCAGCCCGCGCGGCTTATCGCACAACTTGCTGACGATGGCCGGCAACCCGAGTTGGTTGAATGACTTGATTTCAAACGGAATGAGACGGAACACTGCCGCCGTGGCGCCGCGCTGGTTAAATAGGTTGGCGCGAAATCGTGCCAGGCCTTTCAAGCCGAAGGAAAAGTCCAACTCCAGATTTTCTTCAAAGCGATGCTTCTGCGAATCGGTCATGACGCTGTAGGAAAGTTGCTTGGTCTCGGCGGGCGTCAATTGCGGCAAGTCCAATGGAACCAGATGTCCGTGTACGCGCACCTGCGGTGGCGAGTTGGTGGTGATGTGAAGGTCGCTGCCTTGCATCTCCAACATGCGTTTCAAAAGATCGCTGAGTGAAAGCGACATAGTTTCTGTTCCCTTTCCTTGCCTAGAATCGTTAGTGAATCGTTTCGCGGGCCACTTCTTCAAGCGTGGTCATTCCCGCCGCAACCTTGATGAGTCCGCTGCGCCGCAGAGTGATCATGCCGCGCTCGATGGCTTTCTTCTTCAGCTCAATCGCGGATGCACCCACCAGAACCAGTTCCCTGATTTCGTCATCCACTTCCATGACTTCGTACAAACCGGTACGGCCCTTGTAGCCGGTGTTGCTGCAAGTACCGCAGCCTTTGCCTTTCTGGATCTTTACCGTCTTCGCTTCTTCGGGCCCGTAGCCTTCGTCGAGCAACGTCTGATAAGGCACGTCCACCGTCTCGATGCACTCCCGGCAGATGCGGCGTACCAGGCGCTGCGCACAAATCAGGTGTACGGAGGTTGCCACCAGGAAGGGCTCGATGCCCATGTTCATGAGTCGCGTGATGGTCTCGGGGGCGCCGTTGGTATGCAGCGTGGACAGCACCAGGTGGCCGGTGAGAGCTGCCTTGATGGCGATCTCTGCGGTTTCAAAATCGCGAATTTCGCCGACCAGGATGATGTTTGGATCCTGCCGCAGGAAAGCGCGAAGCGCGGCGGCGAAGTTCAATCCGATTTGCTCCTTCATCTGCACCTGGTTGACCCCAGCCAACTGGAATTCGACTGGGTCTTCGGCAGTCATGATGTTTGTATCCGGCGTGTTCAATCGCGCGATCGAGGAATACAGCGTATTGGTCTTGCCTGATCCGGTTGGCCCCGTGACCAACACCATGCCGTAGGGCTTGAGAATGGCTTTTTCGAACTTGACCAGCGATTCCGACTCGAAACCCAGCTTGGTCATGTCCAGGCGCAGGTTTTCTTTGTCCAGCAAGCGGAGCACGATCTTTTCTCCCCACAGAGTAGGAAGCGTGCTGACGCGGAAATCGAGTTGTTTCTTCCGCCCGCCGATGTTCATCTTCAGCATGATGCGGCCGTCTTGCGGCAAACGCTTTTCGCTGATGTCCAATTTCGACATGATTTTCACGCGGGAAATGATCGCGTCTTTAAGCTTCAGCGGGGGCGCCATGATGGACTGGAGCACACCATCGATACGGAAGCGCACCCGGAATTCTTTTTCGTACGGCTCCATGTGAATGTCGCTGGCCCCCCGCTTCACGGCATCGGTCAGCACCAGGTTCACCAGTTTGACGATGGGCGCCTCATCCGCTGCCTTCTCCAGTTCGGAGAGGTCCATCTGCTGCTCTTCGGACTGCAGTTCGACATCGGTATCCGCGATGTCGGTCATCGACTGCATGACCTGCTCGAGGTCTTCTTCCTTGGTGGCGCCGTAGGCCTTCTCGATACCTTCCTGAATCGAACTTTCTGACGCCACTACCGGCTCGATATTGAAGCCGGTCATGAACTTGATATCGTCCATGGCGAACACGTTCGTCGGGTCAACCATGGCGATAGTCAGCGATGCGCCCACACGGCTGAGCGGGAGAATCTGGTAGCGCTTGGCAGTCTCAAACGGGATGAGCTTTACTACCGACTGATCAATTTCAAAGTATGAGAGGTTAATAGCGGGCACGCCGTACTGCCGGGAGAGGAAGTTGGTGACATCCTCATCCGTCAGGAATCCCAGCTTCACCAGGGCGGAGCCCAGGCGACAGTTGGTTTCCTTTTGAACCTTCGTTGCTTGTGCCAACTGCTCTGAGGTGATTACCTTCTCTTTTACGAGAAGATCACCCAGCCGTTGAGACATAGCTCGATCTCCTGTCTGACCGATAGTGAGCTGTCATTACGCTGATACTGCTCGCACGAAGCGGCCAATTAGCAGGGGAGAGACGCGCGGTGCGTTCGCGTTGACACAAATTGTCAACGCAGATGGGTACCGGCACCAGTAACTTTGGTACCTGTACTCTGACCGACCATCCTGGTTTTTCTGTATGGCACAGGGACTTGCCCATGAATGGCTGGATTTTGCAATATAGCCAGTGACGAACATTTCTTTCGGACATGAACTTTGGTGAGGCAGGAGGGTTTGTCGCAAGCCGCACGGCAACCCGTTTCGGGTTCTGTGAGGTAGTTTTAGCTTAGACTACGAACAAAAGTGCGTGGGTTCAAACTTGAAAACTGCACCCCAAGAAAAAATACTTCGCGCCTGCTATGAAGCCTTGTTTTATGCATGGGGGCCTCAGCACTGGTGGCCGGCGCGCACGCGTTTCGAGGTGATTGTTGGCGCCTACTTGACACAGAACACGTCCTGGACGAATGTCGAGCATGTGTTGCGCCGCCTGCGGGGCGCAGGTTTGCTCAGCGTTGCTGGAATTCGACGCACTGCGCTGCCGGAACTCGAGTCACTGATACGCTCGGCTGGCTATTTCCGGCAGAAGGCGCAGCGCCTCAAAACATTTGTAGCTTTTCTCGATGAGCATTATGGCGGCTCGGTGAACCGGATGTTTGCTCAGACCACCGAGAAGTTGCGGGTCGAACTGCTGGCCCTGAATGGCGTCGGACCGGAGACGGCGGATTCCATTCTTCTGTATACGGGAAATCATCCTGTATTTGTAGTTGACGCGTATACGCGGCGCATTCTGGAACGGCACGGAATCGTGACTGCGAACGCCCGCTATGAAGAAATCAGATGGCTGTTGGAGCACGCGCTTTCCAATTTCGAGCATGCGCTTTCCAATGAGGTACCGACGCCGCCGGCCACGCCTCGCTTAACCAACGCGATGGTGAAAATTAATCCCATCCACCGGCCTTCCCTCATGAGTACGTCCAGGCGCTCCAATTTGGTACAGATCTATAACGAGATGCACGGGCTGATCGTTGGCGTGGGTAAGCACTACTGTCTGAAATCTTATCCGCGATGTGACGAGTGCCCTTTACAACGTTTCCTGCCGAAGCCAAGCTAAGGGGCAGGAGTAGAGACGTGCGCCAGCGTTGGACCGGTTTTGCTGTTGTGATACTCGCGGTGGGGGCCTTGGTGGTCCCTGGCCGGGCGCAATCGCTGCGGCAGGAGGCCGATTGCAGAGGCATCCTGATTGGCACCGCCGGTCCGGCCGGCGCAGTTTTCTGAACTCGCCTATGGCACTACTCTGGCCCGCGAATTCAATCTAATTCAACCTGAAGACGTGATGAAGTGGTCCGTCATCCGGCCCGATCGCGCCAGCTTCGATTTCACCGCGGGCGATGCCGTCGTCGCCTTCGCCGCCGCCCACCAGATGCAGGTGCGCGGCCACACCTTGGTTTGGGGACGGCACAAGCTTGACGGAGCAGAATATACCCCTGCCGAACTGCCCGATTTATTGCACGAACACATCACCAGGGTTGTCCAGCACTTTCGGGGAAAAGTATTTGCCTGGGATGTGCTGAATGAGGCATTCGACGAGAATGGAAAACTCCGCAATTCGATCTGGTATGACCGACCCGGAATTGGACTCGCGGGAAAAGGAACCGCCTACATCGAGCAGGCCTTGCGCTGGGCGCATGCCGCCGACCCCGACGCTCTCCTTTTTTATAACTACGCTGAGGGTGAAGCGGTAAATCCCAAGTCGGACGGCCTTTATGCCATGCTCAAAGATTTCAAACGACGCGGTGGGCCTATCGATGGCATCGGCATGCAGATGCACATTTTCGACCTTCATCCCGATGTGAGTTCAATCGGCGCCAACATCGGGCGCTTTACCGCACTGGGCGTTCAAATCCACATCACAGAAATGGACGTCGCCCTGCCCACCAATCCCAATACCGGCACTCTAAGAAATTCGGAAGACCTCGGAAGGCAAGCGGATGTCTATCGCGAGATCGCCGCTGTTTGCCTGGCGCACCACGGCTGCACCGCTTTTCAAACCTGGGGATTTAGCGATAAATATTCCTGGATTCGATCTTTCTTCCGCGGCAATAAAGGTGCGGCGCTTCCCTGGGATGAGAAATACAACCCCAAGCCCGCTTACCGGGCATTGAAGGAAACATTCGCTGACGGGAGCTGTGACCGTGTGAAGGTGTCCACCCCCGAACTGCGCCAGCCATGAGATTTCCAGGGATGGCGGGGTCTTAAATATTACAGTGATTCCTGTGTAAAACTGCGGTCCTTTTCGACTTGCGCTCTCCCCCGCAGGGGGGTAACATCATTAGTGTTCCTAGCGGCCACGCTCCCGTGCTGGCCTCCGCGCCTAATGGCTCCAGGCGCCTAAACGGACAAGAGATCATTCACGAGAAAATTTCCAGCCGCACCGGGTTTTTCCGCGCATGCCAGCCTTAGTGTTGCGATGCGGATTTTCCGGGGCAGGCAGGTCACCACAGGACGGTTACGCTTCGAACGTGAAGTACGGGATTAGCCCAAGAAAGAAAACCCTATGAACGCAGGACCGGGAAATCCCTCCGGTGGAGGAGGGAGAAACAGACGGCGGCGCGGACGTCGCCCGCCTAACCATCGCGGAGGCGGAATGGGCCGTGATCGCCAAACCCACGGCGGTATTTTCACCGCTCCCATGGATCACAACTATCGCAATGGCCCGCAAGGTAACAATGGGGCGAAAGGCCAGCGCGGCGGACGTCCCGGCTTTGCCCCGTCATACAAGCCGAGCGAGCCTGAGCCTTTGCCGCTGCGGGAAGATGCTGCCTCACGCATTTTTGCTTTTGTGGACGACTTGTTTTTCCTCGCAAAAATCCAGGAAACCGCCCGCAAGCTCAATGTGAAGGTCGAGTTCGTTAAGACTGATAAAGACTTGATGGATCGTATGAAAGAAAATGGCGACGGCAAACCATCTTTAATCATTTTCGACCTGAATAATGCGAATGCCAAGCCGCTGACCCTTATCCCCAAACTGAAGAGCAAACTGAAGAAGGAAACTTCGATTATCGGATTCCTCTCTCATGTGCAGGGCGATTTGAAGCAAAAGGCGCACGAGGTGGGTTGCGACATGGTCCTGCCGCGTTCCGCATTCTCGCAAAACCTCCCCCAATTGTTGCGCCGCCATGGCGCCCCCGAAGAAGTCTCCGGCGACTAGGTGGGAAAATTCGTGGGGAACGGTTACCCCGGCGGCCAGTGCAGATTTCGGCCGCCAATCAGATGCACGTGCAGGTGGAAAACTGACTGCCCGGCCCCCGGGCCTACGTTAAGAACGGTGCGGTAGCTGTCTTCAATTCCGCGCTGGCGTGCAATCTCCGCCGCAGCCAGATGACACCTGCCCACGGCATCAACGTCCTCAGCCTGCGCCTCTTTCAGGCCGCGAATATGCTTCTTTGGGATTACCAGAACATGGGTCGGCGCCTGCGGATTGATGTCCTCAAACGCGTATGTATGAGCGTCTTCGTAAACTTTTTTTGCGGGAATCTCGCCCTTGACAATGCGGCAAAACAGACAATCATTCATGGCGCAAGTTCAAGTAGTTCATAACGCTTTACGGCGCTTCGATTAACTCCATCTTCCCATCCCGGGTTCGATGCAGGATCATCAATTTGCCCTTGGGATCGCGGAAGACGAACACGTCGCGGTCGCGAAAGTGTGCTTCCTTGACGGCTTCCTCCAGGGTCATGGGTCGGGTTGCTACCGCATCATCGGAATGTACCAGGTGAACGTCAGTGGTGCTGGCCACTGCGGGAAATTTATGCACGACCATGGGTATTGCGGTCATTTTGGATATCCCGACCGCGGTTGTGACATCTTCCTGTGATGACTCGCCATTCCATTTATCGTGCGGCTTGCGTTTTTTGGTGCGCCAGCGCGTCTTGTACTTCAGGGCCTGCTTTTCGAGATGATCGAGCGCTTCGCCGACCGCGGACTTCATGTCCCCCGCTTCCGCCAGGCCGACGATGGGTCCCTTGCGTGGAGTGATCGTGATTTCTGCCTTGTGGCGATGCTTCTGCACGATCAAAATCACTTTGGCTTCGAACTTGTCACCTAGAATCTTGCGGATTTTCGCGAGGCCAGTTTCAACTTCTTTGCGGATGGCGGGAGTGATCTCGTACTGCCTGCCGGTGTATTCCACGTTCATGAGCGCCCCTCCTCTTTCTTTACACCGTCCGGGCACTGCATCTGTAACAAGTCAAAAGTAAAGAAGTCAGAGAATGAAAACCTATGCGCCGAAATCTTTGTTCATTCTCTCACTTCTTCACTCTGCGCTGATGAGTGCTCGGGATCCGCATGTCCTCCCGGTACTTCGCAACTGTGCGGCGAGTGACTTGGATACCTTGGGATTGCAGAATGCGGGTTATCTGCTCGTCGGTCAATGGCCGTGACGGGTCTTCCTCTTCAATGAGCTTTTTAACCCGGCGCTTGAGGATGAGTAACGATGTGTTTCCCCCTTCGGGACCCTGCACGCTCTCGCTGAAGAAATATCGCAGTTCAAACACGCCCTGCGGAGTGTGTGCGTACTTATTGGCCACCGCCCGGCTGACGGTGGAAGGATGCACACCGATTTCTTCCGCCACCTCTTTTATCATCATGGGCAATAGATGATCGATTCCTTTTTCCAGGAACTCTTGCTGGCGGGCGACAATCGAATAACACACCTTCATGATGGTCTGCTTTCGCTGCTCGATGTTCTTGATGAGCTGAATGGCGCTCTTGTAGCGCTCCTTCACATAATTACGCGTGTCTTTGTCATTCGTGTCGCGGGTCAGGAGGCGCTTGTAGGCCGGGTTCAGGCGAAGCTGGGGAACATCGTCGTCATTCATCAGGCACAGCCACTCGTCGCCATGTTTAATGAAAGCGACGTCGGGCTCAATCAGCCGCGGCTGCACCTTGTTGTAGCGCAGTCCAGGACGCGGATCGAGAGTACGGATATAATCCAGCGCCTGCTGCACCACCTCAATTGGACGGCCTATCGCCTTGCCGATTTCCTTGTGCTGTTTCATCTGCAAGGCACGCAGATGCTGGTCAACAATGGCAATCGCATCGTTGATGACCTGAGCCGTGGCTTCTCCATGGTCGTTTTTCAGATGTGGAATCTGCTGTTGCTGGTATCGCAACTGGTACAGCAGGCAGTCACGCAGGTCGCGGCAGGCAACTCCCGGAGGATCCATTTGTCGCACTACTTCGATGGCTTCGGCGAGATCAGAGCGATTAAAGCCTGGCTTATACGTGGGCCGCGCAGGCGGCGCATTTGCCGGTGGCGCCGGGGTTGCTGAATGCACCGAGGCCTGACTCTTCGTCACGGCTTGCAGTTCAGATGCGGGTTCAGTCGCCGGAGCCACCGCAGCGGCGGCAGCATTGGCGCTGACTTCAGCAATGGGGTTTGCCTCGGCATTCCAGTCAGAAGTTGCTAACTCGGCATCGCCTTCCTCTTCGGGGAGTACAGCCGCCAGTCCTAGGGCGGCAGCTTCCTTCACCACCATCTCTTGGGCTGCAGCGTCAGCGTCTGGCGAAGCGGGAGCGGTAACGCCCATCAATTCGTCGTCGCTCGCGATCAGGTAGCCGTCCTCATTAAGGTTGCCGATGATGAGTTCGGCGGCCTCGCGCACTTGAGCACGAACCGGAATCGCGCCCAGTTGCCAGGTCAGGTGATCCGTAAGATTGCTGGGCTTGGAAAGAAAATTCTCGAAAGAGGGTCGCTCGATCTCCTCCATTTCGCCGGGGCTGCGGTAGCCAGGGTCAAGGTAGTCCTTGAAAAACGAACCGAAGTCAATCTCTTCGAAGGAATCCTTCTTCTCTTCGGTGGTCGCGGGAGCTTCTTCCGTCGCCCGTTCGCGGTCTTCTTCGCGGCGGCCGACCTCGTCGAGCAGGGGGACGGAATCTTCCAGTTCTTCGAGTACCGGATTTTCCACCATCTCGGCAGTGATCATGTCCCGCAACTCGAGCTTGTTGAGCGCAAGCACCGAGACCATTTGCACCAGACCCGGAGTTAGGATCTGCCGCTGCGATAGCTTGACGTTCAGTTTGTGTTGCAGCAAAACCATGATTTACTCGATCTTCCCTTTGGGTACCTTCGTGTCCTTTGGTTAATGCCTTTCTAGTTCCTGCGTTTCTCACACCAGCGAGAAACTCTCCCCCAGGTACACCCGCCGAACTTCCGGATCACTGCCCAACTGGTCGGGCGTCCCCGCGCGGAAGATGCGCCCTTCATTGATGATGTAGGCGCGATCGGTCACCGACAACGTCTCGCGCACATTGTGATCCGTAATCAAGATCCCGATGCCACCGGCTTTGAGATCGAAAATAATCTTCTGCAAATCCAGCACTGCGATCGGATCAATCCCTGAAAATGGCTCGTCCAGCAAAATAAATGTGGGGTTGATGCATAGACAGCGGGCAATTTCCACGCGCCGGCGCTCACCCCCCGACAGAGCGTATCCGCGATTCCGGCGAATGTGCTCTAATCCCAGTTGATCAATCAGCCTTTCCATCTTTTCCCGGCGTTCGTGCCAGGAAATTGCTTGCGCTTCCAGCACCGCCAGAATGTTTTCCTCGACGGTGAGTTTGCGAAAAACTGATGGTTCCTGGGGGAGATAACTGATGCCGTACTGCCGTGCCCGCAGATACATTGGCACGTCCGTGATGTCGTTGTCATCGATCAGGACTCGGCCTGTGTCTGGGGGTATCAGGCCAACGATAGCGTAGAAGGATGTAGTCTTACCCGCACCGTTTGGTCCAAGTAAACCAACGACTTCGCCTTGCTCCACCCGCAGGCTTACACCATTAACAACCCGCCGACCGCGGTAAGATTTGCCAATTTCGTCCGTGGCCAGCGTACGCATTTATCGTGCCACTCGGGTGTGGGTAACTGTCGGGGAGGTGTCCTTGCCTTCCACCAAAACCCTATCATCGCGTTTATAGAAAGTCAACGAATCGCCGGTAATCTTGCCGTGTTCGGCATCAAAAATGCTAGGCGATCCGCCTGTCAGGACGAACTTGTCGTCGGCCGCCGTGTATACCAGTCGTTCTCCGTTTGCCTGACGGGTAGGCTGCTGGATGACAATATTACCCTCAGCGACGATCTTTTCCAGACGTCCGGCTCCTGTAACCGGCTGACTCGTGGATGTTTGAGTCCGCGGAAGAAGAAAAGCGTCCATCTGCTTGCCGGTGATGGTCAGGTCTGCTCCCTTGGCCGTCACCCCGCCATCAAAGTGAATTCTCCGCTCCGAATCGGTATAAGTGAGCCGCGAAGAGGTGATAACGACCGGAGTAGTTTTGCCGGATTTATCGATTTGCACAAGCACTGTAGAAACCGGTTGCCCGCTCCCTTGTGCTGTCAGAGACCGCCGGTCGCGGTCGAATTGGATGCTCGCGGCCTCGACGACATTGGCGTTTTGCCAGAGGCGGGCTCTCCCCGTGTAAATCGCCACCGCGGGAGTGCGATGTGCCGTCATGCTGCGGCTGGTGACGTGAATGGGATCCGGAGAGGCAAGCAGAGCGCCGTCGGGCTGCTCTTTAAGCTGGCTGTAAGTGCTCTTGACGTCACCGTCCGCCAACGCGTCGCCGGTGGCTCGATTGAGGCGCATGGAGCGCGCCGTCGTGGTCATGCCCGATTCGACGATCCTCGGTGACCCGCTAAGTGTGAGTGTCTGGTCGAACGGAGTGTAGCGGGCTTCGTCAGACCAGGCTTTGCGGTCGCCTTCCACGTAAGTGAAGTTCCCTTGCTGCACAATCGCCTCGATACCCCCAGCCGGACGAAAGCCAACGTCAAGCGCGTTGCTGGCTGTAATCCGATCAGGTTGACCCGGAGCCGTGGTGACCGTCCTGGCATCAGGCGCTCCATGCAACGATTTCAAGCGGGCAGGCTCTCCGGGCTTTGCTTCGAACTTCACTTCGAACTTGGCTGCCGTCACCAGCGTTCGTTGATTGGATTCAGGTTGAAAAATTGTGATCTGGCTCGCGCCGGAGGTTTCCGCGCGATCCAATCGCTGGTCCTTGGTAACGAAGACGTCCATGTCAGGCGCAGCAATTTCGAGATCTTGTGCACTTGTACGGGATGAATTCGGAAATGTTGATGCGGAGCCAATTGTCTTCGACGCGGGCGGATTCGCATGCGAGGGACTCGCTCCTCGAACCTTGGCAGCGGCTATTGCGGGTCCGTGGGTTTGGTGCTGCGCCAATTTGACCCCGTCTTGGGCGTGAATTTTGTCCAGACGATTCTTTGTAGAAAAATTGAGCACTACTCGCCCCGTGCTGCCGTGCATGAGCTGGTCCCCCATCGAATCAACTTGTACATCGCCGGAAAGCACTGCCGTTCGCAAGGTTGGCGTGCTCGCATGAGTTATCAGCAGCTCGGCCTGCGCAGCGCGCGCGTGCATCTCGTCCCGGCCTTTGAGGTCTGCCTGCACCTCGCCCGATGCCAAAATTCGCTCGACAGTATTGTCATCGCGCAGGAACAGCGTGGCTTTTTCCGCCTCCAGCTTGTCATCGCCAGTTACCACGCGCGGCGCTTGCAGCACAATCTGACGTGGATCGCGTGTAACGATGCCGTGCGCCGCCGTCATTCGGGTGGCGTGGGGGCGGTTCAGCACAATGTCTATCTGCGATTGCAGAGTCAGAACATTCCCTTTAGCCACATAGTTCACGCCGACAGCCGAGCCGCTGGCTTGAGGTATGCGGAACTCAACCTTGTCGTTGGTGTAGGCGTTTCCAGTCTTCTGATTAAAAACCAGTCCGCTGGTCCTGAGATGGATAGGGTTCTTCAGTTCTTTGGGAGGAACCTGGTCGGGATTGGCGAGACCTTGGGGATTGGCTTCCAGATCGATCTGAACGGTGCCTTTGGCGGTGACATCGCCAGATCGCGGGTCGTATTCGAAATCGGCGCCGTAAATCTGATCGAAGCGGCTGGAGTCGCGTCCATAAAGAATGATGTAAACATCATGCAACTCAGCATGGCCACCTTGCTTGAATTGGACCGCTTTCGATGCGCGCACCGTGAAGATAGTGTGTCCCTGTTCGGACCGGGAAATGGTGAATCCCTGCGCGCTCTGTTGCACTTCAAAGCCAATTTTTTTGGGGATCTCCCTAAGCGCGCTCCGCATCCGCCACCGGGCAACGAAATATGCACTGGCGGCAAGCATCGAGATGACGATGGCGCCTACGGCAAACCATCGGCGCAGTCGTGCAATCGGGATTGGCATCTTAAATTAGAAGTTATCTCATAAATGATCGATTCAGGTAGTTTGCTGGTGTAAATTCGATATTGCACCACTATCGAAAGTCAGGGAAAACGCCTTGTTCCCGAGTGGCCGACCACCTTGGAGTTATCGCGTTGTCGATGAAACGCATCGTTCACAACAGTTCTACCGCGCGCGCAGCCATGTGGGTTGTGTCCTCCATTACAGACTATAATGTCGCGCACCGATGGTTCTTACCTCTGGTGTCAAACTCGGACCGTACGAGATTCTCGCGCCTCTCGGGGCGGGAGGAATGGGAGAGGTGTATCGCGCCCGGGACACTCGTCTGGAGCGAGATGTAGCCGTCAAAACTTCCGCCAAGATCGTTTACTTGGTTCTCTATATGCTTCCTGGCCTGCTCATTTACATATTTGTGAATGTGGACCTCGTGTTTCGGTCCGAAGTAGCATTAACCCATCTTTCTCCGAAAAATCTTCAGTATGCCTGGGTCCTGATCATCACGTTTGGCTGGCACATGTTCGGGCCGCTGCTGGTGCTGAGATACGCCGACAAATTGTCGTTGCGCGAATCCTTCGCCTTCCTTGGGCTCAACCGAGTGGACTGGCGCGGGCTATGCCTAGTGTTGCCGGGGTTTTGCGTCATCTTCGCTCTGCTCTCGATACCCTACATGAGGTTTATTTGGACTCCGTTACAGAGCTGGCTGCAGACCGTTCCACTGCTGCGAATACCAGCTTATAGCATTTTTCAAGACGTCCCGAACAACATCTATAGCTTTCCGCCAATTGCGCTGGTGTTTCTGTTCATCGGCAATTTTCTTGGCGAGGAACTGTATTTCCGTGGCTACTTGATGAAGAAGAGCGCTTTCCTCGGACGCTGGAACTGGATCGTGAACTCACTTCTGTTCGCCCTCTATCACCTTTGGCAGATTCCCCAGACCTGGCCCGTGCTTGTGATGGTGCTGGCCTTCGGACTCCTGATGTGGCTTCGCAAAGATCTTTACGTCATGGTGCTCTTCCATCTGTTCGTCAACATGTGGCTCGCCTATGGCGCCAGCTGAAGGCGGCGGCGCGGTCGAGGGGGACCCGCTGTCACTCGGGATCTGAATTCTGGACCTGTGGTCGGCAGCCCGGCTCGCCAGGCGATCCACAAAACCGGCCTCCGGGAAGTGAGTAGGCCTCAAGCCCAAACACCTTTTTGTGAACTGTCCTGCCTGTGTTCTCCGTGACCGCTCGGCATCGAGTGTGTTTCAGAGTCATGGAAGCCATTGAAAACACGTCACATCTAGCGCTTGACGTGATATCCCTATATGCAATATAAATATTGCGATTTGCAATATGACACTCGGAGAGAAATTACGCTACCTGCGCGAGGTCGAGGGCTCGCTGCGTGGATTTGGACGCGCCATGACCCAGCAGGAGATTGTGCGCGAAATCAAGAAGGGCTTGCGCAAGAACATTAGCCAGTCCTATCTCTCGCAAATCGAAAACGGCGCGCGCCCGCACATGACTCAGGCGACACGTACCCTGCTGGCGCAGTTTTTTAAGGTGCATCCCGGCTTCCTGGTGGATGATCCCGAGGGATATCACACCGAGTTGACCTCCGATCTGCGAACCACCGAAGGCAAGCTCGACGTATGGCTGCTGCAAGGTTCGGAACGCTTTGTCAGCGATCCTGAGGTCAGTGAGGTGCTGCTCAAAGCCGCGCGCGAAAAAGATACTCGCCGTTGCTTTCTTTTGTTAGGCGCCATTCTCGAAACTCCCGGCCTCTCCGAGCGCCTGCTCGAAGCGTTGCGACCGGAAGCGCTGACCCGCTCGCGCCACCACCGGCGCACGAGCGGCGTAGAAAGGCGGACGCAATGACCTGGGCGGATTTTTATCTCGTCTGTTTTGTCGTCGGATTCGCCTTCAGCTTGTTGTCGTTTCTCTCAGGCGGATTGCGCTGGCACTTGCATATTCCTCGCATCTTTCATGGCGGCCACCCGGTCGGAGCTCACATTGGCCACGCTCCAATTGCGGACGGGGTGGCACACTCAGCCAGTGGAGTTGCGCACGGCGCTGTCCACGCCCCGTCGTCAGCCCACATTTCACCGTTCAACTTCATCACCCTCACCGCATTCCTGGCGTGGTTTGGCGGTACCGGATATCTCCTGACCCGTTACGCCGGCTTGTGGTTTCTGCTCGGCTTGCTCATCGCGCTCGTCAGCGGTTTTGTGGGCGCCGGAATTATCTATTTATTTCTCAGCAAAGTGCTCATGTCGCGCGAAGAAAATATGGATCCCGCGGATTACGAAATGATTGGCGTGCTGGGCAAGCTTTCCAGTTCAATCCGCCAGAACGGAACCGGAGAAATCATTTATTCGCAAGCCGGCACACGTCGCACCTGCGGCGCTCGCAGCGATGATGGCATCGCCATCGCAAAAGGGTCCGAAGTGATCGTGACGCGTTACGAAAAGGGCATCGCTTATGTGCGGTTGTGGGAGGAGATGGCGGGAGAAGAGTCAACCGGCGAGTTGGCCGAGACAAATCGAGCGGCAACTGCGACTGCAGAAAAGCAAGAGAAGTCATGAAGATCATGAAGATTAACAATCGCTCGCGCAATGACTCGCGGCTTATTGACGGCACGCTTTTGTTCGAAAGAGTTTCTTAGGAGGCGATTATGTTTGGGACAGTTGCAACCGTATGGGTCGTAGCGGTATTCATCGTGTTCGGCACCATGCTCCTGATGAGCGCGCTGGCACGCTTGTACCGCAAGGCTGGACCACATGAAGCATTGGTAGTTTACGGGTTCGGCGGAACCCGAGTCGTGAAAGGACACGGCACCATCGTGCTTCCTATGATTCAGGTTTGCCGTGGACTTTCTCTGGAGTTGATGTCGTTTGATGTCGCGCCGCAACAGGACCTCTACACCAAGCAGGGCGTGGCGGTCACCGTCGAAGCCGTGGCGCAGATCAAAGTGAAATCCGACATGGAGTCCATTTTGACTGCGTCGGAACAATTCCTTACCAAGACTGACCAGGAGCGCGAAGGACTCATCCGGCTGGTCATGGAAGGGCATCTGCGCGGCATCATCGGACAGCTCACAGTGGAAGAAATCGTGAAGCAGCCGGAGATGGTTGCTGACCGCATGCGTTCCACCTGCGCCGACGACATGAACAAGATGGGTCTCGAGGTGATTTCCTTCACCATTAAAGAGGTCCGTGACAAGAACGAATACATCACCAACATGGGCAAGCCCGACGTCGCGCGCATCAAGCGTGACGCGGATGTCGCTACCGCGGAAGCTGATCGTGACACCGCGATCAAGCGTGCGCTGGCGCAACGCGAAGCTGCGGTCGCCAGGGCGCAGGCCGATCAGGAGCGCGTCCTGGCAGAAACCCTTTCTATGGCGAAGCAAGCTGAGGCGACGCGCGATCTCGAGATCAAGAAAGCCCAATTCCTGGAAGTCACGAAACGGCAGCAGGCGCAAGCCGATAAAGCCTATGACATCCAGACCAACATCATGCAGCAGCAGGTGGTGGCCGAGCAGGTGAAGGTCCAACAAGTCGAAAAGGAACAGCAGGTCAAAGTACAAGAGGCCGAGATCAACCGTCGTGAAAAAGAGCTTATCGCGACTGTGCTGAAACAGGCCGAGATCGAGCGTCAGCGCATTGAGACCCTGGCCGAAGCCGAGAAGCAGCGGCTCATCGCCGAAGCCGAGGGGCACGCTTCATCGATCCGCGCCCAAGGCGAAGCCGAAGCGGAAATCATTTTCAAAAAAGGCGAAGCCGAAGCCAAGGCGATGAACGTCAAGGCCGAAGCCTACCAGGAGTACAACCAGGCAGCCGTCATCGACAAACTGCTCACGGGTCTGCCCGAAGTGGTGCGGGCTCTCGCCAGTCCGCTGGCCAACGTGGACAAAATCACCATCGTCTCTACCGGCAATGGCGACGCCGCCGGCATGAACAAAATCACCGGCGACATCACCAAAATGGCGGCGCAAGTTCCGGCGCTGTTTGAAACCCTGTCGGGGATGAGCATCAACGAAATGCTGTCGAAGGTGCGGCTGATTGGCGACCACGCGCCCAAACCAGACGTGCTGCCGCCTGCCGGCGACGGCAAGGCCGGCGCTACCGGCGCAGGGAAGTGAGGAAAGAACTAAGAACCGAGAAGGAGTCATACCATGGCATTGCTGGAGCGAGTTTCCACGCTAGTCCGGGCGAATCTGAACGACCTGATCGACAAGGCCGAACACCCGGAAAAAATGATCAAGCAGGTAATCCTCGACATGCAGAACCAGCTTTTGCAGGTCAAGACGCAGGTGGCGATCGCCATCGCCGACCAGCACCTGCTGGATAAGAAGAAAAAGGAAAACGAAGAGAGAGTCGCGGACTGGATGCGCAAAGCCGAACTCGCCGTAGACAAGAAGCAGGACGACTTGGCGCGCGCCGCTCTGCAACGTGTAGAGAGCTACCGAGAGCTGAGCGAAAGTTTTGCGCAGCAACTGGTCGATCAGAAAGCCCAGGTCGAGAACCTCAAATCGGCGCTGCGCAACCTGGAACAGAAACTCACTGAGGCGCAAGCCAAGGCCGACTTGCTGGTGGCACAGCATCGCCGAGCGCGCGCCGTCGGCAAGGCGAGCGACGCGAAAATGGCCGCGGGCAACGGCTCGAGCGCCAACGCTTTCAATCGGATGAAGCACAAGGTGGCGCATGCCGAAGCGCACAGCAATGCCAAGGCGGAAATCGCTGCCGACGACATGGAAGACCGTCTGGCTGCGCTCGAGAAAGAAGACCGTATCGAGCAGTTGCTGGCTGACATGAAGGCCAGGCGAGGAGCGTAGGTCTTCGCCGGGCGCAACGCTCATGCAGATCAGCGTAGTGTTCCACGTGGAACATTGTAAGTGCATAACTGTGCGTACAATGACCGTAAGCTTATCAATCTAACGGGGATGCTGTTTTTGTGTTCGAGCCGAAAATGCCCAAGCGGACGTCGATTTTCAGAGGTCCAACGTTATGAGCGAAAAGCCTAATCGAGCGCGGCTGGTCGGGATGGTGGCTGGCATCGTGATTCTTATATTGGCCTTGGCATGGAAGCGTCTGTTGCACTGAGCAAGCCGAGTTCGTGATGACGCCACTCCGTCTCTAAAAATGCTCGCGGTGATGGAACCGCTGCCCTGGCCACATGGCTCGGGCGCGTGCGAAAGCCTGCACTCAAATCTCGTCTGTCACGCCCATCTGTCTCCATCCTCAAGGTCATCTCATGGGAAAGGAGAAATTATGGCGTGGCCGAAAGCCAAGCAGTTGAAATTCTTGAGTGACCAGCCAGTGATTCGAGTTGCAACCGTGGACGGGCGATGCAAGCCGCAGATTACACCTGTCTGCCACGTGGTTTGGCAGGGCAAGATCTATTGGGCTTCCGATCTGGATACTAAAAAGGTTGCGAACATCTCACGCCACGCGTCGGTGGCGTTGGTGGCTGACATCTACAAATCCAATTGGAGGAACATGGGCGGGGTAATGGCGCAAGGCAGGGCAAAGATCATAAAGCGCGGCCCGTTGTTTCTTAAGGTTCGAGAGCTGCTGTATAAGAAATTCAGGGTTTACAAGTCCAATGCGGGTTTCGACGAAGGCGAAGCAGCGATCATCGAGGTGACGCCTTCGCATCTTTTTAATTGGTGGTTTTGAGTCGGGAGCGAGACCGTCGTAGAGAGGCCGTTGTGGGGTTTTGGAGAACACTTCTACGATGGGACATGCGACTTGCGTCGCGCTTGCCCTGACCATTCAACAAAAATTGAAAACGATTAGCTCTTTCTCAGGAAATGAAGCTATGCTGACAGTCTCAGAACATGCGACTGCCAGCTGAGCTATCAATATTCGTAGTCTTGGCGCTCTGTTCCGCCAGCGTCGGCCAGAAGACAGCCTCCACTGTCTTACCTCTAAGTCCCAGCATAGCCATCGATCTAAAGAAGGTGGGATGGAAGCCGGCGCTGGACGAATCCAACCGGTCCTTCTTCAAGGACTTCAGTACGGCAAAGCTGGAGGCATTAGACGATAGAACTAAAATCCTCTTCCTAACTAAAGATCTAGTCGTCGTCTATCACACGAAACAAGAAGGAAAGAATTGGCGTACGGCTACCCGCCAGCTGGAAGCGTTCTTCATCAGCGCAAAGGACGGCAGCCTGTTGCGCACTGAACACTGGCCGACAGTCGTACGCCGGTCCGAAGACGAACTCCGGGATTCTGAGGCCCGTTTGATTCCGCTGCAAGATGGGCGGTTCCTGGTGATGGCGCATGGGATGATGATGCTATACGCCTTTAACCTCGATCTGGTTAAACAGCTAGAACTGAAACCATTTAAGGCGACCGATCTTTGGGCAGTACAGACCGTAGCTGGGGGAAAACAAATATTCCTGAGACATGAATCACAAGCAGATTTGCAAGTCACATACTCATGGCTAGCTTCCGACACACTGCGTGTGTTACAGGAGATGCCAGGATACCAAGACGAGGATTTTGACATACAGAGGAACGTGACCGCCGGCGAAGACGCGGTTTTTGGCTTCTCCCGCTCCGGTATCCAGATGATCGCTCCCGGCTTTCTTGTCAAAACGATTTGCAATCATCGGCTTTGCAATGAGGACATCGGAACCTTTCAGGTGATTTCCTCACGTTACCTGGCGGTTTCAGGGAAAAAAGGCATTGGCGTTGTAGATATTGAGCGCGGCCTAGCGTGGTCGAAAACTATTGGACCGGAGTACGACTCGCCGAAATACGATCCTTACATGTTTCAGTTCGGTGAGACAGTATCTGACCTTTCGGGGACAAGGAAGGGCATCTTTGATGGAGTCAAGATAAAAAACTCCCCAACCGTCCTGGTATACGACGTTGTCGGCCTGGTACGCCGTTCCGTAATTTCGATAAAAGAGGAGTATGGGCAGTGGGATGTCGCCCTTTCTCCTGATGGCGCAAAACTTGCCGTGTTCGACGGCGTCAGGCTCAAGATCTACGCGCTAGATTGATGGAAATATGCCCCTCTGAGGTCAGGCCTGAGGATCCGAAAGGGGCTACGCCCCTTTCCCCAGTCAGTTATAATTGGCTGTAATTTGGTCCGCGGTTCGCGTCCTGCCCCTTGGATAAGCTCTGGAACAAACCGTGCTGCTTGTTCTCAGCCAAAGGTGGAGTGTCCACGGTGAACTTTTGATGAGTAAGCTGCAACGCCCAGTCCGTTTGGTGAATCTTTACTCAGTTAGGCCAAGGAGAGATCATGGCGATTCAGAAGACGGAAAAAATCTGGCACAACGGTAAGTTCATCCGCTGGGACGATGCACACATCCACGTGATGTCGCACGTGGTCAATTATGGGTCTTCGGTATTCGAAGGTATCCGGTGCTACGCGCTGCCCAGCGGGCCGGCTATTTTCCGCGCCCAGGAACATATGCAACGTCTGCTGGATTCCGCCAAGATCTATCGCATTGATGTCGAGTTCGCCCGC
>Ga0209577_10001062_pt1 | contig 27500 bp, 23 predicted proteins | sample GraSoiAngelo_109_FD_185874 | JGI IMG/M metagenome (GOLD analysis project Ga0209577, IMG submission 185874) | Grasslands soil microbial communities from the Angelo Coastal Reserve, California, USA - 14_0903_12_20cm (SPAdes) (version 2) | ecosystem: Environmental > Terrestrial > Soil > Grasslands...
GGCAATTTGAGATTTTTGAAGCTGGTGTAAATTCAGGCCTTTTCAGTGGGACACGCCGTTACCCATTTCGGAGATAACCCTGAAATGACGGATCGACATAATCGGACACGGAGGAACTATTGGCAAAAGTAATCGTCGGGATGACCATCTCGCTTGACGGGTTTGTAGCCGACCAAAACGGCAACGCAGGTCGCCTCTATCCCGACTTGGCGGCGCTCAGACACACCGCTTACATGAAGGACGCTATCGAGCAGACTGGTGCAGTCCTCATGGGGAGAAGGACGTTCGAGATGGGGGACCCCGACTCGTACGTCGGCAACTACGAATTCCAAGTGCCGATTTTCGTACTGACCCATCACCCGCCGAGCGTTTCACCGAAACAAGACGAGCACCTGACCTTCACGTTCGTAACCGACGGTTTGGAATCAGCAATCGCCCAAGCAAAAGCTGCCGCCCGCGATAAGGCAGTTCAGGTGGTCGGCGGCGTCAGCATAGCCCAACAGCTCTTGGATGCGGGACTCGTCGACGAGCTTCATGTTGATATCATGCCGGTATTTTTAGGCATCGGTCTCCGGTCGTTTGAAAGCTCCAGCCTTGAGCGCGTCCGGCTCGAGAAAATCAACGTGCAGGAAGTCGGCGCGAGAACAAGCCTCAGATTCCGCATGCAGCAGTAGTCGACCTTCTGGGCTGACTTCAAGGAATGCAAGCGCTCGGTTTATCGAACAAGATCGCCACTCAACGGGAGTCGATAAACTCCTCGTGCTCACTTGTGTAAGTGAGGCCTGACAACAGTTGCCCCAAACGGGACGGGTAGCAGCATAATGTCGCGGAGCAGCTGCCGCAGCTTATGAACTTCGACTTGGAAGAACCGATCATTTGGTCATTACCTAGCCATGTCGCGTCGGGTTTAGTTTTAGTGTTGAATTCTCCCGCGAAGCAGAGGCGGCGGGCGACACCGGCTGCTAACCCGCATCAACTGTGGAGAGCGTAGTACGCGGGCATCTTGAAAACAAAGGAACGAGCCTACAGCGGCTCTAGGCCGGGGAGCATAGCGGAGTCACTGTTCACGACTCTGCTCCTCAACCAATTTGTATCGGCTACGCTGGCCTTCTTCTCTGGCCGCTTGCTCGCGAAGCTTAGCGAGCCGCTTGAGCAACTCCGGAATCTCCTCATTCTTGCCCACTTTACGCAGCGCCTGAATCAAGTGGTACATCGCCGCTTGGTTTTTTGGGTCATCGGTCAAAGCCTTCCTGCACTGTTCGATTGCATCGTTATACTGACCCAATTGCAGGTCCAGTTTGGCCAGCACACCTCGCGCCTCCGCGAGTTTTGGGTTCAAAGCCACAGCTCTCTTGGCTGACCGCATGGCCAGTTGGAATTCCGGCGAACCTGGACTTGCTCCTTTCTGCAGGAGAAGGTCGGCCTGCAAGTAAAGCAGCAGAGGATCAGCGGACTTGCGCTTCAACTTGGATTGAACCCTGGTCAGGGCGCGATCGAAATCGCTCTCCTGCGCGGCGGCTACGGCCAAGGCTGCTGAACTGAGAGACTGGCGCGGATCCAGCTCGTAGGCCTTGTCGAAGTCGGCTTCGGCTTTGTCGTATTGGCCCAACTGAACGTACAAGACACCGCGTGCCAGATATAAAGGCGCAGCATTCGGCTGCAGATCGATGCCGTCGCTGACAGCGTTTACACCCACCTGGAATGAATTGTGCGCGTAACAAAGGTGTGCAAAATCCAGATAGAGATTCACGTTATTAGGATCGGCCACAATTGCTTTTTGCAGCGTGGTAACCGCTTGGGCAGTATCGTCGGCATCTTCATAAGCAGAGGCAGCCAGATCCAGGGTCGCAGCGTCGCCCGGGTTGAGCAGCTGTCGGAGCGTGACCAGCGCCTCTTTCGGCTCGTGCGCCATCAGTTGGACGGCTGCGAGCAGGCGACGCTCCTCCGTATCGTTCGGCCGAAGGGCAAGAGCCTGCTGAAAAACGGCGACGGCACGACCCAGTTGTTTGAGCCTAACCAGGCAGATGCCGTACGCATGCAGTGCTGACAATTGTGAGTCAAGCAACCTGCTCACCTTCTGGAAATGCACGACGGCAGCCCCGCAGTCTCCCCGACGATACTCCAGGACAGCTAACATCGCCTGGCCAGTGCGGTCTTCGGGGCGCAACCGCAGCACGTGCTGGATCAGTGGAATGGCAGCGGCGTTGCCGGCGTCATATTCGATCTGGGCAGCGCCTTGCAAAGCAGGCAGATATTCGGGAGAAATTTGCAGTGCCTGGTGGAAGGACACCAGGGCTTCTTTGCTTTTGTGTTCGGCCGCATAAGCCGCACCTTGCATCGCCCATAGCTGCGAGTCATTGGGCGATTCCTGAAGCGCCGAATCGAGCAAGGCGAGCGCTCTGCCGAATTGGTGGTTCTCGAGCGCCGCCGCGATTGCGCCAACGCGGTTTTCGGAGGCTTGCGCAGATACGCGCAACGGAAGACCGGAGAGAAGGGCCACGGTTGCGAGAAGTCCGGCTAGAGCCTTGGCGATAGACATCCGGATCCTCAGTACAGCAGTCATAACCTAACCTACGCCGAGATCGTGGACTAGAAAATTTGCCCCTGGGGTCGGGTCCGTCAACTGCATTCAATCGGTGGCCTTGCCCCCGAAAGAAGGATCCCCGGCGCCCTCCTCAGAGCGTCGAGGCTGCGTGGCTGTCGCGATCACACCCGGGTCAGAATGTGATCCTGCCTCCGATCTGCCAATTGCGTGGAAGTTGTTGGGCAGTGGCCTTGCCAAACGATCCATCGGCCAAATTAGTGTCGAAGCTTGTGAGATTGACACGATTGAAGATATTGAAGAACTCGAATCGCACTTGGAAGTTGACCCTCTCGGTAAGGGCTGTATCCTTGTAGAAATTCAAATCCGTCTCCATGAAGTTGGGCGAACGGAACAGATTCGCGCGCTCGTTGCCCTGTGAGCCGAAAGTGGGCTGGGTGAACTGGCCAGAGGAGAAGGCCCCACTGAGAAAGGCATTCTTCGATGTTCCTTGGCTGTGGTTGCTGACGTTCGGATAATCCAGGCCTACAACGCCGGTACCGCTCGTGTCTCCATCAGCGTTGTAATCGCCGCTGCGTGGACCGTATCCAATCCACGGATTGCCGGGTGAGGGGCAGTTCATTGGATTCGCGCATACACCCTGGAAACTCGCAGTCGTCCACACCATCGCGGGATACCCGCTCTGGACTATGCTGGTGCCGCTAATTCCCCAACCACCGCTAACGCGCCCTAAAGTGCCTTTGCCACCGTTCAGTCCGGGAAGCTGGTAGTTGAGAGTGAGCGAAAATCGATTCGGCACATCCCATGGAGATGGTCCGTAGTACTGATTTGGATCGGCTTCTGCGGGATACGCCGAGCCATCATCTTTGGAACTGGAACGGGTGTAAGACGCATCAAAGAACCCGCGGCGCGAGAAGCGTCCTTTGAATTCAAAGTACACGCTCTCGTAATTGCTGCGCCGGTTATTGTCTGTGTATGCTATGGAACCGAAGCTGGGGTTAAGCCGTGTCGGCGACAGGCTGTTGTGTTGGATTAAATCCCCAGCGAATGCATTAATGTCCTGGCCGTAGCTAACGACGCCAGCTTGATCGCCACCACCGACCAGGCTGTATCCGTGCGACCCGGAGTAACCCACCGCCGCGGAGTAGTTGGCACCCAGCTTTCGTTCCAGCGTGAGCGACCAAATAACAGCTCTGGGCGATTTCAGGTTCGGGTTAATGGCCCCGATTCCGAAATTGCCGCCGACAATGCCTCCCTGCGAGTTCAAACAGCCGTTCGCCCCCAAAGTGGGGCATTTCGGCGAACCAGCCAGTGGCGGGTAAGTAAACCCGAATGGTGGCTTGCCGCCAGTCCCCAGCGCGAATATCGGGGGAGTGGCCGTCCCGGCGGTGAACGTCGGGATAATCGGACCGGGCGGACTACCCCGAAATTCCTCCTGCACGTTCGCTGAAGTTAGCCAGTTGTTATACAGACCGAAGCCACCGCGTAAGACCGTGTTACCGCTGCCCGCAATATCCCAAGCGAAGCCCGCCCGTGGGCTCAGGAGATTATTGAGTGTGTGATTAAGCGCGTTGTGGGTTGCCTTCGCGAAGCCGTTGGCTACCTGTTGCTGGAATGTCTGGCCAGGGCCGAGATAGAAGTTTCCAAATACGGTCGTAGCGCTCTTGGACCAAGGGTTGCCTTCGTCGTCCCAGCGCAGGCCGAGAGTCAGGGTTAGATTCTTTCGCGCTTTCCAGGTATCTTCCGCAAACATTCCCCAGGTGCGCGAAGCGGCGTCCCATGACCAGAGCACAGGTTTTCCTGAGATGGGGTCATACATGACGTGATTTTCGCTGTGAGGACTGTCCTGGGCTAGCGCGAGCAAGTTGTCAAAGTTGAATGTTGGCTGCGACCACGGCCCCTGGAATGGCTCTACGTCATCTCCGTACCAGCCTTCATAGCCGAACTTCAAGGTGTGGGTACCGCGAACGTGGGTCAAAACGTCGCGCCAGTGATAATTGTGTTGAATGAAATCGCCTTGGGCAAAGCCAACACCGAACGCCTGGCCGGCCTCGGTGCTGATTCCCTGCACTGCGATGGATGGGACCGAGTAATCCTTGGCACCGCTACCCAGAACTCCTTCCACTCGATTTGCGCCAAAGATAGCCTCGTTCAACGTGGTGGGCGAGAAGTTGTGCGTGTAGTTGACCTGGAAGGCGCGTTGCCAGTTGTTATTCAGTGCCGAGAAGACGGGAATGGCCGAGGCCGCCCCGTAGTTCAGCAACGTTCGGTAGAAGCTCCCGTAAATGCGATCGTTCTTGAAGTACTTGTCGATGCGAACGAAGTACTGCGCCCCGTTGCGAATTTGCGGGGCACTGAAGTTACCTTGATCCACAAGAGGCAGATTACAGGGCAAGTTCTTGGTGGAAGACGTATCGCAACCGGGAATGCTGGCGGCAGTCGACTGTACGCTTACTCCGCCTACGTTCGCCGGAAGGTAAGTCGAGAGCACGTGCGTCCCAACGGTGTTCGGGTAGTTTTGTTGAGCCCACGTAATGAACTGAGGATCTGCGAATGTGATCAGCGAGTTAGTTGCCAGAGAGGAGCGCAATGGCTCAACCGCAAAGTAGAAGAAGAATTGGCGGTGGGGAACGATCGGCCCCCCAACCGAAAACGACATGTTGTTGCCATGAAATGGCAGATAGCCTTTGGGGTTGGTGAAGTGCGTCTTCGCGAACCAGTTTTGATAGTAGAACCAGTCCGCCGCCGAGCCGTGGAACTGGTCGGCGCCCGACTTGGTGGTCATCACTTCCTGCACGCCGGTGGCGCGGCTGTATTCGCTCGAATACGTATTCACCTGCACACTGGTTTCCTGGATCGACTCTGGATTCGGCGTCAGGTTCAATACGCCCTGCCGGATGCCGCTGGTGACGTCGAGGCCGTCGATTACGTACATGTTCGACATCTGCCCCTGACCATTGGCGCTGGCGTCCACCTGTGTTTCGGTGGAGTAGTTGTCGACCCCCGAACCCGGAGTTCCTGCCTTGCCCGGCTGTCCACCGCCCATCGTTCCCAGACCGGAAACTCCCGGCGCCAACGTGGTCAGGGTGACCAGGTTGCGTCCGGAAACGGGCAATTGTGCCACGGCATTGTTTTCGAGAGTCAGTTCATTGCGACTCTCGGCGGTATCAACCACAGGCGTCTCGGCGGTGACGGTCACGGCCTCGGTTGCGCCGCCGACTTTCAAAGCCAGCGGAACACTGAGATTCTGTTCGGTCAATAAATTGACAGTAGCCGTTGATTTGGCAAACCCCGACGCTTCGGCCGTCAGCTTGTAGGACCCGGGCGCCAGACTTACGAAGCGATAGTTCCCAGAAGCGTCGGTGGTTGCGGCAGCCGATACTTGAGTGGCCGTGTTGACCAGATTGACCGTGGCTTTGGGCACGCCCGCTCCGGTCGGGTCAGTGACAATTCCTTGAATACTGCCGGTGAACTGGGCGTACGCGGCGATACTGGTGAATAGCAACGCCAGGCCGCAGCATCGCAGAAAGGGAGAGAGCCTCACGGTGTGTAGCATGGAATCCCCCCGCAGCAGATTGATGGTCCCCACGACTGAGTAAACGTTTTCCGAAGGAAGCTTTTATACCTGCCTGCCCCGAGACTGTCAAGAACTTTGTCGCGGTGCAGGGGCGGGGTGGCGGGAGACGACTCTAGCGCGCCGCCCACCCCTTGCTGGGTATCGGCCCCCCGCCTTCGCGGAGAGTAAGAAGTTGATTGGCCGAAATGCGCTTGTAGGTCTCGTGGAGGCCGCTTGGCCAAAACACGTCGACGTCCACAACTTTCGCTGGACCCAGCCCAAAATGCAGCCTGGGGTCGTTGCAGGAGTAGAAACTCGATTGGCTGAGCAGGGCCTGCACCTGCTTTTTGCCCTCATAGCGCACTAAGACTCGTGCCCCAATTGCGCTGCGGTTGGACTTGACGCCTTCCAGTTTTACTTTGAGCCAGTTCTGATTTCCGGACAGATCGTTGCGCAAAAGCGAAGGTGATTCGTTCAAATTGACGATGAGGATGTCGAGATCTCCATCATTGTCAAAGTCGCCAAACGCACATCCTCGGCTGCAGTGCACCTCGCGGATGGCCAAGCCCGCCTGATCATCGAGCTCTTCAAAGGTGCCGTTGCCCAAATTACGAAACAGCACTCGGGGTGTCTTGTTGGCGTACTGGGGCAGTTTGCGTTCGACTTCCGGGTAAACGTTGCCGGTCACCATAAAAATATCCGGATACCCGTCGTTATCGAGATCGACCATGCCGGCGCCCCAGCAGATATATCGCGTCTCCGCTGCAATACGCGCGGAACGGGTTACATCATCGAAATTCCCCGTTCCGTCGTTGTGATAAAGACCGCAACTGTCGTCGGTGAAGTGAGTCTTGTAAAGATCGAGGTGGCCGTCCAGATCGTAGTCACCGATCCCGACACCCATGCCCGCCTGCTCTGCGCCGTCATCGCTCAGAGCCACTCCGCGCACGACTGCCTCTTCGCGAAACGTCCCATCATGGTTGTTGATGAATAGAAGACTGGGAGTGGAGTCGCAGGCTACGTAGATGTCGGGCCAGCCGTCTTCATCGAGATCAGCCGTGATTGCGGTCATGCCATAGCTTTCGGTTGCTTTCGAAATGCCGGCCTTTTCGCTCACATCGGTAAAGGTCCCATCGCCATTATTGCGGTAGAGCGAATGTCGTCCCGTAGGCAAACCGCGCGGGCCGCATTCGACCGGAATTCCCTTCCAATTGCAATTGGCGTTCTGACCAGGAACCGGAGCGTGCTCAAACGAGAAGCGAAGGTAGTTGGAGACAAACAGGTCGAGATGGCCGTCGCGATCATAATCCAGGAACGAACAGCCCGCACCCCAGCGGGGCTGCTCGTTCCACAACCCGGCGGCCTTCGTTACATCCGCAAACGTCCCGTCACCCCGGTTGCAGTAAAGTCGGTTTTGCCCGAAGTAGGTGCAGAAGATGTCGTCGAAGCCATCGTTGTTGTAGTCGCCAATACAGACCGCGGAGGCCCAGCCAACTGCCTGCAGGCCCGCCTTCTCGGTGACATCGGTAAACGTGCCGTCGCGATTGTTCTTGTAGAGACGATTGGTAGTGCCCGGCGGAGCGTCGTTGAGGCGCGTGCCAGACAACAAAAAGATATCCATCCAGCCATCATTCTCGTAATCGAGAAACGCGCACCCGCATCCGGTGGACTCAAGAATATATTTCTTGGAATCGACACCGCCATAGATCACCGGCGCATGCAGGCCTGCAGCCGAAGCTACGTCCACGAAATGCGCATGGAACGGCCGCCCAGAAAAGGCGGACCGAGCCAAGGGCCTGGCCGTGTGCGTGGCCACGCCCTGGCCTAGGAGTCTTTGCCCCGCTGTGGATAAAAGCGCGCCCAGGGAGAGTTGGAAAAAACTACGACGGGAAAAAGTCATCGCGAACTGTGGTCCTTCAGCGGGCTTAAGTTGGCCCACATTATGTTGCGAGAGGGCAGGGCGAGTAAAGGCTTACTGCGGTGGCTTCATCGAGATTCACGCCACCACCCCCAGTGCTACTTGGCTTCATCCGATGGACTCGTCTCGGTCACCAGCTTGTAGCGATTGTGTTCACGCTCTTGTTGGGTCGCCTGCCGGCGAAGCTCGGCCAACTGTTTCAACAACTCGGGCAGTTCGTCCTTTTGTCCGGTTTTGCGAAGTGCCTGGATCAGGTGATACAGCGCCGTCTGATCCTTAGGGTCATTCTCCAGCGCCTTCCTGCACTGCTGGACTGCTTGTTCGTTCTTGCCGGCCTGAAGGTAAAGCTTTGCCAGCAAATCGTGGGCGGGTACAAGCCTCGGCTCAAGAGCGACCGCCCTAGTTGCCGACCGCACCGCCATCTGAAAATCCGGGCTGTTCGGATCCGGCCCCTTTTGAGTGAGGATGTCGGCCTGCAAATACAGCAAAAATGGCTCATTCGGCCTCTTGGCCAACTTGGCTCGTAGCGTTGCTAGCGCCTGATCCGGATCGTGCTGCTCGACTGCCTGCAGTCCCAGCGCGGCCGCCGCGAAAGAGTTCCGCGGATCGAGTACGTCTGCTTTCTCGAAATCTGCCTCGGCATCGTCAAAGCGAGCCAACTGAACATACAGAATGCCACGTGCCAGATACAGGGGCGCTACCTTGGGTTGAAGAGACAGGCCGGAATTGATCATATCGACCCCAGTCTGGAACGACTGGTGCTGGATACACAGGTCGGCGAAATCGAGATACAAATCCGTGTTGCGCGGATTCTTCACAATTGCTTGTCGCAGGGTCGTCACGGCTTGCGGTGTGTCTCCTTTGGCCTCGTAAGCAGAGGCCGCCAATTCCATGGCGCGATCATCCGCCAAGCCACTCTGCAGCGCGGGAGTAAGCGTCTCGATCGTCTGGTCGGCATGTCCGGTCTGCAGTTGAACCGCGGCCAATTGGTAACGCGCATCCGGATTGTCGGGATGCGAGTCCAACGCGCGCTGAAACGCCGCAATCGCTTGATCCAACTGCTTGAGGCGTACCAGGCAGGACCCGTACTCCTGCAGAGCACCGACTTGGCTATCCAACAGCGGACCACTCTGCTCGAAATTGCGCACACACTTGTGGCAGTCGTGGTGTCGATAAGCAATCACCGCCAGCATGGCATGACTAGTCTGATCGTGAGGACGCAATCGCAGTACATGTTCCAACAGCGGGACTGCCGCCTCGCTTCCAGCCTCGTATTCAATCTGAGCGGCACCCTCAATCGCGGGAAGATAGTCGGGTGAAAATTTCAAGGAAGTGCGAAAGGAAGAGAGCGCGTCTTTGCTTCGCCCCTTCCCCGACAAAGCTATGCCTTGCAAGGTCCACAGACGTGCATCGTGGGGATACCGCTCGAGAGCCGTCGATACCAGTTCTAGGGCTCTATCGAATTGTCTGTTGCCGAGAGCCGCCGTGACGGCAGCAAGATCCGGCGAGCCCCGTTGACCAAGAAGCGCAGGAACTAATCCGAAGAATAGTATAAGTCGTCGCAGAGCCCCAGAAAACTTCATGGATAAGACAATTAGAACAGGCACACTGTTTCAGCTCAACGCCTTGGCGGCAACGAGGCAATCTTTTTCCGCTGCGCGGACCGGATTGCGCAAGGCTCGGCCCAGGCCCTCGGCACTGACTTGCATCACCTCACCGTTCTTTGGATTTGGTTTAGTACGCTTCCGAACCGCGTCGCTGAGCGTGGTTCCTGTGGTGATTGCTTTGTCGACGAGTTCGTAGATTGAAGTGCTTGCTTCGAGCAGCGCCTCAAATGAGGCTCGTCGACGAGCGCCACCCGGCGCACATTCCTCTTCTTAAGTTGAACGAGTCGCAGCATGCGCCTTGTTCCGTGACCCGAGTCACGCCCGGAACAGCGGTGTCCAGACCTGCATCGTGCTGGCTTCGCGGTTGGCCCAGGCGTAGTACGGAATAAACGTCAGGCGCACGCTTCGCGTCTTCACCGGCTTGCCGGTGTACCGCGAGTAGAGCGCCTTGTTGCTACCTTCGATGGCGACACCTTCATGGCGCAGCACGACGATGCCACCGAGCAGGTCTCGCCGGTCCTCGCTTTGAAACTCCTTGCCCGGACTTTGGCCTAGATCCAGCGCGACATCGACCAGCTGCACACCACTCGGTTGGTCCAGTTCTTCCATGCAGTAGACGAGAGGCCCGCGCTGGACCGCGACCCGGCCGGTATCGTCGGCGATATGCGGATTGGCTTGGAGCACTTGTGGGCGCATGTCCATCTGTAGCCGAATCGCATCACCTGACTGCCAGCGACGGCGAATTGCAAGATATTGGCCTGGGCTTGCTCCGGATATGCTTTTTCCATTCACCGCCACCTGGGCGCCCTCCGTCCATCCGGGGATGCGCAAGTACAGGGTGAAATCCGAAGCTCTGGCGGGTGAGACGGAAATGTGTACCTCGCCCTCCCACGGGTAACTGGTTGTTTGTGTGATCTGGAGCGGCGTTCCATCTTCCAGGTGCCAGTCGAGTTCGGAGTTGTCATATAGATGAACGTAAATGCCATCGCTACTTGTGCTGTACAAATATCCCGGCAGCGAAGCGAACGTGCGCTCGAGGTTGGGCGGACAACAGGTTACGTCGTACCAGGGATTGCGGATTTTGTCTCCGGTCGACGGATCGAACGCCAGAGGATTGCGATAGCAGTAGAGCGTTCCATCCAGCGACATGCCGGAGTTGATCCCGTTGTAGAGTGCTCGTTCGATTACATCGGTGAATTTCGCATCTCCCGTAGCCGAGAGCATGCGCCAGTTCCACATCATGTTGCCGATGGCGGCGCAGCTTTCACCGTAAGCGCGGAAGTTTGGCAACTCATAGGCATCCCCAAAAGCTTCGCCGTCGGAACGTGATCCCACACCGCCGCTGATGTACATCTTGGTGCTTCCCAGATCATTCCAGAGCACATTGAGCGTTTTCCAGTAAGCAGCGTCACCCGTCTCCATGTAGTAGTCGGTGGCACCGCAGCAGGCGTACATGGCGCGCACGGCGTGTCCTTCCAACTTGGTACGCGATGTGAATGGCGTGCCGCTGAACATGTAAATGGTTCGGCGTTCCGGAAAGTGCGTTCTCTCATCTCCCTGCAGGATATAGCCGGCGAGTTCCAGTTGCCGCTTGTCGCCGGTGATTCGATAAAGTTCGATCAATGCCATTTCGATCTCGGGGTGGCCCGAGACGATCGGCTTCTTGGGAGCAGGTCCATAGTTGGGGAGAAGGAAATCATCGACGAACCGGATCCCCGCGTCGAGGAGCTTGCGTTCCCCGGTGGCGCGGTAATACGCGATGGCCCCCTGTAACATGTGGCCAAGGTTGTAGAGTTCGTGACCGGTCGATTGCACGTCGGGAAGCATGCGCTGCGACGCGCGCTCGCTGACGTAATAGGTATTGAGATAACCGCTGGGCTCCTGCACGGCAACCACGTCATCCATGACCTTTTCGCATGTGTGATGGAGTTCGGGCAAATCTCCACTCTGTAGGGCGAAGCCGACCGCTTCGGTCCACTTGTACACGTCCGAATCGGAGAAAACAGGTCCCTTCTGCGGCTTGTCGCTGTTCCCCGTCAGGCGACGAAAGTTGTCCATGCGTCCGTTGGCCTCGAGCAAATCGTGCATGGTAGGAATGCTCTTGGTGACATTGATGTCGCGCCGCCGTTCCCAGAATCCGCTCTTGATCGTGACCGCGCGTACGGGAATCTGGCGGAGCTTGGCGTAAGGAGACTTCGCCAGATTCTCGATGCCTTGGTCGCGCCACCCTGGGGAGTCGGTCAGGGGGGCTGCTGAACTGGTTTTGGCTCCATTCAACTGGGATTCCCGGAAAATCCCAAAAGAGTTGTGCCCTGCGAGACCCGAGACCGCTGTCGCGGAAATGGCGGAAGCCATAAACTTTCGACGGGAGATTCCCTGCGAATTGCCCATAGCTTGTTCTCCAAAGAACCATGAAGGACAGTGACTTCGAATTTTTCCCGGCAAACGCGCCCGATTATACCGCCTTTAGTAATCGTTTACCTCGCTGAGCTGCGCTAAAAGCTTCGTAGTCAGGCATGGTTCGGACGGCAGGACAAGAACGGCTTCATGTACCGGAGTTGGATGAAGAACCAGGGCTGGCCGCACGACCTCTTCCAGGGAAAAACCGTAGAGAGGAAAATTATGCGCCGGGCGCGTTCCCAACCGGCGCAGTCTGAATTCCCCTAATCCCACACTTGGCTTACCCATTTTCGCCCCGCCACAACTCCCAAGGTCGGAACGTAACCAAAAGCATGCTTTTTGCCCACGCAGGGCCGGTGTCAAATTCAGTGAGGCTCGAGTTTTTGGGGCTACTGCGAATGAGAACTACCCTTACATGGTTCATTGGTCTCCGCTCGACGCGGAGCGCAGGTTGGCAGCCTTGGTTTTGGACAGCCGCGACGGCGTAATATCTCCGGCTCGCCCGCGCGCTGAAGGACCTCGACAAAGTCGCTGAAATCAATCTCAATCAGCCGTCTCGATGGCCTCCGCGGCCTCCGCCGACCGCTTGCCGGGCGCGTCGGAATCCCGTAGAGCAGCTATATGAGCCCTCTGCGAGCACGTGTCGAAAAGGGGAGACTCGTTCTTGACGGAGCCGACAACCTTGCCCGAGGGGACGGTTGTCGATCTGGTTGCAGATGACGAGGGACCCGCGAATCCCTGCTGTGCGTTTAGGAGCCGGCCCCCGCGGCAGGCAGATGCTCCGCTTCCGCCGCGCCGATGTGGAGAAGTTCATCGCGGACCATCGCGAAGGTCCGCCATCACTGCGACGACATGGCTAAGGAACTAGCTCAGGTCGTTGATTTCTCAAGAGGTCATTATGTCCCGTCCACGTCACCAAAGAGGCTGGATCACTGAAGACGGTAACACTGTTTACGGAAATTATCGGCGCTACGTCGTTGACCCGGCAACTGGGAAACAGAAGAAAAGACAGGTAAGACGGATACCTCAAGAAAACCGCAACTACGGGATAACAAGTGCCGAGCATCTTGCTTTTGTATACACCGGTCATCACGGGGGCGGCCGTTTTGGGAACCTAAATGGAGATGGGCAGTTCTGCGGTGGATTTTCTGATGTGGAGTATACTGTGGAGTAGACTCCGTATATGGAAACAATCCAGATTGTTCTCGATAAAAAGCTCCTGCACGCCACGGATCAGGCCGCGCGGCGGACGAATCAGAATCGTTCCGCATTGGTGCGTGATGCACTGAGGGAGCATCTTCGGAGGCTGGAGATCCGAGGAAGAGAAGAACGCGACCGCGAGGGCTATTCAAGGCAGCCGCACGGGCCGGATGAATCGCTCATTTGGGAAGCCGAGGCGGCGTGGCCAGCAGAATAGCCCGAGGGGACGTTCGGCTTTACCAATTTGCTTCGCCGGACAAGAAAAGGCCCGTGGTCGTCCTCACTCGTGACAGTGCTGTTCCTTATTTGTCTACCGTCACTGTCGCGCCTATCACATCGACGATTCGTGGCGTGCCATCCGAGGTAGTTTTGAATGAAGAGGATGGCATGAAGGCACCTTGTGCAGTGAACCTACACAATGCCGTTACCATTTCTCAGAATCGATTGGGGAGGCGCGTCGCCCAGCTGAGTTCCTTGCGAATGGGCGAAATCTGCGCGGCGTTACGGTTTTCCGTGGGATGCGATCTTAGTTAATCACAGGCCCCCTCCGATTGCTGCGGCCAGGCTGATGCAAGCACCCACATCAAGAGTCCGCCCACTGATCATCGACACCAGTCGGCGTCGCCGACATTCACCGCGGGTTCCCACCCGCGGGACCGTGCGCGATTTCCTGTGGGTTTGGCTGTCAACGACCCGCTGAACTACACGCCGGAGTGCATTTACGACGTGCCCGAAGTCATCTCCGCTCAGGCTGCACTCTTTGGTTGAATCCTGATTGCGGTTCCGGCTTCCGCTCAGCGACCGACTCGCTCCTGAAGATGTTTTGGGTACCGAGCACCCTGCACGTCGATTCCGGCAAAAGCAAGCCCGAGCTGTGGTCAGCCTGTAATGCGAATTCGCTGAAATCGGAGACTGGATGGCGGCAACTCCAAAACTCACACTTGACCAAATCGCTCAAGTCTCTGAACTCGTCGCGGGGTATATTTCCACACAGCGCGAGCAGTACGCGCCTTGCGCTCTATCGTTATCAGCACTTCTGGAGCCATTCTTCTCGCGGGAAATTCTCGATAGTACCCGCGTCCTCGTGCTCCAAGATGAGCGGGTGCCAAATCCGATCTTCAAGGCTGTACGCATTCACCTAATAACTGCCGCCATCCAGAAATCGCGAACATAAATTACCACTGACTTGAGCGCAGGATGTATGTGATCAGCATGTATGTGATCAGCACCGCCGGCAACCTCTCCAACTGCCCGCACCGAAGCATGCAGGATTACTGTCTCGGCAGCCCCGACGGCCTAGCTTGCGAAAATCATTTGCCAGTTTTCCTCTGTCGAGTACATAGCAAACTATCTCTTATGGTTCGCAGCCCCTTGATTCGAGCAGATATCAGCAATGCAGCCTAAGCAGCCTAAGCAACCGCGGACGAAGAGGCTGCGGCGCCCACCGCTTGCGGCTTGGTGCCCTTGGATCACCAGCCACAGCATGAACGCAATCTCCCCGAAGAAGGCGGGCTGAGAGTAGGTATCCACCTTGTCCTGATATTGCGTCCACAGTATGCCCGTAAGGCTCAGGATCACCCAGGCGAAGCCAGCGAAGGCGGGCAAAACACCAGGAACCGTGGCAGAAATCGCGACCTGTACACAAGGAGCGCGAGGGGCAAGAACCAAAGACCCCAGAATATTTCGGCGAAAGAATTTATTCAGCATTGCTCTTGAGCAACCCGAGAACAGGCATTATCATTTCGCGAAATGGAATTTTCGGGCCGCGAAGCGATGGTTGCAGACGAAAAATCTCCGCTCCAATCTTCCCTAATCAAGCGTCGCGACCTGATCCGCGCGGCCCTCTTTGCCAGCGCGGCAGCAGCCTTCACACCAGGGATGTCTTTCGCGCAGGCGATTTCGTCCGGGCTTACTCCAGCTGCGCTCGGCGAAGATGGCTCGAAGTTCCTCAGTGATCCAAACTGGAAAGCGGTTTTCCTCAATGAGCACCAGAACGAGACATTAGTCGCACTGAGCGATGTGATCATTCCGCACACAGACACTCCGGGCGCGAAAGAAGCATTGGTCAACCGCTATCTCGATCTGTTGCTCTCAGTTCAGCCCGCCGAGTTGCAGCGCCAATTCGTGGACGCGCTGGCCTTCATCGACAGCGAAAGCCAAAAGCAGTTTGGGAGAGATTTTCGCTCGCTTGCGACTGACGATCAGGTGTGGCTTCTGACGTCTTGGGCCTATCCGCGGCTCCCCAGTTCATGGATGGAAAGAGAAGAAAAGCCCGATCCCGGACAAAAGCATTTCGAACGGCTCAAAGCGCTTATTGCGGAAGCATATTACGGATCAGAGATCGGGCAGAAGGAACTTGGCTGGGACCGCGAAATCACCCGCGGTCCCTACGAAGGCTGCGAGCACCAGATCAAGGACCATACCTAACCTCATGGCACAAGACGTTCTGCAGCAGACATATGACGCAATCGTGGTCGGCTCAGGAGCGACCGGCGGCTGGGCGGCGAAGCGGCTCTCCGAAGCCGGATTGAAAGTTGCACTGCTCGAAGCAGGCCGCGCGGTGTCGGCGCGAGAATTCACCGAGCACGTTCCTTCCTTCCAACTGAAATATCGCAACCACTCGCCGGAAGTGATGCGAACTCGGCCGATTCAGAGGCAATGCTATGCGTGCATGGAATACAACTACGAATGGTTCGTGAATGATCTGGAGAATCCCTACAGCACCCCTCCAGACAAGCCATTCACGTGGCAGAGGCTGCGAATTCTGGGAGGCAGGTCGTTAGTCTGGGGACGGCAGAGTTATCGGTTGAGCGATGTGGATTTCAAAGCTGCCAGCCGCGACGGCTACGACGTCGATTGGCCATTCTCGTACGCAGACCTCGCGCCTTGTTATGACCTTGTCGAACGCTACGTGGGAATTACCGGCGCCGCCGAGGGGAATGAGATGTTGCCTGACGGGCAGTTTCTCCCGCCGATGAAAATGAGCTGCGGAGAGATACGGCTGCGCGAGAGCATCAAAAAGAAGTTCGGACGAACTCTCACTATTGGCCGAGCCGCCATTTTGACTCAGCTTCACAATGGCCGCGCTCCCTGTCATTACTGTGGTCCTTGCGAGCGGGGCTGCGTGACTTATTCCTATTTCAGCAGCCCGTTCACCACCGTGAAAGATGCGTTGAAGACGGGAAAATGCACGCTGATCACCGACGCAATCGTGAGCCACGTTGAGATGGACACAAACGCCAACAAAGCACGTGGCGTCAGCTTCGTTCATCGTACGACGAAGGAAACGAAACAAGTTCGCGGACGGAGTGTGATCCTGTGTGCACAGGCGCTTGAGTCCACGCGCATTCTGTTGAACTCATCGACACGCGAGTATCCCAAAGGTCTGGGGAATTCCAGCGGACTTCTGGGGCACTATTTGATGGACCATGTTGTGGGTGGTGGAGCGAGCGGAACGTTTCAAGACTTGAAGATCCTCCCCAACGCCAATCCTCCTCACCGGCCGAATGGAATTTACGTGGTGCGTTATCGCAACACGCCCGCCGAGGGCAAGCATCCCTATTTCATTCGCGGCTACGGATTTCAGGGCGGCTCCGCGCCCGAGTTCAACATGGGTGCACCGGGTATTGGCGCCGATTACAAGAAGGCCGTGAAGCTTGGGACCTACGATGTTTCACTAGGCGCGTTTGGGGAGTCGCTGGCAAACTTCGATAATTACTGCGAGATCGACCCCAAGCTTACGGACGCATGGGGAATTCCCGCGCTGCGCATAAGCATGGCCCACGGTAAGAATGAGGCTGCCCTGATGCGCGACGCTGGAATCACCGCCGCAGAAATGCTCGAGGCGGCGGGGGCAAACAATATCCGTCTCACTACCGGAGTCGAAATGCCGGGAATGGCGATCCACGAAGTTGGCACTGCCAGAATGGGAAATGATCCGAAGAAATCGGTCCTGAATAGGTTTTGCCAGTCGCATGACGTGAGCAACTTGCTGGTGACTGATGGTTCGTGTTTCGTTTCGTCGGCGTGCCAGAATCCGACCCTCACTATGATGGCCATCACGGTACGCGCGTGTGATCATCTGGTCGAACGTTTCAGACGGAACGAGGTTTAGGGACCAATGAAGAGCACATTTAACCGCCGAGAATTGTTGCAAACCGGAGCGATCGCTGCGGCGAGCATTGCTCTACCTATCCCCATCCTTGCAGCACGCAAAAAATCCGTCCTCGTTTTTACCAAGTCGTCCGGGTGGGAACATGACGTGGTGAAACGAGTAGATGGCAAGGCCAGCATCGTGGACCAGACCATCACGTCGCTTGGCGGCAAGCACGGTTTCGATGTTACCGCCACCAAGGACGGCCGAGTTTTTGATTCAAAGGATCTCCACAGTTATGCCGCTGTATTTTTCTTCACCACCGGCGATCTGACAACTGCAGGAACCGACAGGAATTCGCCAATGTCGCCGCAAGGCAAGCAGTCGTTGCTAGATGCTATTCGTGACGGTCTTGGCTTTGTTGGGGTTCACGCCGCGACTGATACCTTCCACACTCAGCCCGATCCCGAAAATGGTTCGAACCGCTACGTCGCACATGGAGATAAATCCGATCCCTATCTGCGTATGCTCGGCGGTGAATTCATCACTCATGGCAGCACGCCGCGACTGCAGACCACATACCTCCTCATCAGCGATCCAAAATTTCCAGGCCTTGAAGGAGTATCTTCTCCCGTGAGCCTCAATGATGAGTGGTACTCTTTGAAAGACTTCAGGACGGATATGCACGTAATTTTGACTCTTGATACAGAAGGTATGAGCGGGAAGCCGTACCAGCGGCCGCCCTATCCGATCACGTGGGCGCGGATGGAAGGTAAAGGCCGGGTTTTCTACACGGCGATTGGCGACCGGCCGGAGAACTGGGCGAATGCGTTCTTCCTGAATCTTCTCGGAGGCGGGATTCGCTGGTCCATCGGCGACGTCAACGCTTCACTCGAGCACAATCTGTCGCAAGCCGCGCCTGGTTACAACGCAATCCCGCCAAAGCCAAATGATTAGCTCTTCGACAAGTCTCATCACAGTTTTGCCGTTCCGGCGCGCATAAGCGAGAGGAAAAAATAGCACAGTCGGCATCCATGTGAGAATAACTCCCTGCCTTGGGGCACTCTGTGCCATGGTGGTCGGTCTCGGTTGGGAGCCGCCGGATTTCGGATATCTGCAGGTGGAGATTCGTCGCCCGCTATGGTTCGGCGTTATCGCTGTCTCTGCCGGTCACAGGTTTTCCCGCAGTGCTCGAAGCAGCGCTCATGCGCTAGCTTGTGAACATGTGAGTCCACGGGGGAGGCGACGCAGGAATTCTCCCTTGCTTGCTACCCTGAATATCGCCGAATGCTGGACGATGTTTTACGGCAGTGACCGCATCCTCCGCCGACGATCCGGACGTTCTGTGCTTCGCGATGATGATCCAGAATGAAATTTTGATCTGTCGCTTGATCCCTACGCGATGCAGTGGAGAATCGCGGGAGATGGCACGGAGATCAGCGCGGGCCTCGGGCGACCAGATCACGGCGATCCGCTGGGGCGCGGGCGGTTCGGTCATTTCTCCAGGCCGAACTCACGCCGCATGTCTTCGTGGGGAATGCCTTCTCCGCGGGCGAGCGAGGCGCGGGAGCAGTCGAGTGCTGCTGCGGTTTCGGGCGTGATCTCTTCCTCATCCACCGGAGCAGAAGCCAGCGAACGCGAAAGTGGGCTGGTCATCACCTGGAGCAGATGAACGGCGGCGGCGAGCTGGCCAGCATCGAGCTGATCCAGGAGCTGGTGCGCCTGCTGTTTTTCGCCTACGCAAGGAAAAATCCCTCGGCGTTGAGGCGCCAATCGTAGCGCTCCATTTGCGCTCTGTTTGTCGGTTTAGCAGGAACATCTGTAGCCTTGAGTGTCATCCGTGGCCGTGCATGTCATTGAAATTACGTTTCGTTGTGGATTCCTTCCGCGCTCACCATCTTTTCAGTACTTGCCGGAAGTATGGGCGAAGGATAGGACACGGAGAAAGGAGACGGGAGTACCAGCGGAGATTCGATTTCAAACCAAGCCGGCGATTGCACTGGAACAAATTCGCACGGCCGTAAGGCGTGAGATTCCCGTCGGATAAGGAGTCCCTCCAGGATCGCGGGGGCACGGTTCTATCGGAAATCTGGGAAGGATAGTTGTTGCGCCGTCGCCTAGTGAGATATACAATTATTATGTATATCAATGTTAGGGGGTGCCATGCAGGTCTCGAAATGGGGTAATAGCCTGGCCGTTCGATTGCCCGCCGCAGTGGTGGAGGCGCTCGATCTCAAGGAAGGAGACGCCATTGAGATTCGGATCGCCCGCAGGCGAGTCTTCGAGGTAAGTCGCGATCAGAGCAAGCACCAGGCGCTCAGCCGCTTGCGCAAACTGCGCCGTCCCTTGCCTCCTGGATTCGTCTTTGACCGAGTGGAGGCGAATGCGCGATAAGGTGTTCTTCGACACCAATGTGCTCATCTACGCGATTGCGCAGAACGATGGACGCGGTCACCGGGCCGAGGCCCTCCTTGCAACAGGCGGTGTAGTAAGTGTGCAGATCTTGAATGAATTCGTCGCTGTTGCGCGCCGCAAGATACGCATGCCTTGGAATGAGGTAACCGAAGCGCTGGATGCGATTCGGGTTCTTTGCCCGTCACCAGTCGCAATCACCATAGACACGCATGAAGCGGCGTTGAGAATTCGACAGAAGTATGGCTTTGAAATCTATGACGCGCTAGTCGCGGCCTCCGCCTTGGAAGCTGACTGTGCGACGCTCTATTCTGAAGACCTACAGGACGGCCAGATCATCGATCACCAACTCACGATTAGGAATCCGTTCACCTGATTGAACGGCGCTGGGGAAGAAGGTTGCTCAGTTGCTGGCCCTCTGAAGGTTTTCACGCTGGTGCCGAGCGTTGTTTTCTTGCATCGCCGACCAAGTTCAAAGAGGACAAATTCTGCCAAAACCCGACGGCTGCGTCGCGGCCTCACCCATCAGCTAGGATCCCTCCTACGCCGAGGCACATGCGGTCTTACCAGAATCATTACTGTAAAAATGCTAGCTTAGCTTGACAGAAAACTTCGCGGCAGTGGCGTTCAACAAACCCAGCTGCATGGTATTCTCTGCCTGTCTCTTGGTGTTTACTACCGCTGGGTTGGTCGTGATCCACTATCGGCTGCAGAAGCAGCTGGAAGAGATGCGCTAGCAGATGGTCAAAATGCAGAATCGGATTGCGGAGTTGGAAGCCCCCTACCGCTCCTCATTTGGACTTCAGCTTCATTTGGACTTGAGCTTCGCCAATGCATCCTTCACCCGGGGCGCCAAGGAAGAGTCAGGCGCTTCCTTCAAATACTCTTCATATTCCTTAGCGATTTCATCGTCCTGGCCTCTTCCCGTGAGCGCCTGCGCCACGATCAAGTGTGAAACCGCAAACTGCTTGTGGTTGGCAAGAGAAGGCACTTTGCGGGCATTGGTGAGAGCGAGGGCGGTTTCGCCGTTTTGTAGCTCAACGTTGGCGAGGGCGGTGAGGATCTGCGCGCTTTTCGGCCGGTCGGCAGCAGCACGCAGCAGATACGGCTCCGCTTCCTTGTATCGCAGGTTCTCGTAATAGAACTGACCCAAATAGAGATTGGCTTGCTGCAGAGTCGGATCAATCTGTGTGGCGGTGCGGAACGCCTCCACGGCATCCTTGCCGTCCTTCAGTTGAATTTCCACCAGTCCAAGATTGTTGAGTGCTTCTGCGTATTTCGGAAACGCAGCAATCGCCTTCTGAAAATGATCTTTGGCTTCCTGCCAGCGCTTCTTGTCCATTTCCTTCGAGCCCAACTTGAACTCCTGCTTGGCAGCCTCTGGGACGATTGGCGCGAGAGCTGGGCCGGACACCTCACCGCCAGCCGTCTCCGTCAAGCGCACCTGTATACTTTCCGTGATATAAGGTCCCCCTTGGCTGCCACCCGTTTCAATGGGCTCGCTTGTCGTTGTCTCGACGTCGGGCCCGCTCACCCGCACCTGATAACGCCCGCTGGAAACGCCGTCGAACGTAGCGCCGCCATTTCCGTCGGTTGTCCGTATATCCGCCACGCCCCCGAACGGAGAAATCAGCTCTACCCGCAATCCTGGCGCGGGCCGGTGGTTCCGCTGGTAAGTGACACGAACGGTTATGGTGGTCATTCCGGCAGAAGAACCCGAACTCATCGTGGTTGGCTGCTGTGCGGCACTTGCCGCGGAGAGAAAGGCAACCGCCAAAGTCGGCAACCAAATATGACTCGATCTCATGACTGTCCCATCTATCCAGGCGAAGGTTTCGGTAGCCGCTAGCTCAGAAACGGACAAATTATAGACCCGACTGGAACAGCGGCAGTGATGATTTCGTGCCTCAGAATGGCGCGCTACCGCTTGCTTTCCCGCGTGGCGGGAACCTCCAATGCCAGATCGGCCGTTCCAAACAATCCCGTGAGGTTATCCCGCACGCCGAGACGCAAAATGTATTTCCCCGGCGCGAGCCGGATAGGCACGTTCATGGGCAGCTCCTGCTTGCGCACCCGTTCGTAGGTCGGCTCCGGGAGAGATGCCTCCGCGGTCTGCACTTCCGCCTTCACCAGCTTGCCTTCGGGAGTGAACGCCTGTACCTCAAACTGCAGTGTGCAGTAGTGGTGGTTCTCGGCTTCGGTTTCAAACGAAAGCGTGGAAGGATCCACCGCAAATTCAACCACCGTGTCCGAATCCGGCGGCGGAGGCAGCGCCCGAGCCATGAAGGTCACTTCCGTCGAGGGCAGTGAATCCGCTGTCAAAGCCGCCGTCAGCCTGCGCTCGCCGTTGTCCTTTCGCCAATCGGAAGGATTCAGCGCGAAATATCCGCGGCGGTACCGCAACTGCACGCCCGGCCGGTCCACCTGCAATTTGATTTCGCGAAACTTCCCGCCCCACTTTTTGTTGCTGGGGTAGTAGCCGAGCATGTAATAGGAACTCGACTCCCTCAGCGCCGATTGAATGGCATCATCAAGGTCGTTACGGTTACCGAAGTAGCGTCCGCCGGTGTCGGAGGCAATCGTTTCCAGAGCGTCGTGCGTGGAGAATCGTTGGAAGGCCTCGCCGCTCAATGCGCGATTGGCATCGATGCCAAGGTGAATCTTGCCGCCCGCATCCCGGCCGCTGAGGCTTGGATCCCCTAGGCTGTCCGGCGCCAGCCCGCCCGCATCAATGGTGTACGTGGCAACATGCGCATCGTTCAGCAGATTGACCGTCCGCCGGATTTGATCGCCATAATTTCTTTGTGCCTCCATGCTGCTGGGCGAATCTGCCACCACGGAAAACGGGAACCCGGCTGAAAACCACAGCAGCACCTTGCGACCACTTTGTCCGGAGACGAAGCGGGCAATTTGCTCCACAGCCGAAAGGGTGATCGAAATGCGGGTATCGCGCGAAAAATTTTCCGATTCCCGCTCGAAGCGGTCCATCATGTAAGCAATATCTTCGAAAATGCTGGCGTTGCTTCCGCCGGCCGCAAGCGTGGCGGGAAGCCCGGGGTCCGGGCGGCTGCTGGTCGGCCCGCCCTTGGCCTGCGCTGGCAAATTGACACTTGGCGCGGGAACAGAAGCTGGATGCGTTTCCATCTGGCCGCCTCTGCGCGCCAGTGCTGGCGTTTCCGCCAGGTAGCGGTCCAGCGCCGCTCGCAACAGAAGCGGGTCTTGGGTGAAATCCTGCAGCACCGTCAGTTTGTTGGTGAGGGCAATCACCGCCAGCTTCGTGTTCGGATCGTATTGCCGAGCCAAAAACGTCAGCATCTGCCCCTTCACGTAAATCTGGTCTTGCGGAGGAGTGTTGAGGCCGTCGAGCAGCAGCACGGCCACGGTGCCGTTTTCCGCATTCGTTTGCGTCACCACAGGGCGGTTGGTCGTCACGTGCTGAGGAAGGACCGGCGGCGGCGCTACCTTCGCAGGCTCAGAAATGCGCTCGGAGAAAGATGCAATCCGCTGACGAACGCCGTCTTCGGTCACCGTGAAGTCATCCGCTTTCAGGTCCTTGACCGGATGGCCCTCCTTGTCGAGGACAACTGTATCAACCAGCACCATGCGGGTGGTTACGCGCAGCACCGGCTCCGGGTTTTTCGGAGGGGGAGAAGGCTGCTGCGCGGCGACAAGCGCACTGGCCAACACCATCACCATCCTAATCTGCACTACGAACCGCTTCATTGACGCAGGTCCTTCAACCCGCTTGCCGGTTACTGCCGCGGCAGATGGGGCTTGGGCCTGAATTTCTGGTACATCACCATGGCCTGGTCTGCGTCGTTGGCGCGCCCTTCGCGCCGGTAGGCGACGCTGAGCTGATAATAACCGTAATCGGTCGGGTGCAGGCGGATCGAGGTTTCCAGATCCTGAATGGCGTCTTTCACCTTCCCTTGTTCCAACAACGCCTTCCCCAGCTCATAATGAGCATCGGAATGGTTCGGCTGTCGGCTCACCACATCCTGCAATAACGGGATGGCCGCATCCGCCTCATGTATCTGCAGCCGCACGTATCCCAACTGGTATTCCGCCGGGATGTAACCGGGATTGACCGATAGCTCCTGCTGAAATTGATCCGCCGAAGTATCCAGCTTTCCCTGCTTGAGCGCCACCATCCCTGAATAATAGTGCGCCTCGGCGATGTGCGGATCGAGCTCGAGCGCCCGCGCAAACTCTGCCAGGGCCTCGGGATAATTCTGCTCCTGGGCGTAAGCCTGGCCTAGCATCAGGTGTACGGCCGGCACGTTCTGATTCTTTTCCAGCATCCGGGAAAAAACGCGCGCCCCGTTCTTCGCGTCACCGCTGCGCACCAGCGACACGCCGGCGGCGTAGAGCAGGCCCGCGTTGTCCGGCAATTGGTCGAGGACCGAGCGCAACGTCTCCGCGCTCTCGGCGAACTTATCTCCCATGTAGTAGCAGAGACCCAGCATTTCGCGGATGGAGAGATCATTCGGCGTGCGGCGCAACTGCCGCTCCAGCGGCCCGGCGGCTTCGTCATATTTCTGCGCGCGGAAGGCGGAAACACCCCAGTTACGGTCTAGGTTGGGGATGGAAGGCTCCCATTTCGCTGCTTGCGAGAATTCCTCGGCGGCCTGCGTGTAACGCGAGGCGCGCGCATCAATCACCCCCAGGTTGTGATAGGCCTGCCCCAGCAGAAGCGACACTGATTTCGTGTACGCGGCCTCCGCTCTGGCGTCGTATGGTTTGGAGTCTCCGGGCCGCAGCATCATGGAGTGAAGCTCCTGCTGATTAGAGTCACCGTTCGCCTTGCCGGTATCGCTCCCGGCCGCGCTTGCCCCATCATTCTGAAGCGTGGCGCGAATCCGCTGCGCCTTGGCCGACTCCGCGGCGGCCTCCTCATTCTTACCCAGCTTGCGCAGCGCTTCCGCGAGCCCCTCATCGGCGCCCGCCATCGCGGCATCCATCTGTTGCGCAGGCGGCGTCAGCTTGATGACGGAGCGATAGGCGTCCGCCGCCTTTGCCCATTGCTGCTCGGACGTGTAGCACTGGCCGAGGTAAAAAAATGCCCGCAGGTCCTGAGGTTGGAGCCTGATGGCTTCTTGCAGCGACTTTTCTGCCTCGGCCAGTTCCAACTGGCTCTCGCCGCGCGGAACATCGGGCGCCCGAGCGCTCAACAAAGAGGCCAGCCCCAAATAAAAATGAACGTGCGGATACTTTGGGCCCAGCGTAGTCGCGTGCTCGAATTCTCTTGTCGCCAGCTGTGGATAGCCGGTCGCCAAGAAGGCTCGCCCGATCAATACGTGCAACTGCGCGGTCTCGGGCAGGGAGTTCTTCATCTCGTCGAAGAGCACAATCGCCAGCGAAGTCTTCTTCAGTTCCAGATCAGCTAGCGCAAGGCTGTACGCTATATCAAAGTCGGTGGCCAAGCCCAGCGCCGCGTGCAGCTCGTCGGCCGCGGCCTGATAGTTCCCCTGCAAGAAATCAATTTTGCCGAGCAGGGCGCGGGCGCGGAAATGGTCCGGATTCTTCTGCAGCACCGTCTTCGCGTCCGTCTCCGCTTTCGGCATGTCCCCGGAATAAAGCTCGGTGATGGCCAGGTCCACGGCGGGATCAGGATCATCCGGGTCCGCCGCCATCGCCTGCTGGAGCAACTGCTCCGCGCCGGGATAATCCTGCCGAGCAGCGCGAAGATTGCCCAGATGGTCGAGCCCGATGGCAATGGCCCGCCGATATTGCTTTGCCGCCCTGTCGAAATCTCCGGCCAGCTGGTAGGTCTGCGCGGAATCGAAATGCTGTTGCGCGGTGTCTGTTTTGGCCATCGCGCTTCTGGGGGTCGGCGCAGTGCTCCTGGCGGCGGACTTTGCTCTCTTGGCAGGCTTCTGCGCGGCAAAGGCGGGCATTGCGATCGCCAATGCAGCGGCAAGGAATGTTCCGCGGCTGATTCGGAGCGGCATCATTGTGGAGCAGACTTCGTATTCGGGGATTGCGGATACATGTCGCGCTTCAGTTTGTCATTCACAGCCTGGTTCAATTCCTGGTAAATCTCGGTTTGCGTTTTTGCCTGGTCGGTCATTCCCAGCCGCGCATAGACCAGCCCCAACTGATAGTGTGTTTGCGGAATATCGGGCCGCAGTTTCAGCGCGATTTCTAGGGCGGTGCGCGCACCAGCTATATCTCCCTGCCGCAGCCGGATCACCCCCAGCTCCTGCTGGGCGCCGGCGTGGTTAGGGTCTGTCTTCACCACCTCTTCCAAACTCTTGCGGGCCGCGTCAAAATTTCCCAGGCGCTCATCGAGCATCGCCAGGTAATAGCGCGTGTCATTGTTCGTAGGATCGAACTGCAGGCTGCGGGTGAACTCCCGCCGTGATTCGGCGTTATTGCCTTCGTCGTAGTCAATCATCCCCAGCAGAAAGAGCGCGTGCGGATCGTTGGGCCGCTCCGCCACCATCTTCCGCGCCAGCGGGTCCACAATTTCTTGGAACCGCTTCGTCTCCTGCAATATCCTGCCATAGACGTACTGCGCGTTTGGATTGTCGGGTTCGAGGTCATACAGGCGCTTGGACGCCACCCTGGCGCGCTCGAGCTCCCCGATTTGGGTATATTCGACCGCCAGCTTCATCAGCACCGCGGGGTTGTCCGGCTTCACCGCGTCCGCGCGCTTCAGCAGCTCCAGCGAATCTTTCCAGCGGTTCTCCTCCGCGGCAAAGCGGCCGGAATCGAAGAGGATGTCGAACGATTTCGGCTGCATGCGCAGCGCCTCGGCCAGCAACTGCCGCGTTTCCGCTCTGCGCCCCTCGGCCTCGCGCACCCGCGCCAGCACATGCACGTAGCCGGCGTCGGGCTTCGCTGGGCGGATCGCCTCCATCAACTTCGACGCGTCCTGGACATAGCCGTTGTGCAGCAGCACCGCTACGAAATCGAGCGCCGTTCCCCGCCTCGCCGGCGGCAGGCGCAGCACCTCTAAGATCAGGGAAGGGACCTTGTTGGGCTGCGCGAGTTCGAAGTAATCATGGGCCAGCAGCGGAAGAACATCGGGCGGTCGCGATGTCACTGGAATGCGCTCCACCGCCGCGACCGACTCCTGATACTTTCCGGTCTGTTCGTACAGGGTGGCCAGCGCCAGGTTGGCATCGCGATCGTGAGGCGCCATGTTCACCATCGTCGCGTAAGCCGCGACCGCCTCCGCCGCTTTTCCCTCTGACTGGTACAAAGCTCCGAGGCTGCGTTGCGCCTCCACGCTGGAAGGATCAATTTCAAGCACGCGATGGAACAGCGCCTCGGCCTCTGCGTCGCGTTTCTGGCGGACACGCAGCTTGCCCATCAGCTCAAGCGCCCAGACTTCATCCGGATGAGCACTCAGGATGTCCCAAAGCTGCTGCTCGGCAGCAGGTAATCGATCGTGGCGGATGAGATCGACAATTCGCGTTTTGGTGGGAACTTCAGCGATGACAATGGAGGCGAGTACGAAGACGACCACAACGAGCGGGGCCGGCCGCCGAACTTTGCCCTTACGCTTTACTGCGCGGCTGACCACCACCCAGGCCCCACTTCCGTATGAGTAATGAACTTGCACTGAATTAAAAAGGTGGGCTGGACGAAAGTCAACCCACCTTGGTTAGTACGATGCGCGAGCGCCTTAGAAGATGAACTTCAGGGCGTACTGAATCTCGCGGTTACCGAGGTTGCTGGAGAACGGTGTGTTGCCAAAAGTCGATCCACCCTGCAGAGTAGTTCCCTGCACGACGCCGTTCACGATCTGCCCACCCTGGCCGACG
>Ga0209577_10001066_pt1 | contig 27439 bp, 29 predicted proteins | sample GraSoiAngelo_109_FD_185874 | JGI IMG/M metagenome (GOLD analysis project Ga0209577, IMG submission 185874) | Grasslands soil microbial communities from the Angelo Coastal Reserve, California, USA - 14_0903_12_20cm (SPAdes) (version 2) | ecosystem: Environmental > Terrestrial > Soil > Grasslands...
GGCGTCGGCGGTGAGGGCCAGCATCCCGTTCTCGGTGCGCTTCGGTCCCGTCGAGGAGGCGACGAAGCAGACACGGGTTCCGGGCAGGCGGGAGAGCACCTCGTAGGGGCCAACCGCGTCCAGCGCGGTGACATGGTCGAAGATCGGAATCGCGACGTTCATGCGGTGGCCTTTCTGATCGGGATGACTTCGGCGGCGGCGAACCGCTCGCGGTACTCCGAGGGGCTGACGCGCACGCGCCGGCCGAACGCGCGGCGCAGCGTCTCGACGGTTCCGAACCCGCACATCCGCGCGATCTCCTCGACCTGCCGGTCGGTCGTCTCCAGCAGCGTGCGGGCGCGCTCGACGCGGACCGACTCGACGTAGGCGCCGGGGGTGGTGCCGACCTCGCGGCCGAACACCCGGGCGAAGTTCCGAGGGCTCATGAACGCTCGGCCGGCCAACGCCGGAACCGACAGGTCGGAGTCGAGGTGCTCGGAGATCCAGCTCTGGAGCTCGCGGATCCCTGGCCTCCGCGCCGCCTGGCCGGCGAGCGTGGTGCTGAACTGAGCCTGGCCGCCCGGCCGTCGCACGAACAGCACGAGATTGCGGGCGACCTCGAGCGCGACTTCGGCGCCGAGGTCCTCCTCGACCAGGGCGAGCGCGAGGTCGATGCCGGCGGTGACACCGGCGGACGTGTACACGTTGCCGTCGCGGACGAAGATCGGGTCCGGCTCGACACGGAGGCTCGGATAGGCCCGCGCGAGCGCATCGCACGCCGCCCAGTGGGTGGTGGCGCGGCGTCCGTCGAGCAGCCCGGCGCGGGCGAGCAGGAAGGCGCCAGTGCACACGGAGGTGACGCGGCGCGAGCGGCGCGCGGCGAGGCGGAGCCAGGAGCTCAGCCGCTCATCGCGGGCGGCTGGGCGGACGCCGGCGCCTCCGGCCACGACCAGGGTGTCGATCGAGCCGCGGCAGGACTCGAGCGCGCGATCCGGGACGAGGCGCAGGCCATTCGATGCGCAAATCGGGGCGGGCGACGGCGCCACCAGCTCGACCGCGTATTCGAGCTCCGCGGACGCCCGGTCGGCCTGGGAGAAGACCTCGGCCGGTCCCATCACGTCGAGCGACTGCACGGCGTCGAAGGCCACGAGCACGATGCGTCTGGGGCGGCTCACGGGGCGCATGTTGGCGCGCCGGGCCGCTGGCCGCAATGACGGTCACCGGACGATTTCGGCCAAGCCGCGAGGGAGGCGGGGGGACGGCCGGACGCGGCCGAGCGCGGGCGGCGCTGCCCGCTAGCCCCGGCCGGAGCGCAACCCGAACCCCCGCAGAACCAGCAGCGCCTTCTCCCCAAGAGTCCCGCGGCCCGGCAGGATCCCCAGCTGGACCGCGGCGTCGTACAGATCGAAGAACGCCCGCACGCGGAGCAGTCGATCATCCTCGAGCTCGCAGTAGAAGACGCAGTGGACGACTACGAACCGGTTCGTCGCGGGAAGGCCCTCGAGCGACTCCTTGTGGGTGGCCAGCAGCTTGCAGGGCGCCGCGACGAACTTGCCACCGCGCAGGCGCTCACCCGTCCGCTCCATCCTGGCGTCGGGGAAAGCCGCCCACATCCGCGCGGCGTGCCGTCCGAGCTCCGCTGCACCCTCGAGCGGCTCGGCACAGAGCGGGTCCTCGTAGTGGACGTCCGGCGTGCAGACGGGCGCGAACGCGCCGGGGTCCTTGCCCGACCACGCCGCCTCCCACTGGTCCATCAACTCGTCCGTGGTCACGGCTCGGGATGCTCGAAGACGGGAAGTCCCTCCTCGGGTGTCGACGCCTCCGCGTAGCGCCGGCGCGGGATGCGGCCGGCAGCGCGGGCGAGCGCTCCGGACTCGACCGCCAGCGCGATCGCGCGGGCCATTGCGGCCGGGTCGTGCGCGCGGGAGATGGCGCTCGCGCACAGCACGGCGTCGCAGCCGAGCTCGATCGCCAGCGCCGCGTCGGACGCCGTGCCCACGCCGGCGTCGAGCACGACCGGAACCCCGCTCCGCTCCACCATGATCGAGATGTTGTAGGGGTTACGGATCCCCATGCCGCTCCCGATCGGCGATCCGAGCGGCATCACAGCCGCGCACCCGACATCCTCGAGCCGCCGCGCGAGGATCGGGTCGTCGGTGGTGTACGGCAGCACGACGAAGCCGTCGTCGACGAGCTCCTCGGCGGCGGAGACCAGCTCGACCGCGTCCGGTAGGAGCGTCCGGTCGTCGCCGATCACCTCCAGCTTGATCCAGTCGGTGTCGAAGGCCTCACGCGCGAGCTGCGCGGTGATCACGGCGTCGCGCGCCGTGTAGCAGCCGGCGGTGTTCGGGAGCACGTCCACCCCCGCGGCCTCGAGCACGTCGAGGATCGAGCCCCGGGCCGCCGGGTCCAGCCGCCGCAGCGCGACCGTGACCAGCTCGGCGCCGGACGCCGCGAGCGCGGACGCCAGCACCTCGTGGTTGGCGAACCCTCCGGTCCCCAGGATCAGCCGCGAGCGAAACTCGCGCCCAGCGATCACGAGCGGGGGCACCGCGGCGGTCATCCGCCCTGGACCGCGACGACGATCTCGACTCGTGCGCCGTCGGGCACGGGCGCCGCGCTCCACGTCCCGCGCGGGACCACCTCGCCGTCGACGGCCACCGCCAGCCCTCGACCGCCGGGTGCGTCCGGGAGGGCGGAGACGACGTCGGCGACCGTGGCGCCGGCAGGCAGCTCGCGAGGCTCGCCGTTGACGATTGCTCGCACCTTCATTACACCCCCACGGCTACCCCGGTCAGGCGGCCCGGAGCCACCACCGGTGCGAGCTCGGAGCGCTCGCCGCCGGTCAGGACGGCGGCGACGAGCTCCGCGGTGATCGGGGTCAGCAGGATGCCGTTGCGGTAGTGGCCGGTGGCCCAGTGAAGCCCGGGAACCGCGCCCGGTCCGATGGCCGGCAGGTTGTCGGCCGTAGCCGGACGCAACCCCGCCGACAGCTCATCGAGCACGAGCTCGTCGATCCCCGGCACGAGCTCCACCGCGTCGCGCAGGAGCTCGAACGCGGCTCCGGCGGTCACCGTCGTGTCGAAGCCGCGCTCCTCCATGGTGGCGCCGAGGACGTAGCGGCCGTCGCCTCGCGGGACGATGTAGCCCCCGGCCATCCGCAGCACGCGATTCAGCAGCCCGGGGCCGGCGGGATCGTGGAGCCGGAGGATCTGTCCCTTCACCGGCCGGACGGCGAGCATCGCCCCGTCGGGCAGACCCCCGAGCAGCCCGGACCACGCCCCGGCGGCGATCACGACCTGGTCTGCCCCCACCACCTCCCCGCCGGCCGATCGGATGCCCGATACGCGACCGCCATCGAGCTCGACCGAGCGCACCTCGAATCCCACCCGCAGCTCCACGCCGGCTCGGCGACACGCCTCCGCGAGCGCGGCAGTCAGTCGCCGGGGGTCGACGGCGTGGTCCGGGGGGATCTCCAGCCCGAGCCTGATCGTGGGCGCCAGCGCCGGCTCTCGGCGGCGGGCCTCGCTCGCCCGAAGGCGATGGACCTCCAGTCCCAGGCCTCGCCGCATCTCGAGCTCTCGCTCCAGCGCGTCGGCCTCGTCCCGGTCGCGCGCCACCAGCAGCGACCCGCAGGCCAGATAGCCGGGATCGGTGCCCGAGGCCTCGCGCAGCTCCTCGACAAACGCGGGGTACGCGGCCGCGGCGGCGAGACCCAGATCGAGCATGGGGCGCTCGACTGGGCTGGCCTCGGTGATCGGGGCGAGCATCCCGGCCGCGACCGCGGACGCACCCCCGCCGAGCGCGTCGCGCTCCAGCACGGCGACACGCAGGCCACGCTGCGCCGCGCGCCAGGCGACGGCCAGACCAATCGCGCCGCCCCCGGCGACGGCCACGTCAAATGAACGAAGACGATGAGCGGCCAAGGTTTCCGGCCTGCGATCGTAGCGTGGCACTCGTGCCAGACTCTCAACTGTGGACCCCCGTCGCGAACGCCTGCTGCACGCACGGCTCTACCTGGTGTGCGAACGCCGGTCCGAGCGGTTCCTCGGCGAGGCGCTCCGCGGGGGCGTCGACGTCGTTCAGCTGCGGATGAAGGACGCGGGCGACGACGAGGCGCTCGACGCGGCCCGGGTGTTCGCGCGAGTGTGCCGCGAGCACGGGGCGCTGTTCATCCTCAACGACCGCCCCGATCTGGTGCAGGCCGCGAACGCCGACGGCGTGCACCTGGGGCAGGACGACGCGCCGGTGGAGGTGGCGCGCCAGGCGCTCGGTTCCGAGCTGCTGATCGGACTCTCCACCCACACCCCCGAGCAGATCGACGGTGCCGCTGGGGCCGACTACATCGGCGTGGGGCCGGTGCACGCGACGCCGACCAAGCCGGGGCGGCCCGCGGTCGGGCTCGAGCTCGTGCGGTACGCCGCCGCGCACGCCACGGTGCCGTTCTTCGCGATCGGAGGTATCGACCCGGGCAACGCGGGCGCTGTGTACGCCGCCGGCGCGGAGCGCGTGGCCGTCGTCCGCGCGCTGACCGAAGCCGACGAGCCCGAGCTGGCGGCCCGCGCGCTCCGGGAGGAGGTGCAGGTTGGGTCAACGTAGCCGCAAGCGAGGCCGTCGCGCCAAGCCGCCGCCGGCCGCGGTGGCCGCCGGCGCCGGCCGGGCCGGGATGAGCCGCTCGGAGCAGCGCAACGCGGCCCTCCGGGCGACGCTGACGCCTTTGGACCCGGGCGAGCGGCCCTGGCCCATCATCGTCGGCGCCGTGCTGGCGGCCCTGAGCGGACTGGTCCAGCTCGGCCTGTTCCTGGGTGGGGTGAGGCTGAAGACGTCCGGCCTTCACGCGGCGGCCGGCCAGACCATCGTGTTCACGGTGCTGATGCTCGTCTGTGCGGTGGGCATGTGGTTCCTGCGCTACTGGGCGGTGCTGGGATTCATGGCGCTGCTGGCGATCCTCGTCGTGCTCGCGGCCGTGGCGCTGATCAAGGTGTCGAGCGTGATCGGGGCGGTGGTTGCGCTCGTGATCGTCGGCGCCGGCGGGTTCCTGTTCTGGAAGCTCGTACGGGTGCTCAGCCGCATCCAGATGCCCAAGTACCCCGGCTCCTGACGGCAACGGCCCATAGGGGGAGGTCAGCTAGGCTGCGGGCCGATGGCTGAGGCCTCGTATGACTGCGTGGTGATCGGCTCGGGGCCCGGCGGGTACGTCGCGGCGATCCGGGCCGCGCAGCTGGGGATGAAGACCGCGGTCCTCGAGCGGGACAAGGTCGGTGGGCGGTGCCTGAACTACGCGTGCATCCCCGCCAAGGCGGTGCTTCGAGCGGCCGACATCCTGAGCGAGGTCCGGGAGGCGGACGAGTTCGGGGTGAAGGTCTCCGGCGTGGAGATCGACTATCCCTCGGTGATGAAGCGCCGCGACAAGGTGGTGACGACGCTGACCGGTGGAGTGGCCGGGCTGTTCAAGAAGAACGGGATCGAGCTGATCGAGGGGGACGGCAGCCTCGCCGGCGAGGGCAAGGTGAGCGTGGGCTCGGAGCAGCTCGCGGCCAAGACGATCGTGCTCGCGACCGGGTCGGTCAGGCGCCCGATCCCGGGCGCCGAGTTCGGCGGCCGCGTGATCGGGACCGAGGAGGCATGGGCGCTGCCAGACCTGCCGGAGCGGATGGCGGTGGTCGGGGCGGGGGCATCGGGAGCGGAGATCGCGTCCGCGTTCGCCAGGTTCGACGTCGAGGTGCTGCTGTTCGAAGCGCTCGATCGGGTCCTCCCCACCGAGGACGCCGACATCTCCAAGGTGGTCGAGCGAGGACTCAAACGCCAGGGGATCGCGGTCCACACGAACACGTTCGTGGAGGACGTCGCGCCGGACGAGAAGGGCGTCAAGTTCACCCACGGGGAGGAGTCGCGGGAGGTCGACTGGCTGGTGATCGCGACCGGGCGGGGAGCCGACGTCGACGGCCTGGGGCTCGACGCTGGCGGGGTCAAGCTGGACGACGCCGGTCTGGTCGAAGTCGACGGGGCGATGCGGACGAGCGCCGACGGGGTGTACGCCATCGGGGACCTCGTCCACGGGCCCGCGCTCGCGCACAAGGCTTCCGACGAGGGGGTGATCGCGGTCGAGGACGCAGCCGGCTTGGAGACGCACCCGATCGTGTACGTGGACATCCCTCGCGCGACCTTCTGCATGCCGAACGTCGGCAGCTTCGGGCTGACCGAGGCGCAGGCACGGGAGCAGGGGTACGACGTCGTGGTGGGCAAGGTGCAGTACGGGGCGGTCGGCGGCGGCACGGTGTACGGCGACCGCACGGGAGTGGTCAAGATCGTCGGCGAGCGTAAGTACGGAGAGCTCCTCGGAGGGCACATCGCCGGCACCCGCGCGACTGAGCTGATCCAGGAGCTCGTCAACCTCCGCGCGCTCGAGGGCGGCTTCCCCGAGGTCGCACGCACGATCCACGGCCACCCGACGCTGTCCGAGGCCGTGATGGAGGCCGGCCGGGCCGCGGACGGCTGGCTGATCCACGGCTGAGTCCGTGGACGTGGACCAGCCCGTCTTCTATTACGACCTCGGCGTCCCCGAGTGCTACCTGACGGCCGAGCAGGTCACCACCGCCTCCGGTGGGGTCCCCGAGTTCGAGCCGGTGCTGGCGGTTGACCTCGGCCTCGGCGCGTCCGAGCTTGACCGCATCTCCATTGAGCGCCGTGCCCGCGAGCTCGGGATCCAGCCGCTGCGATGGCCCGAGCCGTGGCCCCCGGACACGCGCACCGCGATGCTGGCGGCGACCTACGCCAAGCGCATCGGCCGCGCGGTCGCCTTCTCGCTGGCCGCGTTCCGGCAGGCGTTCGCGGGGGGTAGGGATCTCGGCGCGCAGGACACGGTGCTGATCGCGGGCGCGGCGTGCGAAATGCACCCCGCGGCGCTCTTGAAGGGGATCGCGCTGCGCTCGACCGCCCAGGCGCTGGCGGAGGCGGCCGAGCGGGCGCGGCGGGACGGGGTCACCGAGCTGCCGGCCGTCGTCCAGCCCGACGGGAGCCCGGCGTGAAGGCGAACCGGGCGTACGAGCTGATCGTCTCGCGCGATGGCCTGGAGCCGGCCTTCCTGGCCACCGAGGACCGGCTCGACCGGATCGAGATCGTGTCGATCGACGACGGGGAGGTAACCCTGTTCTGGGACGTGCCCGCCAAGCTCGCCTCGCGGCTGCTCAAGGAGCTGCGCGGCGATCTGGTGAGCATGAACGCAGAGCAGTTCATCGACAAATGGACCGGGGCAGACGCGGAGGACCTGTTTGAGTAGCGAAGGGGCGCGGGGCGAGACGCGGATGGAGGAGCCGACGGCCGCCGAGCGGGCGGTGGCACGGCGTGCGGCGGAGTCGCGGGCGACCGTCCCGAGCCTGGAGCTGAGCCTCGCCCTCCAGAAGGGCCAAACCGTCCAGAGCGTCCCGCTGGTCCGCGCCTGCGCGATGGCGTTACGCGAGCATCCGCGGGCCAACGCCGCGTATCGCGACGGTCGGTTCGAGCTCTACTCCCGGATCAACGTCGGCGTGGTGATCGCGACCGAGGACACGTACGTGATCCCCACGGTGTTCGACGCCGATCGTGTGGCGCTCGCCGAGCTCGAGCACGAGCTCGAGCGGCTGGCGACGGAAGCCGTGGCGGGCACGCTCGCGGCGCCCGCGTTCACCGCGGCGACGTTCACGGTTTGGAACGCGTCCGCCCACGGCATCGCGGGCGCAAGCATCCCGGTGGTTCCCCCGCAGGCGGCCGCGCTCGCGGCCGGCACGCACGCCCTAACGCTGAGCTGCGATCACCGGATCCTGTACGGCGCGCGCGCCGCGGCGTTCCTGCAGTCGATCGCGCATCACCTCGACAGCGGCCGGGCTTGAGTCGACGAGCACGAAGCGCCGGCCGAGCTCGAGACACACCGCGCCGAGCGTTCCCGAGCCGGCGAACGGATCGAGGCACCACCCGCCGGGCCGCGATGAGGCCGCCACGATCCGCCTGAGGACGCCCTCGGGCTTCTGGGTGGGATACCCCGTCTTCTCACGACCCGTGGTCGGAACGATGGTGTGGAACCAGACGTCGGTCGGCCGCTTCCCCCGCGCGGCCTTCTCGGCGCCGACGAGCCCCGGAGCCATGTACGGCTCACGCTCAACGGCGTCGGCATCGAAGTGGTGAGCGCCGGGGGTGCGGGCGTAGACGAGGATCGTGTCGTGCTTGGCGGGCCACCGACGCCGCGGCTTGCCGCCGTAGTCGTAGGCCCAGATCAGCTCGTTCAGGAAGGCGTCGCGGCCGAAGATCTCGTCCAGCAGCAGCTTGCAGTAGTGGGCCTCGCGGTAGTCGATGTGAAAGTAGAGGGTCCCGTGAGAGGCCAGCAGCTCGCGGGAGCGACGCAGCCGCGGCTCCAGGAAGGCCAGATAGTCCGCGAACTCGTCGTCGTAGGCCAGCGATCGCAGCAGCGTCGAGCTGTACCGCCTGCCCCCGAACCCGATGCGCGCGCCGTCGCGATCGGCGGCCACCGAAAGCGTGTCGCGACGCTGCGCACGTCCCGTGTTGAACGGCGGGTCCATGTAGACCAGGTCGAACAAGCCCGCTGGAAGCTTGGGAAGCACGATCGCGTTCTCGGCGGCGAGGACGAGGTCGTCGTCCAGCTCGAGTGGGTGGGTGACGGCGCAGATCCGCACGTTCGCCAGAAGCTAGCGCCGGTTCCGGCTGACAGATCCCGTACACCGCCGCCATCACCAGCCGCTAGCATCAGGAGCGGTGCCCCTGGAAGATCGCATCCGGGCGCTGCTTCGTCATCCGCTGCGCGGGCGCGTCACGAAGTTCGCCATTGCGTCGGCGCTCGCGGCGGCGACGAGCGCCGTCGTGTTCCCGGTGATGTACGTGCTGGGCGCCTCGACGACCGCCTGCACGATCGTCGCCTTCTTCGCCGGAGCGATCCCGAACTGGACGCTCAACCGCCGGTGGACCTGGAAGGTCGAGGGGCGCGTGGCGTGGGGACGCGAGATCTTCGCCTACTTCGTGATCTCCGCCTCGACCCTGGTGATCCTGTCGCTGGTGACCGGCTGGGTGGACCACCTGGTGAAGGGGATCGCGCCCGGCCACGGCGTCCGCGTGCTGCTGGTGACGGGCTCCTACTTCCTGGTGCTAGCCGTGCTCTACGGCGTGCGGTTCTTCCTCTACGAGCACTGGATCTTCTCCGGCCGCAGCCGCGTGCGGGCCGCCCTGCGGTCCCGCCGCCAGGTGTGGAGCGCGGCCCGCGCGAACCGGACTCCGTAGCGCAGGTTCCCGTCCTTCTTGGTGTGCCCCGCGTGACTGCCGCGGTCGCGCATCGTCGTCGGCACCTCGGCCAGCCGGAAGCCGTTCAGGGCCGCTGAGATCATCAGCTCGGAGGCCTGGTACTGGGGCTGCTCGAGCGTCACCGTCGCGGTCACCTCTGGCCGCATCGCCCGCAGGCCGCAGGCAGGATCGGTGATCCGATGGCGGACGAGCAGGCTGAACAGCGCTCCGAACACGAGCACTCCGAGGTGACGGACCGGGTCGGTCGTGAGCTCGGTTCCCAGGCGCCGTGAGCCCGAGACGAAGTCCGCGCGTCCGGCGAGGATCGGCTCGACGACACCGCTGAGCTCCTCGGGAGCGTACTGCCCGTCGGCGTCGATCGTGGCTATCGCCTGCGCGCCACGCGCTCGGGCCAGCCAGTAGCCCAGCTTGAGCGCGGCGCCCTGGCCTCGATTCGCGGGCACGTCGCAGACGAGCGCCCCCGCCTCGGACGCCCGCTCGGCGGTCGCGTCGCTGGAGCCGTCGACGACCACGATCACCTCGGTCTGCAAGCCGGCGACCTCGCGGGGGATCTCGCGCACCACCTGCGCGACGCTCGGCTCCTCGTTGTACGCCGGGATCACGATCGCCAGCGGCGCTCCCAGCCGGGGCGGGTTCGCGGCGAGAAACGAGGCCGCGGCGCCGCGCTCGGCGTCATCGAGCGCGGCGAGCTCGGCGCCGAGCTCGAACGTCTTCTGGGCGGCCACGTTCATCCGGCCGCGCCGACGGCGCCCACGCCCGCGGCCACGGCGTCCAGATCGATCTGAGACCACTCCTCCCAAACGCCGGCAAGGCCCTCCTCGAAGGTGAAGCGGGGGGACCAGCCGGCGGCGCGGGCGCGAGCGGGGTCGACGATCACGGCGGGCATCTCCCCGGCCCGGGCGGGCCCGTGGCGGACGTCGAGCTCGGCCCCGGTCACGTCCCGGACCGCCTGCACGACCTCCAGCACCGATAGCGAGCGCCCCGAGCCGATCACCACCGGGCCGCTCCACTCCTCGTCCGACAATCCGAGCCGGACGGCCGCGGTTACGTCCGCAGCGTGGACGTAGTCCCGCACCTGGGTGCCGTCGCCGTAGATCTCGAACGTGCGGCCGAGCCTGATCGCCCGCATCAGCCGCGCCACGATGCTGTCCTTGGCCTGCATCCCTGGGCCGTACACGTTGGTGAGCCTGAGCGCCACGCAGCGGACGCCGTAGGAGGCGGTGTAGGCCGACATCAGCATCTCTCCCGCGGCCTTGGTCGCCCCGTAGGGCGTGAGCGGCCTGAGAGTCGCGGCCTCGGTGATCGCCGGAGCCTCCATCGGCCCGGTCACCGCGTTGGTCGACGCGAACACCAGCGATGTGGCGCCCGCCGCGCGCGCCGCCTCGAGCAGCGCATGCGTCCCCTCGACGTTCGTGCGGAAGGTGAGTCCCGGATGCTCCATCGAGCGCAGCACCGAGGTCACGGCCGCCAGGTGAACGACGCCGTCGCAACCACCGTCGAACGCGGTCTCGAGCACCTCGGGCTCGGCGATGTCGCCCCGGACGAGGTCGATGCCCGGGTCGGAGTGCGGCTTGAGGTCGACGATGCGGACGGCCGCCCCCGCATCGGTGAGGTCGGCCACCACGCGCCGGCCGATGAAGCCGGAGCCGCCCGTGACGAGGATGCGGCGTCCCGCGAGTGGCGCGTCGCTCACGACGCGGGCGCGAGCTCGCTTGCCCGCGCGCGTGTCCGGCTCGGCAGCTCGTTGGTGGTCTCAGCCCACTTGACCGTGGGCATCAGCGCCGCCTGGTCGACCCGATCCCGGTGGCGCTCGACCACGTCGAAGAGGTGGTCGATGAGCGCGGTCGACAGGAGCGTCGGCTTCAGCCCGAGGCTCTCCAAGGCGGTATGGACGACCTTGTAGTAGTGGTCATAGATCTCGACGCGGGGGTTGTCGACGTGGTCGATCGCGACCTGGGCCTGCGCTCTCGGCCAGTTCGGGTACTCGCTCGCGACCGTCTCGGCGAGCTCGTTGATCGACTTCGACTCGGTCATCTGGTTGAACACGCGGAACTCGCCTCGGTCCGCCGGGTTCTCGGAGGCGATCCTGATGCACTCGACGGTGTCGACGATGTTGATCAGCCCTCGGGTCTGCGACCCGGCGCCGTACACCGTGAGCGGGTGGCCCAGCACCGCCTGGATGATGAAGCGGTTGAGCACCGTGCCGAACACCGCGTCGTAATCGAACCGCGTAGCGAGGCGCGGGTCGAGCTTGGTCTGCTCCGTCTCTGCCCCGTACACCACCCCCTGGTTGAGGTCCGTGACGCGCATCCCCCAGATCCGACACCCGAACTCCAGGTTGACGCTGTCGTGGACCTTCGAACAGTGGTAGAAGGAGCCCGGGCGCTTGGGGTAGATCATGCGGTCGGAGCGGCCCTTGTGCTCGACCTCGAGCCAGCCCTCCTCGATGTCGATGTTGGGCTGGCCGTACTCGCCCATCGTGCCGAGCTTGACGAGGTGGACGTCGCGGTCGATGTCGGCGATCGCGTACATCACGTTGAGGTTGCCGACGACGTTGTTGGTCTGCGTGTAGACGGCGTGCGCCTGGGAGATCATCGAGTAGGGCGCCGCCCGCTGCTCTCCGAAGTGGACGACCGTGTCGGGGCGGAAGTCGCGCACCATCTGGTGCACGAAGGCGGGGTCGCAGAGGTCGCCTACGTAGGAGGAGATCTGCTTGCCCGACACCTCGCGCCAGGTCGCGATCCGCTCGTCGAGGGTCGCGATCGGGACCAGGCTGTCGACGTCCATCTCGTCGTCGTATCCACGGCGGGCGAAGTTGTCGTTGACCGCGACCTCGTGCCCGCAGGCCGACAGATGGAGGGCCGTCGGCCACCCCAGGTATCCGTCACCGCCAAGAACCAGGATTTGCATACGGGCGCTCCAAATGCCTTTCGAATCAGATCCTTCGCGCTCTTCGGCCTCGAAGGGGCGCTTCAGGCGACCAGCCGGGCTCACGGCAGCGGGCCGGCAAGCGGACGAGGATAGCCGACAAGACGCCTGGAAGTAGGCCGAAGACGAGGCAAGGTTACAGCCTCGGAGCGCAGCCGCTGCATGCCTGATACCGCCTTCAGGTGCGACTGCTACCGTCCCGGCGATTCCGCGCGCGCTCGTGAGCGTGATCGGCGTGCGCCGGCGGTTGCTACCTTCCTCGCGCCTTGACCGAGCAGACCCTACAACGGCCCGCACCTCAGGGCCCCGTCGCCGCGCCGCCCACGGCCGAGCCGCGCCGGCGCCGCGACCCGCTGTCGCTCGTCCGTTCATACCCCTGGGTGTTCGGGGCGATCGGGCTCCTGCTGGTCTCGCTCCTCCTCGTCGTGTGGGCGAGGTCCCGGCCCGGCTACGACCCGTACGGCTGGCTGGTGTGGGGGAAGCTCTCGATCCACGGCGCGCTGGACACCAACGGCGCGCCGTCGTGGAAGCCGCTGCCGTTCCTGTTCACGGTGCCGTACGCACTGTTCGGGCGCTACGCGCTCTGGCTGTGGATGGTGACGTCGGTGGCGATCTCGCTCAGCGGCCCGGTGTTCGCGTGGCGGATCGCGTTCAAGCTGGTCGGCGCCGACCCGGCTCGCCGGTACGCCTCGTACGTGGCGGGCCTGTTCGCGGCCGTGTTCGTGCTGCTGATGCAGGATCCGATCGCGCCCGCCAACTACCTGCACTACCTGCTGAGCGCGGAATCGGACACGATGATCGTGGCCCTCTGCCTCGCGGCGGTCGACCTGCACCTGTCGGGGCACCACCGGTGGGCGTTCTGGATGTGGTTCCTAGGGTCGTTGGGGCGGCCCGAGGTGTGGCCGTTCTGCGGCCTGGCAGGGATCTGGCTGTGGCGCGAGGACCCGCCTTTCCGGCGGTGGCTGTACGCCGCGCTCGGCGGGCTGGTGTTCTTCTGGTTCATCATCCCCGGCCTCACCTCGAAGAGCTTCTTCACCGCCGGGAACATCGCCCAGAACAGCCCGAGGGCGATCCACGGGAACAAGGTCACGGGGACGATCAAGCGGTTCCATCAGCTCAGCTCGAACACGGTCTGGGTGCTGGCGGCGCTGACCGTGGCCTGGGCCATCTGGAAGCGCCGGCGCGCGATCCTGCTGCTGGCGGCCGGAGCGCTGGCGTGGCTCGTGATCGAGATCGCGATGGCGCTGAAGGGCTTCCCCGCCGTGCCGCGCTACCTGTTCGAACCGGGTGCAATCGTGTGCGTCCTGGCGGGGGTGTTCATAGGGCGACTGATCCTGGAGCTGCCGTCGCTGATCTCCCGCGGCGTGCGCCGGCTGTCGGACGCCCGGATCGGGATGCCGTTCGGCCATGCGCAGCGCGCTGCGGGAGACAGCCTGTGGTGAGGCGGTGAGCCGCAGCGCGAGCTGGCGCACCGGCAGTACCGCCTCGAACGCACCGACCTCACCCACGAGCGCGCGCGCACCCAGCTGATCGGCCGGCTCTCCGGCGTGGTCAGGACGCTCGGCGCCTCGCACATCCTGGCCTGCGGCCAGCCCAACATCCCGATCGCCTACCAGAGCATCCTGGCCTGGTACATGAACATCAAGATCGGCGAGCTCTACGTCAGCCAGACGTACCTGAAGAAGCATCCGCACCCGCTGGTCAACATCTATCCGATTGCCGGGCCCGGCTGGAAGGTCTTTCCCAGCCACGTGAACGCCGCCAGCGCCGCGCGCTGCCGGGGCCTGAGGCTGATCTACAAGTAGTGCCCCGGAGCGGCGGGATCCGCCGCGGGCGGCTGGCGGTGGCATCCGCCGGGGCGGTCCTGGCGATCGTCGTGCTGGTGGCGGCCCTGTCGAGCGGCGGGGTGCCGAAGCTGCCGCCGCCCCGGGTGGCGCAGCCCGCCCGAGTGGGCGATCCCTTCGCGTACGTCCCCGGGCACGCCGCGGACTTCGCAGCCCGCGCCACGGCGGGAGAGGGGCACGTGCTGTTCTCCAAGAGCCCGGGGGGAGCGATCGCCACGGCCCGGCGGGTCGCCGCGTTCCGCGGGCTGATCGACGCGGCAGCATCCGGCAGCGGCATCGATCCGGGGACGCTCGAGGGGATCGTCTACCTGGAGAGCGCGGGCGTCCCCGATGCGATCGCCGGGGGCGACCCGGCAAATGCCGTCGGGCTGACCCAGATCGAGCCCTCCACCGGGATCGCGTTGCTCGGCATGAGAATCAATCTCGGTCGATCGAGGTCGTTGACGGCGGCGATCGACAGGGCCGCGGGGCTCGGCCAGCGCGGAGTCGTGGCCCGGCTGAGGGCGGCGCGAGCCCGCTCCGATGAGCGCTTCGATCCCCGCGAGGCGCTGCGGGCGACGGTGCGCTACCTCCAGGTGGCCGAGCGGCGCTTCGGACGCTTGGACCTGGCGATCGAGTCCTACCACATGGGGATCGGCAATCTCGCCGGGGTGCTCGCCCTCTATGACGGCGGGACTCCGGTTCCGTACGTCCAGCTGTACTTCGACACGGCACCCGACCGCCACGGCGCCGCCTACCGCCTGCTCTCCTCGTTCGGAGACGACTCCTGGACCTACTACTGGCGTGTGCTCGCGGCCGAGCAGATCATGGGCCTCTTCCGGACGGACCCGTCGGCGCTGAGGAGGCTCTCGTCACTGCAGACGGGGGCTGAATCCGCCGCGCTCGTCCTCCATCCGCCGGACCTCACGCCCGGGTTCGGCGATCCGGAGGCGCTGCAGTCCTCCTACGCCGACCGTCGGCTGGTGCGGCTGCCGCGCAACCCGGCGAGCCTCGGGCTCGCATACGACCCGGGAATCGGCTCCTATGCCTCGAAGCTGGGCGTCAGCCCGGCGATCTATCGCGGCCTCCGGCCCGTGGCGCTCGAGACGCTGATTGAGCTCGCCGCTCGCGTCCGCGCTCTGTCGGGAGGCATGGCCCCGCTGATCGTGACCAGCACGGTCGCCGATCGCCGCTACCAGCAGCTGATCGGCGAGAGCGACCCTCCGGCCGCGTCGGGCTGGTCGTTCACGATCGCGCGTCACTACGCGTCCCGCGCCCAGGCCGCAGCGTTCCAGGCGATGCTCGATCGTCTGGAGGCGCTGAACCTGATTGCGTGGCAGCGCTACCCGGCGCAGATCGAGGTCACGGTCGCCTCCGACGCCGGCCGGGCGATCTCCGGCGGCCTCTAGCCAGGGCGGCTCCCCGCGCTGCGACCGCTTGCGGAGTGATCCCGAGGCGCTCCATCACGGTCGCGCCGGGGGCGGACGCTCCGAACCACTCGATCGAGACCGCCTCGTCCACCCACCGCTCCCACCCCTGCGCGATCCCGGCCTCCACGGACACCGAGGGAACGCCCGGAGGGAGGACGAGCTCGCGGTAGGCGTCCTCCTGGGCGGCGAACAGCTCGAGGCTGGGCATCGACACGACGCGTGCGGCGATGCCCCCCCGCTCGAGCAGATCACGGGCCGCGAGCGCGACTTGGACCTCGGACCCCGTCGCCACGAGCACCACCGCCGGCTGCGAGGCGGTGTCGGACAGCACATAGCCGCCGCGCAACAGCCCGTTTGCGGACGCGAGCCCAGTCCGGTCCAGGACCGGGAGGCCCTGGCGGCTCAGCACGAGGCACACCGGACCGGCGACGAGCTCGAGCGCCGCCTGCCAGGCGATCGCCGTCTCCGCTGAGTCGCAGGGCCGGATCACCGTGAGGCCCGGGATCGCCCGCAGCGCGGCCAGCTGCTCGACCGGCTGGTGGGTAGGGCCGTCCTCGCCCAGCGCCACCGAGTCGTGGGAGAACACCCAGGCCACCCGCAGTCCCATCAGCGCCGAGAGCCGGATCGCTGGGCGCATGTAGTCGGAGAACTGAAGGAACGTTGAGCCGTACGGGCGCACGATCCCGCCGTGCAGCGCGAGCCCGTTCACAGCCGCGGCCATGGCGTGCTCGCGAACGCCCCAGTGGATGTTGCGCGCCGCGGTGGCCCGCGAATACGAAGGCTCCCCGTCGAAGCGGGTGCCGACGCTGGCGGCGAGGTCGGCGGAACCGCCGACCATCGTGGGGACGAACGGCGCCAGGGCCTGCATCGCGTTCCCGCTCGCCACTCGAGTCGCCACCTTCGAGCCCTCGGGCACGGGAGCGCGAGCCAGCGTCTGGAGGGCCTCGGACAGGCCCTGCAGGGGGTGTCCAGCCTGGGCGCGCTCCCACTCGGCGGCCGCGACCGGAGACGCGCTCTGCCACCGCGCCCCGCGCTCCTCCCACTCCCGCTGCAGCCGGGCGCCGCGCGGGCGTGCGTCGAACGCCTGGTAGACCGGCTCCGGCACGTGGAACTCGGCATCGGGGTCCCAACCCAGCGCGAGCTTCGTGGCCCGGACCTCGTCGGCTCCGAGTGCCGCCCCGTGCGAGACCGCCGTGCCGGCCTTCGTGGGCGCTCCGTAGCCGATCACCGATCGCACCCGGATCAGAGACGGGTGCTCGTCGTCGGCGATCGCCCTGGCGATGGCCTGGCGGAGCGAGACGAGGTCGTTGGCGTCCTCGACGAAGTCGACCTGCCAGCCGTAGGCCTCAAAGCGCGCGTCGACGTCCTCGCGGTCGAAGCTGAGCTCGGTGCCACCGTCGATCGTGATCCCGTTGTCGTCGTAGAGGTAGACCAGCCGTCCCAGTCCGAGCTGACCGGCGAGCGAGGCCGCCTCGGAGCTCACGCCCTCCATCAGGTCGCCGTCGGAGCAGATCGCGAACACCCGGTGGTCGCACATCTGCGACCCGTAGCGCTCGCGGAGGAAGCGCTCGGCGATCGCCATCCCGACTCCGTTGGCGAAGCCCTGGCCAAGCGGGCCGGTGGTCGTCTCGACTCCCGGGGTGACGCCGTGCTCGGGGTGGCCGGGGGTGGCCGAGTCCCATTGGCGGAAGGACTTGAGGTCCTCGATCGAGACCTCGTAACCGGACAGGTGGAGCGCCGCGTACAGCAGCATCGAGCCGTGGCCGGCCGACAGCACGAAGCGGTCGCGGTCCGGCCAGGAGGGGTCCGAGGGGTTGTGGCGCATCACCTGCGCGAACAACAGGTAGGCGACCGGCGCCATCCCCATCGGCATGCCCGGATGGCCGCAGTTCGCCCGCTGGACGGCGTCGATCGCCAGCGTCCGGATCGTGTCGACGCACATCCGGTCGAGGTCGGCGAGGCGGGAGAGCTCCGGGGCCGCTTGGGGGTCCTGCGCGAGCGCGAGCGACAGTCGAGGGGTCATGCCGGGATGTTCGCCTGTGGCTCGGACGGCTCGTGTGTCATCTGCCACGAGTGTCGTGCGCCGCTCGATCTCTATAGGTTCCGGGCCATGACCGACGCGATCCGTACCCCAGACGAAGTGCTCGAAGGCCTCCCCGATTTCCCGTTCCGGTCGACCTTCCGTGAACATGACGGACTACGGCTGGCGCACATCGACGAAGGCGAAGGCCGGCCGGTGATCTTCTTCCACGGCGAGCCCACATGGTCGTTCTTGTGGCGGAAGGTGATCCCGCCGGTGCGCGACGCGGGCTTTCGCTGCATCGCCCCCGACCTGCCCGGGTTCGGCCGGTCCGACAAGCCGGTCGACATGGGCTCGTACTCGTACGACCGCCACACGGAGTGCATCGCTCCGCTGCTCGAGGAGCTCGATGTGCGCGACGCGACGGTCGTCGTGCACGACTGGGGCGGGCCGATCGGGCTGCGGCTGGCGGTCGAGCATCCGGAGCGGATCACGCGGATGGTGATCCTCGACACCGGCCTGTTCACCGGTCACCAGAAGATGAGCGACGCGTGGATCGCGTTCCGCGACTTCGTCGAGCGCACGGAGGACCTCCCGGTCGGGATGCTGGGCCTGCAAGCACGACCCGGGGGACGAGGTGGCCGGCGCGTACGAGGCGCCCTACCCGAACCCCGAGTCGAAGGCGGGCGCGCGAGCGTTCCCGCTGATGCTCCCGACCTCGCCCGAGATGCCCGGCGCGGAGGCCGGTCAGCGGGTGCTCGAGGCGCTTCGAGGCGACGAGCGTCCAAAGCTGGTGCTGTGGGCCGACTCGGACCCGGTGCTCACGCCACAGACGGGCGAGCGCTTCGCCGCGGCGCTGGGGACAGAGGTCCACCACGTGATCGGCAACGCGAGCCACTTCCTGCAGGAGGACGCGGGCCCGGAGATCGGACGGCTGATCGCGGAGTGGCTGGGGTCGTAGGGGTGGTCGAGGGCGATAACTCGGTCTATATCCGAGTTATCGCCCAGATCGACCAGCTAGACCGCTTCCTTCTCGCGTGCGGCGGCGTCGCTGTCGTCGGCGGTCGGGGTCGCCTCGGGGGTGGCCGTGGCCTCCGGAGCAGGGGCCGTGGCTTCCGGAGCCGGCGTCCCGGCCTGGGCTGCCGCGGGTGCCGCGGCGGCCGGCAGGGTGCGCCCGCCCTCGATCGTCTGGCGCATCCGCTCCTCGTAGGCGGCTCGCGCGGTGTGATCGAGGTTCGTGAGCACCTCGTTGCCCTTCAGCGTCCGGCCGACCCACTCCATGAACTTGCGCGGCAGGACGTTGCCGGAGCGGATCGTGGCGCCGAGCGACTTCGGCACGAATACGTCGAAGCGGTTCGTCTGGAGCGCCTCGACGATCGCTTCGGCGACGTCCTCGGGCTCGACCGACTTGAACGCGCGCGCGGCGCCGAGGCCGGAGCCGAGCTCCGTGTTGACGGCCGTCGGCATCACCACGGTGACGTCGATGCCGGTGCCGCGCAGCTCCTGACGCAACGACTCCGCGATCCCGACCACGGCATGCTTGCTGGCCGAGTAGGTGACCGCGTTGGAGAAGCCGATCTTGCCGGTCGCGGAGGCGATCTCCACCAGGTGCCCGCGGTGGCGCGGCAGGAAGCGTTCGATCGCCAGCTTGGAGCCGAGAATCACCCCGTGGACGTTGATGTCGATGATCCGCTGCGCGGTCGCGTCGCTCTCCTGGACCAACGGGCCGAGCGGCATGATCCCGGCGTTGTTGATCAGTACGTCGAGCGGGCCCAGCCGCTGCTCGACCTCGTCGAGGAAGGCGGTGAAGCTCTCCCTGTCGGTGACGTCGAGCGGCAGGCCGACCGTCCCGGAGCCGAGCTCGGCGGCGGTCTGCTCGGCGAGCGGCTGCTCGATGTCTCCGATGACGACGCGCGCGCCCTGGGCTAGCAGCGCCTTGGCCGTCGCGCGGCCGATCCCGCGAGCACCGCCGGTGATCGCAATCGTCAGCCCGGCGAGCGAGCGTGGAACCTTGGCCATGTGTTGCCTCCTCCGAGTCTTCGGTTTCAGCGCTAGAAGGTACCGGCTCGGGCGCGCCGGCCGGAGGCTGCTAGCCGTGACCGCCGGAGCTGAAACCGGAGTCCCGGGTCGACTCGCGGCTCGAGCCGGAATCCCCGCCCGACTCGCGGCTCCAGCCGGAGTCCTGGCTCGACGTGCGACTGTCGCCGGAGCCCCCGCCCCACGTGCGGCTGTCGCCAGAACCCTCGCCCGGCGTGCGCCTGTCGCCGGATCCGTCGCCCGACGTTTGGCCGGAGCCAGAACCCTCGCCCGACGTTTGGCCGGAGCCAGAGCCTTCGCCCGACCTCTGGCTGGAGCCAGAGGTCTCGCCGCCCGACTGCGTGACGGGCTTGGGCGCGGGAGCGGGCGCAGGAGCCGGAGCCGGAGCCGGAGCCGATGCGGGAGCCGGGGCCGGAGCATGAGCGGGAGCGGGGGCGGCCACGGGAGCTGCTGGCCGCTGCGGCGGGCGCTGGCCCGCGCCCCCCCGCCCGGACCCACCCGTGTGGTGCCCGTATCGCGCCCGTCGTCAGCGCGATGGCGTGAGTCGCCACCGAGCCGTCCCGATGGCGGAGACGCACGACGGCGTGGACCCGATGCGAGGCGAGGAACGGAGTGCCCGAGCTGAGACCGAGGGCCGCGTCCACCGCAGACTGCGTGGTGCGCGGCAGACCGAGTGCAGGGCCTAAAGCAGACTCGAACGGCAGTCCAACGGCGGGGCCCAAGGCAGACCCCGAGGGGGACAGGAGCGCGTCGGCGCGAGCGTTACGGTCGCTCTGCGACTGAAGGCCCTGCACGATTCCGAGCCCGCCCGCCCCGGCTAGCAGCACAAGGCAGCCTCCGGCGAGCCCCCTCAGCGCTCCTTGCTTGAACGGCGTGGACCCAGGCCTGCCGTCTTCCATGAACCGAGCCTACGCCTGTCCGGGGTGCCTGCCTGGGTGAATTTTCCACCCCGCCTGTTTGGTCGGCCAGCCAGGACCATCGCTATTCTCCCCGGTATGGCCCACTTCAGCTACGGGGGTCAACGGCTCGCGTACACCGTCCATGGAGACGGACCGCGGGTGACGGTGCTGACGCCGGGTCTGCTGCTCTCGCAGAAGATGCAAGCTCCTCTGGCGCGCAACCTCGCGAGGCGCGGCAACCGGGTGGTCACGCTCGATCCGCTCGGACACGGGGCCTCCGACCGTCCGCGGCAGATGTGGCGCTACTCGATCTCGGAGTTCGCAAAGCAGGTGGTCGCGCTGCTCGACCATCTGGAGGTGGAGCAGGCGGTCGTCGGCGGCACCTCGCTCGGGGCGAACATCTCGCTGGAGGTGGCCGCCACGTCACCGGAGCGCCTCCGGGGCATGATCATCGAGATGCCCGCCCTCGACAACGCGATCCCGGCCTGCGGCGCGGCATTCACGCCGCTCCTGTTCGCGCTCACGTTCGGCGCGCCGGTGATGAAGCTCGTGGCTCGGGCGGCCCGGGCGGTCCCACGAGACCGCGTCCCGTTCGGCCTCGAGCTGGGGCTCGACTGGCTCGCTCAGGACCCCGGCCCGAGCGGCGCGGTGCTCCAGGGGATCCTGTTCGGCCGCACCGCGCCCGACCACACGGTCCGCAAGACGCTCGAGACGCCTGCGCTGGTGATCGGCCATCCCCGGGACCCCGTGCACCCCTTCTCGGACGCGGACATGCTCGCGGCCGAGCTGCCGAATGCGAAGCTGATCGACGCCAACTCGATCGTCGAGCTGCGCCTCAAGCCCAAGCGGCTGACGGCCAAGATCGCGGATTTCCTCGACGACCTCTGGCGGGAGCAGCGCGACGAGCCTCGCGCGCGGCTGGCCAGCGCGTAGCGCTCAGCGGGGTGCCGGCGGTCCCGGCGGGTCGACGATGTCGCGCCCGGTGGGACGCAGCCGCTCGTCGAGCTCGAGCTGCCAGTAGTAGCGCGTGAAAGTGATGCCGGCGCGGAACCGGCCGACGTGGGGCTCCACCCGCTCGCCGCCGCCCATCCGGACGATCAGCTCCGGGTACGTGTGTCCCGGCAGCGCCGCGTACATGGGGGCGGGGAAGGCTCCGCCGAAGCGAGTGTTGACGTCGGTGATCCCGAGCCCGATCTCGCGGTCGCGGAACACCTGGACGGTGCACGGGCCCCGGACCCCGAGCTCCTCACCGACCCGGGCTCCGAGGTCGACCAGCTCCGGGTCCTCCAGCACGGTTCCCTTGATCGACTCGCCGCCGCGCGACTCGATCATCGTGCGAGGGATCGCGTTCAGGCATCGGCCGTCCAGGTCGCACAGGATGTCGATCGAGAACTCGGGGCCGTCCATGAACCGCTGCACCATCGTGGGCTCCTTCACGTATCCGACGAAGAACTCGGCGGCCGCGGCGTCGTCGGCGCGGTGGATCGAGCGCGCGCCCGAGCCCTGCCGCGGCTTGACCATCACCGGATATGAGTCGGCGCGCTCGCCGGGCAGCACGGTCGGCGGCGAGGGCAGTCCAAGGCGCTCGAGCAGCAGGTGGGCCTCGTACTTGTCGAACGTGGCCCGGGCGATCTCGGGATCCGGGACGAACGCCGGCAGGCGGCCCGCGGCACGGGCGTGCGCCAGGACCTCGAGGTCGAGATCCGTCAGCGGGATGACGGCGCCGACGCCGTAGCGCTCGCACAGCTCCTGCAGCGCCTGCACGTAGCCGGGATCGTCGATCCGGGGCACCGAGTGCCGGTGGTGCGCTGCGTACTGCGCGGGCGCCAGCGGATTCGGGTCGGCCGCGACGGTGGTCGCGTGCTGCGCGAACGACGACACGATGTCGTAGCGCTTGCCGACGCCGGTCAGGAGAACACCTACGCCGGCGGCGGGTGCCATCCGCCCCTTTCTCCCTTGTAGAGGCCCTCTCCCTTCAGCACCATCTCGACCGTCCGCGCGATGATGCGCAGATCGAGTGCGAGCGAGCGGTGTTCCACGTAGTAGAGATCCAGGTCGATCCGCTCGGACCAGGGCAGCGACGCCCGGCCGTTGACCTGGGCCCAGCCGGTGAGGCCGGGCTTGACGGCAAGCCTGCCCCGCTGGCGCTCGGTGTACTGCTCGACCTGGTGCACGAGCGTGGGCCGCGGGCCGACGATCGACATCTCGCCCCGCAGCACGTTGACCAGGTTGGGCAGCTCGTCTAGCGAATAGCGGCGCAGGAACCGCCCCACCCTGGTGATCCGGTCGTCGCCCTCCTGGATCGCCAGGCCGGCGCCGGTGAACTCGGCGCCGCGGACCATCGTCCTGAGCTTGTAGATCATGAAGCTGCGCCCGTCCTTGCCGACCCGCGTCTGGGTGTAGAAGGGGTGGCCCGGAGACTCCAGGCGGATCGCGAGCGCCAGGACCGCGATCACGGGCGCGCCAACCACCAATCCGATCGAGGCCAGCACCACGTCGAGCGCCCGCTTCAGTGCGTCGGTCACCGCGTCCCCTCCGCCGGCTCCCATCCCGCCTGGGTACCGCGGGCGAGCCAGTCCCACAGTCCCGCGGCCAGCGAGACGGTCGTCAGCACGTAGTAGCGCGCGATCAACAGCGGTCTGGCCGGAAGCGCCCCGGCCAGCAGCGCCCCCGCCAGCACGGCGAGCTGCAGCGCAAACGCCGCGATGTAGACCCAGCCGCTCGAGAGCAGCGCGACGTTCGTCCCGAGCATCGCCACGTGCAGGAACGGAGACACGTAGCGGAGGATCCGGTGCGAGACGATCATCAGCGCGTACATCGGGTCGTATCCGCGCGGCGAGAGCATCCCGCCTCTTACGACGATCGGCCAGGTGTGGCCCATCATGCGTCGCTTGCGGGCGAACTCTCCCTCGAGCGTCGGCACCATCTTCTCGCTGGCCCGGGCGTCGGGCGCGTACACGGCGCGCCAGCCGCGCTTGACCATGTTGAACGGGAACGACAGGTCGTGGCCCATGATCGGGTCGACCACCAGATACGCCTCGCGGCGGGTGGCGTAGATCGCCCCGTTGCCGCCGGTCACCGAGCGCAGCCGCGACTCGAGCGCCCGGAGCATCATCTCGTACCGCCAGTAGAGCCCCTCCTGGTTGTCCCCGTCCTGACCAACAAGCCTGACGTTGCCGCACACGTAACCGACCCGCGGATCCGCGAACGGGGCGACGAGCATCCGCAGCGCGTCCCGGTGCCAGGTCACGTTGGCGTCGGAGAACGCCACGATCTCGCCGCCGGCGCGCTCGACGCCGGCGTCCTGGGCCCGGATCTTGCCGGCCCGAGGAAGCTCGAGAATCACGTCCGCGCCGGCGCCCCGGGCGTGCTCCGCCGTCGAATCGGGCGACCCGTCGCAGGCGACGATCACCTCGAGCCGGTCACCGGGGTAGTCGACCGCGCGCAGGTTCGCGACCCGATCGGCGATCACACGCTCCTCGGCGTACGCCGGGACGATCACCGACACCCGGGGAAGCTCACCCGCGGCGGCGTGCTGGACGCGTGGCCGCAGCCGCACCAGCGCCGCGAGCAGCACCGGATAGCCCACGAGCGAGTACGCCAGCAGGCCGGCGCAGATCCAGAACACGATCTCCACGGCGGTCACGGCGGCGCCGATTGTGTCAACGCGCCAGCTCGCGGTAGAGCTCGAGCGTCCGCCGAGCGGCGTCGGTCCACGAGTACGGCCCGAGGGCGGCAAGGAGTGCCTCCTCCGTCAAGCGCTCCCGGGCACTCGTATCGGAGAGGAGCTCGGCCAGGGTCTCGGCGAGTGCCCTCGGGTCGCCTGGCGGCACCAGCCGCGCGGCGCCGATGCCGGCCACCTCGCCGAAGCCACCGACGTCGCTGAGCACCGTGGGGCGGCCGAAGGCGAGCGCCGTTGCCAGCACGCCGGAGAAATCCAAGCGCTCGGTCTCGACGTACGGGAGGACCACCACCTGAGCGGCGGAAAAGCACGCCGCGAGCTCTCCGTCGGGGACATACCGGGGCACCCACCTGACTCCGGGTGGGGCGCTCGCGACGAGCGGCCCGATGTCCATCCGGGGGCGCCCCACGATCCACAGCTCCGCGTCGGCTCGGACATCGCGCCACGCTTCGAGCAGCACATCGATCCCCTTGTAGGGCCGCAGAAGGCCGAAAAAGAGGACGGCCGGCCGCTCTACCGGACGGAGCTCACGCGGGATCACGCAGGGCCCGGCGCGGGTCAGGTGCTCGAACGCCCCGTGGTGGATCACCCTGACCTTGGCGGCGTCGACGCCCAGCTGCTCGACGAGCTGCCGCCGGCCGTACTCGGAGTGTGCGACGACCGCGTCCACGGCGTCGTACAGCCGCCGCTGCGCGATGACTTGGGCCCGCCCACGGGGCTCGCGCGGGAGGAGGTCGTGTGCGGTCAGCACCGTCGGCCGGCGGGGAAGCAGCCGGCGATCTAGCGATTGGACCGAGAGCCACTGGAAGTGGACGACGTCGGCCGCGCGGGCTGCGCGGCGGTAGCGGAGCATGTCCGGCACGTGCTCGAGCAGCTTGGTGGCGAGGCGCAGGCGCGAGGACGGCGCCCCGAACGCGTGCCGGTAGAAGGCCTCCCGAACGACGTATCCGTCGGGCGCCGGGGCGGCACCGTACGCGAACGCGCTGGTGATCAGCTCGACGTCCGCGCCCTCGCGCGCGAGCGCCGCGCAGAGCGCGTGGTCGTATGCCGGCGTGTAGGCGGAGGAATCGACGACGTGGACACGCATCAGCCGTCGACGCGTCGCCCGGTGAGCCAGCCCAGGCGCTCGGCCACGTGGGCGCTGCGGCCGCCGCCGAGGACGTGGATCCGGGCGCGCCTGTCGTGCTCGAGACGGCGCACCGCCGGGGCGAGCTCGCGCAGCCGCGGATCGCCCGGCCTGCGCCTGGCCAGGTCGAGGATGGAGCGCAGCGGGTGGCGCAGCAGCAGGCGGGCCGTGGCCAGGCCCCGTGCGGCGGCGCCGTCGTCCTCGACGTATTCGACGTGGACTCCCCGCGCCAGCTCGAGGTCGAGCGTGTCCGGGCGCCTCAGCGCCTCGACCCTGACTCGCTCGAGCGTGCGGGCGAGCTCGACCAGGGGGTCGCCTTGAGCGGGGAAGCGATCGGCGATCAGGACCACCTCAGGCGCCTCGGGGTGCGCGCCGCGGTCCTCAGCGGGTCGGTTCGAGAGCGCGAACCCGGCGAGCTCCTCGACGGACAGCAGGGCGTCGAGGGCCACGAACGTGCCGCGCTCGAGGCGGCTAGCGCCCGACGGCGTCGGCGAGGAGGCCGGGTCCGGGCCGGGCCGGCCTCGGCGCCGGCCGAGCCGGCGTGCGGCCCGACTGAGCCCCGACTCGGGCTCGAACCCCTCGTAGCGGCGCGCCAGCCAGGCGCGACCGGCGGCGTAGCCGCGCCACTGACGGCGGAGGTCGCGGAGCGTGGTGCGGTAGCGATGCCAGACGAAGGCGTCGGGCCGCAGCTCGAGCCGCCAGCCGGCCTGCTGCAGGCGCCAGGTGAAGTCCGTGTCCTCGGCGGCGCGGACGCCCTCGTAGAACCCGCCGATGGCCTCGAACGCCGCCCGCCGCACCAGGAGGTTGGCGGCGGCGGCGCGCGGGCGGTAGGGATGATCCAGGTGGGCGCGCTGGGAGAGGAAACCGCGGGTGGCGCCGTAGCGGCCGACGAGCGTCTGAGCTGCCGGAGCCGAGCGCACCTCGCCCGCGAGCGCGCCGACGTCGTCCGGGATGGGGTCCGCGAAGTAGGCGTCGAGTAGCTCTCGCCGGGGGTCGCAATCGGAGTCGATGAACAGGATCCAGTCGCCGCGGGCACGCGCGGCGCCGGCGTTACGGGCGTGAGCAGGCGAACGCTCGCCGCTCGCGCGGACGACCTCCATGTCGGCCACCTCGGAACCGAGCACGCCGGCGTTGTCGGCCAGGATGAGCTGGTCGCCGGGGGAGGTCCGGAGCGCTCTGAGCAAGGCGACGGCCTCCCGTCCGGCCGCCGCATCCCCGGCGAACGGCATCACCACGGTGACCTCAGGCCGGCTCACCGGCAGGCCCGCGCCTGATCGCACGTTCGATCGCCTCCCGCGCCCGTCCCAGCTCCTGCGGGTGTGCGAACCCGGTGAGCCACAGCAGCAGCGGAATCGCCGCGAACGCGGCGAGGCGGGTGACGAGGCCGACCGCCCCGTGGGTGGGGAGCAGCAGGTCGCCCGCGACGGCCAAGCCGCCCATCACGGCCGCGAGCTGGAGCAACCGGCGCCACTCGAAGCTCACCCTGAAGGCGCGGCGGGTCAGCGCGTGCATCACGGCGAGCATCACCACGTACGCGCCGCACAGCGCGATGCCCGCCCCGGCGATGCCGAGGGGCGGAACCAGCGCGAGCAGAAGGACGACGTTCGCGACCAGCCCGGCCAGCGCGGCGGGGAAGTTCCGGGTGGTGACCTTGGCCCGGCCCGCGATCACCAGGAACACCACCCACAACCCGTACAGCGCCCACCCAAGCGCGAGCCACGGGAGCGCCTTGTACGCCCCGTGGTACGCGGGCGCGGCCAGCAGCCGCACCACCCAGCGCCCGAGCAGCGCGAGCCCGGCCACGACCCATCCGCTGATCAGCGCGTAATAGGTGGTGACGAGACCGTAGAGCCGGGCCGCCTCGGCGTCGTCGGTGACGGAGTAGGCAAGCGGCGGCCAGGCGTACTGGAAGGCACGCACGATGAAGGCGACCGCCCCGGCGAGCTTGACGGCGATCGAATAGAGGCCCGCGAGCGAGGGGCTGCGGGCGTGGTAGATGTAGTAGCGGTCGACGATGCTGAGCGCGTACACCGAGGCCTCGGCCGGCACCGTGGGCAGCCCGAACCGGAGCAGCACCGCCAGCCGCTCGGCGCCCAGTCCCGCGTGCGGCTTCGTCCGGCGGCGCGGGAGCAGCCGGGCGCGCATCGTCCACCACAGCCCGAACAGCACGAGCGTCGACGCTCCGTAGTTGCCGAGCAGCAGCCCGCGCGCGCCCTTTCCCAGGCCGACC
>Ga0209577_10001067_pt1 | contig 27430 bp, 26 predicted proteins | sample GraSoiAngelo_109_FD_185874 | JGI IMG/M metagenome (GOLD analysis project Ga0209577, IMG submission 185874) | Grasslands soil microbial communities from the Angelo Coastal Reserve, California, USA - 14_0903_12_20cm (SPAdes) (version 2) | ecosystem: Environmental > Terrestrial > Soil > Grasslands...
CCTCGGGGGCGGTGCGAGGCGGCCAGATCCGAGCGCGCCCCGAGCCGGAGGCCTCGTCGTCCCACACGACGACGACGTTCGGATCCGCGGCCTCGAGCCTCGCGATGCGGTCGGGAGGCCCCGTGACTACACGCTCGTCCGGCTCGCCGAGCCGCTCCCCGACCGCCATCTGCCGCGGGTAGCCGACAAGGCGCTCGGCGAACCAGGCCGGCGGCGCGGTGCGGTCGGTGAGGATCCCGACCTTCGGGTATCGCATCGCGGCGTGCAACGCGGCCTCGGGGCCGCGAGCGTGGGCGCTGACGACGAGCGCGTCGTCCCACGGCAGGCCGAGGCGCGCGAAGACGACGGCGACCGAGGTCGGCGCTGGATGCACGTCGAGCCGCTCGCGGCCGAACCGCTCGGAGAGGACGCGCACGATGCCGAAGAAGCCGGGATCTCCGGACGCGAGCACGCACGCCGGCGCCGCTTCCGCGGCGAGCGCGTCGAGAGCCGGCGTCAGGTCCCTCGTCAGCGAAACCCGCGCGACACCAGGCGGCGCGAGGCTCTCCAGGTGGCGCTTGCCGCCGATCACGAGCCGCGCGCCGTGGAGCACCTCCTCGGCGGCCGGCGCGACTCGTCCGGCGTGGACGCCGACGACGGCGATGCGAGGGGCAGCGGCCGTGCCGGCCGCGGCTCGCTCCCAGTCGCGGCCGAGATCCTCGATCACGGCGCCGGCTCGCTGGCGTGGTCGACCGGCACTCCTTTGCCCGGCATGCCGTCCAGTGCTCGCTTCTGCTCGGGACGCCGCTTGCGGAAGCGGTGGGCGAAGCAGGGGTCGTAGGTGCTGGAGCGGGCGCCAGGCACGGTGTCGGCGGCGAGCGCGGGCCCGACGAGGATGAGCGAGTGCGTCGTCAGCTTCGCGTCGCGGATGCTCTGGCCCAGCTCGGAGAGCGGGCACCGGATGACGACCTCGTCGGGCCAGCTCGCGCGGTAGACGACGGCGCAGGGCGTGTCCTCCGCGTAGCCACCGTCGAGGAGGTCCTGCTGGAGCTCGCGCGGACGCCGGATGGACAGGAAGAGGACCAGCGTCGTCCCGTGCCGGGCGAGCTCGACGAGCTTCTCGTTCTGCGGCATCGACGTCCGGACCGGCTTGCGCGTGAGGATGAGCGTCTGCGACAGATCCGGCACCGTGAGCTCCTGCCCGAGGGCCGCCGCCGCAGCGCCCAGCGAGCTGACGCCGGGGACGATCTCCCACGGGAGCCCGAGACGCATGCAGATCTGCATCTGCTCGTGGACCGAGCCGTAGACGGCCGGATCCCCGGACTGGATGCGCGCGACGTGCAGGCCTTCCTCGGCGGCGCGCGCGTAGATGTCGGCGACGTCCTCGAGCGTGAGGCCGTCGGACGGAAGCGTCTCGGCGTCCTCGCGCACGAACTCGAGGATCCCCTCGTCGATCAGGCTGCGCGCCCAGACGACGATGTCGGCCTCTTCGAGCACGCGGATCGCACGGAGGGTCAGCAGATCCGTCGCGCCGGGCCCGGCGCCGACGAACGAGACGAGGGGTCCTCGCGATCCCGTCATGCCGCGCGATCGAGCTCCGAGACGGGAACGCGGCGCCGGCGGTGGAGCGGCGTCGCGACCGACACCAGGTCGGGACGCACCTCCAAGAGCGCGCGGACGACGAGCGTCGTCAGCGCGGCTTCGAGCACGCCGACGACCGTGTACGTCCCGAACATCGTCTTCGCCAGCGTGGCCGGGTGCACTCGGACGACGGCCGCCAGGCTGACCTCGCTGACGAAGACCGTCGATGCGACCACGACCGACACGAACGCCGCGAATCCGCACGCGCCTGCGAGCGCGATCCTCGTGCTCGGCAGCAGGCGCCGCAGCAGCAGGATCAGCGGATAGCCGACGAACGCCGGGATCAGGGCGAGATTCACCATGTTGAGGCCGAACGTCGTTATCCCGCCGTCCCCCAGGGCGAGCGCCTGGATCGCGGTGACCACGGCCATCGTCACCGCGCCTAACCAGGGTCCGAGCAGGGCCATGGCGAGCGTGCCGCCGAGCAGGTGACCGTCGGTGCCGATCGTCAGCGGGACGAGCGGCGAGTCGGCGACGAGGAAGAACGCGGCCGCGAGCCCCGCCACCGGCAGCTTGCGCTCGTTGTCGTCGAGCCCGACTTCCCGCAAGCACAGCGCGATCCCGGACCCGCCGACGACCCAGCCGACCGCCGCGGCCTCGCCGCTCAGGAACCCGTCAGGAATGTGCATACGTCACGACGTCCTCGTAGTCGTCGGCCGTCAGGTCGAGGGCTGCCACCTCGCCGATGACGAAGGTGACGGGCGGCGGAAGCAGCGCCGGGAGCTCCTCGAGCGTGCCCCGGAGGACCTGCTGGCGGTCACGGCTCGCCGCGCTGATGGCCGCAACCGGCGTCTTCGGCGACAGGCCGCCTGCGACGAGGCGCCGCGCGATCCGCCGGATGCTGCCGCGACCGGTGAGGACGACGATCGTGCCTCCGACGCGGGCGATCGCCTCCCACGGAGGCGGTACGGCGTGCTCGGGATCGGCGTTCCCGTCGACGATCGTGACGGTGACGCTCAGCTGGCGGATCATCAACGGGATGCCTGCAGCCGCCGGAGCGCCCACGGCCGACGTCACGCCGGGAACGACGCTGACCGCCACGCCGGCGGCACGGAGGGCGCGCGCCTCCTCGCCGCCGCGCGACGCGACGAAGGGATCGCCGCTCTTCAGGCGCACGACGTCCCGCTCGCGGCCGAGCTCGACGAGGAGGTCGTTGACCTGGTCCTGGCTGAGCGCGCGCTGCTTGCGCCGCAGCCCGACGCAGTGGATCTCCGCCGTCGGAGGCGCGAGCGCGACGATCGGATCCATCGAGGGACGGTCGTAGACGACGACCTCCGCCCCCCGGATGGCCTCGAGCGCCGCCTGCGTGAGGAGATCGGGATCACCCGGTCCCACGCCGATCAGGCGCACGCTCACCGGCCTGCCCCCGCCAGCGCGTCGGCTCGCTCGGCGACGAGCCAGGGGCCGGCGTACCGGCCGGTCTCGCCCGCCACCAGGAGGATCGTCCGCATGGTCACCTCGGCGGCGTCGAGGTCTCCGAGCGTCGTCCGGACGACGCGCTCGCCGGGCCGGCCGACGTCGGTCACGGAAGCCACGGGGGCGTCGCTTCCTCGCCGCGTCCGCAGGAGGTCGAGGAGCCGGTCGAGCTGCCAGGTGCGCGTGCGTGAGCGCGGGTTGTAGATCGCGAGGGCGAGGCCGGAGTCGGCCAGAGCCTCGATCCGCCGCTCGACCGTCGTCCACGGCGTCCGGAGATCGGAGAGGGAAAGCGTGGCCCAGTCGTCGGCGAGCGGGGCGCCGACGGCCGCCGCGGCCGCGAGGGCGGCCGTGATCCCGGGAACGACCTCGAGTCGCGGCCGCTCTCCTTCGGAAATCTCCGCCGCCCGCTCAAGCGTGCGCGCCGCCATCCCGTACACGCCCGCGTCGCCCGACGAGACGAGCGCGACGCGCGCTCCCGCCGCAGCGCGTGCGAGCGCCTCGTCCGCCCGCTCGGCCTCCTCGCCCATCGCGCAGCGGACGACCTCCTGCGCGTCGGCCAAGAGGTCGGCGCACTGGTCGACGTACGGCCCGTAGCCGACGACCACATCGGCTCGGGCGATCGCGGCCGACGCAGCCGGGGTGCGGTGATCCGGGCCCCCGGGCCCGAGTCCGACGATGTGGAGCGTGCCCGTCATCCCGTCAGCGGGTTGAACCCCGCCGGTAGCTCCAGCCGGTGCGCCCGCATGAACCCCTCGTCGGCGAGGACCTCGCGGGTCGGTCCGTCCGCGGCGACGACGCCTTGGTCGAGCACGACCGTGCGCGGGCACAGCTCCAGTGCGTACGGCAGATCGTGCGTGATGATCAGCGTCGTCATCCCCAGGGACTGGACGACGTCCGCGAGCTCCCGGCGCGCCGCCGGGTCGAGCGCGGCGCTCGGCTCGTCGAAGACGAGGACGTCCGGCTCCATCGCGAGCACCCCCGCCACGGCGGCGCGGCGGCGCTGGCCGGCGGAAAGCTGATGCGGCGCCTTGTCGATCTCGTCCGCCAGGCGGACACGCTCGAGGGCGGCGGCCACCCGCTCGCGCAGCTCGTCGCCGGTCAGGCCGAGGTTCGCCGGGCCGAACGCGACGTCGGCGCCGACGGTCGGCATGAACAGCTGGTCGTCGGGGTCCTGGAAGACGAGGCCGACCCGGCGGCGGATCTCCCGCCGAGCCTCGCGGCTCACCTGCACGCCGCCGATCGAGACGGTCCCGCCGGTGGGCTCGAGCATGCCGTTCAGGTGCAGCGCGAGCGTCGTCTTGCCGGCCCCATTCGGGCCGAGGATCGCCACTCGCTCCCCCGGCTGGACGCTCAGGTCGACGCCGGCGAGCGCCCGGCTGCCGTCGGGGTACTCGAACTCGAGCCCACGAGTCTCGAGCGCGGGCGGGCCGCCGTTGGCGGCGGCCGCAGGGACCGGACGAAGCCCCGGCTTGCGAGGAGCGAGCTCGATCGTCGGCGCCGGCTGCGGCGCCCGCGTCGCTCGCCGCCCGCGTCGGCGGCCGCGCGCCGGCTCCGCCCCGTGGGGCGTCAGCGAGATCGGCGCGCCGACCTTCTCCTCGTAGCCGGGGAGGCGCACGCGGTAGACGCAGAGGTCGCAGTTCATGCGCACCGGCCCCTGGAGCACCTCGCGGTACCGCTCGAGCACCAGGCGCGCAAACCGGCGATCGGGACCGAGGTGGCCGGCGCCGCGCACCTCCACCTCCGGATGCGCCTCCGCCCATTCGGAGGCCTGGCGGTAGATCCGGGGGACGAGGACGCCCGTGAAGAGAAAGAACGGGACGACGACGACCCTCGGCGCGCCGAGCCGCCGGAGCCGCTCGAGCGCCGTCGGCACGTCCGGCTCCGCGACGCCCGCGAACGCCGGCTCGACGAGGCCCAGCCCGCGGCCGTCCGCGAGGAGACGCGCGACCTTGTACAGGTCCGCGCTCGCGTCCGGGTCGCTCGACCCGCGGCCGACGAGCGCGACCCCCGTCTCGGCGGGATCGTCGTCGCCGATCGCCTCTCGGATCCGCTCCTCCGCGACGTCGAGCACGACCGGGTCGATCCCGAGGTCTCGCGCCATCCGGAACGACACGTCCGGATGCCGCGCCCGCGCGCGTGCGAGCGCCGCCGGGCCGTCGTTCTTGAGGTGCCCGGCGGCGAGGAGCACGAGCGGCACCGACACGACCTCCTGGGGCTTGTGTGCGACCGCCCGGTCGATCGCCTCGTCGACGATCGGCTCGGCCATCTCGATGAACCCGAACTCGACCGGCAGCTCGCGCGCGTTGTCGCGCACGGCTTCGGCGAGCCGCCAGAACTCCTCGACCCCGTCGGCGTCCCGGCTCCCGTGGCCGATGACGACGAGCACCCGCTCCTCGGACACCGACGCGGGATGTGTCTCTTCCACGACGTGCATCAGGACATGGCCCGCGCGAGGACGGTCGCCGTCGCGGCGACGAGCGGCACGACGAGCGTGACGGCCCATTCGAGCGGCTGCGCGCGCTCCGAGAGAACGGTGTCGGGCATGTTGCCGCTGTAGCCGCGGGCGAGCATCGCGCCGTACACGCGCTCGCCCCGCTGGAGGCAGCGGACGGTCAGGGCGCCGGCCGACCTGGCGGCGGCACGCGCCTGCCAGATCCAGCTCGGGTCGTCTCCCCGCGCGACCCGAGCGATCTGCATCCGCCGCAGCTCGTCGAGCACGACCTGGAAGTACCGGAGCGCGAGACCGGCGATGGCGGTCAGCTGGCTGGGACACCGGAGCCGCGTCAGGCCGGCGAGGATCGCCGGGGGCTTGGTCGTCGCCGTCAGCAGCGCCGTCGCCAGCACGGCGAGCGTCGCCTTCGCCGCGATCCCGCCGGCGGCTTGGAGGCCCGCGCGCGACAGCGGCACTCCGAGCAGGTGGGTCTTCGCTCCGCCTCCGACGAACGGCAGGAGCACGATGAACACGACAAACGGGATCTCCACCGCCAGCCGCTGACCCAGCAGCCGCGCCGGCGCCTTCGCCGCGATCGCGACGGCGGCGACCAGGGTCGCGTCAACCCCGTAGGCCCACCAGCCGTGGCGCGGCACGAGCGCGACCGCGACGACGAAGAGGATGGTCGCGAGGACCTTGCACTCCGGAGCCACCCGGTGGGCGGCGGTCTCGACCTCGACCGTGAGGTCGACGCCGTGGGTCGCCGTCACAGCTTCGCTCCCCGCCGCCCGGTCCGGCGCGCCGGGACGATGACCGTGGACATGTACGGGGCGTTTCCACCTCGGGTGGACGCCGCATCGATCTGCTCGCCGTCCAGCCCGAGATCCTCGCCGTAGATCGTGGCGCCGAGCCGGCCCGCCTCGCGGATCGCGTCGAGCAGCTCGGGCAGGTGGGGGCCGCCCTTGTAGACGACGACGGTGCCGTCCCGTAGCAGGACGTCGCGCAGCAGGTCGCTGGCGCCCACTGTGTACGCGACGAGCGTGACGCTCTCGGATCCCTCGGCGAGCACGGTGCCCGAGCGGGCGGCGAGGTCCTGCATCGCCGTGATCCCCGGAATCGTCGAGACCTCGACGTTCGGAGCGAGATTGCGGACGGTGGCGGCGACGTAGGTGAAGGTCGAGTAGACGTTCGGGTCGCCGAGGGTCGCAAAGGCGGCGGTGCCTCCTCCACCCGTTACCGCGGCGATCCGCTTCCCGGCGTCATCCCACTGAGCGGGGCGAGCGGAGCCGCTCCGCATCGAGAAGAACAGCCGCTCGATCCTGTCCTCGGGAACGTGAAGCGCCACGACGGCCTCGGCACGTCCGTGGGCGCCGCGCGAGCTTTCGGTAGCGGGCACGAAGACGCGATCGGCCTCCTGCAGTGCCCGGAGGGCGTTGATCGTCAGGTGTCCGGGATCGCCGGGGCCGACTCCGACGCCGATCAGCCGACCGGCGCTCACCGGAGCGCGGCCTCCCGGCGCGTCTCGGCCTTCGCCGCTCCGGCGACGAATCGCGTGGCGACCTCGGGCGTCGCGGCCCAATGCGTGTGGAGATAGCCGGCGTGGATCCCGCCCGCCACGTATCCCTCGCGGCGCTCGCCGAGCCGCCACGCCGGCGCCTTGCCGGCCTCGGGCTCGAGACGCGAGTAGTGGAACTCGTGCCCGCGCACGCTCGTGCCAACGGGCCAGGCGGGGTGTGACGTGGCGGCCGTGGCTTGCCGGTAGCCGAGGACGAGCCGGTCGGTCATGCGCGCCCGAGCCGGCAGCACGCCGCACATCCGTCGACCGTCGAGCTCGCGCGACAGGTAGAGAAGGCCTCCGCACTCGGCGAGAACGGCGCCGCCGTCGCGCGCGAACGCGGCGACTGCGGCTCGCAAGGGCTCGTTCGCGGACAGCTCCTCGCCGTAGACCTCCGGAAAGCCGCCGGCGAGGACGAGACCGGCCGTTCCCGCCGGCAGCTCCTCGTCGACGAGCGGGTCGATGTCGACGAGCTCGGCGCCGGCGGCTTCGAGCAGCTCGAGGTTCTCGGCGTAGTGGAAGGAGAACGCCGGACCTCGCGCAACCGCGACCCGCACGCGCCGGGCCGCCGGCTCGACCACCGGCGACCAGGCCGCGCCGGGCACGTCGGGGGCCGTCGCGGCGAGCCCGCCCACCGCGTCGAGGTCGCAGCGGTCCTCGATCAAGGCGGCGAGGCTCGCGATCGCGGCCCTCCCACGTTCGCGGCGCTCGGCGATCGGCACCAGACCGAGGTGGCGCGCGGGCGCCGAGACACGAGCGTCGCGGGGGAGAACGCCCAGGATCGGGATCCCGATCGGTTCGATCGCCTCGCGCGCGATGGCTTCGTGCCGGTCGCCGCCCACGCGATTCAAGACGAGGCCGCCCACGCGGAGAGCGGGGTCGTAGGTGGCGAACCCGTGGACCAGCGCCGCGATCGACCGCCCCATGGACGAGGCGTCGACGACGAGGACGACGGGCGCGTCGAGGAGCTTCGCGACGTGCGCCGTCGACGCCAGCTCGCCACGCCCGGCGGCTCCGTCGAAGAGTCCCATGACGCCCTCGACGATCGCGATCTCGGCGCCGCGCGAGCCATGACGGAACAGCGGCGCGACGAGGTCGGCGCCGGACATGAAGGCATCGAGGTTCCGGCCGGGCCGGCCGCATGCGAGGCCGTGGTAGCTCGGATCGATGAAGTCAGGCCCGACCTTGAAGCCGGCGGTCCGCACGCCGCGAGCCGCGAGCGCGGCCATGAGCCCCGTCGCGATCGTCGTCTTGCCGACGCCGGAACGTGTCCCGGCGACAACGACGCGCGGAATCACGAGATTGCCGAAGTAGGTGGCCCGCCGGGCGGCACGGTGCCCAGATCGTAGCCTTGTCCGCCTCTCGTGACAATCGAATGGGGCACAGAGGAAATCGCGACGATTCCCGCCGTATCATCCCGGCATGACACGGCGTTCCGGTAGCTTCTCCGGCGTTACAGCGACCGAACGCGAGGAGCAAGCGCCGGCGCGGCGTTCCGGCCCGGGCGAGCGCCAGCTCGTGGCGGTCGGCGTTTCCCACAACACAGCCTCGGTCGAGCTGCGCGAGCGGCTGGCGCTCCCCAGCCACCGCAAGGAGGCGCTGCTCAAAGCGCTGCGTGAGGAGCACGCGATCGACGAGGGCGTTGCGCTCTCCACGTGTAACCGCACCGAGCTCTACGTCGCGGCGAACGGCATCGAGGCCGCCGAGACCGCGGTGCTCGAGCGGCTCGCCGAGCGCGCCGGGTGCCCGCCCGAGAGTCTCGGCGACGTCGTCTACGTCCACGCGGGCGTCGACGCCGCGCGACACCTGTTTCGTGTCGCCGCCGGGCTCGATTCGATGATCGTCGGCGAGAGTGAGATCCAGGGCCAGGTGCGGCGCAGCTTCGAGGAGGCCCTCGAGGCGGGCACGACCGGCCGCCTCACCAACCACCTCTTCCGCGCCGCCGTCCGGACGGGGAAGCGGGTCCGCGCCGAGACCGCCCTCGGCGCGCGACACGTCTCGATTCCGTCGGTCGCGGTGACGCTCGCGCAGGAGCGTCTCGGCGACCTCGCCGGACGCGAGGTGGCGGTCGTCGGGGCCGGCGAGACCAGCGAGCTCGCCGCGCGAGCGCTGACGAACGCCGACGCTCGGATCTCGATCGTCGCGACGCGGACACGGCAGCGAGCGATCACCCTGGCGCGCCGGCTGGGCGCGCAGGCGCTTCCGTTCGAGGCGCTGCACGACACGCTCGAGCGCGTCGACCTCGTCGTGTCGGCGACCGCGTCCCCGCGCGTGATCCTCGAGCCGAGCGCGCTCCGGCGGGCCAAGAAGGCCCGGAACTGCCGGCCGCTGCTGCTGATCGACCTCGCCGTTCCGCGCGACATCCACGACGGGTGTCGGCAGGTCGAGGGCGTCGCCGTCTATGACCTCGACGACCTCCAAGCGATCGTGTCGACGAACCTGTCGCTTAGCGCCGTCGACGCGGAGGAGGCCGAGGGAATCGTCGTTGCGGAGGTCGGCCGCTTCGCACGCTGGCTCGGGTCGCAGGCTGCCACCGCGACCGTCGCCGCCGTGCGGCAACACGGGGACCGGGTCGCACGGGAGGTCGTCGACGCCAACGCCGGCCGCTGGGAGTCGCTGTCCCCACGCGACCACCGGCGCGTCGAGGCGATGGCGCGCGCGATCGTCAACCGTCTCCTCCACCAGCCGACCCGGCGCCTTCTCGCGAGTCATCCGAACGGGGGCGAGTGGCCGTTCGACCTGCTGCGCGACCTCTTCGCGCCCGAAGGAGCGGAACCGCCCGACGGCGATATCATCGCCGCTGTTGATCCGGCACGTCCACGCGTGACTACGTCCGACGAGGAACCGGTTCGCGTTCCCACGCCGAACGACGTCTGGCCGCTGCCGGGCGGCCTCCTCGAGCGCACGGGAAAGCCGCCGGTCGACATCGAGACGCGGAGCCGGGCGGTCGCGGCGGCCGCGGTCGCGGCGTCCTGGTCCGGGTCCGACGCGGAGCTGGCGGCGTCGTGCGTGTACGCCTCCGGCGATCCCGGCGTCGCGGATCAGCTGTCGATCCGCGCCAAGCCCGCGGAGCACGCGATCGAGGCGCTCCGAAGCGGAGGCCGAGTGCTCGTCGACACCTCGATGGCGCGTGCCGGCGCGACCCGAATCCGCGCGGACGTCGCGACGGCCGTCGAGGTCGAGGGCGCAGCCGAGCTCGCAGCGCGTGCCGGTACGACCCGCGCCGCGGCCGGCGTGCGGCTCGCCTGGGACGAGTACGGGCACGATGGCATCGTCGTCGTCGGCAACGCGCCCACGGCGCTCCTCGCCACGCTCGATCTCGCCGAGGCCCGCGGCGCTCCGGCCTGCGTGATCGCCACGTGCCCGGGCTTCACGCTCGCCGAGGAGTCGAAGGACGCGCTCGCGCGCTCGGGGCTGCCGCACTTCGCCGTGCTCGGGACGCGCGGCGGCACGGGCATGGCGGTGGCGGTGCTGAACGCCATCGGCAGACTCGCGGCCTGATGCGCGTCATCGCGTCCGTCCGTCGCGCCGGCGCCGGTGTCGCGGTCGACCTCGCATCCGCGGCGTTCCTGGTCACGACGCTGCCTCTTCCGCGCCCCCGGCGAGTGTCGGCAACCGCCGGACGGCAGTTCTTCCCGCTGATCGGGCTGGCCCTGGGCGGCGCCGCGTCGACCGTGTTCTGGGGCGGCTCGCGCGCGATCAGCCCGACGATGGGCGCGTTCTTGGCGGTGACGGCGCTCGTGCTCTTGACGGGCGGCCTCCACCTCGACGGGCTCGCCGACTGTGCCGACGGCTTGTTCGTCGGTTCGACCGTCGAGCGGCGACTGGAGATCATGCGCGACTCGCGGGTCGGCTCGTTCGGCGCGATCGCGATCGTGCTCGTCCTGGTTGGGGACGTGGTCGCCCTGGCGACTCTCACGCCGCACGATGCGCTCGTCGCGCTCGTGACCACCGCCGGGCTCGCGCGGCTCGGGATGCTGGCGCTGGTCGTGACGCTGCCGTACGCCCGCCCGGAGGGTCTGGGCACGCTGGTCGAAGGCGGGCACAAGAGCCGAGACTTCCTCGTCGGAGCGGTGACGGCGGCGGCGCCGATCGTGCTCGACTGGCGCCACGGGCTGCTCGCCGCCGGGCTCGTCGTGGTGACGACGATCGGCGTCGGCGCGCTTGCCTTGCGCCGTGTCGGCGGCGTGACCGGCGACATCTACGGGGGGGTGCTGGAGCTGTCCCAGCTCGCAGCGCTCAGCGCCTACGCGGTGCGACCGTGAGGGCGTGCGGAAAGGGTCGTGGCGTCGCCTTGTGCTCGGCGCTCGCCGCAGACGTGCTGATCGGCGACCCCGAGCATCCGTGGCACCCGACCGCGGTGGCAGGCCGGGCGCTCGCGTCGGCTTACGGCCCCTGGCGGGGCCGGCGTCCCGTCGCACAGCTCGTCGGCGGCACGTTCGCGCTGGCCCTTGTCGCCGGTGCGGCAGGCGCTGCAGCTGCCGTCCTCGAACGTTCGCTCCGGCGCATCCCGGCCGGGGCCGTCGCGCTCGGGATCGCGTTGAAGCCGACGTTCGCCGTACGTGAGCTGCTCGCCGCCGGAGGCTCGGTAGCCGACGCTCTGGAGGCCGACAATCTCGCCACGGCGCGGACCCGGGTCGGGATGATCGTCTCGCGGCCGACGGACCGGCTGAGGCCGGACGAGCTCGCGGCGGCCGCCATCGAGTCGCTGGCGGAGAACCTCGGCGACTCGATCGTCGGCCCGCTGCTCGCCTTCGCCGTCGCCGGCCTTCCTGGCGCCGCGATCTACCGCGTCGTCAACACGGCCGACTCGATGTACGGCTACCACGACGAGCGTGAATGGCTCGGCAAGAGCGCTGCGCACGTCGACGACCTGCTGAACCTCGTGCCCAGCCGCGTCTCGATGCTCGCCCTCGCCGCAGCGGCGCTGATCAGCGGACGGGCCGATGCGGCCTCCGCGATGGCGACCGCGCGCCGCGACCACGGGCGCCTGGCGAGCCCCAACGCGGGTTGGCCGATCGCCGCGATGGCCGGAGCGCTCGGTCGGCGGCTCGAGAAGCCCGGGCACTACGCAGTCGGCGAGGATCGGCCGACTCCGGGCCCCGAGGACGTTCGCCGCGCGTCCGCGATCGTCGCCACCGCCGCCGCCCTCCTCATGGTCGCCCTCGTGGGGGTCGTGGCGTGCTGACGTTCGTGCTCGGCGGGCTCCGTTCGGGCAAGAGCGCCTTCGCACGGCGGCTCGCCGAGGAGGCAGGCCCGCCGGTGACCTACCTCGCGACCGGCGTCGCGGTCGACGCGGAGACGGAGCGGCGAATCGAGGCCCACCGGCGAGCCCGGCCACGCGACTGGATCTGCATCGAGGAGCCGGTCTCGATCGGCACCGCCGTTCCCAGCGGCTCGGAGCTGGTGCTGCTGGAATCGGTCGACGGCTGGCTCGCGAACCGCGTCTGGGAACGCGACTCGGAGGGCGACCGTGCTCGCGATCTCGAGGACGAGCTCGTCGCGGAATGCTCTCGGGAGCTCGCAGGGCTCCGGGCCGCGGCCGATCGTCTCATAGCCGTCAGCTCCGAGGTCGGGCTGGCGCTCGTCCCGACCCATCCGCTGGGACGCGTCTTCGCGGACGTGCTCGGGATCCTGAACCAGCGGCTCGCCGCCGAAGCGGAGGCGACGTACCTCGTCGTGGCCGGATTGCCCGTGCGGCTCGACGGCGACTCGATCGAAAGAGGGACGAAGTGACGTCGCTCGAGGAGCGGACGCGTGCGAATGCGATCACCGAAGAGACGGTGCTCCGCTCGCCCCGCCTCGCGGTGGTCGCGCCGCCGGGCGACGAGCCCCTCGTGATGGAGCTCGTGGGCGCTCTCGTGCGGTGGCTGCGGGCATGGCACATCCCGGTGGTGCTGTACACGGACACGCCCGGCGACACGACCGAGACGCCGTGGAGCAGCGTCCGCCAGAGGCCGCTCGCCGAGATCGAGGGCATCGTCGGTGGCGGCGTCAGAACCGAGACCGACGAGCAGGCGGTGAGGAACGGCGGCGACGTCACCCTTCTCGTCTCGCCGGGAGACCCGTCGGCCGAGCTCGTGCTGGAGTCCGCCGCGGCTACCGAGACGCCCGTGATCCTGGTGGTCTCGCCCGGCGCCCCTGCGGCCGTGGTCGAACGGTTCGTGCGGGACGCGGAGGCGCTTCACGAGGGCCTCGCGTTCGCGGGCTACGTGACGATCGGCGACGGCGCTCCCTCGGCCGGGCTCGGCCTCGCGCCCCTCGGAGGCGTACCCCGGATCGCGGCAGGCGAAGCCGTACCAGCCGAGCCGGAGGATCCGATCGAGGCGCTCGACGAGTACCGCGACCCGCCCGGCGCGGAGGACGGCTGGCGTCTCGACCTGCGCGCTCTCCTCCGGGTCGGCAGCAGGGCTCCAGCGTTCCTGAGGCGTGACGTGGCCGCCGCGCCCTCGATCCGCCGACCGCGAGCAGCGCGGCCGGGGTCGTCGACGCGCCGGGGTCGGGCGCTCATGGTCCAGGGCACCCACAGCTCGGCCGGAAAGAGCTTCCTCGCCACGGCGCTCGCGCGCTACTTCTCGAACCTCGGCCTGCGGGTCGCGCCGTTCAAGGGCCAGAACATGTCGAACAACTCGCGGGTCGTCCGCGGTGGAGAGATGGGCGTGGCGCAGTATCTGCAGGCATTCGCCGCGCGCGCCGAGCCGGACGTGCGGATGAACCCCGTGCTGCTGAAGCCGCACGGCGTCGGGAGCCATGTGATCATGCTCGGCCAGCCCGAGCCGGAGCTCACGCCGCTGCCGTGGCGGCTGCGGAAACCGCTCATGTGGCCGGCGATCCGGACAGCGCTCCACGAGCTGCTCGCGGAAAACGACGTCGTGGTGATCGAAGGCGCCGGAAGCCCGGCGGAGACCTCGATCTACCACAACGACGTCGTGAACATGCGCATCGCGCGCGAGGCCGACGCCGCGGCCGTGCTCGTCTCCGACGCCGGTCAGGGCGGCTCGGTGGCGCAGTCCTACGGGACGTGGCGCCTCGTGCCCGAGCGCGACCGCCACCGCATCCGTGGCTTCGTCTTCAACAAGTTCTACGCCCCGGGCGACGTCAGCCTGTTCCTGCCGGGCTGCGCACAGCTCGAGCGGCTGACCGGCGTGCCGTCGCTCGGAGTGTTGCCGACTCTCCAGATCGCGCTCCCCGAGGAGGACCTCTACAGCCTCGGAGGCGCGGCGCCCGGCTCGGGTAGACGCATCGCCGTCCTCGCCTATCCGCTGATGTCGAACTTCGATGAGTTCGCGCCGCTCGACCATCTCTCCGACGTCGGCGTCGTATGGGCGCGAGATGCCCGGGACCTCGCGGATGCCGACGTGCTCGTCCTCCCAGGCTCGAAGAACGTCCCGATCGACCTCGACTGGATCCGGCGTCGCGGTCTCGACCGCGCCATCCACGACTGGGTCGGGTCGGACAAGCCGCTGCTCGGCATCTGCGGCGGCCTGCAGATGCTGGGGGAGCGGATCGAGGATCCGGTGGACGTCGAGGGCTCGGCCGAAGGGCTCGGGATCCTCCCGCTCGTCACCGTGCACGCGGCCGAGAAGGTCCAGGTCCGCACGAGAGCGACGTTCGAGCCCCTCGAGGGCGCATGGGCTCCCCTCGGCGGCTTGACCGTCGACGGCTACGAGATCCGGTTCGGCCGGACGCGCGCGATCGGGGAGATCACCGAGGTGCTGCCGAACGCGATCGGATTCGCGCGAGGGAACGTGCTCGCGATCTCGTTGCACGGGATCTTCGAGAACCAGAGCGTGATCGAGGCGCTCTTCGGCGCGTCGGTCGACTCCGCCGCGTTGCTCGAGGACTCGTTCGAGGCGGCGAGCGCTGCGATCGCCACGTACTTGGACATCGCCCGCATCGAGGAGATCGTCCTTGGGTGACGGCCCGGCGGCGCGGCGGCCCCGTGCGCTCGCCCTCGGGTTCGGATGCTCCAGCCATGCGGACCCGGAGTCGGCGGTGGAGGCGCTTCGAGCAACCCTCGCCGACGCAGGGCTCGCGCCGGAGCTCGTCGCCCGGATCGGGACGGTGGAGCGACGCGCTCGCCATCCGGCCGTCCTCGCGCTCGCGGACGCGACCGGAGCGGACGTGATCGCCTACGAGCCGGAGGCACTCGATCGAGTCGTCGTGCCGACGCCGTCCGACTACGTCCGCGCAACGGTCCGGACGGGCAGCGTCGCGGAAGCCGCCGCCCTGCTCGCCGCCGGCGCGGACGGCGCGCTGCTAGTGCCCAAGCGGATTTGCGGCGACTCGATCACGATCGCCGTGGCGGCGATCGGCGACCCCGAGGATCGCTAGAGCGCGACCCCGACGAGAAGACGCTCGACCAGCCGGTCGGGCCCCGCCGGTGGCCGGCCCTTCTCCCACTGCACGCACGGCACCGGCTCGGCGAGGTGGGTTCCGTCGCGGGGGTCGGTTCCGTGATCGGGGCAGACGGTGAGAGAGCCGCCGGCCCGCGCCACCGCGTCCCACAGAGGCGCCAACAGCTCCCGGTCGATCGCCTCGAGAGCCGCGATCTTCGCCGCCTGGTCCCGCTCGTGGGACGCTTCGTCTGGCGCGGCCACGTGCACGACGACTCGGTTCGAGCGCGGCATCTCTGCAAGCGCTACGGCCGCCTTGGCCGCATAGTCGGTCCGGCTGCGCCCGGTCGCGGTCGGCGGCGTCACCGTCCGCGCGCCGAGGAGCCGCGCTGCGCCCACCGCGCCGCCCGACGCGCCGACGACGACGGTCGTCGCGTCGAGAAGCGGTTCGAGCCTAGGCCCCTCGCCCCAGATCCGGACGCGGCATCCGTCGGGCGGACGCGGCTCGTTCGGACCGAGGACGAGGTACCGGTGACCTCCGACGGCGTAGGCCGGCCCGCCGGACGACTCCGCGAGCTGGAGCGCGACGGCCTCGGGATCCTCCGCCTCCCAACGCAGGCCGTCGCGGTACAGGTCGACGCGCCGCGGCGTGACCTCCGGCGGCACGTCGATCCCCGCCGCCGCGGCCTCGATCCACGCGCGCCCCGGCGCTTCGTCGAGCGTCGCGCCGAGGAGGACCGAGACCCCCACCTCGCTTCCGGCCGGGAGGCCGGGCGGGATCGTCCGCCGCGGGGCAACGCGCCCTTGGGAGCAGATCTCGTCGAGCACGGGCGTCCGCGCAAGCTCTAGGCTCGTGAGCCCGAGGCGTGAATCTTCGGCGGCGCCGTCGGGAATCACCAGCACGCGCACCACTCTCGTGACTGTAGCGCGCGATCAGGTCTGTTAACGGCCGGCACTCAAATCGGGCCTGCTGTACGCTCCTCGTTGGACTGGCCTCGCCGCGTGGCTCGAATGCCAGGCCGATCGGAGGGTGCCGATGGATGTCGAAGCTCGAATCGCCCGAGTCGTCGCGAGTATCGGCGCAGCTGACGAGGCGGCGATCGCCGAGGCCCGCGCGCTCCACGACCAGCTGGCCAAGCCGCAAGGCAGCCTCGGCCGCATCGAGCAGATCGGGGTCCAGCTCGCAGGGATCGCCGGGAGGTGTCCGCCTCCCGCCATCGAGCACGCGGTGGCGATCGTCTGCGCGGGCGACCACGGCGTCCTCGGCCGCGGCGTCTCGCCGTGGCCCCAGGAGATCACCGCGATGATGGTGCACACGTTCTGTGCCGGTCGGGCGGCGATCAACGTCCTCGCCCGAACGGTCGGCGCCGACGTGACGGTTCTCGACGTCGGAGTCGCCGGCGACCTCGTCCCGCACGCGGCGCTCCGCAACGCCAAGGTCGTCGCAGGCACGGCCGACCTGTCGCGCGAGCCCGCGATGACGCGCGAGCAAGCCGCACAAGCCGTGCTCGCCGGCATGGCGACGGTCGACGAGCTGCGGACGACCGGCCTCGATCTGGTGATCGGCGGGGACATGGGGATCGCGAACACGACCCCGTCGGCGTGCTTGACCGCCGTGTTCACCGGGCGATCTCCCCGCGAGGTCACGGGACGCGGAACCGGCATCGACGACGCGACGCTCGAGCTCAAGATCGACGTCGTCGAGACGGCGCTCGCGCTGCACCGGCCGGATCCCGCCGATCCCCTCGGGGTGCTCGCCGAGGTGGGCGGCGCCGAGCACGCCGCGCTCTGCGGCATCTATCTCGCGGCAGCCGCGGCCCGTCTCCCGATCATCTTGGACGGCGTGACCGCGAACGCGGCAGCGCTCGTCGCGAGCGCGTTCACCCCGCGCGTGCGCGACTATCTGGTCGCGGGGCACCGATCGGTCGAGCCGTCCGCCACGATCGCACTCGACGCGCTCGGGAAGCCACCGCTGCTCGACCTCGAGCTCCGGCTCGGCGAGGGAACCGGCGCGATGCTCGCGCTTCCGCTGGTACGCGGCGCCACCGACATCCTTCGGGAGATGGCGCGGCTCTCGGACATCGCTCCTCCGGCCGCCGGCGACGCGGAAGAGGGCGACGCGGGCGCGCACGCCTCGCCGAGCGCTGCGAAGCCGTCGGCGTGACCGACGTCGACCTGATGCATCACGGCGACGCCGAGGCGGAGCCGGGCTTGCTCGACTTCGCCACGAACGTCCGCCTCGATGGGCCGCCGGACTGGCTCCGCGAGCGGCTCGTCGCGGCGCTCGACTCCCTCGGCCGTTATCCCTCGCCCCAGAAGGCTCGCGCGGCGGTCGCAGGTCGGCACGGACGGCCGCCCGAGGAGGCACTCCTGACGGCGGGTGGCGCGGACGCGTTCAGGCTGCTGGCGTATGCGCACGGGCCCACGCACGCCGTGTGCGTCCATCCGTCGTTCACGGAGCCCGAGGCGGCGCTGCGTGCAGCCGGCCATCGGGTGAAATGGGTCGTCCTGGATCCGCCGTTCACGCTCGATCCGGCGGTCGTCCCGGAAGAGGCGGACCTCGTCGTTCTCGGGAACCCGACCAACCCGACCTCCGTGCTGCACCCGCTCGCGACGCTGGAGGACCTCGCGCGGCCGGGCCGGCTCCTGATCGTCGACGAAGCGTTCGCGGACTGCGTTCCGGGCGAGCCGGTGAGCGTCGCGATGCGCCGCGATCTGCCGGGGCTCGTCGTCGTGCGAAGCCTCACGAAGACGTGGGGCATCGCCGGCCTCCGCATCGGCTATATCCTCGCCGACGCCGCGACGGTCGCCCGCGTCGCGACGCTGCAGCAGGCGTGGCCGGTCTCGGCTCTCGCGGCGGTCGCCGCTGAGGCGTGCAGCGAGGAGCGCGGGGTCGCCGAGGCGAGTGCGTGGGCCGAGGAGCTGATCGGCCAGCGCCAGCGGCTCGTCGAGGCCTTGCGCCGGCTGCCGAGCGTCGAGGTGACGCCGAACCCGGCCGCGTCGTTCCTGCTCATGCGCACGCCTGCAGGAAACCGCGTCCGCTCCGGTCTGCGGCATCGTGGGATCGCGGTGCGCCGGGGGGACACGTTCCCCGGGCTTGGTGCCGACTGGACGCGGGTGGCGGTGCGCGACGACGCCCGCAACGACGACCTCGTGCGCGCGCTCGCGGAGACGCTGGCGTCGCTACGCGACGAAGGCGAGGGGCTGCAGACGGCGGTCGGCTAGCCGTCCGTGCGTGCCGGCGCCGCGGTGTGCCCCACCTGGGCCTCCTCGTGACGCGCCAAGAGGAACAGGAGGAGCGAGAGCCGGTTGAGCCAGCGACGCGCTTTCTCGTCCACGTCGCCGAGCCCGACGAGGCGCCGCTCGGCGCGACGCGCGACGGCTCGGGCGAGGTCGAGATGCGCGGACGCGGGCACCGTGCCCGGGAGGATGAAGCCCGTCATCTCGGCCAGCTGGGGCGTCTCCTCCTCGATCTGCCTGGAGAGCTCCTCGATTCGGTCGACGTGCTCCGCCGTGATCGCGCCGTACGATCGCTTCGCCTCCGGGCCCGTCGCGAGCTGCGCGCCGAGGGTGTAGAGGCCCCGCTGGAGCTCCTCGCACACTTCGCGCACGCGCGGCGTCTGCGCAAGCGTTTTCCCGATGCCGATCGCGCTCGACGTCTCGTCGACGGTTCCGTAGGTCTCGACCAGCGGGTCGTCCTTCGAGATCCGACCCCCGGCGAGCAGGACCGTCCTGCCGTCGTCGCCGGATCCGGCGCGAGCTGCGAGGTTCCGCACGGCGCGAGCATACCACCCTTGGCAGATGCGGTTGGCTCGGCGGTAAGGCAGGGGAAGCCTCCGCGACGATACCGCCCGGAGCCACGTAGACAAGTGGCTAGAGTTGTCGACCGTGTCGCCGGCGAGTCCGCCTGCTTCTTCGGTGATCTCGCCGCGAGGGTCGAAGACCGCGTGTCGTCTGCCTCCCGGACCTCCGCTGCCGCCCCGGCTGCAGGAGCTGCTCCTCAAGACGCAGCCGCTCCGGATGCTCGAAGCGTGCCGGCGACGGTACGGGGATGCCTTCACGCTCCGGCCGGGCGGCCCGACGCGCGTCGTCGTCTCGCATCCGGAGCTGATCCGCGCCGTATTCACCGCGCCCCCGGAGGTCGCGCGAGCGGGTGAGAGCAACGTCGCGCTGATGCCGATCTTCGGAAGCAGGTCGATCTTGCTCAGCGACGGCGAGGACCACCTCCGCAAGCGGCGACTCCTTCTCGGCCCTTTCCACGCGCGACGCATCGAGGCGGCGAAATCCGCGGTCGAACGGATCGCGGACGAGCACGTCGCCTCTTGGCCCCGAGGCGAGGTCTTCAAGTTGCACGAGCGGCTTCGAGCGCTTTCGTTCGACGTCCTGACGCGCGTGATCTTCGGCCTCGACGACCGGCGGATGAGAGAGGACGTCGCGCTCGCGTTCGACCGGCTGATGCGGGCCAGCACGCCGCCGAGCCGCCGGCAGCTTCTGTACCGGCTGAGCGGCCGGTCGCCGTGGGACGCGTTCTGGACCGCGAAGGCCGAGGCGGAGCGACTGCTCGCTGAGCGGATCGCGGCGGTCCGCGCGCGCGACGACCACGGCGACGGTGACGGCGACGCGAGCATCCTGGATCTCCTCGCCGCCGCCCGCGACGAGAACGGCCGTCCGATGAGCGACGTCGAGCTCCGCGACGAGCTCACGACGTTGATCGTCGCCGGTCACGAGTCCACCGCGAGCACGCTCGCGTGGCTCTTCCACTTCGTCCTCCGCGACCACCGCCTCTACGCGGAGCTGCGCAGCGAGTACGCCGGCGGCGACACCCCACGTCTCGACGCCGCGATCGCGGAGGCGCAGCGGCTCGGTCCCGTCATCCCCTGGATGGGGCGGGCGCTCGCGGAGCCGTTCGCCGTCGGAGACTGGGTCGTGCCGGCAGGGATGCTCGTCGTCGCGTCGGCGTACCTTGTGCATCGCCAGCCCGACGTCTACGACGACCCGCTCCGATTCCGGCCCGACCGCTTCCGCGACGGCAACACGTTCGGCTACGCCTTCATCCCCTTCGGCGGCGGCCCGCGCCGCTGCCTCGGAGCGGGTTTCGCGATGCTCGAGGTGCGCACGATCGCGAGGACGGTGCTCCGAGGAGTCGACCTGCGGAGCGCGCGGCGCCGGCCCGCTCGTCCCGAGCGGCGCGGGCCGATCTACGCGCCGCGCGGCGGAGTTCCCGTGCGCGTGGTGGCCTGAGCCGCGAGGCTCAGCGCGGCCGGTTGGCCCGGCGGCGCAGCAGATAGGTGTCGAACATCCAGCCCTTCCGCTCCTTCGCCTCCGCACGCACCCGAACGACCTCCTCCGCCGTCTCCTCGAGGGGTCCCGCGATCAGGAGCTCGTCCGGAGTGCCGAGGTACGCACCCCAGAAGAGCTCGACGCCCTCCTCGTCGACGTCGCGGAACGCGCACGAGCCGTCCAGCAGGACGACGACGTCATCGGCCTCTCGGGGAAGCCCCGCGGCAAGTCGCCGTCCCGTCGTGAGCTCCACCGCGCCGCCGACGCGGTTGAGCCCGATCCGATGGCCCGCAGCGAGCGCCTGGATGCTGCTGATGCCCGGCACGACACGAATCTCGAGCTCCGCGCCGCCGTTCGAGCGCACGTCCTCGAGCACGCCCAACGTGGAGTCGTACAGCGCCGGGTCTCCCCACGCGAGAACCGCGACCCGCGCGCCGGACGGCACTTCCCGCAGCACGTCGGCGAAGCGCCGCGCGCGCTCCGCCCGCCACTCGGCCACGGCTTCGGCTTGCTCGGACGCGTCTTCAGAACGTCCGCGCTCCGCGTCCTGCACGAAGATCGTGTGCGAACGCCAGTCACCGCCGACGTGCCGGTCGAGGATCTGCTCGCGAATCTCGACGAGCTCTTCGGTCTCGCGCCGCTTGGTGACGAGGAGAAAGAAGTCGGCGCCCCGAAGCGCCTTGATCGCTTCCACGGTGATCTGGTCCGTGTTGCCCGGGCCGATCCCGACGACGTCCACGTTGATTGCCAAGGCGACCCTCCGCTCGAAAAAGCCGCCGGATTCTAGCTCGCGCTCCGATCCGTCATCGCCTCGCTGCCCCACGGTTGCTCGCGACGTTGACGAAAAGATCGAGACGGTACAGTGGGCCGTACCACGGCGCGACGTGCGCCGGCGGAAGGAGATTCTTGCCTGCGCTGATGATTCAGGGCACCGCGAGCTCAGCCGGGAAGAGCCTCGTGACGACCGCCCTCGCACGCGCCTTCGCCCGGCGCGGTCTCGACGTCGTGCCTTTCAAGGCGCAGAACATGTCGAACAACGCCCGCGTCGTCGACGGCGGCGAGATCGGCGTGGCCCAATACCTCCAAGCGCTCGCTGCCGGAATCGAGCCCGACGTGCGCATGAACCCAGTGCTCGTGAAACCGGAGGGTGACAACCGCAGCCAGGTGATCGTCCTCGGAAAGCCGGACCTCGAGCTGAGCCGCCTGCCGTGGCGCGAGCGATCGGCGGCCCTGTGGCCGCCGATCGAAGAGGCATTGCAATCGCTGCTCGCAGAGCACGAGCTCGTGCTGCTGGAGGGAGCCGGCAGCCCGGCGGAGATCAACCTGCGCGACACCGATCTCGCCAACATGCGCAGCGCCAGGTCGGCGGAGGCCGTCGTCGTGATGGTCGCCGACATCGACCGAGGCGGCGCCTTCGCACACCTCTACGGCACCTGGGCGCTTCTCCCACCGGAAGAGCGCGAGCTCATCTGCGGCTTCGTGCTGAACAAGTTCCGCGGCGATCGCGCCTTGCTTCCGCCCGCGCCCGCCAAGCTCGAGGAGCTGACCGGCGTCCCGACGCTCGGCGTTCTTCCCTGGCTCCAACACGGGCTTCCGGACGAAGACGGTGCCGCTCCGCCGCAGCGCCGGCCGGGAGCTCGATCGGTCAGCGTCATTCGCTATCCCACGGCATCTAACCTCGACGAGTTTCGCCCGCTCGAGCAGGTCGCTGACGTCGTCTGGGCGACGACGGCGCAGCAGCTGACGAACGCCGACCTCGTCGTGCTGCCCGGATCGAAGCACGTCGCATCCGATCTGGCCTGGCTCAGACGCACGGGCTTGGCGAGCGCCGTCACGGAACGCTTCCACGCCGGCCGTAGCGTGCTCGGCATCTGCGGTGGGCTGCAGATCCTCGGCTCGTGCATCGCCGACCCCGCCGGCGTCGACGGCGACGCCGTCGGTCTGAACGTGCTGCCGGTCACGACGGTCTTCGCGCGCACGAAGCTCACGCGACGCGTCGAGACGCGCTTCCGCGCGCTGCCTCCTCCCTGGAACCCCCTCGGTGGGATCGACGTTCGCGGTTACGAGATTCGGCACGGCGAGACGCGCGCGACGGAGCCGGGGCTCGACGCGACGGAGGACGGGCTCGGCTTCGTCCGCGGGCCGGTCCTCGGAGTCTCTTTCCACGGCCTGTTCGAGAACGACGCCGTCGTGGAGGCCTTCTTCGGGCGGCGGGCGGACCGCTCGCTCGAGGCGGTCTTCGACGAGCTCGCGGACGCCGTCGAGGAGCACCTCGACCTGCCCCAACTCGAGGCGTTGGCCGGTATCGCCGGAGCAGCCCCGCTCGTTCGCAGATGAGCGCGAGGACGCGTCTGCTCCTGATCAGGCACGGGCAACCGCGGGAGGAGGCACTCGGGCGCTGCTACGGAACACTCGACATCGGCCTGTCGAAGCGTGGGCTCCGCCAGGCCCGCCGTCTCGCTCGAATCCTCGACGGCGTCGACCTCGCGGCGATCTACTCGAGCCCGCGGCAGCGAGCGCAGGAGACGGCGGAGGCCCTGGCGCAGGTGCACGGGCTCGCTCCGATTCTCGACGAGCGACTGTGCGAGATCGACTTCGGCGAATTCGAGGGCATGACGTACGACGAGATCGCGCGCGAGCACCCTCGCCTCTACCGCCGGTGGATGGAGACACCGACCGAGATCGAGTTCCCGAACGGCGAAAGCTACGAGCAACTGAAGGCGCGAGCGCTCCTCGCGCTCGCGTCGATCCTCGAAGTCCATCGACGTGAGACCGTCGCAGTCGTCTCCCATGGCGGCGTCGCCCGCGCAATGCTCGCCGACTGCCTCTCGATTTCGGACCCGGACGTCTTTCGCATCGACCAGAGCTACGGCGCCCTCAGCATCGTCGACTGGATCGACGGCGTCCCGATCGTCCGCCTGATGAACGGGCACACGGATGTGGACGGCTGCGAAGGCCGCGGCTTCGTTCCGGCTCTCCCGCAATAGCCGCTGGGACGCGTGTGAATCTCCTCGTGCTTCTACAGAATGCGACGACCGTGGCACTCGCCGAAGATGGGTCTCGAGCGAGGGCATCGCCGTGAATCGCTCTGTCGTGGAGGTGCGCGATCTGGTGAAGCGCTATCCGCGCTCGCCGGTGAACGCGGTCGACGCCATCTCCTTCAGCGTCGAGCACGGTGAGGTATTCGGCCTGCTGGGACCAAACGGCGCAGGAAAGACGACCACCGTCGGCGTGCTCACGACGCGCATACGCCCGACGAGCGGAAGCGCCGTCGTCGCAGACGTCGACGTGCTACGTCAGCCGACGCTTGCGCGCGGAAGGCTCGGGGTCGTGCCGCAGCGGAGCAACCTCGACCGCTCGCTCTCGATTCGCAACAACCTGATCTTCCACGCGGCCTACCATGGCATCCCCGCGTCCGAACGCGGCGCGCGTGCCGATGTGCTGCTCGAGCAGTTCGGCTTGCGCGAACGCGCGAAAACCAAGCCGGATTTCATCTCCGGCGGGCAGTCGCAGCGGATCATGATCGCCCGTGCGCTGATGCACGAGCCGCACGTGCTCTTCTTGGACGAGCCGACGACGGGCCTCGATCCCGCGGCGCGTCTGTTCGTCTGGGACCGGCTCCGCGAGTTGCGGCAACGGCGAGTGACAATCGTCTTGACGACGCACGACATGCACGAAGCCGCTCAGCTCGCCGACCGCGCCGCGATCATGGATCACGGCAAGCTGCTCGCAATCGATACGCCCCAGGCGCTGGTGCGGTCGCTGCCCGGCGCCGCCACGCTCGAGCTCGCCGCCGAGATTCTCGACGGCGGCTCGGCGGACGAGGTCTTCGCCGCGCTGCGCGGGCTTCCAGGCGTCGAAGCGGTCGAACGGGTGCAGGCACAACCGCAGACGAATGGACGGCTGTCGCCTGTGCTCGCGGACCCCGAGCAAGCAGGCAGCGAGACGACCCACGCGCTGCGCGTGCGGCTGTACGTCTCCGGCGACGCTCCGATGCTGGTCGCTCCCGCAGCGTCCACCTTCGCCGAGCACCGGCTCGCGATCACGGACGTCAAGCTCGGCAACCCAACCCTCGAGGACGTATTCATCCACTTGACCGGGAGGACGCTGCGATGAACACGACTGTCGCCACGCCCCAAAGCGAAACCGGCGCTTTCTTCGCGATCCTCCGCCGCGATCTCTATGTCACGTGGAGCGAGCTCCCTATCTTCCTCGCGCAGGTAATCCTGCAACCACTCTTCGTGCTCTTCGTCTTCGGCAAGCTGCTCGGTAGCCTCGGCTATACGCGCAGTGTCTATGCCAGCCTGCTGTTCCCCGGCATGCTTGCGCTCACCGTGATCATCACCAGCATGCAGACGCTCGCCTTCCCGCTCGTGGTCGAGTTCGGCTGGACGAAGGAGATCGAGGATCGCCTGCTCGCGCCGCTCCGCCTCGGTCTGGTCGCGGCGGAGAAGATCGTGTTCGCGGCGCTCCGCGGCGTGATCGCGGCGGCGCTCATGATCCCAGTCGGCATCCTGGTGCTCGGCTCGATCCCCTGGCGCTGGAGCGCCTTGCCGCTGTTCCTGGGCGTGTTGATCCTCGCAGCGCTCCTCGGTGCCGGTCTCGGGCTCGTGCTCGGCACGCTCGTTCCGCCGAACCAGATCAACGCGGTCCTTTCGCTCGTCTTTACACCCCTGCTCTTCACCGGGTGCAGCCAATACCCGTGGCCGTCGCTCGCGCGTCTGCACTGGTTCCAGATCATCACGGCTGGTAACCCGATCACGTACGCGAGCGAAGGACTTCGCGCCGCGCTCGTCCCCTCGGTCCCACACATCCGGCCTTGGATCAGCCTCACGATCCTCGTCGCCGCGCTGGCGCTCCTGATCGCGATCGGGATCGGCGGCTTCTACCGTCGCGCTGTCGACTGACGCGCGTGCGCGTGACCGGGACTGGCCGGTTCTGCGCTGCTACCGCCGCTTACAGTCTTCCCTCTTCGATTTCCGCGGCCCGTCGGGCGACGACTTCGGGCGTTGTACCACCGGCCTCGCGCATCGCCTCTGCGATGGTCTTGTAAGGGACCGGGAACCCGGCGACGTGCTGGACGTCGCGAAGATATCGGCGTGCCTCGGAGGTCGAAACGCCGAGGAGATCGGCTACCTCGCGCAAAGCGATCTTCGACGGGCGCGCCCCCATTACGCCGAATTCCGCAGCCGGGCGTACGTCGGCGCAAAATTGTGCTTACGCACTCGTTGCCGCTCTGCCGCGGTCGAGGGGACTCGCGACGGGGAGCCCTCGACCGGGAACAGACACGCGACCTCTTCGACGAGCAGCCGGCCTTTACTCGTCAAAACTGCGGACGTCGCCATTACGTCGATCAGCTCGAGTCTTTGCAGCTCGGCGAATATCTCAGGATACGCATCCCACGGTGTCTTGCCATGCCGGACCCTAAACAGGTCGCCGCGGAGCTCGGGTGCGTTTTTCAACGAGAACATGATATCTCGACAAAATATTTCCGTCGGCGACAGTTTGGCGGCGCGCCAGAGCGGAGCCTGGCCAGCGCGGACCTTGCGACGGTACATCTCGAAGCTAAACACGTTGAAGTATTGGACACCCGAGTAATAACCGTAGGAACCCGCACCGAGTGCGAGCGAATTCGCGTCCGAGGGAAGCGACTCCTGCGTGAAGGATCGAGCGGGATCGCGGATCGAGTAGAAGTCATTGGGAAGCTCGAAATAGCCTGCCTCCTCGAGAACCGTCTGGGCCGAGACGTGCTGAGCTTGAACCTCGGCATGGTCTGGTAGGCGGATCTCCCCCCGCTCGCAGGCCTTCCACAGCGGCGTTCCGGAGTCGACGAACGTGAAGTAGGTCGAGATCGAACTGGGACGTGCCGCGAGGGCGACTCCGAGCGAACGGATCCAGCTCGTAAGCGTCTGACCTGGTAGCCCGTACATCAAGTCGACGTTGACGACGAAGCCTCGGTCGCGCAGGAGCGTGATCGCTCTGGTGAGAAACGTGTTGTCGTGTCTCCGGTTCGTCGCCTCGAGGAGATGCGCGTCATCTGTCTCGAAGCCGATGCTCACCCGGCGAAGGCCGTTCCTCGTAAGCGCGTCCAAGAAGGATCGCGATCTCCGGTCGTCGGAGAAGAGCTCCGGGTGGATTTCGATCGTGCCGAGCAGCGATGGTGCCAACACAGACATGTCGTGGAGGCCGCTGAGGAACCGATCGAGCTGACCCGGATGGAGGATGCTCGGGGTTCCGCCGCCGAGATAGAGGTACGAAATGTCGAGCGCGGAGTCCCGTTTATGGATCTCGACTTCCCGTAGGAGGTCGGTGATGTACTCCCCGATCGCGGGACTGTCTTCGGGGCGAACGACTTTGAGAAAGTAGCTGCAGAAATTGCAGAGACCTGAGCAGAACGGAATGTGGACGTACATCGACTCGGTCACAGCCGGTCGAGGGGGAAGCTCGACCGACTCGACCGGCTCGAGAGCGCTCAGCCCGGGCCAGACGCTCAGGTAGTAGTAGTCGAGGCTATTCCGTCTGAGGTGTCGTGGGAGCGCGTCCAGCGACCAACTCTTGACTTTCTCGCGAGCGAGCCGCGCGTGGAGCGAAACCCATCGGTCGAACTGAAGATCCACAGTGTGGCGTCCCGTTCGAGCATCGTAGCCCGCGTGAACATCACGACTGGGGTGCCGCGCGGCGGCCGGCAGAGCCGTCGCGCGACACTCTCTGTTCGGCTCGGAGCGCGGTCGGGGCTAGCTGCAGCCGGTGTTGGTGCCGCAGTCGCGGCAGGTGTAGCAGGAGCCGGTTCGG
>Ga0209577_10001068_pt1 | contig 27408 bp, 31 predicted proteins | sample GraSoiAngelo_109_FD_185874 | JGI IMG/M metagenome (GOLD analysis project Ga0209577, IMG submission 185874) | Grasslands soil microbial communities from the Angelo Coastal Reserve, California, USA - 14_0903_12_20cm (SPAdes) (version 2) | ecosystem: Environmental > Terrestrial > Soil > Grasslands...
GAGCGGAGCGCCGCCGGCCGCCGCGATGGCGTTGCCGAGGTTGCCGCGCGTTCCCGCGATCGCCGCCGTGACCCGTCGCGCCGTGGCGCGTCGAGCTGCCGCACCTCCCGCACCGCCGGCCGCGCGTCCGGTCCCGCCGCCACCGCCGCGGTTGCCCGTGCCGCCGGGACCACCCGAACCGTTGCTTTGCGGGCCGCCGCCCACGCCGGATGGCGTGCCGCTGGAAGTGTGCGAGATGGTGCGATTAACCCTGCTCGTCGTGTTGTTGACCCGATCGATCACGGGGTTCACGGTGTGCTGGACCACGGTCGGGCCGACGTTCACGTGCGGCAGGCTCGGAGGCGGCGGCAGCTGCACGTGCACCGGCGGATTCACCGGAAGCTGGGGAAGCGGACCGGCCGTCGACGGGACGGCCAGTACGAGCAGGGTTGCAACGGGGGCGGCTACTGCGAGCCCCCGCCGTCCACGCGCAGCGAAAGAGCGAGCCATGGTCAGTTAATCGGCATCTCGACCCACAAGGTCAAGACGTTTCACGAGCCACTACTGCGCCAAGGATAGAGCCGTTTTCGCAACTTTTGCGCGGCCTTGCAAGCCCCGCGTACGCGGGGTGACCCGCCCGTCTACAGCCCGAGCGTCTTGGCGATGATGTTTTTCTGGATCTCCGACGTGCCGCCGAAGATCGTCGTGACCACTGCGGCGCGCAGATAACGCTCCATCGGGTACTCGGTCGCGTAGCCGTAGCCGCCCATGATCTGCATGCCCTCGAGCGCGCAGCGCTTGGCGAGCTCGGTGGCCGCGAGCTTCACCATCGACGCCTCTCGCGGGAGCATCCTGCCGGGATCCTCGTCGGTCAGCTGCGCGACCCAGCGCACCAGAAGCCGCACCTGCGCCAACTCCGTGGCGAGCTCGGCGAACTTGTGCTGGATGGCCTGGAACTGCCCGATCGGCCGCCCGAACTGGCGCCGCTCCTTCGCGTACGCGAGCGCGTCGTCGAATGCGCGCTGCGCGAGCCCGAGGGCCGACGCGCCGAGTATCACGCGCTCGTTGTTGAGCCCCGCCATCAACTGCGTCCACCCGTTGCCCTCGGTGCCCAGCAGCGCATCCTCCGGGACGCCGCAGTCCACAAGGTGGAGCTCATTCGTCTCCTCGCCGCCCAGTGTCGAGATCGGTGTGATCGTGAGCCCCTCCGCGTCGCGCGGCACGAACACCATCGACATCCCCTCATGCGGCGAGTCCGCCTTCTGCGTGCGGCAGACGATCAGGATGTGGCTCGCCTTGTGGGCATAGGAGCACCACATCTTGGAGCCGTTTAGGACCCAGGAGCCGTTCTCGCGCGCGGCCGCGGTCTTGAGTGACGCCACGTCCGAGCCCGAGTCGGGCTCCGACATCGCGATCGCGAGCCCGCCGCCATCGGCCACCCGCCCGAGCAGGTCGCGCTTCTGCGCCTCCGTGCCGAAGCGGTTGATCGCGCCGACGACGATCAGCGTCACCGCGTACCCGCCGATCGGCGCGCGCCCGTGGGCCGTCTCCTCGAGGAAGAGGGCGGCGTCCAGGAACGTCCCGCCGGACCCTCCGTACTCCTCGCCGATGGTCAGCCCGAACCAGCCGAGCTCGGCCATTCGCCCGGCAACCTCCTCGGAGTGCAGGTCCCGGTAGCCGTCCGTGATCTCCGCGAGGCGCTCGGGCGGGAACTCCTTCGCGCAGAAGTCGCGGACCGCGCGGACGAAATCGTGCTGCTCATCGGTTAGCGCGAGGCCGCCCCCGCGGGTGAGCGCCGCCTCCGTCACGAGGCGCCGGCCGCGACGGCGGCGGGCTTCTGCGCCGGCTCCGCGCCGGCCTCGGACTTCCAGCGGTTCAGCTCGCGCATCGCGATGACCATCTTGTGCACCTCGTCGGGGCCATCGGCCAGCCTCAGCATCCGCAGGGAGCGCCACATCACCGCGAGCGGCGTGTCGTCGGACACGCCCAGCGCGCCATGCACCTGGATCGCCCGGTCGAGGACGTCCATCACCACGTTCGCGGCAACGACCTTGGTCATCGAGATCGCCTGCCGCGCCTCCCGCTTGCCGTACTCGTCCATCTGCCACGCGGCGTTGAGCACCATCAGGCGGGCGCCGTCCGTCTCGATGCGCGACTTCGCGACGAAGTCCTGGATGAACTGCTTGTCGGCCAGCGGACCGCCGAACGAAATGCGCGTGTTGGCTCGCTTGCACATCAGCTCGATCCCGCGCTCGGCGGCTCCGATCGCGCGCATGCAGTGGTGGATCCGCCCGGGGCCGAGCCTGTCCTGCGCGATCTTGAACCCGGCGCCGCGCTCGCCGAGCAGGTTCTCCTTCGGCACGCGGCAGCCCTCGTAGCGGATCTCGCAGTGTCCCGGGCCGCCCGAGTGGCCCATCACGGAGACCGGCCGGATCAGGTTGAAGCCCTCGGCGTCGGTGGGGACCAGGATCATCGACGCACGCCTGTGCGGCGCGGCGTCGGGATCGGTCACGACCATCGCGATCGCCACGTCCGCGCCGACCGCACCGGACGTGAACCACTTGTGGGCGTCGATCACCCACTCGTCGCCGTCGAGCACCGCAGTGCCGCGCAGCCCGGTGGGATCCGAGCCGGACGTCTCCGGCTCGGTCATCGAGAAGCAGCTGCGGATGTCGCCCTCGAGCAGCGGCCGCAGCCACGTGTCCTTCTGCTCCGACGTGCCGTGGTCGACGAGGATCTCGATGTTGCCCGTGTCCGGCGCCGAGCAGTTGAACGCCATCGGTGCCACGAGGCTCCGCCCCATCGCCTCGCACAGCATCCCGTACTCCCAGTTGGTCAGACCCGTGCCGTGCTCCTCGTCCGGCAGGAACAGGTTCCAGAGCCCCTCGGCCTTCGCGCGCTCGCGGATCGCGACGAGGATGTCGGGATACGGCTTGCCCGGCCCGACCTCGGTGTCGAGCGCATGGAGCGCCTCCAGCTCGACCGGATAGACGTGCTCGTCGAGGAACGCCGCGATCCGCTCGCGCAGCTCCTCGACCCGTGGCGAGGGTGAGAAGTCCATGCGCGGCAGGCTACCGGTCGGGGCTCCTCCGCTCGTCGGCGGAGTACAACTGCGGTGTGGACGACAGGCGGAGCGCAACCGAGTTGATCGAGCGCGTGCAGCGCACGCTCCGCCTCGTGCTGACGCTGTCGAACGTAGCCGGCGCCGTGGTCGTCTTCATCTTCCTCACGCTGGTGCTGCCCGTCCGCCATCCCCCGCCTGCCGGAGAGGTGTTCCGGCTGAACGGGCCGGTGTTCCTCGCCTTCGGGGTAGCGGCGAGCCTGCTGGCACCGCGCTGGGGCCGCTCGCTCTTCAACGCGCGCCTGCGATGGATCCGGGAGGGCCGAACGCCCAGCACCGAGGAGCAGCGCAGGACGCTCCGCAACTCGCTCGCGCAGCTTCGGGTGACGGGCGCGATCTGGGGACTCGGCGCCGTGCTGTTCGGCCTCCTCAACCTCCACTTCTCGGCCGAGATCGCGGGCCGTGTGGCGGGCGGCGTCGTCATGGGCGGGCTCGTGACCGGCGCGATCTCGTACCTCGCGGGCGAGCGCGCCCAGCGGCCGATAATCGCGCTCGCGTTGAAGGCCGGCGTCCCGGAGCGGCCCGTGGCGCCCGGGGTCGTCGTTCGGACGGTCCTCGCGTGGGGCCTCGCGACTGGGGTGCCCGTGATCGGGATCACCTGGGTCGCTGGGGGCGTGATCCACGGCGACACGCCACGTAACAACGCAACCGCCTGGAGCGTGATCTTCCTCGCGGTAGTGGCCCTGGTCGTGGGTGCCACCGGCATCGTGGCGGCCGCGAAGTCGATCGCCGAGCCGGTGCGCGCAGTGCGCCGCGCGCTCGCCCGCGTCGAGGAGGGCGACATCGACGTGGAGGTGACGGTCGATGACGCGAGCGAGGTCGGCCTGCTCCAGGCCGGCTTCAACCGGATGGTCGCCGGGCTGCGCGAGCGCGAGCGGATCCGCGACCTGTTCGGGAGGCACGTGGGCGAGGACGTGGCGCGCCAGGCGCTCGAGGCCGGGATCGGGCTGGGGGGCGAGGTGCGCGAGGCGGCCGTGGTGTTCATCGACGTCGTCGGCTCGACCTCGCTGGCCGCCCGCGTGCCTCCGGCCGAGGTCGTGGCGCGGCTCAACGGGTTCTTCACGCTCGTGCTCGAGGTCGTGCACGGGCACGGCGGCTGGGTCAACAAGTTCGAGGGCGATGCCGCCCTCTGCGTCTTCGGGGTCCCCACCCCCACGTCCGACCCGGCCGGCCGCGCGCTTGCGACCGCCCGCGAGCTCGCCCGCCGGCTGGAGGCCGAGAGTCCGCTCGACGCCGGCATCGGCGTGTCGGCGGGCGAGGTCGTCGCCGGCAACGTCGGCGCGGCGGAGCGGTTCGAGTACACCGTGATCGGCGATCCGGTGAACGAGGCGGCGCGGGTCACGGAGCTCGCGAAGGAGCGCCGGCCGCGCGTCCTCGCCTCAGGGCGGGCGGTGCAGCGGGCCAGCGCCGACGAGGCCGCGCGCTGGGAGATCCGCGAAGAGGTCAGGCTGCGGGGGCGGGCGGAGCCGACCCAGGTCGCCGCGCCGGTCGAGTCCGCGGTGCCCGCCCGCTAGACCTCAGGTCACAATCCGCCGCTCCCGAACCAGCAGGAGGAGCCGTGCCAAAGGTCCTGTACGAGAAGCGCGACCGGATCGCGTACGTGACGATCAACCGGCCCGAGGCGAAGAACGCCATCGACCCCGAGACCCACGACCTCCTGTGGCGGACCTGGGAGGACTTCCGCGACGACGATGCCCTCGACGTCGCGATCCTCACGGGCACGGACGATGCCTTCTCCGCCGGCGCGGACCTCAAGACGTTCATCCCGCCCTGGATCGGCGACGCCACGCCGCGGAAGGTCCGCGACAACGTGGCGACCGGCCTCGGCGGGCTCACGCGCGGACTGCACCGGATCTACAAGCCGACGATCGCGGCGGTGAACGGGTGGGCCCTCGCCGGCGGCCTCGAGACCGCGCTCGCCTGCGACATCAGGATCGCGTCGGATCGGGCGATGTTCGGCTCCTTCGAGGCCCGGCGCGGATACCACCACGGCGACGGCGGGATCGTGCGCCTCGTGAACGCGTGCGGCGCCGGGATCGCGCTGGAGATGCTCCTCACCGCGGAGCCGATCGACGCGCAGCGGGCGCTCCGGTGCAACCTCGTCTCGCGGGTGGTCCCGCACGAGCGGCTCATGGAGGAGGCGGAGCGAACGGCGCGCCAGATCCTCCGCAACAGCCAGATCGCGGTGCGCTCGGCGAAGGAGACGATCCTCGACGTGGTCGGGCGGCCGCTGGACGACGCGCTCAGGCTCGAGGCCCTGAACGCGTACGCGTGCGCGGACCCGGAGGAGACGCGCGGGCTCCTGCAGCGCTTCTACGAGAAGTCGGACGCGGGCCGCGCGGGAACGCACACGACCTCGCTCTGAGGACCGCCGCTCGCACGCAAATAGCGAACTTCCGCCGGACGTGGTCGACCTAAGGCATCCATTACATGCCTTATGTCGACCACGTCCCCGGCGCGCGCCCTTTAGAGCTTCCGCTTGATCACCGCGCGCGTCACCCGGTCGTCGATCGACTGCACCGGGTGGCCGTTCCGCACGTAGTGGTGCCCGCCGAAGTAGCGCGTGAAGATCGTCTCGGCGGTGCGCGTGGCGAGGGCCTGCGTCGTCAGCGTCGGGTTGGGGCCGCCGAGGGAGTTCGGCAGCGCCGAGTTGTCGGCGATGAAGAGGCGCTTCACGAAGCGCGCCTCGCAGCTCGGGTCGAGCACCGAGTTGGATGGATCGGAGCCCGTCCGCATCGTCGACTGCACGTGCAGGATCAGCGGCGGCCAGTTGAGCCGGTAGACCTCCTTGGCCCCCGCGTTCCTCAGAAGTGCGAGCGCTTTGCGGGCCAGGTACTCGCGATTCCGGAGCGTGCGCCGCGTGCGCTGCCGGTAGTGGAACTCGATCTTCGGCACCGCCCCGTGCTCGTCCGGGGGAAGATCCTGGGAGAGGGTGACGCGGTTCTGGGCCTCCACGTCGTCGTCGGTGATCACGAGCACGTTCAGCAGACGGTCCACGTTGCTCACCAGGTGCTTGAGCGCGTTGCCCACCCGCCGGCCGTTCCCGTCTACGCCGGCCATCTTGGGGTGGCCGTTCAGGTACACGTCGTTGATCCCGGCGTCTGAGAACGTGGCCGAGAAGGTCTGAAGCGCGGGCGGGATGCCCACGTTCTCGAGGCCGCCGTGGCCGGGGAAGTCGACCCGCGCCGAGGAGCCCGGCCCCTTGCTCGACCCCGTGTAGTGGGGCAGCACGCCGATCAGCCAGTCGAAGTAGTGGTCCGTGTAGCCGCGGCCCACCCAGTCGTTGGGGTTCGGCAGGCCCGAGTTGAGCCACAGCCGCGGGTTCTCGGTGGTGCCACCGGCCATCACGACGACCTTCGCCTCCTCGGTCACGTTCTCGCCGGTTGCACCAACCCGCCAGGTGACGCTGTTGGCCACGGTGCGACCGCGCGCGTCCGTCGTCGTTCCGACGTTGGTGGCGAACGCGTCGGCGATCAGCTTGATCGGCCTGCCGTGCCTGGACCAGGCGTCGGCCGTCAGCGCCATCGGGACGTAGCTGTTGTCCGTCGAGCGCTTGGCGAGCAGGTTGCGCGGCGCGTGCCGCGGCTCGTAGCAGCCCTGGAAGCAGTAGCCGCAGAACGTGCAGCCGCGCGTCTTCGGATACACGAGCTTCCGCGCGTCCGATGTGCGCCCCGCGGTGCCGTGCGGCTGGAGGATCGCGTTCTCCTGTGGCCGGTATCCGGGTCCGAGCGCGTCCTTCGTCTTCTGCACCGGCAGGCCGAGCTTGCTCGCCGCTCGCAGGAACGTCTCCTCCTTGGTCCCCATCGCGGCGGTCTGCACCGGCAGCGTGTGCTCGACCCACTCGTAGTAGGGCACGAGCGTGCGGTACGAGAACGGGAACTCGTGCGCGCGGTCGTAGCTCCGCCGGTCCTTCCCGCGGTAGCCCCTGAAGACGCCCGGGACCGCGCGCGGGCAGTTGCCGTAGTAGTGCTGCGTGGTTCCGCCGACTCCCGACAGCTGCCACACGAAGCAGTTCTGGGGCGTCTCGCGCAGCCACTCCGACTGCGAGCGGTCCGCCGGGCCCCAGCGGAAGTAGCCGCTCACCGGGTTGTTCGCGTCGTTCTCGAGGTGGCGCCACTGCTTCTCCGGGCGGAGGTGCCGCGGTCCCGCCTCCAGCACGAGGACGTCGAGCCCGTGCGCCGCCAGCTCCTTGGCGACCACGGCCCCGCCCCCGCCGGCGCCGATCACGATCACGTCGTGCATCAGCGCGCCTTCCGCCTCACCCGGTACCGCGCACTGGTGTGCACCCGCCGGCGACCCTGCCAGTAGCCCTTCAGCTCGTCGCGGCCCTCGGCGATGCCGGCGTAGTGCGACGTCTTCCAGCCCACCGGCGTCCCGGTGAGCTTCCGGGTCGCCTTGTCGAGCACCCCGTACTCGCCGTGGGACAGGAAACCGACCGCGCCGATGAGGATCCCCGAGACGAAGCGGAGCTCGGAGCCCTCTGTGTCGGCCTCGAAGCGCCGGAACACCTCGATCTTCTCGGCGAACTTGAGCCGGGAGAACGGCGACAGGAACTGGCCGTTCGCGGCAGCCGGGTTCACCTGGAGCGCGTAGCCGTTGAGCAGCGTCGCCACGCCACCGGACGAGGGCAGCGTCGGGCCCTCGGCGGTCCCGACGAAGCGGTCCAGGAGCTCGATCAGCGCGTCGGTCGTCTTCGCCGCGATCGCGCCCGGCGTTTTCGAGCTCTGGCCCTGCGCCTTGGAGTAGGCGTCGGGCCCGGGCACCACGAATGCCACCAGCCCGTTCAGGGTGTCGCGAGTCAGGTCGGTCTCGGCCGCCAGCGCCGCGTCGAGCCATCCCCGGCGGGCCAGGAAGCCGGGGATCTGAGCGAGCACGGCGCCCGCACCCGCCATCCCGGCCCGGGCCATGAGGGTGCGCCGGGAGAGGCCGCCCATGCGGTCCGTTCCGCGTGCGCTGTGACCCTGCTCCCCCACCCTGCCGCGCGCGACCCTACCACCGCACCGCGGCCGGTACGGCACCGTTTACGACACGGCGTGCACGAGCGCCCACGCGATCAGCGCGGCCACTCCACCGCCCGCCGCGACGGCGATCAGGACGCGCACCACGTGCGAGCGGGTTGGTCCCGGCCCCAGGCTCACCGGCGACGGCTCGATCTCCGCCGTCTGGAGCGCGGCGCGCGCGACTTCCACACCGGACTCCGGCACCAGGATGTCGCGGGGGCCCGCGGCGAGGAAGTCCGGCACGTCGAACCCGGCGGTCCTCCGCACGATGCTTGGGACGCCCTCCTCGAGGAGCAGGTTCTGGATCAGCTCGGCCTCGGCCTGGTGGCGCGCCCAGGCGACCCTGACCAGCTCACCGCGCGTGAGCTCCGGACGGATCTTCCGGGCCCGCTCGTGTGCGCTGCTCTCGGGCTCCTCGACGGTCGCCGCACCGGCGTAGACCAGCGGCATGCCGCAGTCCTCGCAGAAGCGCCGGTCGAGGTCGTAGCGGCGCGCGCAGCGCGGGCATGCGAGCGCCTCGCTTGCACCCGGCGTACCGCGGCTACTCGACGTCGAGTGCCTCTTCCCGGACGTTGCCATCGGCGATCCTCCAGGCGCGGACGTGCGGCTCGCCCTCGAGCGAGATGATCAGGTAGGTCCAGTGCGGGTACTGCGCGAGGTTGCGGTCCTGCTCGGACGGCTCGGCCGGGCTGCGCGGGTGCGAGTGGTAGACGGCCACCCCGTGGCCGGCTTCGTCGAGCGCGTTGGCCGCGAGCAGGCTCGGGCCGTCGAGGTCGAACCCGTACGGTGAGAGCCGGGTGTTCTGCCCCCGGAATACGGCCTCCACCCGGCCGTCGTCGAGCTGCGCGTAGCCGCAGCACTCGTTCGGCGCCTCCTCGCGCGCGTGCGCGATCAGCTGGTCCCACTCGGCCCTCGAGATCCGCATGCTCGACAGGCTAGATGACTACTGTCTGCGCATCGAGCTACGACGACGCGACGCGCTCAAGCTGGCTGCGGCGGGCGCAGCTGGCGGCGCCGCGGGCCTGGTCGCCTCCTGCGGGGGCGGCTCGGGCGGCCGGGAAGTCACGACCACCCTCAGCCCGGAGCAGGCCCAGGCAGATGCGGCCGAGCTGAACGCCCTCCTCGACCTCGAGCGCACCGCCGTCCTCGCCTATTCGATCGGGCAGCGCTTCCTGAGCGGCTCCTCCCTTCAGCTGGCGCGTAGGTTCGCGGCGCACGAGCGCGCCCACGAGCAGGCGCTCGAGCAGGCGCTTCGGCGTCTTAGGATCGCGCCCGCGCCCGCTCGTCCCGAGCGCTCTTACACGGCGGGGTTCCCGCCGCTTCGTAGCGCGCAGGACGTGCTCCGCTTCGCACTCGACGTGGAGAACACCCAGGTCTCGGCGTACAGCGACTCGCTCGGCGTGGTCGTGACCCCTGCGCTCCGCACGACGCTGCTCTCGATCCTGGGCGCCGAGGCCGAGCACATGTCGGTGCTGCTCGGCGCCCTGCATCAGCCCCAGGCCGCGCAGGCCTTCGTCACGGGGAACGCGCCGACGTGACCCGCCGCGAGGCCCTCCGCCTGTCGGCCGCGGCGGCGTTCGCGCCGCTCACTGCGCCGGCCGCATCCGCGGCCGTGACCAAGGACGAGCTGAGGAAGCACGCGGCGATCGCAGTGTCCCAGTCGGTGTACGCCGAGCAGACGGCGATGGTCGCGTTCGAGGCGATCGCGAACGGCGGTCTGCTCGACGCGCGCGCGACGGCGACGATGCGCGTCGTGCTCGACCACGCCACCCAGCACGCCGACGTGCTCGGCCAGACGCTGAAGTCCGAGCTGGGTCACGATCCGCCGCTGGCGCCGACACGCACCGGGATCCGCGGCCTCCCGGGCCTCCGCCGCCAGCGCGACGCGCTCGAGCTCGCCGTCCGGCTGCTGGAGCGCGCGATCGGGACGCACGTTCAGACGGTGCGCCAGACGCTCGACGCCACGCTGCTCAAGGCCATCACGGGCATCGTCGGCAGCGACGCCCAGAGCCTGGTCCTGCTCCGCAAGCTGCTCCACACCGAGCCGGTTCCGGCGGCCTTCGAACGCGGCGCCGCCTGAGCAGGCCGGGACTATCCTGGGAGCGGCGTGTTCAACATCGGCCCGCTAGAGCTGCTCGTCGTCCTGATCATCGCGCTGATCGTGCTCGGCCCCCAGCGGCTGCCGGAGGTCGCGCGCTCGGTCGGGCGCGGCATGCGCGAGTTCCGCTCAGCCCTCGATCACGACGACGAAGACGACTACGAGCCGGAGCCGGAGCCAAAGTCAAAGCCGGAGCCGGAGCCAAAGTCAAAGCCGGAGCTCGAGCACGCGGCCGCCGCGCCGGCGACCGCCGGCGCCTACCAGAAGGAAGCCGAGTCGAGCGAGTCCTCGAGCTCCTCGAGCGGCCGCGTGTAGACGCCCGAGCTCAGGTACTTCCAGCCGTCGTCGGGGACGACGAAGACCACGTTGCCCTCCTCGAGCTCGCTCGCGGCGCGAACCGCGATCGCGGCGATGGCACCCGACGAGACACCGACGAACAGCCCCTCGTCGGCGAGCAGCCGCTTGGTCCAGACCACGGCGTCGCGGTTCGAGACGAAGATCTTTCTATCCAGCAGCGACAGGTCGAGGATTGGCGGGATGTAGCCGTCGTCGAGTGAGCGGAGGCCCTGGACCGCCTCGCCCTGAAGCGGCTCGGCGGCGACGATCACGGTGTCGGGGTTCTCCTCCTTCAGCCGGCGCGCGCACCCCATGAGCGTGCCACCGGTGCCGAGGCCGCCCACGAAGGCGGACACCTCGTCGAGCTCCTCGAGGATCTCCACGGCCGTGCCGTTGTAGTGCGCGAGCGGGTTGGCCTGGTTCCCGTACTGGTACGGCATGTAGTACGAGGAGTCGGCCTCGGCCATCTCGAGGGCCAGCGCAACCGCGCCGTTGGAGCCCTGCACACCCGGCGAGTACACGATCTCGGCGCGGTACATCCGCAGGAGATCGGTTCGCTCGCGGGTCACGTTGTCGGGCATCACGACCTTGAGCGGGTAACCCTTCCGCGAGCAGATCATCGCCAGCGAGATGCCGGTGTTGCCCGAGGTCGGCTCCAGGATCATCTGCCCCGGTCGGATGGCGCCGCTCGCCTCGGCGTCCTCGATCATGGCCTTCGCCACCCGGTCCTTGACCGATCCGGTCGGGTTGTAGCTCTCGAGCTTCGCGTAGATCCGCACGCCCGGCTTCGGCGAGAGCCGCCTCAGCTCGACCAGCGGCGTGTGGCCGATGGCCTGCACGATGTCGCCGTACTTCCCCCCGCACGGGCGGTTGTCGAGACGCGGCTCGATCATCGCTTCAGAAAGTGTAGGGCGGGCGCCGGGCCGCTCCGGCGATCAGCCGCCCGCCATCGCCGGCAGGATCACCAGCGTGTCGTCGGCGCCGACCGGCGTGTCGAGGCCCTGCAGGACCCGTACGTCCTCGTCGTTCAGGTAGACGTTCACGTAGCGGTTCAGCTGCCCGGCCTCGCCGAAGAGCTGGCGCTCGGTGTCGGGGTGCTGGCGCGCCAGCGCGCGGAGCACCTCACCCACGTCGGCGCCCTCGGCGGCGACCTGCTTCTCGCCTCCAGTGGACGACCGGAGGACCGGCGGGATCTTCACCGTGCTCATCGCGCTGGCAGCGTACCGGCGCGATGCTGATGCCGCGAAAACCGAGCAGTCCAAGAAAGAGGGGGTTGGCAAGTGCTCGGCACGGCCAACCCCCGATGACGCCGGGATGCGACGGTTTGCAGGGGCATCAGCCCGCGCCGGCGCAGAAGGCTTCGTAGTCCGGGAAGACGCCCATCTCCTCGTCGGAGATCGACTCCGGGTCGCGCGAGCAGACCGGACACTCGGGATCGCGGCGGACCTTGAGCTCGGTGAACGTCGCGCCGAGCGCCTCGTACAGCAGGAGCTTCCCGATCAGCGGCTCGCCGGCGCCCGTGATCAGCTTGATGACCTCGGTGGCCTGCAGCATGCCCATCGTCCCGGGCAGCACGCCCAGCACGCCGTTCGCGCCGCAGGACGGTGCGAGCTCGGCGGGCGGCGGGGTGGGATACAGGCAGCGGTAGCAGGGCCCCTCGTAGGGGGCGAACACCGACAGCTGGCCGTCGAAGCCGAGGATCGACGCCGAGACAACCGGGACCTTCAGCCGCACCGAGGCATCGTTGAGGAGGTAGCGCGTGGGGAAGTTGTCGGCGCCGTCGACGATCACGTCGTAGCCCTCGATGATCTCCATGATGTTGGAGGCGTCGAGGCGGGTCTGGTACTTGACGACCTTGACGTCGGGGTTGAGCGAGTTGATCGTCTGCTCGGCCGAGTCGACCTTCGGGACCCCGATGCGGTCGTTGGCATGGATCACCTGCCGCTGCAGGTTCGAGAGATCCACCACGTCGTCGTCGACGACGCCGAGCGTGCCCACGCCTGCGGCAGCCAGGTAGAGCGCGGTCGGCGCGCCCAGGCCACCTGCCCCGAGCAGCAGGACCTTGGCGTCGAGGAGCTTCAACTGGCCCTCGAGCCCGATCTCGGGCAGCAGCAGGTGGCGCGAGTAGCGGCTGCGCTGCTCGGCGGTGAGCGCGCGCGGCGTCTCGACCTCGTAGCCGCGGTCCTTCCAGAGCGTGATCCCGCCGGTCATCGAGGCGACGTCCCGGTAGCCGAGGAGCTGCTCGAGGGTGTGGGCGGCCAGCGCCGAGCGGTTGCCCGACGCGCAGTAGAGGACGACCGGCTGCGACTTGTCGCCGGCCGCGCCCTCGATGCGCGACTCGAGGTGCCCGCGGGGCACGTGCACGGCGCCGGGGATGTGGCTCTCCTCGAACTCGTGCTGCTCGCGCACGTCGACCAGCAGCGGCCCCCTACCGTTGCCGTTCATGACCGCGTCGTGGACCTCGCGCGGGTCCACCTCGCGAATCTGCTCCTTGATCGTGCGTATCAGCTCTGAGCCGCTTGGCATCGAAATCCCGTAAAGATGATCGGCTTTTACTTCAGAAAGTGTAGCGCTGGCTCTCCAGCTCGGCGACCGGGGGCGAGGCCGGTCGTCGCCGTCCCGTGAACGCTTCACGAAAGCACATCGGGGCGCCTTTAAGGCGCCCCGATGAAGGACCCAAGGAGACCCAGTTGCAGATGCTGGGGGGCGCCCGCTGCCTGAACGCCTCACCCAGATCATCGGCGCGCGATGCGCGGGCCCATCTGGGGTCCTGACACCATCTTTGTGGTGAGGCCCAGGTACCTCCTCGCGCTCCTCGCCGTGAGCGGAATCGCCGTTGCCGCGGGCGTCGTGGCGGTGGTCCGTGCGAAGCACGACGCGGACTCAGGCGACTCCGGGGTGGTGACCGCCCCGGCCAGCTCGCGTTTCGACGGAGCCGTGCTCACGCCCGGCGCCCCAGTTCCACGCGTCGAACTCCGCGACCAGGACGGAAGGCCCGCCACGACAGCGGGCCAGCATGGCCGGCCGCTGGTGGTCGCCCTGCTCTACACGGGCTGCGGGAGCTGCCAGGTGATCGCGCAGCAGCTCAAGGGCGCGCTGGACGACCTGCTGCGGCCTGTGCCCGCGCTCGCGATCTCTTTGGATCCGTCGCGCGACACCCCTGCGCGCGCCCGCGCGTTCCTCGCGGACGTCGGGCTGACCGGGCGGATGCGCTTCCTGCTCGGCTCGCGACGTGAGCTCGCACGGGCCTGGCCCGGCTTCGCCGCGCGTCCGCCCCACGGCCCGCTCGAGCGGCAGGTCCGCCTCGTGCTGGTCGACGCGCACGGGATCCAGCGAGTGGCCTTCCCTGCCGCCCAGGCCACGCCCGAGCGGATCGCGCACGACCTGCGCGCCCTCGGCGCGCGCTGATGCCCCTGCGGGCGATCCTCAGCCTCCGCCGCCCCCGTGCCGATGCGAGGGGGATGGACGTGAACGAGCTCGTGCTCGTCCAGGGCATGGCCGACACGAAGGCCACCCTCGGCGAGTGGAACAGGAGCCCGTGGCCGGTCTTCCGGACCTGGCTCTTCTGGAGCCTGATGACCGCGCTCGGGTTGCTCGCGGCCGTGTGGGTCGTCGCCAAGCTGTCGACCCCGGATCCCACTCCTGTGAGCCTGCCCGGCATCGGACGGGCGCCCACCATGGGCGACGCCGGTCACGTCCTGTTTCGCAACTCGCTGGTGCTCGCGCTCCATTCGATGGCATGCGTGGCGGGGTTCATGGCCGGGAGCACGCTTCCGCAGCAGGCCGCGCTGCGGAGCGGCTTCTCGCGCTGGATCCACGCGAAGTCGGGGAGGTTCGCGATCGCGTTCGTGATCGGGGCGACGACCTTCTCGCTCTGCACCCAGGCCTACGTCCTCGGGCACTCGGCATCGACGATCGCCTACCAGATGGGGATCAGCCCGGGCCGGCTCCTGATCGCACTGGCCCTCCACGCGGTGCCGGAGCTGACCGCGCTGTTCCTACCTCTCGCGGCGTGGGTGGTGGCGAGCCGCCGCGACGACTGGCACAAGCTCCTCGCGGCGACCATCGTGACCACTGCGGTGGCGGCGCCCGTCCTCGTGATCGCGTGCTTGGTCGAGGTGTACGTCTCGCCGCACGTGATCCGGGCGCTCGCCGGCTAGGACAGCTAGCTCCGGCAGGACATCCGGCTGGTCCTGCTCCGCGTCCGCCCGTCGCGGCCGTGGAAGCGCAGCTTGAACGTCCACCTCTTCGATCGGGGGCAGCGCTTCGGCGTCGTGAGGTAGCCCCCGAGCCTCTCGATCGCAAGGTCGAGACGGACGATCCTCACGTTGCCGCCGGGACCGCACTTGGGCTTCGTGCCAGTGGGCCCGCAGAGAACGGGCAGCTGAAGGTGCAATCGCCGGCCCCGAAGCTTGGCGCGCAACACCTGCACGTTCGCGCCGGCGGGCTCCAGGTAGAGGATCAATGCGCGGCGCGCGTTGAAGACCGTGATTCTCGTGTCGATGTCGGGGCTCCCCTTCGCGGCGAGGCGCAGCTTGGCGTGTCCACTGCCGACCCTCGACCCGGCGGCACAGACGCTTCCGCCGGAGCTCGCGATCTGCGCGCCCGAGGCCTTGCAGCGCGGCCGAGCCGAGGTGTCGAGCCGCGCGCCTCTCGGAAGGACGTCGTCCACGGACGAATCCCGCCTCGCGCGGCTCCCGCCGAACCACGTCACGGTCAGCGACATGCCCGAGGGCCTGCCGGCCTTGGTCGTGCCGAAGCCCTGCTCGAATCCACGCCTGCTCATCGCCACCGCGCCGGTCGCCGCGCCGAGCACGGCGACCACGACGGCCGTCCAGATCAGGTACCTGCCCACGTTTTCCTCCCCCGCTGGAGTTCGACTCAAGAGCGACTGATCGCTCTAAGTCGGTGTATCGGACGAGCCGTGGCGAAATTGCCGCCTGCGGGCCGCGCGGTGCGATCCTTCGCGGGTGCGACCGCCGGAGGGGCTCGAGCTCCCAGCACCCGAGTTTCCGGCCGGCCTCGACTGGCTGGGCGTTCCGTTCCTGCGCATGGACCGGCTGATGGGGCGGCACGCGGTGCTGGTCGAGTTCTGGGACTTCGCGCGCGTCAACTCGCTCCGCACGCTGCCCTACCTCCGCGCGTGGCACGACCGCTACGGCGAGGCCGGGTTGCAGGTGATCGGGGTCCACAGCCCGGGCTACTCGTTCGGCCGCGACCCGGAGCTCGTGGCGCGGGCCGTGGAGCGGCTCGGTGTCCCGTTCCCCGTCGCGCTCGACCCCGACTTTGCCGCCTGGAGGCTCTACGACAACCGCGGCTGGCCGGCGCGCTACCTGTTCGACCGTCGCGGCGTGCTCACGCACTTTCACCTCGGCGAGGGCGAGTACCAGGCCACCGAGCTGGCGGTCCAGGACGCGCTGCGGGAGATCGAGCCCGAGCTGGCGCTTCCCGATCCGCTCGAGCCGCTGCGGCCGGAAGACGCGCCCGGTGTGGAGCTCGAGCCGCAGACCGCCGACGTGGTGCTGCCCGCGGAGCGCGAGCGGCTCGAGCTGGTGCGCGACTGGGTGGACGGAGAGGACTGGATCGAGGCGGCCGACGCGGGCGCGTCCGCGCAAGCGAGGTTCCGGGCGGGCGGCGCCTGGGCCGTGCTCTCGGGCGCGGGGCGGGAGCCGGGGCTCTACGAAACCGACGGGACCGTGGTCGCCGACGAGGCGGGGCTCAGGCTGCACGCCTTCCAGTTCGAGCCCCTGCCGCCGTCGGCGGGCTGAGCCGGCTGCGGACTAGGAGGCGGAGCCGGCCAGCGCCTTGCGGATCTCCTTCGGGAGCATGAAGCGGACGTCCTCCTGGACGACCTCGAACTCGGACACGTCGGTGGTCCCGCGGGCGCGGAAGTGGTCCACCAGCCGCTGCACGAGCTCCTCGGGGGCGCTGGCGCCCGAGGTGATCCCCACCGTGCGCTTGCCCTCGAGCCACTCCTCGCTCACCTGGAGCTCGTTGTCGATCAGGTGGGCCTCCGCCCCGTGGTCGCGGGCCACCTCCACGAGCCGGTTGGAGTTCGACGAGTTGCGCGAGCCGATCACGAGCACGAGATCGCACTCGCGGGCCATCTGGCGGACGGCTGCCTGGCGGTTGGTGGTGGCGTAGCAGATGTCGTCGGTGCGGGGACCGACGATCGCCGGGAAGCGCTCGCGCAGGCGGGCGATGATCGCGTCGGTCTCGTCCACCGAGAGCGTGGTCTGCGAGATGTACGCGACGCGCTCGGGATCCTCGACCTCGAGCCGGCCCACGTCCTCCTCGGTCTCGATCAGGACGATGTGCTCGGGCGCCTCCCCCATCGTCCCCTCGACTTCCTCGTGCCCGGCGTGGCCGACGAGGATGATCGTGTAGCCCTGCGCCGCGAACTTCTTCGCCTCCACGTGGACCTTGGTCACGAGCGGACAGGTGGCGTCGATCGTGGTCAGCGACCGCGACTCGGCGTTGCGGTGCACGCTGGGCGCCACGCCATGCGCGGAGAAGACGACCGTCTCGCCCTCGGGGACCTCGGTCTCCTGGTCCACGAACACGGCTCCGCGCGCGCGCAGCTGCTCGACCACGTGCTTGTTGTGGACGATCTCCTTGCGCACGTACACGGGCGGCCCGTAGAGCTCGAGCGCGCGCTCGACTGTCTGAACGGCGCGGTCGACCCCGGCGCAGTAGCCGCGCGGCGCGGCCAGGAGGAGCCTCTCGGGTGCGGCCATCACCGGAAGAGTCTAGGAGCCCAGGAGCAGCTGGAGGACGGATTCGCCCGTGGCGTCCAGGCTTCGCGTCGAGACCTGGGAGAGGTCGTCGCAGCGGCGGTGCAGGCAGGGGAAGTCGAAGTCGATGAGGTCGATCGCGGGCACGCCGCGGTGACGGAAGGGCAGGTGGTCGTCCGCCACCGGGCCGGTGGTCCGATCCGGGAAGGCGCCCCCGAACCCCGCGCGGCGGGCGGCCGCGCGCAGCCGCGACCAGAGGCGGGCGTCCGAGTAGCCCTCTCTCGGGAGGCTCAGGTGCCGGTTCCCGACGAAGTCGAGCAGGATCATCGCGCGCGCGTGCGGCCAGGCGCTCGCGGCCACCTTGCTTCCGCGCAGCCCGCGCCGGACGAAGACCGCCTCGGTGTCCGGCGTGCCCCGTGGGCTCTCCTCGCCGTCGAAAAGCGCGAACACCACCGTCGGCCGCACCTCGCGCGGCCCGAGCGTGCGGGCAAGCTGCACGGCCACGGCGGTGCCCGACGCGCCGTCGATGGCCCCCACGAAGCCGGGGATGTTCTTGGTGTCGTAGTGCGCGCCGACCACGACCACGTCCCCGGGGTCGCGACCCGGCACCTCGCCGACCACGTTCCGGAGGCCGCCCGGAGCGGGCTGGAAGCGCCCCTGCGGCAGCGCCCGCCGGAGCCGCTCGGCGAGCGCCCGTGAGGCACGCGAACCCGCCGGCCGAGGCCCGTAGCCCACCTGCAGCTTCACCCAGCGCATCGCCGCCGCGCCGTCGAAGCGGTTCGCCGGCGGCCGCGCCGTGGTGGAGGCGCCGCACCCGCAGGCGAGCGCGGCGGCGGCCAGCGTGGCGGCCGCGAGGCACGCTGCGCGCATCGCGCTCAGGGTACGCTCCACGGGATGGCGCCCGCGCACAAGGACCGGCTCACCGCGGTCGACGCGTCGTTCCTCGCGCAGGAGGGCCGCTCGTCGCACATGCACGTGGGCTCGGTCCTGCTGTTCGAGGGTCCTCCCCCGAGCTACGAGGAGGTGCTCGAGGGGATCGAGTCGCGGCTTCACCTGGTGCCGCGCTACCGGCAGAAGCTCGCCTTCCCCCGCTTGCAGGCGGGGCGTCCGGTGTGGGTCGACGATCCGACCTTCAACCTCGAGTACCACGTCCGCCACACCGCCCTCCCTCAGCCGGGCGAGCTCGACCAGCTGCGGCTCCTGGCGGGGCGGATCTACTCGCAGCGGCTCGATCGATCGAAGCCGCTCTGGGAGACCTGGGTGGTGCAGGGCCTGGCCGACGGCCGCTTCGCGCTGATCACCAAGACCCACCACTCGATGATCGACGGGATCGCGGGGGTAGACCTGGCGAGCGTCCTGTTCGACACCACTGCGGTGCCGCGGGAGGTGGAGCCCGAGCCGTGGACGCCGCACCCGCAGCCCACGGCCGCGGAGCTGATCGCCGATGGCGTGAAGGACTTCGTCCAGGCGCCCCTGTCCGCGGCGGGTCGAGCGCTGGGCGCCATCCAGGACCCGGGCCGGGCCGTCCACGGAGTGCGCGAAGCGGCAGAGGGCCTCGGTGAGGTTGCGTGGGCCAACCTCAATCCTGCGCCCCGCACACCGCTCAACGTCCCCATCGGCCCGCACCGCCGTGTGCGCTGGGCCTCCTCCCGGCTCGAGGACTACAAGCGCGTCAAGAACAGCCTCGGCGGGACGGTCAACGACGTGGTGCTGGCCGTGATGGCGGGCGCGCTCCGGCGCTGGCTGCGATCGCGGGGCGTGGACACCAAGGGTGTCGAGCTGCGGGCGCTGGTGCCGGTCTCGATCCGGACCGAGGACGAGCGCGACAAGCTCGGCAACAGGATCGCGGCGATGCGGGGGCCGCTGCCGGTTTACGCGGAGGATCCCGTTGACCGGCTCCGGATCGTGACCGAGGCGATGACAGGCCTGAAGGAGTCCAAGCAGGCGCTGGGGGCCGAGGTGATCGCCGGGCTCACGGGCTTCGCGCCCCCCACGATCCTGGCGCAGGCGTCACGGCTCAACTTCTCCACGCGGCTCTTCAACGTGATCGTGACGAACGTGCCGGGCCCGCAGTTCCCGCTCTACATGCACGGCCGCGAGCTCCAGGAGCTGGTGCCGCTGGCGTTCCTGCCCGAGAACCACGCCCTGGCGGTCGCGATCATGAGCTACAACGGCGGCATCACCACTGGGCTGCTGGCCGACTACGACGCCATGCCCGACCTCGAGCTCGTCGCCGACGCGCTGGAGGAGTCGCTCGCTGAGCTGCTAGAGGCCGCGGCCGCCCCGGAGCCGTCGCCCGCCGGAACCGCTCAGTAACCGAGCGCGAACTTCGCGTCCTCGCTCATCAGGTCCGGCGTCCAGGGTGGTGAGAACGTCATCGTGGCGTTGACGTCCTCGACGCCGTCCAGCTCGCCGACGAACTCCTTGATCTGGTCGGTCACCTGGGGACCGATCGGGCAGCCGGGCGAGGTGAGCGTGAACGTGACGTTCACGGTCCCACTGTCGACCTCGACGTCGTAGATGAGTCCGAGCTCGACGAAATCGAGCCCCAGCTCGGGGTCGATCACGTTCGCAAGGGCCTCGTTCACATCGTCCACGGAGGGCACGCGAATGATGTTAGTAGGGTGCGGTTGTGCCGCTTCTGGCCCTGATCGTCATCTTCATAGTGGTCCCGCTCGCGGAGCTCTACGTGATCCTCAAGGTCGCGGACGATCTGCTCGGGTGGCCCCTCACGCTGGCCCTTCTGGCCGCCGACTCGCTGCTCGGATCGTGGCTGCTCCGGTCGCAGGGGCGGGCGGTCTGGCGCCGTTTCAACGAGGCCGTGCGAGCGGGCCGCGTGCCACACAACGAGGTGATCGACGGGGTCCTGGTGATTTTCGGCGGCGCCTTCCTGATCACGCCGGGGTTCATCACCGACGTGCTCGGGCTGATCCTGCTCGTGCCGCCCACGCGCCGCATCGTGCGCCGGTCCGCGCGGCGCTACATCGAGCGGCGTGCGGTCGTGACCGCGTCCGGGCCCGCCGGGCGGCGCCGCCGCGGCGAGCGGGGCGGGGCGCGCGACTACGACGTGGAGGGCACCGCGACCGAGGTCGACTGGCAGACCCGTCGCCTCCCGCGGTGACCGAGCCCGCCGTATCGCTCGCGTTCTTCGATGGAGAGCGTGGGGTCCACGGGAGCCTGCGCTCGGGCGTGGCGGTGCTGTTCGAGGGCGACCACGGGCGCACCCTCGACGAGCCGCCCGAGGTCACCCGCTCGGATGGGTCGTGGAGTGCCGCGTCCGGCGACGAGCTGAGCCTGGAGTTCGAGGCGTCCGCACCGGGCGTTGACCTCGGCGGCACGACCGCGCATGTGTGCCGGGTGCGCGGGCGCGCCGGGGGGGCGGAGGTGGACTGCCTGGGCACGGCCGGCGAGACCACCACGGCCCCGGAGTGGGCGCAGCTCGACGCGCTGCGTACGGTGTCTGCACTGTTCGACGAGGGCCAGGCCGTGCTCGCCGCGGCGCGCCGCCCCCGCGGGGCCCTCGGCCATGGACAGGAGCTCATCACGGCGCACCTCGTGGGCGCGGGTGAGCCCGTGGCTGTCGAGGAGGCTCGCCTGTCCACCGTGTACGACGGCGACGGCCGGCAGCGAAGCGCCGGGCTCGAGCTGTGGCTGCCGGCCGAGGACTTCCCGCGGCGCGCGGTCGGCACGGTGCAGGCCGGGCTCTCCCTGTCGCTGGAAGGCCTGCGGGTGCACGTCGCGGTCTTCGCCTGGCGGATGGAGGGGCGCGACGGCCTGGGCGCGTACGACGTGACGGTGCGGGACGAGCCCGCGGCGGCCGCGTGATCAGGGCCGTCATCTCGGACTTCGGCGGCGTCCTCACCAGCCCGCTGATCGAGTCTTTCCTCGCCTACCAGGAGGAGTCGGGCGTCCGCTTCGAGGACCTCGGTCGCGCGATGATGCGCATCGCCGAGCGCTCCGGGGAGCACCCGCTGTTCGAGCTCGAGAAGGGCCGCATCACCGAGGCCGACTTCCTCTCTTCGATCGAGTCTGAGCTCAAGGGCCCCGTGAAGCTCGGGTCTCTCCGCGACACGTACTTCGCCCACCTCCGCCCCAACGGACCGATGATCGGCTACATGCGCGAGCTGCGCGATCGCGGGCTGCGGATGGCGCTCTTGACGAACAACGTCCGCGAATGGGAGCCGCACTGGCGGTCGAAGCTCCCGGACATCGACGAGATCTTCGAGGTGGTCGTGGACTCGGCCTTCGTCGGGATGCGCAAGCCCGAGCGCGGCATCTACGAGCTGACCCTCGAGCAGCTCGGCGACGGCGTGCACGCGGAGGAGTGCGTGTTCGTGGACGACACCGACGTGAACTGCGACGCGGCCGCCGAGCTCGGGATGCACGCGGTGCGCTTCCGCGACTCCGATCAGGCGATCGCCGAGCTGGAGGAGCTTCTGAGCCGGGAGGCGTAGCGGCTCACCGGGGTTGAGGCGGCGGCGAGATTCGCCGATTGAGCCCTCGATGCCCTCCGTCACCAGTGGTCGCGTTGCTGTCGCGCTCGCCGTCGCCGCGGTCGTCTGCGCGCTGATCGCCTACGGATCCCCGATGGGGATCGACTACGGAGCGCCGCCCTGCGCCCCGTACATCTGCGACGACGCGCAGCCCGCGATCGTCGCGCTGGCGCACGGCAAGGTGCACGACTTCTTCGCCAACCAGCCGCCGATGGGGAGCTTCTCGCTGGTCGTCCGCGCGCCGTTCGCCGCGGTGGGCGACGCGTTCGGGGGCCGCGACCTCGCGGTGTACCGCGCCGGCGTGTTCGCCTGCCTGGTCGGTCTCGGCCTGCTGGCCGTGTGGACCATGTCCGCGATGGCCCGGCTGCGGCGACCGCGTGGCGCGGCAGTGCTCGTGCCCGCGGCGGTCATCGTCAACCCGCTCACCTTCTCCGCGCTCAAGTTCGGCCACCCCGAGGAGCTTCTCGGCGCGGCGCTGTGCGCGGGCGGCGTGCTCGCGGCGGCGCGCGGACGCTCGCTGCTCTCCGGGGTGCTCCTTGGCTGCGCGATCGCCACCAAGCAGTGGGCGCTGCTAGCCGTGCCGGTCGCGCTCGTGGCGGCTCCACGCGGGCGGGTTCGGATGTCCGCTGCAGCCGCGGGCGTGGCCGGTCTCTTCACGATCCCGATGATCCTCGCCGACCCGTCGCGCTTCTGGCTCGCCCAGAAGTCGGTGGGCATCGCCACGACCTTCCAGAACACCGTCACCGCCAGCAACATCTGGTTCCCGTTCGCGCGCGGGACGACGGCGCCGACACTCACCCCCCACGGCAAGGACGTAACGACGCAGTACTCGCTGTCGCACTCGCTCGGCCACCTGACCCACCCGCTCGTGGCACTGCTCGCGCTGGCCGCGATCGGGGCGTACGCGTACCGCCGCCGCGAGGCGGCCGGCGACGAGGCGCTCCAGCTGCTCGCCCTCGTCTTCCTGATCCGGTGCGTGTTCGACCCGCTCACCTACAGCTACCACCATGCCCCATTCCTGGTCGCCCTCATCGTGTACGAGGGGCTCCGCAGGCGGGTGCCCGCGATGGCCGGCTACGCGATCGCAGCGCTGCTCGCGATGACCTACCTGGTGGTGCCGACGCACAACACCGCGCTGATCAACGCGTTCTACCTCGGGTGGTCACTGCCGCTGCTGGCCGCGCTGGCACTGGCCACGCTGGCGCCCGAGCGGATGGAGAGGATCGCAGCGCGGCTGCGCCTTCGTCGGTCGGCTAGCGCCCTCGCCTGACCACGAGCAGGGCCGGCGGGTCGCCGAGCACGTCCCGCCCCAGCTCCACGCGACTCACCGGGTGAGGCGCGCCTGCCCGCAGCTCCAGGAGGCGGAAGCCGTGATAGGTGCGCGCCCAGGCGGGGGTGAACCCCGGCGGGAACCGGGGGCCGCTCCGGACCGGCGCGAGCTCGCGCCGGCCGATCCGTGCCGGCTCGACCGCGACCAGGATCCGGTCCGTGAGCACCGGGCCCGGGACCTGGTGGCGGCCGAGGTAGACGGCCGCCACGGGCGCGTCCAGGGCGGGGAAGGCAGCGGCGGGCTCGACCGCCGCGCCGCGCGGCACGACGCGGGCCGCCCCGCGCCAATCCGGGTTCTGGTAGCGCCAGTCACTCTCCACCCACACGATCGCGGCCACGCCCACGGCGACGTAGAGGGCGAGCGGCAGCCCGCGCAGGCGGAGGAGGCCCACTGCGACGAGCGCCGCCAGGCAGGGCCAGGCGATCAGCATGTTGCGCCCCAGCAGCCGGTCCTCGATGTCGGTCAGCGACAGGAGCAGCGGCACTCCGATCGTGATCCCGGCGAGCAGCGCGGTGGCCCTGAGCGGCGCCGAACGGCGGGCCGCAAGCAGCCCGCCCGCCAGCCCGCCGGCCGCCAGGACGAGGCCGATGGCCTCGAGCCAGGCGCGCGGCACGTTGGGCCCCATGGCCAGCTGGCGACCCGCCTGCTCGATCCGGTCGCCCAGCGCGAGCGACCCGATGAAGTCGGTGCGGGCATCGGTCTGCGCCGAGAGCACAGGGATGAGCGGTGCGGCGAGCACCGCAGCGGCGGCGCTCCAGCCGAGCGTGCGCCGGCGCGCCTCCGGGAGCCGCCAGAGGAGGAGGACGACCTCGGCGACCACCAGGAACGCGCCGAAGTAGTGGGTCCAGACCACGGCGGCCGCGGCCAGCGCCCAGCCGAGGAAGCGGCGGGGGGTGGGCCGCTCGAGCACGAGCGAGGTGGCCCAGATCGAGATGAGCGACAGCAGGACCAGCAGCGAGTAGGCCCGCGCGTCGAGCGAGTACCAGACCAGCATCGGACTCGCGGCGACGAGCGCGGCCGCCGCAAGCGCGGCGCGGCTCCCGCCGAAGCGGCGCAGCGCGAGGAACGCCGCGGGGGCGCACGTCGCCCCGGCGAGCCCGGACGTTGCCCGCAAAGCCGCGTCCGAGTGGATGCCGAACAGCTTTCCCCACCCCCACGTGAGGAGGTAGTAGAGGGGCGGCGTGCCCTCGGTGGCCTTGACCTCGTGCCAGAGCCGCGTGACGGATGGTGCGGCCGCGATCGTCCTCGTGAAGGTCTCGTCGTACCAGAGGCTCTGGGTGCCGAGGTAGGGCAGCCGCAGGGCGAGCGCGCCGGCTGTGACCAGGGCGAGCGCCGCCCACACGGAGCGGCGCGGGGGTTCGGGCATGCCTCCGGGCTAGCTCCGCTTGGCGAGCTCGCGCTTCGCGATCCGCCTGAAGCGCCGGAACTTGGGCAGGTTCATGCGGAAGCGCGCGAGGGCGCCGGTCGGCGGAAACTCGAACCCGCCGACGAGCTTTGCCGGGACGAGCGACCACCCGCGCTCGCCTTCCACCAGGTCGCCGCGCACCTGGAAGTTCCGCTGCCAGGAGAAGTCCGGTGCGTGGTCGTGCGCTGTCAGGCAGGCCAGCCCGGGCTGAAGCGGAACCGCTGGCGGGGCGTCCCCCAGGCGGATGCGCCGGGCGTCCCGGTCGAGCTCCACCGGGACCCGGGTCGAGAACGGGAACCCGTCCGGCGCTACGAGTGAGAGGACGGCGCTGTCGTAGAGCCGGCCCAGCTCCTCGATCCGGCGATCCCACAGCGGCTCGCGCTCGCGCGGCCCCGCGAGGGCCGCGGCGGGCTCCTCGTTGTGGCCCGAGCGGACCTCCTCCATGTGCGTGTCGAGGAGCTCGGGCTCCGCGTCCGGTCCGTCGCGCCAGACGAAGATGCGCTCAGGACGGACGTGGACGTAGATCCGGGTGAAGTACCAGTTGAAGAGGCGCTGCATCGACCCCGGCGGCGTCATGCTGCGGATGGCCGGCAGCTTCTCGACGGACTCGCGGGAATAGCGCTCGCGATTCTCGTCGAGGTTGCGGTCGTCGACCTGCGCCGTCCCCTGCACCAGCACCGTGGGCGGATCCTCGAGCTCGCAGCCCGTCGGATCGGAGAAGAGCAGCGAGACCAGCGGGTTCGCGGCCGCGTCGTCGGCCTTCTTCGGATAGCCGAGCCCGGTCGTCACGTCGATGGTCACCTGAGCGGGCCGGTAGTAGGGCGTGACCGGCCAGGTGATCGGCTGCCCGCGCCGGTCGATCGTCGTGTACTCGGTCGTGACGAACCGGTCGAAGACTGCCTGGACGTCCTCCGGAAGCGACGCCGTCATCGCGGCGCGAGTATATGGCCGTTGGCTCAGTCCGGCGCGCAGCCCGGACGCGCCCACATTCCAGCTCGCGCGCGTCTGGCCTGGATCTCCTCGGAGCGGAACTTGGGCGCGAGCTGGTCGTTGGGCGCGATCGTGAGCGGGACCGCGAACCCGCCCTCGACCAGCATCGCGTTGAATAGGCGTCCGTCGTCAAGCCACACGTAGGCGAGCAGCCTCCCGTAGCGGTCGTGGCCCTCCCGGCCGACCTGATAGTGCACATGGGCGCCGGGGTGGAGCACGGACTTCGCGAACGCCGAGGCCTCCGGCCCGAAGCACTGCACGCGGCCGTAGACCTCCGGGGTGTTGACGCCGATCAGCCTGACGCTGCCGAGCCCGACGAGCCTCACGGTGTCGCCGTCGACGACGCGCTGGACGCGGGCAGTTGCGGCATCGTCGAAGCTGGGAAACGCGCCACCACCGGAGCGGGCAACGAGGTAGGCAACGACGAGGATGGCCGCGACAAGCCAGGGCAGGGCGCTGCGACGGATCCTCACACCCGAAGAAGCTCGCGCAACCGAAAGTTCGCCCCGCGAGCCCTCGAACGGGCGCGAAAAGCGAGCAGATCAAGGAAGAGGGGTGGGGACAGTGCTCTGCACGGCCCCACCCCGATGACGCCGAGATGCGACGCTTTGCAGCGGCCGCCCTCAGTTATCGCTACCGAGGCGGTCCCAGCAGTAGATCTCCACGGCGTCGGCTGCGAGCTCCATCGTCCGCTCCTCCGACAGCCACGGCAGCACGGTCATAAGCGCCTGCTCCTCGCCGGCGCCGGCGTCGAACGCCTCGTCGCCGCGGAAGCCGGCCGCGATCCGGAGCGCCTCGCGACGGTGGTCGCCCAGGCCCGGGAAGGCCATCAGGAGGAACTCCTTGTTGGCGACCGGGTGACCCACCTCGAGCGCCGCGTGCCAGGCGGCGAGCATCGACACGTCGTCCTCGTCGAGGTCCTCGACCGCCTTGGCGTAGTGCGCCTCGAGCTCGTCCTCTGGGATCTCGTCGACCCACGCGCGGACGACCTCGCCCAGCAGCTGGCGCCTGGCCTCGCGCCCGACCGACTCCGCGACGACTCGGATCGCTTCCTGCGGCTCGATGAAGCAGAGTGGCATCGGGATGGTGATCTCCTGGGGATCGGGTGTTCGAGGTCGGACCCAAGGTAAGCCCGGGTCCCGACGGAAAAACTGCGATCGCCCAGGGCGGCCGCGGGCCTCTGTCCGGCAGCCGCCGGCGGTCAGCGGGCGGGGAGCGGCGCTCCGCCCGCTTCGTGGCGCCGATCGGATCGAGGACGCAGCCGGCGCGAGATGCTTGAGGGCTCGATGGTCGGACTTAGGTGCCTATACGACACCAAACTCGGACCATCGACTACGCAAGTAATCAGCCGGCCGGCGGCGTGTCGCGGCCGGCGGCTCGGCGCGCGCGCTCAGCCAGCCGGCGGCGTGTCGGCCTCGAGCCGCTTGATCAGCTCGTCCAGCCGTAGCTCCTCGAGACCCTGGCCCACCGCCTCGAGCTCGCCGGCCGCGAACTCGATCAGCGACTTGCCCTCGCCGCAGAGCTCGAGCGTCTCGCGCAGGCCCGCCTGGTTCGAGTCCAGCCGCGCGATGATCTGCTCCAGCCGCTCGACCGCCGACTCGTAGGTCATTGCCTCGGTGCTCATACCTCCTCCTTTAGCGCGGCCCCGTACCGGCGCATATCTGCCTCCTCGGGCCTCGGCATACCTTGTATGCCTTCGACCCTGCGTCCTTGTTCTGCTTGGTCCGGAGCCGCGCTGTTCCTGACCTGCGCGGGCACGGTGCCGCCGGCCAGCCGCAGGTCGAAGCTTCCGGCCCGGCGCACCGCGCCGGGCTCCGTGAGCGGCTCGCCCGCGCCGTCGAGCGCCAGCGCGTAGCCGCGCTCGAGCGTGCGCTCGGGGTCGTGCCCGCGGAGCGCGGCGCCGCTCCTCGCGAGCCACGCGG
>Ga0209577_10001070_pt1 | contig 27355 bp, 23 predicted proteins | sample GraSoiAngelo_109_FD_185874 | JGI IMG/M metagenome (GOLD analysis project Ga0209577, IMG submission 185874) | Grasslands soil microbial communities from the Angelo Coastal Reserve, California, USA - 14_0903_12_20cm (SPAdes) (version 2) | ecosystem: Environmental > Terrestrial > Soil > Grasslands...
GGACCGGCTCAGCGACATGGTCCGCCTGCCCATGCGCGACTACACGGACTTCGCGGCCGGCCTGAAGTTCATCTGGCGACTCGACCCGGCGGTGGCGGTCGAACTGCTCCGGGATCGGGCCGAGTCGCTCGGGCTGGAGGTCGAACACCTGCGCCAGGTCATCCGGATGCTTCGGGTGGAGAAGCGGCTCCGGCGCCTGTCGCACATCGAGCTGGAGCACGCCGAGGCCATGGCGCGGGCCGAGATCGGATGGATCAAAGCGCTCGCGGACGAGATTGAAAGCGGGAAGCTGGAGTGGAAGGCAGGGCATCTCGAGCCCGCCGAGATGGAGCTGAAGGAGGCCAGATGAGTCAGAGCTACCAGGCGCAGCAGGCGCAGAACCACGCCAAGATGGTCGGCCGCAACCCCTGGCTGGCCCTGCTCGTGCTCTGCATGGGCTTCTTCATGATCCTGCTCGACACCACGATCGTGAACATCGCGATCCCGAGCATCATCGACGGGCTGAAAGCCGGCCTGGACCAGGTCCTCTGGGTGCTGAACGCCTACATCCTGGTCTACGCCGTCCTGCTCATCACGGCCAGCCGTCTCGGCGACCGGTACGGGCAGCGCAACCTGTTCGTGGCCGGCCTCGCGGTCTTCACGGCGGCCTCCGCGCTCTGCGGCCTGGCCCAGGACGTCAACCAGCTCATCGCCGCCCGGGTCCTCCAGGGCGTCGGCGGCGCCATGCTGACGCCCCAGACGCTGGCCGTGATCAGCGTCATGTTCCCGCCCGAGCGGCGCGGTGCCGCGATGGGAATCTGGGGAGCGGTGGCCGGCGTCGCGGCGATCACCGGCCCGACCCTGGGCGGCTTCATCATCACCAACCTCTCCTGGCAATGGATCTTCTACGTCAACGTGCCGGTCGGGATCGCCGCCATCATCCTGGCGCTCGTCTTCATCCCGGACCTGCGGCCCGGCCGGCAGCACGGCTGGGACCTCCCCGGCATCGTCCTCAGCACCGCGTCGTTGTTCCTCATCATCTTTGCCCTGATCGAGGGTCAGCGCTACAGCTGGGGCACGGTGACGGGCTTCATCAGCATCCCCGTGATCCTGGCCGTGGGGCTGGAGCTGCTGGTCCTTTTCGTGATCGTGGAGCAGTACGTCGACGAGCCGCTGGTGCCGCTCTCCCTGTTCCAGAACCGCAACTTCGCCATCCTGAACTGGGTCACCGGCGCGATGGCCTTCGGCATGCTGGGCCTCTTCCTGCCCCTGACCATCTACCTCCAGAGCGTGGTCGGGCTGAGCGCTTTCCAGGCGGGGCTCACCTTCGCGCCCATGTCGGTCACGTCCATGTTCGTGGCGCCGATTGCCGGCCGCCTGACGGACCGGATCGGCGGCAAGTACATCCTGATGGCCGGCCTGACGCTGTTCGGGCTCGGGATGGCGGGCATCGACCTCAGCGCTCGGCTGGATTCGAACTGGGCCACCTTCCTGCCCTGGCTGCTCGTCGCCGGCTTCGGGATGGGCTGCATCTTCGCCCCCGCCACCACGGTCGCCATGCGCAATATCGAGCCGCGCATGGCGGGCGCCGCCTCGGGCGTGTTCAACACCACGCGCCAGCTCGGCGGTGCGATCGGGTCCTCGATCGTCGGCGCCGTCCTCCAGAACCGGCTTAGTGCGGCTTTGAAGGACCAAGCCGTGCAGCGCGCGAACGAGCTGCCGGCGCAGCTCCCGCCCGCCGTCAAGCAGAAGATCGTCGGCGCTTTCAACTCCAGCACCTCGGGGCTCGAGGTCGGCCGCGGCCAGACCGGCGCCGCCTCGGGCAGCGTCCAGCTGCCGGCCAACCTGCCGCCGGCCCTCGCCCACCAGGTGCAGCAGCAGGTCTCCGCCTACTTCCACGACGTGTTCAACAACGCCTACCTCGTCGCCATGCGGCCGACGCTGTTGATCTCGGTGGCCGTCGTGCTGGTGGCGGCGATCAGCTGCCTCGGCATCCAGCGCCGCGTGCTCGCGGCCGCGGCTGCGGAACGGGAGCGTGAGCGGCTGGTGGTTGCCGGCTAGCGGCCGCCGCTGACCAGGCGCAGCGCCCCAAGCAGGACCACGGCGCCGATGAAGGCGACCACCAGGCTCTCCCAGAAGCCGGCCTGGCCGTGGATGAATCCTCCCAGCAGCGCGCCGCCGATGAAGGCCCCGGCGATGCCCACCACGATGTCGACCAGGCAGCCGTAGCCGCGCCCGCGAACGACGCGGCCGGCCAGCGCGCCGGCGATGAGGCCGATCAGCAGCCAGCCGAGGATGCCCCATCCAGGCTCGAGGGCGAAGGCGAGGTACATGTGCCCCGGAAACGGTACTACCTTTACGCGATGCCTCCCGGGACCCCTACCAAGACCCTCGACTTCCGCCCCGCCGGCGAGGACTTCGCCCGCTTCCTGGCGGATGTCCGGACCGCCGAGCTGCCCGACGAGCCGATGGACCCGCCGGGCGTCGAGCTCTGGCTGCGAAACGACCACACCGTCTTCCGGAGCTACGTCGCCCACGCGGGCGGGGCGCCGGCCGGCTACGCCCTCAGCGAGCACAACCAGTGGGAGGCGGCGCCGGACCGCGTCGTCTGGCTCTACTGCGGGTTGCTGCCCGACCACCGCACGCCAGACGGCCTGGCCGCCGCCTACCAATTCCTCGAGGAGCAGGCGCGGACTGACGGCGGCAGGGTGGCGATGGTCTACATCCGGGAGGACGACGCCCAGGCCCTGGAGGCCGTCGCCGAGATCGGCTACAGCGAAGACCGGCGGGAACGCTTCTGGGAGCTCGACCTGCGCGCCGATCCCGACCGCCTCCGGCAGCTGGCGGAAGGCTCACGGGAGCGGATGCGGCGGGCGGGGATCGTCATCACCACCCTTGCCTCAGACCAGGATCCGGAGCGCTACCTCAAGACCCACGAGATGGCAAACGCAGCCGAGCAGGACATCCCGACCAGCGACACCATCGTGCCTGACAGCTTCGAGTACTTCATGGAGTGGGTGCGCAGCCCAAACCTCCACCAGGACCGCTTCTGGATCGCCCGCGCCGGCGACGAGGTGGTCGGCCTCTCGACCCTCTCCTACCCGGTGGAGCGCGGCATAGTCTCCACCGACTTCACCTGCGTGGCGCGCAGCCGGCGGGGACTCGGAATCGCCCGGGCGCTGAAGCTGGAGACGATCGTCCAAGCCATCGACCTCGACGTCGACAGGGTTCGCACCGACAACGACTTCCGGAACGCGCCGATCCTGCACCTGAACGAGGACCTGGGCTACCAGCACGTCTTCGACTGGATCAAGCTGGCCCGCGAGCTCTAGCCGGCTGCTAGCGGTACACCCCGTTGTGGCCCAGGCTGATCAAGCCCGCGTTCGGGAAGTAGGTCAGGCCGTGGGCGCCCGCGCCGGCTCGTAAGGTCGTGATCACCTGGCCGGAATCGGTGTCTATCACCAGCACCGACCCGTAGTAGCGGCTCGACGCCCAGAGCTGCTTGCCGTCCGGGGACAGCTGCAGCATGTCCGGACTCCCGCCCGTCCGCCAGGTGGCCACCACCTTGCGCGTCGCCAGGTCGATCGCCGAGACCGACCCCGCGTCACGGTTGCTGACGTAAAGGAAATGGGTGTCCCGCGAGACCTGCAGGCCGTGGGCGCCGCGCCCGGTGGACAGGAAGGCGAGCTCCTTCATCTCCAACGGGTCGACGATGGAGACCCCGTGGCGGCCCTGGTTGGTGACGTAGAAGACCTTGCCGTCGGGCGACAGGCGCACGTCGATCGGCAGCCCGCCGACGTTCAGGGAGCCCGTGATCTCCATCGAACGGGTGTCGACCTTGACCAGGATCCCACTCCATTCGGTGCTGCCGATCAGGTAGCTGCCGTCGGCGGAGAAGTCGAGGTGGTCGATCCCCCGCCAGGGGATGGGCACCGACTTGAGCAGCTGCCAGGTGTTGGGGTCGCGGAAGTCGAGCCGCGCCAGCCGCTCCACGACCACGATTGCCTTGCTGCCGTCGGGCGTGAAGTAGAGGTTGTACGGGTAGGGCACCGAGACGATTCCAGTCTCGCGTCCCGTCACCGGGTCGAGGACGGTGAGAGAGCTGGAGCCCTCGTTCTCCACGTAGAGCTTGCTCAGGTCCCAGGAGGGGGTGACATGGTGGGGGATCGCGCCGACCCGGAAGTGGTCGAGCAGCTTCATTGTCAGCGGGTCGTAGACGTCGACAGTGTTCGCGTTGCTGTTCGGGATGTAGACGCGCGGCTTGACGCCTGCGACCCGTGGGTTGAGCTCGCCGGAGATGGTGCCCGCATAGACGTTGAGAGCGTCCGGCAGGACCGGTTCCGGCTTGGCCAGCTGGCGCAGCGACCTGATGCCGGGCTGCAGGATCTCGGCCGCCACGGCGCCCAGGGCAGGCGCGCCGGCCGCCGCCGAGCCGCCGTCGGGCGGAGGCTCGTCGAGGACCGGTTGGGCCGCCCGCCCACCGGGGCCGGCGGCCGCCACTCCCTGGAAGAGGAGCAGGCTCGTGGCCAAGAGGGCGATCGCTCCGCCGAGCGCGCCGCGGGCGAATTTCACTCTCTCTTCTTTCCTCTTTCGACCGTGGATTCTACGGCCGCGCGAGTAAAACGCCTAGAAGGCGCTAGGCGGGAGAGCTTCCGACCTTGGGACCGAAGTCCGCGTCCGCCCGGATCAGCGAGTCGATGTAACGGAAGCGTTCGTAACGGTGCTGGAGGAGCTCCTCGACGGGAGTCCTCAGCAGTGGCTCCAGGTGGTGCGTCAAGGCCTTGTCGAGCGCCACCGCGGCGGCCTCGGGGGCGGTGTGCGCCCCGCCTGTGGGCTCCTCGATCACCTCTTCCACCACGCCCATGGCGAGCAGGTCGCGAGAGGTGATCTGGAGCTGCTCGGCCACCTCGACCTTGCGCGAGTTGTCGCGCCAGACGATGGAGGCGGCCGCCTCGGGCATGGCCACCGAATAGATCGAGTTCTCCAGCATCAGCACCCGGTCGGCGACGGCCATCCCCAGCGCCCCGCCGCTGCCGCCCTCGCCGATGATCACCGCCAGGACTGGAACCGGGATCCAGAACCACTCCATGATCGCGGCGGCGATGGCGGCGGCGATGCCGCGCTCCTCCGCTCCGGCGCCCGGGTAGGCTCCCGGCGTGTCCACGAGGCAGACGATCGGGAACCCGAACTTGGCGGCCTGGCGCGCCAGGCGCATCGCCTTGCGGTAGCCCTCGGGGTGCATCATCCCGAAGTTGCGGCGGACCCGCTCCGGGAAGTTTCGGCCTTTCTGCTGGCCCAGGAACATGGTCGTGCGGCCGTTCCAGGTTCCGACGCCACCGACCAACGCCTGGTCGTCGGCGCCCAGCCGGTCGCCGTGGAACTCCACGAAGTCGGGCGCCAGGTGCTTGATGTAGTCGAGCGCGTAGGGGCGCTCCGCATGGCGGGCCAGCTCCACCACCTGCCACACGCTGAGCGTGCCCGGCTGTCGCTGCCTCATAGAGGGGGGACGTCCCCCCTGTCGACCGTGCTCGGCAAAGCCTGCGCGCGGCCTACCCCCCTGGTGTAGAGATCCACCAGGTGGACGAGCAGGGGCCGGAGCTCGACTCGCGGCACGACCATGTCGACCTGCCCGTGCAGGAGCTGGAAGTCGGCGGTTTGGAAGTCGGGCGGGAGGTCGGCGTAGGTGGCCTGCTTGATCACCCGCGGGCCGGTGAAGCCGATCTTTGCCGCCGGCTCGGCGATGTTGACGTCGCCGAGCAGGGCCAGGGACGCGGCGGTGCCGCCGTAGGTCGGGTCGGTCAGGATGGAGAAGAAGGGCAGGCCCGCGGCATGCAGCCTGCCGGCCGCGCCGTTGACCTTGGCCATCTGCATGAGGGCCAGCACTCCCTCCTGCATCCGGGCGCCGCCAGAAGCGGCGACCAGCAGGTAGGGAAGGCGCTCAGAGGTGGCAGCCTCCAACCCGCGCGCCAGCCGCTCGCCGGCGACGATGCTGAGGGTGCCGCCGACGAACCGGAAGTCGAAGACGCCCAGCCAGACCGGCCGGCCGCCGAGCCGCGCCGTGCCCGTGCGCACGGCCTCGTTCAGGCCTTCCTCCCGCGCCTGCTCGATGGTCAAGTGGTAGGGCTTGGGCATCTTCCAGTCGAGGAGGTCATGGGGGCGGACGTCGGACCAGCGCTCGTTCCAGGTGTCCCCATCCGCCAGCAGCGCGATCCAGGAGTCTGCGCGGAGCTGGAAGTGATGCCCGCAGGTGCACACGTACACGTGCGCCTCGAGCTCCTCGCGGTCGAGCCCGACACCGCAGCCCGGGCAGTTGCTGGGCAGCTCGATCTCCGGCAGCGGGCCGCCCGCCAGCGGGACGTCCTGCCAGGGCGGCGTCAGCGTGAGCATGCTCAGACGGACAGCCCCCCGTCGACCACCAGGGTGTGGGCGGTGATGAATCCGGCCGCCGGCGAGCAGAGGAAGGCGACCGCGGCGGCGACATCCTCGGGCGTCCCCTCGCGCTGCAGCGGCGTGAACCTGACCAGCTCGGCCACCATCTCCTCCGTAAGCGAGCCGGAGGTCAATTCGGTACGCACGTAGCCGGGCGCCACCGCATTGCAGGTGATGCCGCGTGACCCCACCTCCTTGGCGATCGCCTTGGTGAACCCGATCAGGCCCGCCTTGGCCGCGGCGTAGTTCGCCTGGCCCGGGTTGCCGGTGATGCCGACGACCGAAGCCATGTTCACGATCCGGCCCCAGCGGCTGCGCAGCATGCCCCCCGCGAGTGTCGCTTTGGTGGTGTGGAAGGCCGCGGTGAGGTCGGTGGCGATGATGTCATCCCAATCCGCTTCGGTCATGCGCAGCAGCAGCTTGTCACGGACGGCGCCGGCGTTGTTGACCAGGATGTCGACCCGGCCCAGCGACTTGATCATCGCCTCGACCGCGGCTCCATCGGCGACGTCGCACTTGACCGCGCCACCACCGATCTCGTTGGCGACGGTTTCGGCGGCCGCTGCGTCAGAGCGGTAGTTGACGGTGACCTTGGCGCCCATCGCGGCCAGCGCGCGCGAGATGGCCGCCCCGATCCCCTTGCCGCCGCCGGTCACCAGCGCGACCCTGTCGGCCAGCTCCTGCGTCATGCGGGCACCCCGGTCGGCGGGGTGTCGGCGAAATCGATGAACAGCTCCTCGGCGTTCCAGGTGTCGACCCCCGGGATGTGCTTGGCGGCCAGGCTGGCGAGCACCCGGCCCGGGCCCAGCTCGACCACCGTCTTCACCTGCAGCTTCTGCATCGAGAGCATGGTCCGCATCCAGTCGACCGGCCGGAGCAGGTGGTTGGTCAGCTCGCTGCGCAGCGCCGCCACGGTCCGGATCTGGTTGCCGGTCGCGTTGGCGAGGATCGGGAAGGTTGGGACTTTGATCGGCAGCGCGTCGACGACCTTCTTGAAGGCGGCCCCGGCCTTGGCCATCAGCGGCGAGTGAGCCGCCAGCGGGATGGTCAGGATCAGGGCCCGGCGGGCTCCGGCAGCCAGCGCCAGGCGCTCGGCCTCCTGGACGGCCGGGATCTCGCCGGAGAGGACGAACTGGACGTCGGCGTTGCGGTTGGCCAGGAAGAGCTTGCCAAGCTCACCCGCCGACGCCAGGATCGCGTCGATCTGGGGCTGCTCCAGCCCGACGACGGCGATCATCGCCCCCGGCCGCTCCTCGGCGGCCCGGCTCATGATCTCGCCCCGCTCCTTCACCAGCAGCAGGGCCGTCTCCCAGGAGATCGCGCCCGACGCAGCCAGCGCGGTGAACTCGCCCAGCGAATGGCCGGCCATGACCTTCACGTTCTCCATCCCGTAGGACACCCGCCAGACCTCGTAGGCGGCCCAGCAGACGGTCATGACACAGGGCTGGAGCACGTCGGTGCGGCTCAACTCGTCCTCTGGCCCTTCGAAGCAGAGCCGGCGGACCGGCATGCCCAGGACCTCCTCCGCCCGCTCGAAGACCCGGCGCGCAGCCGGATAGCGGTCGTACAGCTTCCGGCCCATGCCGGGCCTCTGTACCCCCTGCCCCGGAAAGAGGAGGGCGACCGGCCCCTTGACGGTTACGCCCATTCCAGGAGCGTGGCGCCCCAGGTCAGTCCCGAACCGAAGCCGGCCAGCAGCACGTGGTCGCCCTTCTTGACGCGGTCCTCGCGGAGCGCCTGCTCCAGGGCCAGCGGGATCGACGCCGAGGAGGTGTTGCCGTACTCGTCGATGTTGACGGCGACCTTCTCCATCGGCAGCCCGATGCGCCGCGCAGCCGCGTCGATGATCCGGTAGTTGGCCTGGTGGGGCACGAAGAGGTCGATGTCGTCCAGGGTCAGCCCCGCTTCGCGCGTGACCTCGTACGCCTGGCGGATGAAGATGTCGACCGCGAACCGGAACACGTCCGGACCCTTCATGTCGATGATGGGGCGGGCGTCCTTGGCCGCGTAGGCGCCCAGCGGCACGTTGCCGCGGCCGTCGCCGCCCAGGCACCAGGCTTTGAAGCCGGCGGTCCCGCCCGCCGGCCGCACCACCGCGGCGCCGGCGCCGTCGCCGAAGATCACGGCCGTGCCACGGCCTTCGCTGGTGTAGTCGAGCATGCGGGAGAGCACCTCGGCTCCGACGACGAGGACGTTTTCGGCCCGGCCGCTGGCGATCATCGCGTCGGCGTTGGCGAGGCCGTAGACGAATGAGGTGCAGGCCGCCAGCAGGTCGTAGGCGTAGGCGCCGGGCGAGTTCCACTCGTCCTGCAGCCGGCAGGCGATGGAGGGGAAGGGACCATCGGGCGAGGAGGTCCCGACGATGATCATGTCGAGGTCGCGCGCGTCGATGCCCGCCGCCTTCAGGGCGTTGGCGCCGGCCTCGCGGGCGAGGTCCAGCGTTCGCGTGCCCGGCTCGGCGAGGTGCCGGCGGTGGATTCCGGTCCGCTCCCTGATCCACTGGTCGGAGGTCTCCATCTCCTTCTCCAGGTCGAGGTTGGTCTTGACCCCGGGGGGCGCGTAGGCGCCCACGCCGTAGATGGCGCTGGCGCGGCCCTGCGCTTTGAACGTGCGCAGCGGAAGAGCGTCGGAACGAACGCGGGGCGCTACCGTCGTGGCCATCTCAGACCTCCTGCTTCCGGGAACGTTCCTCTTCCAGGAACGTCCAGAGGTCGCCGATGACCTTCATCGACTCCAGCCGCTCCTCGGAGAGCTCGACGTCGTACTTGTCCTCGATCGCCGCGATCAGCTCGACCAGGTCGAGCGAGTCGGCGGCCAGGTCGCGCTGGAAGCTCTTGTCGAGCTGCACCTCGTCGGGCTCCACACCGAGGATCTCCGACGCCAGCGTCTGCAGCTCGCGGAAGTCGAGTTTGTCGCTCATCTCACCCACGCTCCTAGTTGGGATCCGGACGCTTGATCACCAGCGTCGCGTTGTGCCCGCCGAAGCCGAAGGAATTCGAGAGTGCGTACTGGACCTCCGCCTTGCGGGCCCGGTTCGGGATGTAATCGAGGTCGCACTCGGGGTCCTGGTTCTCGAGGTTGATGGTCGGGGGCAGCATCCCTCGGCCGAGGGCGAGGATGGTGGCCGCCGCCTCCATCGCGCCCGCTCCGCCCAGCAGGTGCGCGTGCACCGACTTGGTGGAGCTGACCGCCAGCTTGTAAGCGTGGTCGCCGAAGACCTGCTTGATGGCCTTGGTCTCGGCGATATCGCCGACCTTGGTCGAGGTGCCGTGTGCGTTGATGTACCCGATCTCGGTCGGCTCCAAGCTGGCCCGCTCCAGCGCCTTCCGCATGGCCCGGGCGGCGCCCAGGCCTTCCGGGTGGGGCGCGACGTAGTGATACATGTCGGCGCTGGCGCCATAGCCGATGATCTCGGCCTGGATCCGGGCACCGCGTTTGCGCGCGTGCTCGTAGTCCTCGAGGACCATCATCACCGAGCCCTCGGCCATCACGAAACCGTCGCGGCCGACGTCGAACGGGCGGCAGGCGCGCTCCGGCTCGGCGTTGCGCTCGCTGACCGCCTTGATCTGGCAGAAAGCGCCCAGCGTCAGGGGCGTGATGGTTGCCTCGGTGCCGCCGGCGATCATTGCCACCGCGTCACCGCGCTTGATGATCTCGGCCGCCTCGCCGATGCCGTGCGCGCTGGAGGCGCAGGCGCTGACGACCGAGTAGTTGGGGCCGCCCGCGCGCAGGTGCATCGCGACCAGGCCCGAGCCCATGTCCGGGATCATCATCGGGACCGTGAAGGGGCTGACCCGGCGGACGCCCCGCTCGAGCAGGATGGTCTGGTTCCTCTCGATCTCCTCCATGCCGCCGATGGCGGTGGAGACGATGACGCCGACGTCGTCGGGGTCCATCTCGGCGGGGACGAGGCCCGACTCTTCGACCGCCATCTTCGACGCGGCCAGGGCGAACTGGCAGAACCGCCCGATGTTGCGCGCGGTCTTCCTGTCCATATAGTCCGCCGCCTCGAAGTTGCGGACTTCAGCCGCGATCTTGCAGGCGTGCTGCTCAGTGTCGAAACGGGTGATCGGGCCGACGCCGGAGACGCCCTCGACCAGGTTGGACCAAACGGTCTCGACATCGTGGCCGATGGGCGTCACGAAGCCCATCCCGGTGACGGCCACACGCGTCCCGTTGCTTGTACTCATCGTCCAAGAGGTTACCCTTCGACGAGGTGGATTACATCTACGCGACAACAAAAAAACGGGGATTTGCATAGGACATCATGTCCAAAGCGTTCTTGGGTCTCTTGGGTACGCCCAGCCTTTACAGGAGCTTTCGGAGATCGAGAGCCATCTGCATCCGATGACGCACGAAAGGATCGTCGAGGTCGAAGCCCAGGATCTCCTTGAGGCGGTCGAGCCGGTAGATCACCGTGTGGCGGTGCAGATGCAGGGCTTCGGCGGCGTCCTTCACCGAGCCCTTGGCCAGAAACGCCTCCAGCGTGGGCAGGTGCTGGCCGCCCTTGCTGTCGGCGTCCAGCAGCGGCCCCAGGTGATGACGCACGTAGCGGTCGGCCAGCAGCGGGTTCTGCGTCATGACCAGGTAGGGCACGACCTCCTCGTAGTCGTGCGCGCCGCCCTCGGGCCGCAGCCGGCGGCCTATCTCCATGGCCTGCTGCGCTTCCAGGTAGGAGCGGGAGACTCCGTGCAGCCCGGGGTGAAAGCTGCCCAATCCCGCCCGCACGACCGGCTTCAGGCGGCCCGCCCAGCGGAGCTCGGTCTCGGCCTGGAGTTGGGCGATCAGCCGCGGGGGTGGCGGCCCGCCCTCCGGCCAGAGGACCACCAGCGTGCTTGGGTTGTCGACGTAGGCCAGGGTCCGGGCGGGCGGCTCGACCGCTGACATGGCCTCCTGCAGCATCTCCGCGCCCCGTTCGGCCTCCGCCTTGCCCTGGATCAGCCGGAGGACGATCGCCCGGTAGCCCGAGGCGAGCTGCACGTTCAGCGCCAGGGCCTGCTTCTGAAGCGCAAGCTCGGAGTCGAAGGTGTCGCTGATGAGAGCGTGGAAGAAGCGGGTCCGGGCGCGGGTGCCGCGCTGCAGGTGCTGCTCCCGCGCGGCCAGGTAGGTCTTGGTCACCTCCGCCGCGACCTGGTCGAGCGCGGTGAAGACGTAGTTGGCGGTCACCACCATCGCCTCCGGGTCGGCCTCCCGCGTCTCCCGCCAGGCGGTCAGGATGGCGCTCCAGGCCACCTTCGCCGCCACCCGGTAGGCGGCCAGGACCGGCCCCACCGACTGCGACCCGCGAGCCTGGTGGACACCCAGCTGCGCCACCCGGCGGAGCTCTTCGGCCGTCGGCGCCCGCGCCTCCCGGGCAGTCGCCAGGAAGAGGTCGAGGCCCGCCTCGCAGGCCCTGGCGATGGCGGCGGCTGAGGGCGGCGCGCCGGTCGAGGCGTCCCAGCTGATCTCGGTCACCACCGCGCGGGCCATGTGCCGGGCAAGGCCGGTGCGGCGGCCCTCGATCAGGGTCATCAGGGATTCCGGCAAGAGCGGACCGGGCTTGGACGAGATGTCCTGCCGAGGCACGATCCGGACTATAGGTCGCCTCGGTGGACTTGGCCACCGGGGCCCAGAAATGGTGCCGTGATGATGGTTGCAAGAGGCCGCGATGACACGCGTGCGTGCGTATACTGCCAGCGCCCTCGCGCAGAGGAAAGAGCCATGCAGACGCCTACCAGAGCTTTCCAGGCCCTGCACGAGGTGGCCGTCGCCGCGGCCGGCCTTCGTGACCCCGGCGCCCTCGCCGCGCTGGTCGTCGACCGCGCCCGCGACCTCCTGGAGGCCGACGCCGCTGCCCTCTACTGGATGATCCCGGAAGAGGGGACGCTCCACACGCTGGCCCACAACGACCCCCTGGACACCCAGCCCGAGCCGCCCTTCCGGCCCGGCGAGGGAGCTGCGGGCCGTGCCTTCCAGGAGGCCCAGCCGGTCCGGGTCGACCACTACCAGGCCTGGCCTTCCGCCCTGCCCAGCTCAGTGGAGCGCGGCATTCAGAGTGGCCTCGCGGTGCCCCTGATGGTGTCTCACCGCGCCGTCGGCTCGATCGGCGTCTTCAGTCGCCGCAGCCGGCAGTGGAGCGATGACGACGAGCAGCTGCTGATGCTCTTCGCAGCCCAGGTGGCGCCCGCGATCGAGGCCGCCCGCCTGACGCAGGAGACGATCGAGCAGGCACACAACTTCCGGGCCCTGCACGAAGTGGCGATCGCCGCCGGTGGCCTGCGCGACCTTGGCGAGCTGGGCCGGCTGGTGGTGGACCGCGCCCGCCAGCTCCTGAAGTCGGAGAGCGCCACCCTGCGCTGGTGGGATCCCGTCACCAAGACGCTCCGCCTGCTCGCCAGCGAGCCGCAGCTTGATGGCGACGGCGAGCGGATCGAGGTCGGCGACGGGACCCTCGGCCAGGCCTTCGAGCGCCGGGAGCCGGTGATCATCGACAACTACCGGGAGGCGCTCGACACCGTCCCCTGGGCCCTCGAGAGCGGGATCAAGGCGGCCATGGGGGTGCCGGTGATGGCGCGCGAGCAGCCCCTGGGCGCGCTGGGCGTGGCCACCAAGAGGGACCGCCGGTACACCCGGGACGAGGTCCAGCTGCTGACCCTGCTGGCCGCCCAGGTCGGACCGGCTCTGGAGGCGGCACGGCTCTACAGCGAGTCCGAGCGCCGGCGTCGCGAGGCCGAGGCGCTGGCTGAGCTGGTGCGCAGCGGGGCGACCCAGCAGGACACCGACCAGGCCGTCGCGATGATCACCGAGCAGGCCTGCCGGCTGGTCGGCGCCGACTACTCGGTCGTGGTGCTCAGCGCGGACGCTGAAGTACTGGAGGTCAAGGGCTCCTACGGGACGCGGTCGCCGATCTGGCAGCGCGGCGTCACGCCTTCCAAGCACGGCCACCCGGCCCGGGTCCTGGCCGAGCAGCGGACCGTGGTCGTGGAGCACCTCGACGAGGACGAGAAGTCGCCCATCCATCGCGCCGAGGGCGGCCGGACCGCGATCGGCACGCCGCTGGGCGAGGGCGGAAAGCCGGAAGGGGTCCTGATCCTCGGCTGGCGGCAGGAGATCGAGCCCACCGACGACCAGGTGCAACTGACCGAGGCGCTCGCCGGCTATGCCGCGACCATCATCGACAACGTCCGCACCCACGAGCGGGAGCGGCTGCTTGCCACCGAGGCGGCAGCGCGCAGCACCGAGCTGGCTGCCGTAATCGACCACATCCCCGCCGGCGTCTACGTCGTCGACCTCGAGGGACGGATCATCCTCATGAACCGGGCGGGCAACGAGATGTTGGGCATGGTGGAGGGCGCCGCCGACGGCCTCGACGCCAAGATGGCCACCAGCGAGTACCAGATCCTCGACCCCAAATCGGGCAAGCTGATCGGGCCGGAGAGCCGGCTGGTCGCCCGAGCCCTGCGCGGCGAGTCGATCAACCGCGAGGAGACGATCGTCCGCCGGGCCGGCGTCCCGGATCTTTGGCTGGATTCCTCGGCGGTGCCACTGCGTAACGCCTCCGGCACCCCGACCGGGGCGCTGGTGATCTTCTCCGACGTCACCCGCGAGCGGAGCCTGGTCGGCGAGCTGGCCGCGTCAGAGGAGCGGTTTCGCTCCCTCTACGGGATGATCGCCTGCGGAGTCCTGGTCCAGGACGCGCAAGGGAAGGTCATCGACGCCAACCAGCCCGCCGAGGAGATCCTGGGCTGGACGCTGGAGGAGATGCGGGGCAAGAAGACCGGCAGCCTCTGGGAGGCCGTCGGCGAGGACGGTCGGCCGCTGCCGCTGGCCAGGCGGCCGACGATGCGGGCGCTGAAGACCCACGAGCGCGGCAAAGGAGCCGTTCTCGGCATCCGGCGTCGCGACGGGCAGCTGCGCTGGGTGCAGATCGACACCGTCCCCGTCTACCACCCCGACGGACGGGCCCTGCAGGTCGTCTCCAGCTTCATCGACATCACCGAGCGCAAGGCCGCCGAGCAGCGGCTGGCCGAGAGCGAGGCGAAATACCGGATCTTCTTCGATCGCAACCCCGTCGCGATGTGGGTACGGGAGGCGTTCACAAAGCGCTTCCTGGCGGTCAACGACATCGCGCTGAAGCGCTACGGCTTCACGCGGGAGGAGTTCCTGGCGCTCTCGATGGACGAGCTGCAGCCGCCCGAGGAGCTGCTCCGGCTCCCGGAGGCGCGTGCCGGCGGCGACCGCTACTCGGGCCCCTGGCGTCACAAGTTGAAGGACGGGACGATCATCCCGGTCCAGGTCAGCAACCACCCGCTGGAGTTCGAAGGCATCGACGCCCGGCTGGTCATCGCCACCGACCTTAGCGAGCGCAAGCGCACCCAGGAGCAGCTGGCCGAAAGCGAGCAGAAGCTGCAGACGATCTTCGACCAGGCGCCGATCGGGCTGGCCCGCATCGACCTCGAGGGCAAGATCCAGGAAGCCAACCTGGCCCTGCGCGCCCTGCTCGGTTACCCGGACAAGCAGCTGGTCGGCCAGCGCTTCGACCGCCTCCTACGGCGGTCTGGGCGGCGGGCCGGGGACCTGGTCGGAGAGTTCCTGAAAACGGGGCGCGACCATTACAAGGCCGAGCTCGAGTTCCGCCGCCACGATGGCGAGGACGCCTGGGGTTCGGTCAACCTGTCGCTGGTCCGGGGCTCGGACCAGCAGCCGCTCTACCTGATCGGGATGCTCGAGGACGTGACCGATCGCAAGGCCCAGACCGAGCTGCTCGAGTACCAGGCGCTGCACGACTCGCTGACCGACCTCCCCAACCGGACGCTGCTCCACGACCGGCTGCAGCAGGCAATCCTGACGGCCCAGCGCGAGAACCGGATGCTGGCCCTGCTGATCATGGACCTGAACCGTTTCAAGGACGTCAACGACACCTACGGCCACCACCTCGGGGACGTTCTTCTGCAGCAGATCGGCCCCCGGATCTCGCATCACCTGCGCGAGTCGGACACCGTGGCGCGGCTGGGTGGGGACGAGTTCGCGGTCGTGCTGCCCACAGCCGACGACGAGACGGGCGCGGTCAACGCGGCCCAGCGGATCCTGGAATCGCTGCAGGAGGCATTCGCCATCGAGGGCAAGCGCCTACAGGTGGGCGGCTCGATCGGGATCGCCATCACGCCGATCCACGGTGGAGACCCCGCGACCCTGATGCGCCGCGCCGACATCGCAATGTACGTCGCCAAGCGCAACCGGAGCGGCTACGCCGTGTACTCACCCGACGCCGACCAGCAGAGCCCGGGACGCCTCGCCCTGATGGCCGAGCTGCGGGACGCCGTGGCCCAGGACGCGCTGGTCCTGCACTTCCAGCCCCAGGTCGACCTCGGGGACGGCCGCGTCGTCGCCATCGAGGCCCTCATCCGCTGGCAGCATCCAAGGCACGGCCTGATGCCGCCCGAAGAGTTCCTCCAGCTGGCCGAGGAGACCGGCTTGATCGAAGGCCTGAGCGAATGGGCTCTGGGCGCCGCGATCGCACAGACGCGCGCCTGGACCGGGACGAGGGCGCTTTCGGTCGCGGTCAACCTGTCGCTTCCGAGCATGCAGAACAAGGACCTGCCCGAGCTCATCGGCGGGCTGTTGGAGCGCTACTCGGTGAAGCCGGAACGGCTCAAGATCGAGGTCCCGGAGGCGGCCCTGACGGCCGACTCCAGAGGGGCGGCAGAGCTGCTCGGGCGGCTTCGCGCCCTGGGGGTGAAGATCTCCATCGACGACTTCGGGACCGGCTACTCCTCGCTCTCGCTCTTGCAGGAGCTGCCCATCGACGAGCTGAAGATCGACAGGTCCTTCGTGCTCGGGCTGACCGCCGGTGCCGACGAGCTGGCGATCGTCCGCTCGGCCATCGACCTCGGCCACAGCCTGGGACTGCAGGTGTTCGCCGCCGGGGTGGAGAACCAGGCGGCCTGGGACCTCCTCGCCAAGCTCGGCTGCGACGCCGCCCAGGGCTACCTGGTCACGCGGCCGGTCCCCGCCCGGCAGCTGGAGCGGTGGCTGGTCGCCGGCTGGAGCCCGCACCGGAGCACCGAACCGGCCCGCTGAGCGGTCGTTGAAGCTCTCCCTGGAGGCGGCGCGCCGACTCGCCGTCAATGCGCAGCGCCTGGCCGGACCGCGGCCGCCGGCCACGGCCGAGGGCCTGCTCGAGGTCGCACGCTCAATCCGCTGCATCCAGCTGGACGCGGTCGGCGCGGCCGGGGCGCCCACCCAGCTGCTGGTGCCATTCAGCCGGGTCGGCCCCTATGACCCCGCCCTGCTCGACCGCCTGGCCTTCAGCGACCGCGTCCTCTTCCATTACTTCGCCCACGCCGCCTCCCTGGTCCTGACCGAGGACTTCCCGCTCTTCGCGGCCAGGATGCGGCCCTACGCCAGCCGGACGGACACCTGGGCGGTCCGCATCACGGACTGGCTGGAGGACAACCGGGAGCTACGCGCGCAGATCCTGGCTGAGATCACCCGGCGCGGACCGCTCCGCTCGCGCGATTTCGAGAACACCGCTCGAACCGACTGGCGCTCGAGCGGCTGGACGGAGGGCCGCAGCGTCAACCGGATGCTCGACTTCCTCTGGGTGGAGGGCGTGCTGACGATCGCCGGCCGGGCCGGATCGGAGCGGCTCTGGGAGCTGTCAGAGCGCTGGTTTCCCCCCTGGACGCCCCGGGAGCAGCTCTCGGAGGCGGAGCTGACTGACCGAGCGGTCGGACACGCGCTGCGCGCCCTCGGCGTGGCCACCCCGGCTCAGGTGAGTAAGCACTTCCTTCGACCTGGACTGGGCTGGCGCTATCCCGACCTCCAGGGCTCCCTCACCCGGCTGCCGCGGTCCGGCGAGCTGCTGCCGGTGGAGATTGCGGGGCTCGCCGGCGCCTGGTACCTGCACCGCGACTCGCTGCCCCTGCTGGAGAGTGGGTGGCAGCCCCGGACGGTGTTGCTGTCCCCATTCGACAACCTCCTCGCCGACCGCGGTAGAACCCGCCAGCTCTTCGGCTTCGACTACACGGTCGAGATCTACGTCCCGGCTCCCAAGCGCCGCCGGGGCTACTACGCGATGCCGATCCTGGCGGGGGACCGCCTGGTGGGCACCGTCGACCCGCGACTGGACCGCGCGACCAAGCGGCTCCTTGTCAACCAGGTCGCCATGGAACCAGGCCAGAAGTTCACGGCGCCGATGCGCCGTGCGGTGGCTGACCTGGCCAAGTTCGTAGGAGCCACAGACATCGCCTGGCCGGCCTGACGGCCGGCGGCGGTCAGGGGGTCAGGCGCTGCATGAAGGCGAGCATTCGCTGCCACGCGTCGTCGCAGGCTTCCTTATGCTCCGCGTAGCTGCGGTCGAAGAAGGAGTGGGGCGCCCCCGGGTAGGTGTGAGACTCCACGGGGATCCCGGCCGCGCGCACCGCCTCCGCCACCTTCGCGAACTGCTCGGGTGGTGTGAAGTCGTCGCCGGCCAGGAGCATCAGCATCTCCCCTTTCATCGTCGGGACCAGCGGCAGCAGCGATTCCGGCTGGCCCCCGTAGAACCCGACCGAACCCGCCAGCCCGTGCCCATTGGCGAGCTGCGACCAGGAGTTCCGGCCGCCGTAGCAGAAGCCGACGGTGAAAGTCGCGCGCACCTGGCCACCATCAGCCGTAGCCAGGAACTCGACCGCCGCGCGGGTGTCGGCGGCGATTTGGTCGGGCGTGGTCCTGGCGATCTCGGTCTTCCAGTCGAAGCCCTCGCCCCGGTCTTCGTTGGGGGCCGTGCGGCCGAAGTAATCGATGGCGACAGCGTCAATACCCGCCTCGGCGAAGCGCACCGCCAGCTCCTTGTAGAAGGGGTGCAGGCCGCGAACGTCCGGCATCACCACCATCCCCGCACCCGTCGGCTCGGCCGCCCGGGCTGCATAGGCCAGGAACCGGTTTCCGTCGGCCGCCGTCAGGTGCAGGTCGCCGTGGTCGGCCGCGGCCCCGCCGACGAGCGGCGGCAACGGCGGTCGAGCGTCATCTGAATAGCACATGACTTCCACGTTAAGGTAGCCGTCGTGGGCGGCGTGCAGGTCGAGCGGCGGGGCGCCGTGGCGCAGGTCACCATCGACCGGCCGGAGGCGCGAAACGCGCTCAACCTGGAGGCGATGGCGGACCTTGACCGGGTGCTCGCCGAGGCAGCTGGATGGGACCTGCACGTCCTCTTCATCACGGGCGGCGGGGACCGCGCCTTCGTCTCCGGCGGGGACCTGAAAGAGCTGGAGAGCGTGCGCGAGGAGCCCTTCGCGCTGGACATGGCGCGCCGGATGCGCGCCACCCTGGACCGCATCCCGGCCCTGCCCTTCCCGGTCGTCGCGATCGTCAACGGCCATGCCATCGGCGGCGGCGCGGAGGTGGCGATCGCCTGCGACTACCGGCTGGCGGCGGCCGACGTCAAGATCGGCTTCACGCAGGCGACGCTGGGCCTGCTGCCGGCCTGGGGAGGCATCGAGCGGCTGGTCCAGACGGTTGGACGGGGGCGGGCCCTCCACCTTCTGACCACCGGCCGGACCATCGACGCCGAGGAGGCGCTTCGGGTCGGGCTCTTCGAGGAGGTGGTGCCGCGTGCGCAGCTCGAGGAGCGGGCGGCCGGGCTGGCCGTGGAGCTGGCGGCGGTCCCGCCAGGTGCCCTCGCGGGGATCAAGAGCGCCGCCGAGGCGGCCTTCCCGTATGCGCGCCCGGAGCTGGCGGAACGGGCGACCGCCGACTTCGCACGGGCCTGGACGGACTCCGCCCATTGGGAGGCGCTCGAGCGCGCGCAGGCTCGACGCCGAGGCTGAGGAGGCAAGGAAATGAAGATCGAGAGCCCAAGCTTCACCGAGACCGACCTGGATCTGTACCGCGACCAGCTGGTCGACCACGAACGGATGAACTTGGTGGGGCGGCTGGAGCGCGCCTCCCAGCGGCTCGCGGAGCTCGGGCCGCGCGTGCCTGAAGGCACCGGCGAGCAGCAGGATTGGAGCCCGAACGAGGTGCTCGCCCACATCGCCGTGCTGAGCAAGTTCTACGGGATGCTGACCTACAAGATCGGCAGCGGCCAGATGACCGAGCTCGACCTCCTGGGAAATGTCAACCTTCGCGACGTGCTCGGGGAGCAGTTGGCGAAAGAAGCGCCGCGGACCCTGGTCGAGATGGCGCTGGCCGACCATCGCCGCAGCCTCGACTACCTACGCGGCGCCGATGCGGCCGCGATGCGTCGCGAGGTGGTCGTGGATGGCGGGCGGGTGACGATGCGCGCTGCGGACGTGGCCCGGGAGGCCCTGATCGGACACCTCGAGCTGCACGTCGACCAGCTCGAGAAAGCGCTCGGGTGATCCCCACCGACTACCGCGTCTTCGACCTCGGGCGACCCCTCGAGGCGGCGACTCCGGTCGCGCCCGGCCACCCCAACTTCCGGATGGCGCTGCTCCGCCGCCATGGAGACGTGACCCGGCCCGACGGCTCGGCCAGCGCCAACGAGCTCATCAGCACCAGCGGACACACCGGCACGCACATCGACGCCTTCGCCCATTTCTCCAAGGACGGGAAGATCCACGGCGGCCACGACGCCTACCAGGCCTCGCGCGGCTCAAGGTTCCAGGTCCACGGCGCCGAGTCGATCGCGCCCATCGTCACCCGCGGCGTGCTGCTCGACGTCGCAGCCGCCGAGGGCCGCGAGGCGCTGGACCCGGGCCGGCAGATCACCGCCGGCGACATCGAGGCAACCTGCGTCCAGCACGGGGTGGAGATCGGCGCGGGTGATGCCGTGCTCTTCAGGACCGGCTGGCCGGTCGGCCGCTACCAGGACGAGGCGGCGTACGTCGGCTGGCCGACCGGTGTCCCGGGTCCCGACGAGACGGCGGCCCGCTGGCTGGCCGAGCGTCGGGTGCACGTCGCAGGGTCGGACACCATCGCCTTCGAGTGGCTGGCCGCCGGCGCCGGCCACAGCACGCTGCCGGTCCACGTCATCCTGCTGGTCGAGAGTGGGATCCACATCATCGAGGTCCTGGACCTGGAGGAGCTGGCCCGCGAGCGGGTTTACGAATTCCTCTTCGTCGCCTCGCCCCTGAAGCTGATCGGCGCCACCGGCTCGCCGGTGCGGCCGCTGGCGCTGGTCGGGAGCTGAACGCTGATGCGGACCAGGGTCACCGACCTGCTCGGCATCCGCCACCCGATCCTCCTCGGCGGCATGGCGAGCGGCACCGACGCCAGGCTGGTGGCCGCGGTCTCGCGCGCCGGCGGGCTCGGCATCCTGGGCGCCTCGACGCTTTCGCCGGAGGCGATCGAGGCGGAAGTCGCCCTGATCCGCGAGCTGACGCCGATGCCGTTCGGGGTCAATCTTCTGCTCTGGAGCTCCGCGGCCAAGGTGGAGACCGTCCTCCAGCTTCAGCCGGCGGTCCTCTCCACCGCCTGGGGCGACCCTGCGCCTCACGTCGACGCCGCCCACGAGGTGGGTGCCCTGGTGGTGCACATGGCCCACGACGTCCCGACCGCGGTTGCGGCTGCTCGGGCTGGCGTCGACCTGGTCGTCGCCCAGGGCCACGAGGGCGGCGGGCACGTGGGTTTGCTCTCGACCTTCACCCTGCTGCCCCAGGTCGTCGACGCGGTCGGCGACGTCCCGGTGGTCGCGGCGGGTGGGATCGCGGACGGCCGCGGGCTGGCGGCAGCTCTGGCACTGGGCGCCGAGGGCGTGCTGATGGGCACCCGCTTCCTGGCCACTCGTGAGGCCCCGATCCCAGACGGGTGGAAGCGTGCAATCCTCGACGCCGGCGGTCAGGACACCATCTACTCGCCCATCATCGACCTCGCCAACGAGGCGCCCTGGCCGTCGCCGGCGGCAGTGCGCGCCATCCGCAACGCCTTCCTAGAGCGCTGGTTGGGCAAGGAGGAGGAGGTCCGCAGGCGAGGACGCGAGCTAGGCCAGGGCCTGGCCGCGGGACGGCGCGAGGACGACCGCGAGGAGATGGCCCTGATGGCCGGCGAAGCGGTCGGACTGATCAACGATCTTCCCAGCGCGGGCGAGGTCGTCGAACGGACCGTCAAGGAGGCGGAGGGCATCCTGCCTCAGTTGGCGGCGAGAGCCTCCGGGAGAGCGGCGCCGAAGGCGGAGCGGTAGCGCTCGGCGAACTCCTCGAGCGTGTAGCTGTGCTCGATGGTGCCCTGCTGCTCGACGACGTAGGCGGCGGCCAGCGAGGCGACCCGTCCCGCCTCGGCCGGCCCCAGGCCGCGGAGCAGGCCCGCGACCAGGCCTGACCGATATGCGTCACCGGCGCCCGTGGGATCGACCTCCTGCCGGGCCGGCGCGGGCGGGATTTCGATCACGCCGGCGGGCGTGGAGATGCGCGAGCCCAGGCGCCCGAGGGTGGTCACGACCATCCCGGCCAGTTCCTGGAGCTGCTCCATGGTCAGTCCCGAGCGCTGCCGGATCAGCTCCAGCTCATAGTCGTTTCCGATCAATATCCAGGCCCCGCGGCAGCCCTCCTCGAGGTCCTCCGCGCTCAGATGCGGCAGCTGGTGGGCGGGGTCGAAGACGAACGGGATCCCGGCGTCACGGCACTCCCTCACCAGCCGGAACATCCCGGCCGGGCCGTTGGGCCCGATGATCACCGCCGCCGGTTTGACCTCGGTGTCGGCCAGGCCAACTTCCCCGGCGCGGTTCATTGCCCCGCCGTAATAGCCGGTGATCTGGTTGTCGTCGAGGTCGGTCGTGGTGAAGCCCATTGCGGTCGTCTCGCCTTCCAGCAGCTTCAGTCCGCTGCAGTCGACGCCCAGCCCTTCCAACCACTCCTTGTAACCGGCCCCGTCCTCGCCGGCGGTGGCCAGGATCGCGCTCGGGTGCCCCAGCAGGGACAGGTTGTAGGCGTAGTTGGCGGCGACGCCACCCCGCCGGCGCTGGAAGCGCTCGACCAGGAAGCTGAGGTTCAGGATGTGGACCTGGTCGGGCATGATGTGGTCGCGGAAGCGGCCGTTGAAGGTGAGGATGTTGTCGAAGGCCACCGAGCCGGTGGCGAGAACTGTCATCTCGGCGCTACACCGTAGCTGAGTCGCGATCCAGCCACTCGAGCCAGGCCCCGTGGTCGTGGGCGCTCGCCAGGCGGACCCGGCGCCGCGGACCGTCGCCGAAGGACTCCAGCTCCAGGTAGGGCTTCTCGCCGGGGTGCCACTCCAGCTCCAGGCGGTGGACCGGGCGGGAGTCGGCGGCTCGCTCCACGATCCGATCCAGCGTGGCTCTTTGGGAGGGGCCGAGCTGGTAGAGAGTGAAGCTCGAATAGAGACAGAGCGCCGTATCCGCGGGCACCCGGGCGATGATCTCCGGGAGTAGGTCCAGCGCGTCGCCGCGGAGCACCTCGGCCGGGTCTTCCTGGGCCACCCGGATCGCGGCCAGCAGCAGCTCGGCGCGCCACGGCTGATCCGGCCAGACCAAGGCGCGCAGCCAGAGAGCCTGTTCGGCGTCGGTCACGTCGATCGGGTTTCGGTCGACGCCCAACCGCCAGGCGATGGGTGCCGTCTCGAGCGGCGGCCGCAGGTCGCCCTTCAGCCGGCAGTCGATGCGCACCGCCGAGTGGGGGTCGCCCAGCAGCCGGTCGCCGTAGGCGACGCAGTAGCGGTCGCCGAGCAGGTTGAGGCCAGCGCTGGCGCCGATCTCGAGCAGGGCGAGCGGCCGCTGGGCGCGGCGGGCGACGACCGCGAACCCAGGCTGCAGCGCCGAGCTGCGGGCGACCTCGTTGGTCTGGACTGTCCGTTCCTGGAGCAGGGCCTCGATCTGCTCCCGGTGCCGCAGGCAGAAGTCTCGGAAGGCCGGGAGCGCGTCCTCCCCCAGGTCGCGCCCGCCGTTCAGGCTCGGGTAGAGCCTGGCCAACGGGTGGCTCGCCCCGCGCAGCAGCAGGTAGTGGACGGCTGCGAAGAGCAGGTTGGGCGGCGGCTGCCCGGCCGGCGCCGTCGCGGCGAGGGCGAGCAGCTCGGGATCCTCGAGCACGCCCGCGCTGAGGCGAGCGTAGAGCTGGGAGCCCACCCTGGTGAAGAGCCGGAAGCTGGCGGTCGCCGCCTCGACCGGGTCGAACCGGGCCAGGAGCTGCAGCGCGAAGTCGCCGAAGACGTCGATGTGGGCGACCCTTCGCCGCTTCTCGGGCTGGATCGCCTGGGGCGGGATGCCGCGCGCCTCCGCCCATTCCGCCAGCACCGGCCGCAGGCCGATCACGTGCAGGAACGGCCGGGTCATCACGAAGCCCCGCGCGGAGCGGGTGCCGTGGTAGTGGTCGAAGTTGCGGTGGACGGCGATGCCGCCCTCCTCGGCCCAGGCGATCGCCTCCCGCACCTGCCGGCGCTCGAAGTAGCGCTCCCGGGGGCCGTCTTGCGGCTCCGCTCCGCCCACTGAGCGACCATAGCGTTCGTGCGCTCGATGAGGTCGACCGCGGCGCGCCGCGAGGAGCACCGGGTCACCTGGACGCGGGCGGCCGACACCCTGGCCTGGGTTCGGCCCGACCTCGCCCAGCGGCTGCTCCCCTTCGCCGCCGTGGTCGCCCTGGTCGCCCTGGTCTGGCGCCCGTCCTGGTTGGGCGTCGCCGGCGGCGATCTCCGCGTGCAGCTGACCTTCGGGCTGCTCGGGTTCGTGGTGCTCTTCCTGTCCGCGACCCTGACCCAGGCCCTGCTGACCCGGCGACGGGGGGCGATCCGGGTTCCCCAGGACGCTGCCGACGCGCTCCTCCAGGGTGGCTACTACATCCTCAACGGGCCCCTCGAAGAAGCCTTCTTCCGCGGTCTCCTGCAGGGCGGCGTCGGCGCGCTGCTGGGCGCTCCGGCCGGCTTCCTGGTCGGCACCGCGGCCTACGTTCTCTACCACCGACTGGGAGGCTGGTGGTGGTGGGACGTGGCGGCCACGGCGCTGGTCGGCATCCCGCTCGGCCTCGCCTTCTGGCTGCTGCCCGGCCCCCATTCTCTCGTTGGCGTCTCCCTGGCCCACATCGGGGCGACCTGCGGCTACATCGGACCCGGACCCTACCTGCTGCGCAAGCTCCGGCTGCTTTGAAGGAGCTTCGGGACTGGCCCTGGCGGGTGCTGATCCTGGCCGGCCTGGTCGGGACCCTGGTCGATTTCGACGGGACCGTCTTCTACCTCGCCCTGCCGGCGATTGCCGCCGACTTCCACGCCAAGGTCGCCCAGCTGACCCAGGCCATCTCTGTGCTGGCCCTGGGCAGCGTCCTGGCCCTGCCCCTGGCCGCGATGGCCGACCGGCGCGGCCGCCGCCTGACGCTGACCATCGTCACGGCCGGGTTCGCGGCCGCCAACGTTCTCTCCGGCCTGGCGCCGACCCTCCTCTGGCTCGCCTTCGCGCGGCTCGTCGCGGTCGCCTTCGCCTCGGCGGCGGTGGCCCTGGCGCTCACGCTGGTGGTCGAGGCTGCGCCGCGGCGGCATCGGAGCCTGCTGGTCACCGCTCTCTCCTTCGGGGCCGGGGCGGGCGCCGGCATCACGGCCGTCCTCTATCCCCTGCTGGCCCCGCACTGGCGCTACCTCTACTTCCTGGGCGGGGCCGGAATCCTGGTCGCCGCGGCGGTCTGGCGCTGGCTGCCGGAGAGCCGGGTCTGGCAGGAGGCGGGCCCCGCCGAACACCCGGTGCTGCTTCTCCTCCGGCCCGAATGGCGGGGCCGGCTGGCGGTGATGGCGCTGAGCGGCGCCCTGACCTGGGTGGCGTTCGAGCCGGGCGGCATCTTCGGCGCCCTCTACGCCACCACCTACCTCCACTTCCCGCCCTACCTGGTCAGCGCGGTCCTCTTCACGTCAGCCCCGCTGGCCATCCCCGGCTACCTGCTCGGGGGCTGGCTCTCCGACCGGCGCGGCCGGCGGCTGCCCGGGGTGGGTTTCTGGACGCTCAGCGCCGGGCTGGCGGCGGTCACCTACGCGGGCGGCTCGATCGCCTTCTGGGCGGGCAACGCAACCTGGGTGTTCGTGGACGGCGCCGCCACCCCGGTCCTGGGCGCGTGGTTCGCCGAGCTGTTCCCCACCCGGGCCCGGGCCACCTCCCAGGCGGTCGCCACGGTGGCGGGGGCGATCGGGGGGATCGCGGGGCTCCAACTGTTGGGGAGGATGGAGCCGAGCTTCGGCTTTGCCCGCTCGCTGGTCATGCTCTGCGTCGTGGCCGTGGTGGGCGCCCTGCTGCTGGTGGCCCTCCCCGAGACGGGCGGAAAACCACTACCGGATTAAAGCGCGGAGGAAACCGAGGTTTCCCCCGCGGGCCCCCATCCCTTCCGGGGCGCGACGTCAGGTGTCATGGAACTGACTCAAACGGCCGGGATAAACCCGGCCTTGGCGCCGCGTTTGACGTCGAGCCAGTTCAAAAGAGGAGACTTGACATCCCCCATGCCGCCGTTCAAGTCGCCAGTGGAGGGCGGTTTGTGTTGATCCGCCCTCGGTTTCTGCTAAGTTAGTCGACGCACTCTAGGCTCGCGTCAGCGCACGCAAGCCTTCGGGATTCAACTTGATCCTCTTTCCTCATCTCCTCTCATCCGTGGCAGCTACAGCAACATGAGCACGCCCAACCCAGGCGACATCCTCCCCCTCTGGGACCCGGACATCCCCGGTGAGGTGATCTCTGCCGGCCGGCTCGGCGTTCGCATTCGACCGGGCAGCCCGGCCGCGGCGAAGATCGCCATGATCCCCGGGGGCCCCCGCGCGATCCTCGACGTGCTCGAGGAGAAGAAGATGATCGAGATCGGCTACACGATCACCAAGCCGGAGAAGCCGCTCGAGTGCATCGGCCTCTTCAACAGCACGCTGCTGACCGGCCGGCTCGGGCGGACGCCCAAGGGCCTGGCTTTCGAGATGACCGACTTCCAGGAGCTGGAGTCGCCCGACTACCCCATCGAGAAGTCGCGCGTTCATCTCCGCTACCAGGAGCTGCAGCTGGTCGAGGAGTGGGACGGTGACCTGGAGGGCTTCACGGCCATCGCGCTCCGCGAGAAGGCCAAGTCGGAGCCGATCCTCGATTCCACGATGCGCTTCGTCGAGCACCTCCGGGACTTCCGGGAGGACCTCGCCGAAGCCGCCGTCCGCCGCTACGAGGCGACCGAGCAGTGGGTCGAATGCCCCCGCTGCGAGGAGATCGTGCCGACCTCCAACGGCATGCACTGCCCGAACTGCGGCGAGGACATGCGCGGCGGCGAGTTCGTCCGCGCCATCCTGCACCTGGTCGGCGACCAGGATGCCCGGGTCTACCGCGGCATCGACTCCCTGACCGTCCGCTCGGCCGGCTTCCCCGAGTACCGCGGGATGTCGCTCGACAAGATCGCCGGCTTCGACCTCTGGGTCTCCTTCCGGCGCTACGACCCGCTGCCTGATGAGGGCGTGGTGCTGCCGACCGCCAGCGTGGAGATGTTCGAGGCGCAGCGCTCGGTGATCCGCCAGCTCCAGATCGGGTCGCCGCGCACCGGCGCCATGGCGGCCGAGCTGGCCGACCCGGGCTGGCTGGGCAGCCCTCCCTACATGCCCCTGGAAGGCCGGCCCGCCCACCACCTGCCGGCGCCCAACGATGAGCAGGCGGAGGCCGTCGCCCGCGTCATGGGCATGCGGCCCGGCCAGCTCTACCTGATCCAGGGGCCGCCCGGCACCGGCAAGACGACGGCCATCGTGGAGTCGATCCGGCGGATCCTGGGCCGTCACCAGGGCGGCTCGATCCTGCTCAGCTCCCACTCCAACGATGCCGTCGACACCGGCCAGGAGCGGCTGCTCGGCTTCTCACACGTCCGCCAGGCACGGATCGCCGAGCCGGGTAAGGTACCTCGGAGGCTGCGACAGACACTCTTCGAGGGCGAGAACCTGCAGCAGTTCAACCTTGTCGCGGGCACCTGCAACCGGCTCGCCATCGACTCGCGGCTGCGCTTCATGGTCTTCGACTGGCTGATCCTCGACGAGGCGAACAAGGTCCGGTCCAACGAGGCGCTGGCGCTGATGCCGCTCGCGAAGCGCT
>Ga0209577_10001072_pt1 | contig 27336 bp, 25 predicted proteins | sample GraSoiAngelo_109_FD_185874 | JGI IMG/M metagenome (GOLD analysis project Ga0209577, IMG submission 185874) | Grasslands soil microbial communities from the Angelo Coastal Reserve, California, USA - 14_0903_12_20cm (SPAdes) (version 2) | ecosystem: Environmental > Terrestrial > Soil > Grasslands...
GCCGCCTCTACATCCTTCCGACCGGGACGGGTGTGGCGTTCGCGGCGCTGCTGTTCCTCATGCTGATCGCCGGACTCAACTACGGCAACAGCCTGGCGCTCTTCCTCACGTTCCTGCTCGGAGCGTTCGCGTTGGTCGCCATGCAGCAGTGCCACCGCAACCTCCTCGGCATCGCCGTGCTGACGCTAAGCGCGCCCGCCGTGTTCGCCCGCGGGCGCGGCGCCGTCCACGTGACGCTCGCCAACCCGGCGGGACTCGCGCGCTATCGCGTGGAAGCGGCTCTCCCGGAGTCACCGGCGGTCGCCGCGGACCTCACCTCCCCCGACCCGCGGCGGCTCGAGCTGCCGCTGCCGGCGCTGAGGCGCGGCATCGTGCGCATCGAGCGGCTGCGGCTTGCCACCGCGCACCCCTTCGGGCTGTTCCGCGCCTGGACGTGGCTCCATGCGCCCATCGAGATGCTGGTCTATCCGCGCCCCGCGGGATCACTCCCCATGCCGGCCGAAAGCGGCGCGAAGCCCGGGGCGCGCTCGCGCGGCGGCTCGGAGGCGGATGAATGGCAGGGACTGCGGCCGTTTCGCGATGGCGACTCGCCCCGCCAGGTGGACTGGAAGGCCTACGCGCGCGAGGCGCCGCTGCTCGTCAAGGAGTACAGCCCTGCGGGCTCGGAGCTGCGGGTGTTCGACTTCGGGCGACTCACGGATCCCGACGTCGAGGTGCGGCTCTCGCAGCTCGCGCGCTGGGTGGTCGACGCCGAAGCTCACGGCGAGCGATACGGGCTCGCGCTTCCCGGGACGTGGCTGCCGCCGGATCGCGGTCCCGAGCACCGCCATCGCTGCCTCGCCGCGCTCGCGCTGTTTGGGACCGAAGGCCATGCCGGCAGCCGCCCCGTCTGAGGTCGACCGGAGGCTTCCGCCGCTCGCGTGGGCGTGCGCGGCCTTCGCGGGCGGGGTGCTGCTGAACGTCGACCGCGTGCCGCCCTGGGCGAGCGCGGTGGCGCTCTTCCTCATCGCCTGGCGCCTGACGAGCGAGCGCGCCGGGATGAGGCTGCCCGGGACGGTGGCGCGCGCGCTGCTCGCCCTCGCGCTGGTGGCAGTCGTGCTGCTCGAGTTTCACACCGTCAACGGCCTCGCCGCCGGCACCGCGCTCCTCATGGTGATGTCGGGACTGAAGCTGCTCGAGACGCGTGCGCGGCGCGATCAGTTCGTCATGGTGGGCGCAGGGCTGTCGCTGCTGCTCGCCGCGTGTCTCGACCGCCAGAGCCTCGCGCGCGCTCCGCTCTATGCGCTCGAGGCGTGGCTCGCCTGCAGCGCGCTCGCTGCCATCGCGTCCGAGGGCCTGGGCGTGCGGGCGGCGCTGCGGCTCGCGGGCGGGGCGCTGCTCATCGCTATGCCGCTCGCCGTGCTGCTGTTCCTGTTCTTCCCGCGCCTGCCGGGCGCGTTCTGGGCCATCCCGCGTGGCGCCGAGGCGACGACCGGGCTCTCCGACACCATGAGTCCGGGCAGCATCGTGAAGCTGGTGGCGGACTACGAGCCCGCCTTCCGCGTGCAGTTCGCTTCCGCCGCCCCGGCGCCCGAGGAGCGCTACTGGCGCGGCCCGGTACTGCACGACTTCGATGGCCACACGTGGCGGCGGAGCTCCGGCGCCTTCCACCCGCGCGAGCGTCTGCAATACCTCGGGAGGCCCTACCGCTACCGCGTGGCGCTCGAGCCCACGCACCAGCGCTGGTGGCTCGCCCTCGACACGCCCGCGCAGTCCCCCGCGAGCAACGTGAGCCTGACGTACGACAATCAGCTCGTGGTCGCCGAGCCGGTCAGGGAGCCGCTCAGCTACGATGCGGTGTCGTACCTGCGCACGCGCTCGCTCGAGCCGCTCTCGGCCTCGAGCCGCCGCGAGGACAGCGCCCGCTCGCGCGGCAACCCCCGCTCGCTCGCTCTCGCGCAGACGCTCAGGCAGCGCGCCGGCTCCGATGCCGAGTTCGTGACCGCGACCCTGGAATACCTGCACCGCGGCGGCTTCGTATACTCGCTGACGCCCGAGCCGCTCGGCGCGGACGCCATCGACGACTTCCTCTTCAACACGCGCACCGGCTTCTGCGGTCACTACGCGTCCGCCTTCGTCACGCTGATGCGCGCCGCGGGCATCCCGGCGCACGTGGTCACGGGGTATCTCGGCGGGGAGTGGAATCCGGTCGGCGGCTACTTCGTGGTGCGCCAGTCGGACGCTCACGCGTGGGCGGAGGTGTGGCTCGAGGGGCGCGGCTGGACCCGCATCGACCCGACCGCGGTGGTCGCGCCCGAGCGGCTGCGGCGCGGGGTTCTCGACCTCCTGCCCGATGCGCTCACCACCCGCGAGCGGCTGCTGCGCAGCTCCGAGTGGCTGACGCGCCTGCTGCAGCAGTGGGACGCGGCGAACGCCTGGTGGAGCGACCACGTCGTGAGGTTCGATTATCCGGCGCAGCTCGACCTGCTCGGGCGCTTGGGCGTCCGTTCTCCCGACGTGCGCTACCTCGGCTGGGCCTTCATGCTGGCGCTCACCCTCTGGCTCGCGATCATCGCCTGGCACATCGGCCGCGCCGCGCGCCCCGCCCCTCCCGATGCCCTATCGCGGGCCTACGCACGGCTCTGCCGGAAGCTCGCACGCGTCGCACCGGCGCGCGCCTTGCACCAGGGACCGTTGAGCTATGCGGAAGCCGTGAGCGCGCGCCGCCCGGACCTCGCTCCGCCCGTGCGCGCCCTGCTCGAGCGCTACGCGCAGCTGCGCTACGGGCCTGCGGAGCCCGGCACTCGTGAAGAGGGCATCGAAGAGTTCCGCCGCGCGGTGGCGCGCCTGTCACTGCCCGCGGCCGCGCCAGTGGACATATCGCACTGATTTGCGGAACGGCGTCACGGCGCCGCCCGGGTCGAGCGCGCGCGAAGCGGCCTCGGAAACCGGGAACCCGTCACGTTCCGGCCGCCCGGTTTCACAGAATCCAACTCGAACTCCTAACACAAGACGCCGGTTCGTGCCGTCCATCGGCGCGCTCCTGCCGCACGTCGGCACGCTGCTGCATTGCGTCGATTGGCCCACAGACGCCGTCCGGCCAGTACGTTGAGATGGCGCTCGTGATTTCACTGGAACATGACATGCACAGGTCACTTAATCCGTTCGCTACGCGCCGCCGCGCGGCCGGGTTCACGCTCGTTGAGCTGATGATAGCGGTCGCCATCGTGTCCATCCTGGTCTCCATCGCCGTGCCCTCGTACGCGTTGTTCATGAAAAAATCGCGCCGCGGGGATACCGAGTCCACGCTGATGGACATCGCGCAGCGCGAACAGCAGTACCTCATCGACGCGCGCGCCTATGCGCCCGACACCGCCACCCTCGGCACGACCGTTCCGGCGGACGTCACCGCCTACTACACGATCCAGATCTGCCGGACGACGGTCCCCTGTGCCGCCCCGGGCGGCACTCCGCCGACCTTTGCGATCATCGCCACCCCGATTGCCGGATCGCCCCAAGCGGGGGACTACACGCTGACCCTCGACAACACCGGCGCCAAGACACCTACGAGCGTCTGGTGACCGGAATCAACGGAGCAAGCGTGCCTACCAACGCCACCAGGGGCGCACCCCCCCGCAACGCCGGCCCCGCACGCCGTAGCGCGCGCGGCTTCACCATGACGGAGCTCGTCGTGACGATGGCGCTGGCCGCCATCCTGGCCACCATCGCGGCGCCCTCGTTCAACGGCATGATCGCCACCCAGCGCGCCCGCGCGCTCGCTTCGGACCTGTACGTAACGCTCGCCAAGACGCGCTCCGCAGCGCTCACGCTCAACCAGAACGTGACGCTGCAGGCGAACGCCGGCGGCTGGCAAAACGGCTGGCAGATACTCGATGTCAACAACAACGTGCTGGACAATCACGGCGCAGCGACCGGCGTGACGGTCACGCCCACTCCTTCGGTGACCTACCGCCCATCCGGCCGGCTGCCCGCCGGGGCGGTCCCCGTGTTCGTCATTTCCACCACCAGCGGCGCCACGGTGAACCACCAGTGCGTCTCGGTCGATCTGGGCGGTCGACCTTACATGACGGCGGCGGCAGCATGTTGAGCGTCCATTACCGTTGCGCGGCGCGCTCACGCGGCACTTCGCTCATCGAGGTGCTGGTGACGCTCGTCATCCTCGCGTTCGGGCTACTCGGCGTCGCGGGACTTCAGACCAAGATGAGTGTCGCCGAAATGGAGTCCTACCAGCGGGCACAGGCGCTGCTGGCGCTGTCGCAGATGACCGAGCGCCTGGGCGCCAATACCGCCCAGGCTGCCGGCTATGTGACCGCGGGCACCGTCGGCACCGGCGACAATCAGCCCGCCGACTGCAGCGGCATCGCGGCCGGGCCGAATCACGATCTGTGCGAGTGGAGCAACGCCCTCAAGGGAGCCACCGAGCAGCGCTCCGGCGCCAACGCCGGCGGCATGGTGGGCGCTCGCGGCTGCATCACTCAGCTGCAGGCCCCGAATCCGGCTCTCGGGGTGTGCACGGCGGGCGTCTACCGGGTCTCAATCGCGTGGCAGGGGATGGTCGCCACCGCAGCACCCGCGCTCGCGCTCGCCTGCGGAACGGGCTCGTACGGAGCCAACGACGCCTTTCGCCGGGTGATCGCCGCCACGGTCTCCGCCGCCACCACCTCGTGTTACTGAGCGCGCCATGAGACCCGACCATCCGACACGCCCGCGCGGATACTCGATCATCGAGCTGATGGTGGCCATGACCATCGGCCTGATCATTCTCGCCGCGCTGGTCACGCTGTTCGCCGGCAACAGCCGTGAGCGCGGTGAGATCGAGCGCGCCAACCAGCAGACCGAGAACGGCCGCTATGCGCTGCAGATCATCGGCGACGACCTGCGCGGTGCCGGCTACCTCGCTTCGTTCAAGCCCGGCACGGTCGCCTATCCCAACCCGCAGCTCACCATCCCCGCAGCGCTGCCCAATGCCTGCGCGAGCGACGTGCCGACGCTCAACAGCGCCGTGGCGCTCGCGATACAAGGCTACGACAACGGCGCCAACGCTCCGGCCTGCGTGGCGGACCTGCGCGCCGGGACGGATATCCTCGTGGTGAGGCGGGCCAGCACCTGCGCCGTGGGCGCGGCCGGCTGCGACCCCCAGGTGGCCGGGGATGTCTACCTGCAGCCCTCAGGGTGCACCACGGAGTTCAACGCGGGGACCTACTACGCGCTGGACTCCAATGCCGGCAATCTCAAGCTCCATCAGAAGGACTGCGCCACCGCCGCCCTCATCTACCAATTCCGCACCCACATCTATTTCGTCGCCAACAACGACAAGCCGGGCGATGGCATCCCCACGCTGAAGCGTGCGGAACTCGGGGCGGGCGCCTTCAACATCGTGCCGCTGGTCGAAGGCGTGGACAACCTGCAGCTCGAGTACGGGCTCGACACCACCGTGCCGACCACCGGTAGCCCGGCCGTCTACACCGCCGACCCGAGCGGCTACAACGGCTGCGCCCCCGCCACCTGCGTCAGCTACTGGCGTAACGCGGTGACGGCGAAGATCAACGTGCTGACGCGCAATCTCACGCCCACTCAAGGGTACACCGACACCAAGACCTACGCGCTCGGTCTCACGGCGGCCGGCGCGGTCAACACGGTCGGTCCGTTCAATGACGGCTACAAGCGTCACGTGTACTACTCCGTGGCGCTGCTCTACAACCTCGCAGGCAGGAATTCGCCATGACCCCACTCCCGCACCGTCAACGCGGTGCCACCCTGATCGTGAGTCTCATCATGCTGCTGCTGATCACGCTGCTCGCGGTCAGCTCCTTCACCCTCGGCAAGGGCAACCTGCAGATCGTCGGCAACATGCAGCAGCGCCAGCAGGCGTTCGCCGCCGCGCAGGGCGCGGTGGCTTCGGTCATCAGCAGCAACCAGTTCAGCGCCACACCGACCGATGCATTCCACAATCCCTGCGGCGGTACCGTGCCTTGTGCGGACGGCAACGTCACCGTGGACTGCCACGGCAACAAGAACACCGCGTGTGTGGACAGCAATGGCGACGGTGTCACCGATGACAACGTCACCGTGACCGCGGCGTGCGCAGCCATTCAGCCCATTACCACGACCGAGCTCAACTTCGGCGACTCCAACGATCAAAAGTGCCTCGCCGGTGTCCAGCAGACCTCGGGCATCGCCGGCGCCAGCAACAACGGCTCCAGTTGCTCCGACATCGTCTGGGATGTGCAGGCCTCCGCTACCGATGCGGTGAGCGGCGCCAATTCGGTCGTGGATCAGGGAGTCGCGGTGCGCTCTTGGTCGACGAGCGCGATCTGCCCGTGAAGCCCAACTTGGTTCCGAAATTATACGAGACCGTCATGAACGCCTTACGCAAAATTCCTCTGGCGCTGACCCTGACTCTCAGTGCTTTCGCTCTGGCAACGAGCGCCTGGGCGGACGACATTGATATCTTTCTCGGCACTTCGGGCGGCAGCGCCGATTCGCCCAATATCATCTTCCTCATCGACAACAGCCCGAACTGGAGCCGGGCCTCTCAGCATTGGCCGGACAACGGCGGCAACCAGGGGCAAGCGGAGCTTGCCGCGATAAGCTCTACGTTGAACAGAATCAACAGCACGCGGCCGGCGAACGTGGGGCTGGCCATGCTCAGCGCCTATGCCGGTACCAACGCCAACGGTGCGACCCCGGGCACCGGCGGCGGCTACATCCGTTTCGGCGTCCGCGACATGACCAACGCGACAAACCGCACCGCACTGCAGAACATTCTGGCGGGCATTTCCGCCAACACCACCGATCCTGCCGAGAAGCTGGCAGGCATGGCGAGCAAGGACGAGGATGCGGCGTTTTACGAGATCTACAAATATCTCTCCGGGCTTGCGAACTTCACTGGCCCATCCAATCAGAATTCATTCGCCGACGTGCCCCATAACGCGCAGTCCCTGTCGGGCGCGGGACAGGGATTGACGTCGGGCTTTGCCCTCAACAACCCCGGCGCCAGCGCCGTCTACCAGTCCCCCATCAGTTCAGGCGCAGCTTGCGCAAGCACCTACATCATCTACATCGCGAACAATGCGAATAACACCGGATCGAACGGTCAGGCGGCGTATGAGCCCGCGGTGGCCAACGTGAATCCGGCGCTGGCCGCGACCGCGTTGCTCGATACCTGGACGGACGAGTGGACTTACTTTCTGAAGATCAACGGGGTCGTCGTTCCCGCCGGCAACACTAACGGCTCGGTCGTGACGTACGTGCTGGACGCCTATAACGCGGAACAAAATGTGGGCTATTCCAACTCGCTGATGAACGCCGCCAAGATGGGCGGCGGCAAGTATTACCAGGTCGGCAGCCAGACGGCTATCGCCAACGCGCTCGGGATGATTCTTGCCGAGATCCAGGCGGTCAACAGCACCTTCGCTTCAGCCAGCCTGCCGGTCAACACGACCAACCGGACACAGGATAAAAATCAGGTTTTCATCCCGATGTTCCGTCCCGACCCGCAAGACAGGCCGCTCTGGATGGGCAATATGAAGCAGTACCAGCTGATCAGCCTGTCCGGAAGCATCGCGCTGGGTGACAACTCGAACCCACCGATAGACGCGGTGAACACGCTGACGGGCTTCATCACTCCCTGTGCGCAGAGTTTCTGGACAACCGATTCCGGTACCTATTGGCAGTCCGATATCTTCGACAGCCCGACTCCCAAGGGAGGCTGTCCGCGCTCCATCACCGGCTTCAGTGCGTGGTCCGATGATCCGGATGGACCGATGGTCGAGAAGGGCGGGGTCGCCGAAGTGATCCGCAAAGGGAACAATCCCCCCGCCACCAACACGATCCCGACCTGGGCGGTCAATCGCAGGGTCTACACGCTCGCGGGCTTGAGCGGCACGACGCTCACGCCCTTCACCTCGGCATCCCTCGGAGTCTTGCCGGCGCAAGTGGCCTTGGCCAATTTCATCCTGGGTCAAGATGTCAATGACGAGAACGCCAATCTCAATACGACGGAATCCCGCCCGTCGCTCCATGGAGATGAAATTCACTCGCGACCGCTACCCGTCGATTACGGCACCGGTGTGACCGTCTACTACGGATCCAACGACGGAACGCTGCGTGCGGTAGACGCCAGCAGCGGCGCTGAGCGCTGGGCATTCATCGCCCCGGAGTTCTACACTCCGGCTCCCGTGCTCCCGCCGGGGACACCCACCGGCTTCTCGCGGCTGATGAACGACAGCCCGATAATCAGCTATCCCTCGATGCCATCCGGAATCACTCCGACCCCGGTGCCCAAGGACTATTACTTCGACGGCTCGATCGGGGTCTACCAGTCGCCGAATAACTCGAGTGTCTGGATCTATCCTTCGATGCGCCGCGGCGGCAGGACGATCTACGCGCTCGATGTCACCAATCCGGCATCGCCGCAGTTCAAGTGGAAAGCGGGCTGCCCCTACCAGCAGCCCGACAATACCGGATGCACGGCGGGGATGAGCGGCATCGGACAGACCTGGTCTATTCCGGCCGTGGCCAGCAGTGTGCTGGGCTACAGCGGCCCGGTCGTCATCATAGGTGGCGGATATGACACCTGTGAAGATGCGAATCTCCTCACTCCGAGCTGCACGAGCCCGAACGGAGCCGCTGTGTACGTGCTCGACGCAAGCACCGGCGCAGTCATCAGATCGTTCAGTACCACACGCAGCGTCGCGGCCGACGTGGCGCTGATTGCGGTGACGACGCCCGGGGTGGTCGACCATGCCTACGCGGTCGACACGGGCGGCAATATCTATCGCCTGGACTTCGCCTTATCGACGAGCAATTGGGTCATGAATAAGGTCGCCTACACCAACGGCGCAGGACGAAAGTTTCTGTTCGCTCCGGCGCTGCTGGCGGCACCCGGAAACCAGGTATACCTGGCGCTCGGCTCGGGCGATCGGGAGCATCCGCTGCAGAGCGAATATCCCTACAGCGCCGTCGTCAACCGCTTCTACGTGTATAGGGATAGTCTGGCGTCGACCAGCGCCACCAGCCTGGACGACACGACCAGGATGTACGACTTCACCTATGGCGTCGGGGACCCGGGCCCCGGCAACGCCACCAATGGCACCAGCTGCAGCACCGTCGCCGTGCTGCCGACGTCGAGCAAGAGTGGCTGGTTCATGAACCTGAGCGCGAACGGCCTGGGCGAGCAGACGGTCACCTCTGGCATCATCGTCGCGGGCATGGCGGCCTTCAGCACCAATCGCCCGGTGCCACAGACGGTGGGCACCTGCAGCACGACTCTGGGCGCCGCGTACGGCTACTGGGTCAACCTGCTCAACGCCTCCGGCGGCATCAGCGCCAGCGGCGCCGCGTGCGGCGGGGTGCGCGACAGCCAGTTCGCCGGCGGCGGCCTGCCGCCGTCGCCGGTGATCGCGACGGTACCGGTCAATGGCCAGGTGGATACCGTGGTCATCGGTGCCGCGGAGCTCTCGGGTGCTGCGAGCAGCGGCTTGAGCGGGCAGAATGTGAACCAGGTGATCGCTCCCACCCGCAAGACCATCTTCTGGAAGTCCTCGGGCGAGAACTGAGCGCCGCCGCGGCGCGGTGAAGCCGTTGGATTAGGTTGTCAAAATCCTTCAGTCGGACTTGAAGCCGATCTTCGAGTGCGTGCCGTCGCAGAAGGGCTTGTTGCCGCTGCCGCCGCAGCGGCACAGATACGCCGACGTCACCCGCGCCACCACGCGTCCCGTGCCGCTCATGATCTCGAGGTTGCCGCGCACTCGCAGCGGACCGTTCGGCTGCGGATCGATCGCCAGCACCCCGTCGCGCGTGGGCAGCATGTCGGTCTTGCCGCTCGGCGGCTCACCGGTGGCGGAGAAGCCGATCTTCGAGTGCGTGCCGTCGCAGAAGGGCTTGTTTGCGGACGCCCCGCAGCGGCAGAGCGTGGCGCGAAAGCCCGCCGGCGCACCGTCGATCTGAAGTTGTCCGCGGAACGCGTACGGGCCGGCCTCGCGCACGCCGGCTAGATTCACCGGCGGGACGGGCTCCTCGGGCGCCCCGTCCTTGCGCCGGTAGCGGATCGCACCCGAAGGGCAGGCGTGCGCCACCTCGACCAGCCGCTCGACCGGCATGGCGTCGGGGTGGATCCACGGTCCCTTGACGTTCGCGAGAAAGACCTGCGGCGCCCCGGTGACGCAGAAGCGCGAATGGATGCAGCGCCTCGCTTCGAACTGCAGCTCTAGCCGCTCTCCCTGCACCGTCTCCACGCCGCCGCTGACATTCGAGGCCGGTGCAGCCGCCGGCGTAGCCGGTACAGCGGCCGGCCGAGGGGCGGCCGCCGCCGCGGCGGGCGCGGCCGGCGTGAGATCGAAGCCCTTGCCGGCGCTTGCAGCGAGCGAGGCCAGCTGCCGTGCGGCCGCCACGGCGCGCGCATCGCCGCCGGCAGCGAGCGGTGCGGCTCCTTCGGCCAGCTGCTTGATGCGCTCGACGAACACCCGCCGCGCGGCCGGTCCGGGCGGCAGCGCGGCGGAGTCCCGCAGCGTGATGAACGACATGCCGCCATTGCATTGCGGATTCGACGGCCCCGCCGACAGCCGCGCCGCGCGCTCGGCGAGCGGCATGACCGCCTGCATGAGGCCGATCGCCAGATCCACGGCGAGGGACTTTTCCGCACTCGGGCCGCGCACCGCATAGGCGTAGGCGAGCAGGCGCAGCATCAGCCCGTAGCAGGCGTTGGCGAGATCCACCGTGGCCACCGCGTCCGGGTTCTCGAGCCATACGCGCCCCTCGGGGCGCGGCGGACGGCGCAGGACTGGATTCGTGGCGGCGGGGAACGCGGGCGCGAACGCCGGGTTGCGCTCGGCCAGCGCCTGCAACTCGGCGCGGATTCCCAGGAATTTCTGGTAGTGCGAGCCGATCGAGTCGCGCGGTGCGCCCTCGCCCTGCTCGACGATCGCCGCGAACGCGGCGAGCGCGGTCTTCAGGCACACGACCTGTCGGGCGCCGGGCAGATTCACTTCCTCCGGCGAGAGCTGCAACGCCCGATCGCCGTCGAAAGCGTTCGCCTCGCCGCAGTGCGCGACCAGGGCGCGCAGCCCCTCCCCGAGGGCCTCATAGAAGTCACCGACGGTGTCGTAGTTGACGCCCATGGGAGTGAGCCGCGCCCCGCTGGTTCCGCCACGTACATAGGTGCGCTCGTAGGCGAACCCGGCACCGTCCGGCTCGGTGGAGCCGCGCGGCCGCTCGAGGAACACGAAGTGCTGCAGCGTGTCGGCATTGAACGGCGCCAGCTTCACCACCACGCTCGCGGGCAGCAAGCCCGGATCGAGCGGGAAATTCGAGCGTCCGAAGCGCGGCGCGCCACCGAGCCCCGAGGTGATGTTCCACACCGCCGCGAGGTGGCCCATCTCCTCGATCGCCACGCCCATCAGCACCTGGCGCCAGCGGCGCACGGCCGCGGCCTCCTCTGCGCGAAGCCCCTCCCGTTCCCCGTCCTTCAGGCTGGCCGCGGCGTACAGGTAGGTGCACATGAGATTGTGCTCGAGCTCCGAGGCCTCGTAGAGCGCGTGCAGCAGCACTTCGCGCTGAGTGAGGGCGGGTGCCGGGGTGACGTCGTTCATGGGTCGGCCCGTTTCGATGCGGCGTGTGCGGTGCGTGCCTATGTCGCACAAATCGGCTGCCAGCGCCATCCCCCGTGCCCGGCGGCCCTCAGCCCGAGGCGTGCTCGCGCGTCTCGTGGAAGCGGATGTCGGGGAAGCGCTCGATGGTGAGCTCGAGATTCACGCGCGAGGGGGCGAGATACACCAGGGCGCCGCTGTGATCGAGCGCCAGGTGCTGCTCCGCGCGGGCGCGGAACTCCGCGAGGCGCCGCGCATCCGTGCTCTCGACCCAGCGCGCAGTGTGGATGGCGACCGGGTCGAAGACGCACTGCACCCCGTACTCGTCCTCGAGCCGGAACGCCACGACCTCGAACTGCAGCGGGCCGACGGCGCCGAGGATCAGCTCATTGCTGCGCAGCGGCCTGAAGAGCTGCGTCGCCCCCTCCTCGCACAGCTGCGACAGCCCCTTCTGCAGCGCCTTCATCTTGAGAGGCTCCACGAGCCGCGCGCGGCGGAATATCTCGGGCGCGAAGTTCGGGACGCCGGTGAAGACCAGCCGCTCGCCCTCGGTGAAGGTGTCGCCGATGTTGATCGTGCCGTGGTTGTGCAGGCCGATGATGTCGCCCGCGTAGGCCTCCTCGGCGTGCGCGCGCTCGGCCGCCATGAAGGTGAGCGCATCGGCGACGCGCACCTCCTTGTCGAGGCGCACGTGAAAGAGCCGCATGCCCCGCTCGTACTTGCCGGCGCACAGCCGCAGGAACGCGATGCGGTCGCGGTGGCCGGGGTCCATGTTCGCCTGGATCTTGAAGACGAAGCCCGCGAGCTGCGCCTCGGGGGGCATTACTGTGCGCTCGCGCGCCGTGCGCGACAGCGGCCCCGGGGCGTGCGCGGTGAAAGCCGCGAGCAGCTCCTCGACGCCGAAATTGTTGATGGCCGAGCCGAAGAACACGGGCGTCTGCCGCCCGGCGAGGTACGCCTGCGGGTCGAAGCGCTGGGTGGCACCCCTCACCAGCTCCACCTCCTCGCGGAACGCGGCGGCGGACTCGCCGAGGAACTCCAGCGCCGCCTCGCTCTCGAGCGCATCGATGCTGCGGTTCTCTCCGAGGCGGCCGCGAACGCCCGCCGCATACACGTAGATGCGATCCTCGAGAAGATGATAAATGCCGTGCAGCTCACGCCCCATGCCGATCGGCCAGGTGACCGGCGCGGTGTGGATCCGGAGCACGCTCTCGATCTCGTCCAGCAGCTCGATGGGCGGGCGACCGTCCCGATCGAGCTTGTTGATGAAGGTCATGATCGGCGTGTCGCGCAAGCGGCAGACCTCCATCAGCTTGATGGTGCGCTCCTCGACGCCCTTGGCGCAGTCGATGACCATGAGAGCCGAGTCGACCGCGGTCAGCGTGCGGTAGGTGTCCTCGGAGAAGTCCTCGTGCCCCGGGGTGTCGAGCAGGTTCACGATGCATTCGCGGTACGGAAACTGCATCACCGAGGAGGTGACGGAGATACCCCGCTGCTGCTCGAGGCGCATCCAGTCGGAGGTCGCATGGCGCGCGGCCTTGCGGCCCTTGACGGCGCCGGCCATCTGGATGGCGCCGCCGAACAGCAGCAGCTTCTCGGTGAGGGTGGTCTTGCCGGCGTCAGGGTGCGAGATGATCGCGAAGGTCCGTCGCCGGCCGATTTCGGCAGCCAGGCCGCTCATGGGTCAGGGGACTTCAGGCCGAAGGGGCCTGGAAGGTGCGCAGGGCGAGCTTGAGCACGGCCGCATCCTCGCGGCCGCTGAGCGCCTGGTAGTAGCCGCGCCGGGTGCCGGCCTGCTCGAAGCCCATCGAGAGATAGAGCCGGATCGCCGCGGTGTTCGAGGGCCGCACCTCGAGAAAGGCCTCCGCCATGCCGGCGGCGGTCGCGCGCTCGATCAGGGAGCGGAGCAGGCGCTTGCCGACGCCCCGGTAGCGATACGCCTCGCTCACGCAGAGATTCAGGATGTGCGCCTCGCCCGCTCCGATGCTCATGACCCCGTAGGCGATCACCTGCCGGGCGACCGTCAGCACGCGGCAGACATACCCCACCCGCAGGCAGTCGCGGAAGATCCCCTCGCTCCAGGGGAACTGGTACGAGGCGCGCTCGATGGCCACCACGTCCGCGACGTCGCCGGCCCGCATCGGGCGGATCACGACCTCGGGCGAGGCCTTGAGCAGCTCAGGAGCGGTTGCCATCGGTCGCGGTGCCTTGCGTCAGTTGCTGGTACACGCTGCGCGCAAACTTCAGGTCTTCCCATGCCTTGCGCTTGTCGCCCGGCGTACGCAGCAGGTAGGCGGGATGATACGTCACCACGAGTGGAGTGTTCAGCTCGCCGAAGCGGTGCACCCGCCCGCGCAGCCTCCCGAGCGGCACGTCGGTGCCCAGCAGGTTCTGCGCGGCGATCCGCCCGACCGCGAGCATGATCTTGGGCTGCAGCAGCGCGATCTGCTCCACCAGGTACGGGAGGCACGCCGCCACCTCCTCGGGTTTCGGGTCGCGGTTACCCGGAGGCCGGCTCTTGAGCACGTTGGCGATGTAGACGTTGGTCCGGCGGTCGAGCCCGATGGCTCGCAGCATGGCATCGAGCAGCTGCCCGGCGGCGCCGACGAAGGGCTCGCCGCGGCGATCTTCTTCGGCCCCGGGCGCCTCGCCGATCACCAGCCAGTCGGCGCGCTTCGGTCCCACGCCGAGCACCCCCTGGGTACGCGTAGCGTGCAGCGGGCAGCGGGTGCACTCGAGCACCGCGGCGCGCAGTGCGTCCCAGCGCGCCTCAATCTCCGCCGCCGGCGCAGCGCTATCCCCCGTCGACGGAGCCGCGACCGCGCCCCGGCCGCGTCTCACCCACAGGTCGATGCCGATCGCCCGCAGGTACTCCAAGCGGCGCTCCCCCGGCATGCGTCCCCTACGCGCCTGCCGCCGGCGCGCCGCGCACCGCGCGCCGCAGGCGGCGCCCGACCCACAGGAGCGGCGCCGACAGAGCGTAAGTGCCGAACGTCGAGAGCAGCATGGTGGGCGGATCGATCGCGATCAGCACGAAGAACAGTGGCACCAGCAGCATGTAGACGAATTTGATCCGCCGGTCGAGATCGAACTGCTTGAAGCTCGGATAACCGAAACGGCTCACCATCAGCCCCCCGGCGCTCGCGGTCACGACGAAGGCGGCGATCAGCCCGATGAGTCTCGGCTCGTGCCAGGCGCTGAAGTACCAGACGAAGGCCGCCACTATCGCCGCCGCGGACGGGCTCGGCAGCCCCTCGAAGTAGCGCTTGTCGGCGGTGGCGGCGCGCGCGTTGAAGCGCGCGAGGCGCAGCGCCGCGGCCACGGCGTAGAAGAAGCAGGCGAGCCAGCCGAACTGTTTCCAGAGGTGGCCGTACTCCGCGATGCGCACCACGCCCCACTGGTAGGCGACGATGGCAGGCGCGAGACCGAAGGCCACCATGTCCGCGAGACTGTCGTACTCCTTGCCGAAGAAGCTCTCGGTGCGCGTCAGACGCGCGATGCGCCCGTCGAGCGTGTCGAAGATCATCGCGACAAATACCGCCAGGCCGGCGTGATCGAAGTGCTTGTCGATGGCCGCCACGACCGCGTAGAAGCCCGAGAACAGACACCCGGTGGTCAGGAGGTTGGGCAGCAGGTAGATGCCCTTGGCTCGGGGGCGTGAGTGTTCCTGGGACTCGGTTGCCACGGCGGCAATCTTATCCGTTATCCGGGCCCGAGGTAGTTGGCGGCGGGCTCCTGATAAGATGCCGGCGAAGGCCATTCAAGAGCAGGTCCACGCGCCGATGAGGCTCTCCCAGTATCCGCTCAACACCATGAAGGAGACTCCCGCCGAGGCGGAGGTGGTGAGTCATCAGCTGATGCTGCGCGCCGGCCTCATCCGCCGCCTCGCTGCCGGTCTCTACAGCTGGCTGCCGATGGGCCTCAAGGTGCTGCAGAAGGTAGAGTGCATCATCCGCGAGGAAATGAACCGCGCGGGAGCGTTCGAGCTCGTGATGCCGGTGATCCAGCCGGCGGAGCTGTGGCAGGAGTCGGGCCGCTGGAGGGAGTACGGGCCGGAGCTGCTGCGCATCAAGGACCGGCACGAGCGCGATTTCGTCGCCGGTCCCACGCACGAGGAAGTGATCACCGACATCGTGCGACGCGAGCTGCAGAGCTACCGGCAGCTGCCGGTGAACTTCTACCAGATCCAGACCAAGTTCCGGGACGAGGTGCGCCCGCGCTTCGGCGTCATGCGGGCCCGCGAATTCATCATGAAGGACGCGTACTCCTTTCATCTCGACGAGGAGTCGCTGCGGGCCGGCTACCGCGCCATGTACGACGCCTACACCCGCATCTTCACGCGCACCGGGCTCACATTCCGCGCGGTGCGCGCGGACTCCGGCGCGATCGGCGGGGACGTGTCGCAGGAATTCCACGTGCTCGCCGCCTCGGGCGAGGACGTGATCGCCTTCTCCGGCGGCGACGACTACGCGGCGAACCTCCAGGTCGCGGTCGCGCTGGCGCCGCAGGGCCCGCGCTCCGCCCCGCAGCAGCCGCTGCGCAAGGTGCCGACTCCCGGCGCGCGCACCATCGAGGACCTGGCGCGCTTTCTCAAAGTGGACCCCGCGCGCTGCGTCAAGACGCTCATCGTCGAGGGAAGCGACGAGCAGGCGGTGGCGCTGGTGGTGCGCGGAGATCACGAGCTGAACGCCTTCAAGGCGCAGAAGCTCGCCGGGGTGGCGAGCCCGCTGCGCCTGGCGAGCGCCGAGCGGGTGCTGCGCGCGACCGGCGCCGAGCCCGGCTACGTCGGCGTGGTCGGGCTCGAGTGCCGCGTGTATGCGGATCACAGCGCACTGGCGCTCGCCGATTTCGTGTGCGGCGCCAACGAGAAGGACATGCACTTCACGGGCGTGAACTGGGAGCGGGACGTGAAGGGGGCCGTCGCCGCGGATCTGCGCAACGTGGTCGAGGGTGATCCCAGCCCCTCCGGCAAAGGGAGGCTGAAGATCGCGCGCGGCATCGAGGTGGGTCACATCTTCCAGCTCGGCCGCAAGTACAGCGAGCCCATGAAGGCCGTGGTGCTCGATGAGGCAGGCCGCGAGACCGCGCTCTACATGGGTTGCTACGGGATCGGCGTGACGCGCGTCGTGGCCGCCGCCATCGAGCAGAGCCACGATGAGCGCGGCATCATCTGGCCGGCTCCGATCGCGCCCTTCCAGGTGGTGCTGGTGCCGCTGAACCTGCAAAAATCCGCGCGTGTTCGCGAGGTCAGCGACCGCCTGTATGCCGAGCTCACCGCCGCCGGGATCGAAGTGCTGTACGACGACCGCGACGCGCGCCCGGGCGTCAAGTTCGCCGACGCGGAGCTGCTCGGCATCCCACACCGGCTGGTGGTGGCCGATCGGGGCCTCGAGGCGGGTAAGCTCGAATATCGCCACCGGCGCGACAGCGCCAGCACCGAGTTCCCGGAGCCCGAGACGCTCTCCTTCCTGCGCGCGCGGCTTGCGAGCTGAGCGCGCCTCGAGCGCGGCGCGCCGCCGAGCGCTGCCCGCGATCGCGCTTGCCGCCCTCGCCGCGGCCCTCCCGCATCCGGCGCACGCGGATCAACAGCTCGATCGAGGGCTTCGGGAGGTGATCGCGAAGGCCATCGGTGAGGCGGAGTGCTTCACCGATCATTACGACTCGGCGGTGTGGTACACGCTGATGGAGCCGCGATTGCGGCGCATCGTGAAGGAAAAGAACGAGCGGCTCGACATCCTCAGGGAGGTCTACTGCGAGACGCACCGGGCCGGTGAGGCGCGTCTGCCGCCGGGCCTCGTGATGGCGCTCATCGACATCGAGAGCCGCTTCGACCGCTGGGCGGTCTCGCCCAGCGGCGCCGTGGGTCTCATGCAGGTGATGCCGTTCTGGCCCGAGCGGCTCGGCATGCGCCGCCACGACCTGATCCACATCGCACCCAACATCCGCATGGGCTGCGCCATCCTGCGCTTCTATCTCGATCACGAGCGCAACGACGTGCGCAAGGCGCTGGCGCGCTACAACGGCAGCCCCGGCCGGCGCGACTATCCCGATCGGGTGATCGGCGACTGGACGCGCTGGAGCGGGGCGGACGACCTCGGCTTTCCGCCCAAGAGCCGCTAAGGCCCCTGCACGCGGGGCGCCAGCGAGCGCGCCACGCCCTCGCGGCGCGAGTCGGCCGCGCCCTCGTAAGTCCCGTCGGCGCGGCGCAGTACCCCGTGGAGCCCCGAGTTCTCGGCATGCCCGGGCTTGAGCTCGATGCCGCGGTCGCGGAGCCCGGCGAGCAGCGCGGGGGAGAACTTGGCGGTCTCGCCGCTGTAGGTGTCGCCGCGCGCGATCAGGTTCGGCAGCTCGATCGCCTCCTTGAGCGACAGCCTCCAGGCGAACAGCCCGACCAGCGCCTTGGCGTTGTATTCGAGAATCGCGGACCCCCCGGGCGAGCCGAGCGCGGCCACGAAGTTGCCGGCGTGATCGAGAACGATGACCGGAGCCATCGAGGAGCGCGGCCGCTTGCCGCCGCGCACCGCGTTGGCGACCGGGCGGCCGCCCTCGGCCGGCACGAACGAGAAGTCGGTGAGCTGATTGTTGAGCACGAAGCCCTCGACCGTGCGCCCGGAGCCGAAGATCGATTCGATGGTGGTGGTCATGGATACGACATTGCCCTGCGCATCCACGATCACGAAGTGGCTGGTTCCCGCGGACTCGGCGGTCGCGTCCCGTCCGCGCGGCGCGGCGAGGTCGCCGGGGAGCGGCGCGGCGCCCGCGCGCTGGCCGATCAGCTGGGCACGCAGCCGCACGTAGGCGGGGTCGAGCATGCGATCGACCGGCACGGGCACGAAGCGCGGATCCGCGACGTAGCGGTCACGGTCGGCGTACATGAGACGGCTCGCCTGCGCGAACAGGAACCAGGCCTGAGGATCGCTCGGGCGGCGCCCGCCGATATCGGTGCGGTCGAGTATGGAGAGCATCTGCAGAAGCGACACGCCGCTCGAGGGCGGCGGCGGCACGCACACCGAGTAGCCGCGGTACGGCCGGCACACCGGCTCGGTCCAGCTCGCGCGATAGCTGGCGAGATCCTTGAGCGTCATCGTGCCTGGCAGCGCCGGCAAATGCGTGGTGGCCACGATCTCGCGGGCGATCTCGCCCTCGTAGAGCGCGCGCGGACCCTGGCGCGCAATCCGCTCGAGCGTGTGGGCGTACTTCGGATTGCGAAACAGGTCGCCTTCCTGGACGGTCTCGCCGTCGGGTCGCGAGAACATCATGCGCACTTCGTTGGTCGGCGGAAACGGCGATCCCTCGCCGAGAAACGACGCCAGGCGCGCGGGAACCTTGAAGCCCGCCGTCGCGGCGCGAATTGCCGGCTGAAACAGCTCCTGCCACCGCAGCCTGCCGAGCTTCGAGTGCGCCGCGTACAGCATCGCGATCGCGCCGGGCACGCCGGTGGAGCGCCCGCTGCGCACCGCCTCGACGAACGGCAAGGGCTTGCCGTGCTCGTCGAGGAACATGTCGGGCTGCGCGCCCGCGGGCGCGCGCTCGCGACCTTCGAGCGCGCTCAGCTTGCGGCTCCCGGCATCGTAGTAGAGGAGGAAGGCGCCGCCGCCGATGCCGGAGCTCTGCGGCTCGACGAGCCCGAGCATCGCCTGCACCGCTACCGCGGCGTCGACCGCCTTGCCTCCCCGGGCGAGGATCTCGAGCCCGGCATCGACGGCGAGCGGGTTGGCGGCCGCGACCCAGGCCGGCTGCGCACGGCGCGGGTGCCGGTGGAACCAGAGAACCCTGGGAGGCGGCGCGGCTGCAGGCGCGGGCGGCGGCTCGGGGGCGACGGGCTCGGTCGGCGGAGCATGCGTCTCGGGCGCAGGCTCCGCCGGCACCATGGCCGCGGTGAGGAGCGCGAGCGCCGCGAGCAGCGCAAGCGCGGACGCTCTGTTCAGAACCCGCATCGATTCAAGCCGTGCGAAAGCCCGCGGGTGTCTGCGCGGCATCGATCACGACGTCGGTCACCTCCACCGAGGTGACCCTCGAGGCCGAGGAGCCGATCCACAGCCATTTGACGAACGCGAGCACCGCCTCCTGGTCCCCGCAGGCCAGAACCTCCACGCGGCCGTCCGGGAGGTTGCGTGCGTGTCCGCTCACGCCGAGGTCCCGCGCACGCCGCGCGGCGGTAGCGCGGTAGTACACGCCCTGAACACGTCCGCCCACGAGACACCTCTTGCCGATCATGCACACCTATGATGGCACATCCGTTTTGTGGCAACGTCTGCGCTCTGAGGGGGACGGCATGGCGGAGATACTGGTGCTCTACTATTCGCGCAGCGGCGCCACCGCCGAGCTGGCGCGACAGGTGTGCCGCGGCATCGAGAGCATCGCGGGCGCGAGCGCGCGGCTGCGAACCGTGCCGCCGGTGTCGGCGGAAAGCGAGGGGCCCTTGATCCCCGTGCCCGCGAGCGGAGCGCCGTACGCCACGCTCGAGGACCTCAAGGAGACAGATGGACTAGTGCTCGGGAGCCCCACGCGCTTCGGCAACATGGCAGCTCCCCTCAAGCACTTCCTCGACGGCACGGCGAGCCTGTGGCTCACGGGGGCGCTCGCTGGCAAACCCGCCGGCGTGTTCACCTCTACCCAGACGCTCCACGGCGGCCAGGAGACGACCCTGCTGTCGATGATGCTGCCGCTGCTTCATCACGGCATGTATCTCGTGGGCCTGCCCTACACCGAGCGAGCGCTGAGTGAGACCGCGGGCGGCGGCACGCCGTACGGCGCCTCCCACGTCAGCGGCGCGGGGACTGCCGTAACGCTCACGGACCACGAGAAGGCGCTGGCGCAGGCGCTCGGGAAACGGGTCGCGGCGCTCGCTGTGCGGCTCGGGTCATCCGCTTCCGGCCCCCGCCCCGCCGCGTAGCACTTCGCGGATGAACGGTATCGTGAGGCGGCGCTGCGCCGCGAGGGAGGCATCGTCGAGCGTATCGAGGAGCTCGTAGAGGCGGCGCATGTCGCGGGGAAAGCGCCGCTGCAGCCATTGCGAGGTTTCCGCGGGCAGCTCGAAGCCGCGCAGCCTCGCGCGCAGCTGCAGCGCCGCCTGCTGCTCGCTCTCATCGAGCACCCGCAGCTGAAACACCGCTCCGGCGGCGCAGCGGGAGCCCAGATCCGCCAGCGCCCAATTCATGAGTGCCGGCGGCGCCTGCGCCGAGACGATCAGCCGTCCGCCCGAGTCCTCCAGCTCCCGCAGCAGGCCGAAGATCGCCCGCTCCCACTGCGCCCTTCCCGCGACCTGATCGATATCGTCCAGGCATAGGCATTCGAGCTGCGGCATGCCGTCCAGCACGTCGACTCCGAGCCGCGCCGTCTCGGCGAGCGGCAGGAAGCCCGCGCGCATGCGCTCGCTGGCCGCCGCGCAGATCGCCTGCAGGAGGTGGGTCTTGCCCGATCCGCCGGGACCGGCGAGCCAGGTGAGTCCCGAGCCTTCCGCGCTCGCCAGGCGGCGCGCATGCTCGAGCGCCTCGGCATTACGCGCCGGCAGGAAGCTGGCGAAGACGGCGCGGTCGGGCAGACGCACGCTGAGCGGTATCTGGCGCATCGGCGCGAGTGTCTACGAGGGGCGCACGGCCTGCACCCAGGCGCGGCGCGTGAAGGTGAGCACGTAGTGCACCCCGGACACCGCAGTGGTCGCGAACGTGAGCAGCGCGCCGGCATCGAGCAGCTCGCGTGGCGGCATCGCGGTGGCGGCGTTGAGCAGCACCAGCATCACGTAAGTGAGCTGCGCACCGGTGTTCAGCTTGCTGATCGGCGTCGGCCGGCCGCGCAGCGGCCCGAACCAGAGCCGAAAGGTCAACGCGCCGAGCCCGATCAGCACATCCCGCGCGACGACCGCCGCCGTCAGCCACCAGGGAGTGAGGCCGAGCCACGCGCACTCGACGAACACCGTGACCAGCAGCAGCTTGTCGGCCGCCGGATCGAGGATCTTGCCGAGCTCGGATGTCCAGTTGAAGCGCTTGGCCAGATAGCCGTCGAGTCCGTCCGATACGGCCGCCGCCATGAACAAGACGAGCGCGGGCACGTGGCGGCCGGCGTGCAGCGTGACGACGATCGGCCAGATCAGCGCCAGGCGGATCAGACAGATCAGGTTCGGCAGGTGACGCACGATCGGCTTCGGTGTCGGGAGGGCGCGCGATCTTCAGCCGCGGGGCTGGTAGCGGTACGCAGGCGGCGCCCCGTCGGCGCTGACACGAGTGAGCCGCGTCGAGCCCGCCAGCGCCTCCTCGAGCCCGGCGGCGCCGCCGCGTACGGTCACATCGAAGGCGGCGCTGTTGGCTTCGGCCGCCGCGATGTTGGCACGGCGCACGCCCGGAACGCTCTCCAGCAGCCGCTGCACGGCGGCGTAGTCGGCGAGTCCCGCCACCCCCTCGATTCGCACCCTCGTGGTCGCTTCCGCCTGCGCGAGCGAGCCGCCCTGCTGCGGCGAGAGCAGGTCGACCGTGTGATCGATACCCGCGGCGAGCGGGCCATTCCAACCCTCGCTCGCCGAGCGCGTGTACAGCGTCCACTGGAGGTCGGTGTCGGGAGCGTTGGGATCGCCGCGACCGATGAGGACCTGATCGCCACCGTAGCGTTGCGCGGACTCGAGTATCGCCGGCGGCGCGAGCGGGTTACCGTCCGCACCGACGACCGCGAGCGGCAGCAGGCTGATCGGCAGACCGCGCTCGGCCGCGACGCGCTCGAGCTCGGCGCGCGCGGCATCCTCGGCGGCACGCGGGCGCGGCGGGATGAGCACCACGAGCGTGAACGGCCGCTCGCGGTCCCAGATGCCGCGCCCCGCCGCGGTGATCGCCTGATCGACGGCAGCGCCGTCGAACACCAGCTGCGATTCCCCGCGCGGCCCGACCGCATAGCCCTTGACGTAGCGCGACGCCTCGGCCACCACGCTCGCGAGCGCCGGGTCGTTGGCGGATTCGCGCCGGCCGGTTGCGCGCACCAGCGCCTGCCGCATGGCGTCCTGCACCGCGGCGGCGGACTGGCCTTCGACGGCGACTTCGTAAACCCGCACCACCCTTCCCGCGAGACACGGCAACGGCAGCGCGCCGGCGAGCGCGCACAGGCTCACGAGAAACGCGCGCGCGCGGTGCTTCGCGGTGGTTGAAGCTGGGCCCGATTGCGACATTGTCTGGATCGATCGCGCAACAGCGCGAAGCGGCAGGTACAATACCATACGCGCCCGTGACAGACGGCGGCCCGCCGCGAACGCTTCAAGACTCATGACAGAAGGCCCGCGTCTCACCTATCGCGATGCCGGCGTCGACATCGACGCCGGCGATGAGCTGGTCGAGCGAATCAAACCGCTGGTGCAGCGTGCGCAGCGCCGCGAAGTGCTCGCCGGCGTCGGCGGCTTCGGTGCCCTGGTCGAGCTGCCGTCCGGCTACCGCCAGCCGGTGCTGGTCTCGGGCACCGACGGCGTAGGCACGAAGCTGCGTCTCGCCATCGAAAGCGGCCGGCACGACACCATCGGGATCGACCTGGTGGCGATGTGCGCGAACGACGTCGTGGTGCAGGGAGCCGAGCCGCTGTTCTTCCTCGACTACTACGCCACCGGGAAGCTGCGCGTGCCGGTCGCCGAGGCGGTGGTGCGCGGAATCGTCGAGGGCTGCGTGCAGGCGGGTGCGGCGCTCGTGGGCGGCGAGACCGCCGAGATGCCCGGCATGTACTCGGGCGATGACTACGATCTCGCCGGATTCTGCGTCGGCGTGGTCGAGAAGGATGCGATCATCGACGGTACGCGCACGCGCGCCGGCGATGCGATCATCGGGCTCGCCTCCTCCGGGCCTCATTCCAACGGCTATTCGCTCATCCGCAAGCTCGTGGCGGCCGCGGGCGCCACGCCCACGACCACGCTCGCCGGAAGCAAGCTCTTCGACCGGCTGCTCGCGCCGACGCGGATCTACGTGAAGGCTCTGCTCGCGCTCGTACGTGCCATGCCGGTGCACGCGCTCGCGCACATCACCGGCGGGGGCCTGACCGACAACATCCCGCGGGTGCTGCCGGCGGGGCTCGAGGCCGTGCTCGAGCGGCGTAACTGGCAGCGCGACCCGGTGTTCGACTGGCTGCAGAAGGCGGGAAGGATCGAGTCCACCGAGATGTACCGTACCTTCAACTGTGGGCTCGGCATGGTGGTCATCGTGCCGCCCGAGCACGCGGCGGCGGCGGTGAAGTTTCTCGCTGCACGGGCCGAGACCGCGACGATCGTCGGCGAGGTGCGCGCCGGCGCGCGGGGCGTCGTCATCCACGCATGAGCACGCGCGCGCCGCTCCAGGCGGCGATTCTCATCTCCGGCCGCGGCTCGAACATGATGGCGATCGCGCGCGAGTGCCTCGCGGGCCACATCGCCGCGCGGGTCGCCGTGGTGATCTCCGACCGGGCCGACGCGCCGGGCCTCTCGGGCGCGCGCGAGCTGGGGCTGGAGACCGCGGTGCTGAAGTCCGCGGAGAGCGCCGGCGGCCCGGCGCTCGAGGTATCGCTCGCGGCGGTTCTCGAGGCGCACGGGTGCGACGTGATCGCGCTGGCAGGCTTCATGCGCATTCTGTCGGGGCCGTTCGTCGCGCGTCATCTCGGCAGGATGTTCAACATTCACCCCTCGCTCCTGCCCGGATACCGGGGCCTGCACACTCACCGGCGCGTGCTCGAGGCGCACGACACCGAGCACGGCGCCAGCGTGCACTTCGTCACCGCCGAGCTCGATGCCGGGCCCGTCGTGCTGCAGTCGCGGGTGGCGGTGATGCCCGGCGACACCGAAGCGACGCTGTCAGCGCGCGTTCAGGCCACCGAGCACATCATCTATCCGCGCGTGCTCGGCTGGTTCGCGGAGCGGCGCCTCGTGTGGCGCGACGGCGCCGCCTGGCTCGACGGGCGGCGCCTGGACGCGCCCATCGTGGAGGACTTCCGTGCCACAGCGCGCAGTTGACGAGAGCCGCCCCAAGCCGCGGGGCCGCGTGCGCCCCGGCCTCGCGCGATGCGGCGCGCGCGGCGCACGGGCGCTGGCCGCCGCGCTCTCGGCGCTGCTCATGAGCGCAACCGCGGGCGCCGACGAGCTCCAGCCCTTCGAGGCGAGCTACACCTGGATCTGGCACGGCATGACGGTGGCGGAGTCGCGCCTCAAGCTCGAGAGAACCGGCGACACCTGGACGTACAGCTCGAGGAGCGAGCCGCGCGGCCTCGGCCGGCTGCTCTCGGAGCGCCCTAAAACCGTGAGCGTGCTGAAGCTAACGGCCGCGAACGTCGAGCCCCTGAGCTACAAGGGCGACGACGGCACGGGCTCGACGAGGCGCAAGGTGGACGTCGAGTACGACTGGGAGAAGCGCCGCGTCACGGGCGTCTACGAGGACGCACCGGTCGATCTGCCGCTCACGCCGGGGGTCCAGGACGAAGCCTCGGTGCAGGTGGCCCTGATGGTCGAGCTGCTGCGCGGACGCACTCCGGAGCGCTTCGAGCTGCTCGACAAGAACAGCGTGCGCGAATACAGCTACGTCCGCGAGGGCAAGGAGACGCTCAAAACTCCGTTTGGCGACGTACCGACCGTCATCTACCGCAGCCACCGCGCGAGCTCACCCCACGTCAACCGCTACTGGTGCGCGCCCGGGCGCGGCTACATCCCGATACGCGTCGAGCAGAAGCGCGGCGATGACGTGCAGTGGACCATGGAGATCCGGACCCTCAGGCGCGAGTGACGCCCCGGCGCGGTTGCTGCGGCGGACCGCCGCGGGCAGCGCGAGACGGTGACCTGCTTTGCGCGATAGTTCCGCCTGGGTGTAAGTATTCGCGTCACGCTGCTGGCCCCGTTGAGGCCACAAGACCTTGATTTCCCTAGACCTGCACTGCAGCCCCGCAGAGCGCAACACTTACGCGCGGGCGGAACTATCTGCAAAAAGAGGTCCGATGATCCGGCTCCCTCAGCGCTGGGAGCTGCCGCCGCTCAGCGCCGACAACCTATCGCACCATGTGAAGCGCTCAACGTGCGCGGCGCGCCGCGGGCTTATCGCCTAGGTCTTCGGCAGCGTCACTCCCCGCTGTCCTTGGTACTTGCCGCCGCGATCGCGGTAGGACGTCGCGCAGACTTCGTCGGACTCGAAGAACAACATCTGCGCCACGCCCTCATTCGCGTAGATCTTGGCGGGGAGCGGTGTTGTGTTGGAAAATTCCAGCGTGACGTTGCCTTCCCACTCGGGCTCCAAAGGCGTTACGTTGCACACAATACCGCAGCGGGCATACGAGCTTTTTCCAACTGCCACCACGAGAACGTTACGCGGGATGCGGAAATACTCGACAGTCCGCGCGAGCGCAAAGGAGTTAGGCGGAACGATGCAGACATCACCGCGAAAGTCGACGAAGCTCTTCTCGTCGAAGTTCTTCGGGTCCACGATCGTGGAGTTGATGTTGGTGAAGATCTTGAACTCGTCCGCGCAGCGCACGTCGTAGCCGTAGCTCGAGGTGCCGTAGGAGACGATCCTCTGGCCGTTCACCTCGCGCACCTGCCCCGCCTCGAACGGCTCGATCATGCGCTGCTCGCGCGCCATGCGCCGGATCCAGTTGTCGGACTTGATGCTCATTCTTATTCCCGGTTAGGCAGGCGCAACCCGAGGGCGCCGCGGGGGTCTCAGGTCTCCTCGACCACGATCTTGGGAAACCCGCCGCTGCGATCGCGCGCGCGCCGCGCGAGCGCGGCGGCCGTGCGGCGCGCCATCTCGAAGTACGGCCGGGCCCGCGGCGCGTCCGGGGCCGCAACCACCGTCGGCGTGCCGCCGTCGGCCTCCTCACGGATTCTCGCATCGAGCGGCAGCTCCCCGAGCAGCCTCACGCCGTAGTCCCCGGCCATGCGCGCGCCGCCGCCGGAGCCGAAGATGTGCTCGGTGTGCCCGCAGCTCGAGCAGATGTGCACGCTCATGTTCTCGACGATGCCGAGCACCGGCACCGCAACCTTCTCGAACATCTTCAGCCCCTTGCGGGCATCGGCGAGCGCGATGTCCTGGGGAGTCGTCACGATGACGGCTCCCGCGACCGGCACTCGCTGCGCGAGCGTCAGCTGAATGTCGCCGGTGCCGGGAGGCATGTCGACGACCAGGTAGTCGAGCGCCCCCCACTCGGTCTGCTCGAGCAGCTGCGTGAGAGCCTGGGTCACCATGGGCCCGCGCCACACCATCGGCTGCTCGGCATCGACGAGGAAACCTATCGACATGGCGGTCACGCCGTGACTCGCGAGCGGGCGCAGGCGCTGGCCGTCGGCCGTGGTCGGACGCTGCCCGGCAAGGCCGAGCATGAGGGGCTGGCTCGGCCCGTAGATGTCGGCGTCGAGCACTCCGACCCGCGCGCCCTGGGCGCGCCACGCGAGCGCGAGATTCACGGCGACCGTGGACTTGCCGACTCCTCCCTTTCCGGAGGCGACCGCGACGATATTGCGGATCTCGCCGAGCGGCTTGAGACTGCGCTGCACGGCGTGGGCGCGAATGTCGGACTCCAGGTCGACGGTGAGCGGGGCGGCAATACCGGCCGCGGCGAGGTGCCCGACCAGCGCGGCGGCGAGCTCCGCCTGGTACCCGCCGACCGGAAAACCGAGCGCGATGCGTGCGCGGAAGCCCGCGCCGGCCTCGCGCACCTCGCGCACCGCCTGCGCGGCGCCCAGGGTGTCCTGCAGATACGGGTCTACGTACGCGTCCAGGGCGGCGCGCACGGCGTCCGGCGAGGCTTTGGGACTCATTTCGTCCACCGCTGG
>Ga0209577_10001073_pt1 | contig 27326 bp, 28 predicted proteins | sample GraSoiAngelo_109_FD_185874 | JGI IMG/M metagenome (GOLD analysis project Ga0209577, IMG submission 185874) | Grasslands soil microbial communities from the Angelo Coastal Reserve, California, USA - 14_0903_12_20cm (SPAdes) (version 2) | ecosystem: Environmental > Terrestrial > Soil > Grasslands...
CCTGGTTTTTGCGGTTGCATTCCGTTTCACGGCCCATACCCTGGGATTTACTCCCTTGGGCGCATCGCTATTATTTTTCGGGTCGAAGGGATCGCGCCGCCAGATGTGGGTGCCTCTGTTGCTGCTTGCCGGGGCAGACGTGGTTCTGACCAAAGTGGTCTACGCTTACCCGTTCTCCTGGGACCACTTTGTGACCTGGGCCTGGTACGCGGCGATTTTATGGTTGGGCACCAGATTGGGGCGGAATCCGCGTCCGCTGCCAGTGTTGGGCGCGGCGCTGGCGAGTTCGGTTTCCTTTTTCCTGCTCAGTAATTTTGCGGTGTGGGCGGCGTGGACTGACACCTATCCTCGCAGCCTCAGCGGCCTGATGACCTGCTATGCGGTGGGATTACCATATTTCCGCCGTGGGCTGGCAGGTGATTTACTCTTCACCGTAGTCATGTTCGCAACCCCGGTGGCCATCCGAGCAGTATCTCAGCTATTCGACAAAGCGGCCGGCAATCACAGTTCGGCTGCGTGATGGCTGATAAATCGCGCGAGTCTATAATTTGTTCCGCATGACATTCGTCTGCGAGAATCCTTTTCCGAAAAATATGCGCTGGGCTCTACTGCTGCTTGCGTCACTGACATGGACGCAGCAAGCGGCACCCGCTACACAATTCCAGAGCAAGACCCGAGACAATGCCCGGCACCAGGTTTCTGAGTACCAGGTTTCTGTCACCAATGTCACTTACCATGGCTGGCCTAACTCTCTCATTTTGAGTAACGGGAAAGTGGAAGTCGTCGTTGTTCCAGCGATTGGACGAGTGATGCAGTTTTGCTTTGTCCGCGAGGACGGGCCGTTCTGGGAAAATCGGGCCATGGATGGTAAGGCGCCCAATCCAGCTGCTAAAGAATGGAGCAATTTCGGCGGCGACAAGAGTTGGCCCTCGCCACAAGCCGACTGGCAAAAGATTACCGGTCGTGGCTGGCCGCCTCCCGTGGCGTTTGATGCTATGCCCGATCACAGCAACACCCACGGGGGCGTCGTGGAACTGGTCTCCGCGGTTGATCCTTCGTTTGGTATTCGAACACGCAGGCGCGTTGAACTGGATTACCAAAAACCGATAATGACTATTACGACCACGTACGAGAAGGTCAGTGGCAGACCTATGAAAGTGGGCATTGGGGTCGTAACGCAGCTCCGCGATCCGCAACGCGCGTTCATGGTGCTGCCGCCCAAATCGCGATTTCCGCAAGGGTATGTGAGGTTGCGATTCGACCCGCCCCATGACCTGAAGGTGGAAGATGGCTTGGTCTCGCTGACGCGGGACAACACTCAGAGCCAGATTGGTTCCGACGCGAACACACTCTTGTGGATGGATGAAAAATACGTGGTGCGCATTGACTCGTCACGAGTCCGTGGCGAATACGCGGATGAAGGGACTAACGCCACCATCTACACCGGTGCGAATCCGGATGCTTATGTTGAATTGGAAACCTTTGGCCCGCTCAGCCTGATGAAGACAGGGAACAAGATTCAGCGGAGGAATGTTTATACGTTGCTGCAGCGGCAGGAGAAGGATCCGTTCGCGGAGGCTAAGAGGGTATTGGGGCAGTAGGCAACGCGGCTTACACTGTCACCTGCACCAGCGAGCTTTGTTCAATTATTCCCTTAATGTTTGCAAGGAACGCTTCTGCAAACTCCAAACACCTCGACCTGTCGGGAATAGGCATAGGGATACGCTGCGGATACTCATCATAGGTACGGCCATCTAACAGTCTGCCGGTTCGTTTCTTCCGCACCCCACCCCATTGTTTGAAAAAGAATGGCACTCCGTATGTGCCGCACTGATCGCGAATGGAGACGACCCACTCCCGCTTGATTGGGCGTGCACCGGGCCCACTCTCACCACCGACTATTACCCAACTGATACCCGAAAGGTCCAATTTGCCAAGATCCTCCAGAAGTGGCTCGATGGAGAGGAATTTTACTTTCGCAGGAGTGTCTCTGAGATCATCGAGTCGTGGGAGACCATGCTTTCGATCTTCGACGCTGACGCCCCACCAAATGTTTTCCGTTGCGGCAGCGAATTGCAATTTGCCCGTCAGCAATTCGCGCAATCTCTCGGATCGTTTGGTCAGCACTTGATAGGTGTGCCAGTTCGCCGTGACCATGATGCGCGACACAGCCTCGCAGTAGTTATCGGGAACACCTGTTTGGAATAAATCACTCATCGAGTTGACAAATACGAGCTTCGGCAAGCGCCAAGTCAGGGGTTCGGTCAGTTTCTGTGGCACCAGGCGCAAATCAAATCCTTGTTCGTAAGGATGTCCCCTAACACCGTGGAACCGCTCAGCAAAAGTTTCTGCGTAGCAATGCTTGCAGCCGGGGCTGATTTTCGTGCAGCCACGGACTGGGTTCCACGTAGCGTCGGTCCACTCGATTAAGGAATTAACTGACATTGCGTATCTAGATTCGCTGTCTGGCAAATTTATCGAAAATATACGTCACAATGTTCTCTGCTGTACCTTTATGCGAGGCGAAGAACAAGTAGTAAACGATAGACCCTTTGCCGTTGCGCATAGGCAGTGGCTCGGGAACTCTTGTGAATCCGGCGACTGTCTTAAGCCGCTCACGAAAAGCCTCGGCCAAGCGACGATTAGAAACCTTTTCTTCCATCGTTTCGAAGAGGCCATGTGATTTCTCGTAAGCGACACTCCGCCACGATTCATCGCCCCAATACGCGTTCATCCGTTCGATGTGCAACGGCAACACGGTCTTTTGATCGTGGTGCAGAACATTGATGTTAATGTCATATATTGGAAAATTGATGAAAATATCTAGCGATTGCATGGTTCCCGCTTCTTGTATCACTTTCCAATCAAGCGTCAAGCCGTAAGGATCTAGTAGTGCGTTCAGAGGACTGCCCAATACCATTTCTCCGGTTGCCTGGTTGCCTTAGATAAGTGAAAACCGGTTCCGGCAAAGGCATCTATGTAAACGTGAAAGAAAGACGGGTTCTTCTGACTGGACAGTATCTTCGAATACTCGACCGCATATCGCTTGAGTATGTCTAGTTTTACTTCTGACCAGGGCCCGATTTCATCGACCTTCGGAGATCCCATGGCTTGTTCGCCTTTTATTCGCTATCAATTCTGGCATATTATCTTACTCATTTCAATAGCGCTGCCGACGCCTACAGCGGTATATTCCCGTGCTTTTTCGGCGGGTTCTTGTCGCGCTTGGTTTCCAGCATCTCCAGCGCCCGGATCAGCTTCTGGCGGGTTTCCCGGGGCTGGATGACTGCATCCACGAAGCCGCGATCGGCGGCGATGTAAGGATTTGCGAAGCGATCGCGAAACTCTTCAATCTTCTTCTGGCGCATTTCTTCCCGATTTCCGGCGGCCTCTAATTCGCGTTTGTAAACGATGTCCACTGCGCCTTCCGGTCCCATGACCGCGATTTCTGCGGTGGGCCAAGCGTAATTTACGTCGGTGCGGATGTGCTTCGATGCCATGACACAATACGCGCCGCCATACGCCTTGCGTGTAATAACCGTCACTTTCGGCACGGTAGCCTCCGCAAAAGCAAAGAGCAACTTGGCGCCGTGTTTGATGATGCCGCCATACTCCTGATTCGTACCCGGCAGAAATCCGGGGACGTCTTCAAAAGTTACGAGCGGGATATTGAAGCAGTCGCAGAAGCGGACAAACCTCGCGCCCTTGAGGGAAGCGTTGATATCCAGTGTCCCGGCGAGAACTGCGGGTTGATTGGCGACAATGCCTACCGAGCGTCCGTTCAGCCGGGCGAATCCTACAACGATGTTCTTGCCGTAATGCTCGTGCACCTCGAAAAAATAGGCGTCGTCAACGACGTCGTGGATTACATCTTTCATGTCATAGGGGAGATTGGATTGATCGGGAACAATCTTATCCAGCGCCAGATCAGCCCGATCGATGGGGTCAGTACAGGGCTTGCGCGGCGCGTCCTCGAGATTATTGGAGGGAAGAAAGCTGAGTAATTCCCGGACGGAAGAAAGACATTCAGCGTCGTCGTGCGAGATGAAGTGGGCTACGCCAGAGACCTCATTGTGGGTCATGGCGCCGCCGAGTTGATCTTTAGTGACGTCTTCGTGAGTCACGGTCTTGATGACGTCGGGGCCGGTGATGAACATGTAAGACGTCTTATCTACCATGAAGATGAAGTCAGTGATGGCCGGGGAATAGACCGCACCACCGGCGCAAGGGCCCATGATGGCAGAGATCTGCGGCACCACCCCGCTGTATAGCGTATTGCGCAGGAAGATATCGGCATACCCAGCCAGCGACATCACGCCTTCCTGGATGCGAGCGCCGCCGGAGTCATTCAGGCCAATCACAGGGGCGCCCATCTTGGCGGCGAGATCCATGATCTTGACGATCTTGCCCGCGTTGGCTTCGGAGAGTGAACCGCCGAATACGGTGAAGTCTTGCGCAAACACAAAGACCAAGCGACCCTCAATACGACCGTAGCCGGTGATGAAACCGTCGCCATAAAACTTCTGCTCGGCCATGCCGAAATCGTTGCAGCGGTGGGTAACCAGCTTGTCGGTTTCTTCGAACGTGCCATCGTCGAGCAGAAACTCGATGCGCTCCCGTGCCGACATCTTGCCTGCTTTATGTTGTTTCTCGCGGCGCTGTGCTCCGCCACCTTCCTGGCCCAGCTGGTCGCGCTTCTTCAGCTCGTCTAACTTGCGGTCAAGATTCATGCGGGGAGATTATAGCGTTAGGAGGGAGCGCGAGAGGTATAAGGCTATAACTCTTCTCATAAATGTGCTGTCCAATTGTTGCTGATGTAATGGTGATCTTTCGACAACAATCTTGACCAAGGCTCCTTTCAGTGGTCTACTTTGCCGCCGTGTTTGATGACCTGTATGATGCTGTTTCTTTGTTATGGTCTTGGCGATGGCCTGAGACAGTGGGGGAGGTCACCGCAGTCGATATGGAACGGATAAAGGATTCCGAACGCGGCGAGACATTCCGGTTGGCAGTCGCTTACAAGTTCTCAATTGGCAATGATGGACCTTATACGGGCGAATCCTTTTGGCAGCCGGCGTTCTTCTCAAAGAAGAGAGTCCTGGCCGCTCGTCACAATGTTCGTGTGCATCAGCGGGTGATGGTGCGCTACCGTCCTGATGATCCCAGCGTGAACAAGCTGGATCGACGCGTCTGGTCGGATTTCTGACGGCAAAAATGGCGTAATCAGACGATTGCATCTCTCAACCCTGTTGGTTGATGAAATGACGATTTTCCGTCACACGTAGAAGAAATTACTGGGTAGTCGAGCTTTTGGGGAGTCCGGGCACTACTCCATGCTGGAACCCATAGGCTGGTACTTATATTTCTTGCCGTCGAAGAAAATGACCGAGGTGGCGCCGTCGGCGGTGGCTTCTTCTGCGTAAATCGCCATCACGGGCTTCTTGTGTACTGTCAGCTTTTTAACCGCGAGCTGTTTGAAGGGCAAATTGATAATCACAAACTTAGACTTTGTCGCCTCTGCGCGCCAGCCGTCCGACCCGGCACCGTGAATAATGAGGAGGACGAGACCCCGGTATAGGGGATCCTCCTCCGAAAATTTCGTGGTTACCTTGGGATCACCGAAACCATAGAAGCTATCGTAAGGATCCAGCACCTTGTAGTCGTGCTCAGCCTGATCGATGAGCGGGTTTTTGCAGCGCGCCGCAATCACCACGTCCTCGACACCGTCGCCATCCAAATCAGCCGTTAGCGGGGCAAATGACGGGAGCAGCGTGAACTCGCTGCCAAATTGTTTTTTTACGAATTCGCTGTTTACCACGGTAGAGGACGTTTGCTCGATCACTGCCTGGGGCAGAGCCTTTGCAGGTGCTGCGGGCTGCTGCGCTACGGAGTTTAGAGTGGTTGCGAGTACGAGCAAAAAGAACGAGCCTAAGCATTGGAAGGACGACATGAATCTACTCTAGTCCGACAAGTGGCTGTGGGCTATAGCCTAGAGAGGTAACAGAGGGACATGACCAGCAGTGGGCATTTATTCACGGCTTCAGGTGTTCCTAGCCCTGGGGGATTAGTTCACGAGCTACTCGGCGCTCGTCCACCAGCAAAACGCGCTTGCCACTTTTAATCTCACCTATCAGGTGGATTGGCACGCCGGCAATTGAGCGTGGTATTTTCTTACCCCGCGGAGCTGTGAACAAGAGTTCGTAGTCTTCTCCTCCGTGCAACGCGAGATCGAGTTTTACTTCGTGGCGGGTTCTACTGACACGGGCGCGAGGGATTGATTCCGTCCGGAGTTCGGCGCCTACGCCGCTCTCATCGCAGAGATGCGCGAGATCGGTAGAGAGTCCATCACTGGTATCAATCATCGCCGAGGCAAGGTTCCTCTGGCGCAAGGTACGGCCGACTTGAATACGGGGCATAGGACGAAAATGACGAGGGAAGTCCCTCGGGGAAAGCTTTTTGTTTGGGATGGCCACTAAGCTGTCTATCGCTGCTGCCGCACCACCCAGTTCGCCAGTCACGTAAACGCGGTCCCCGGGGCGAGCTCCAGAGCGCAGAATCGCCCTGCCCTTGGGCACCGATCCGAGTACGACGATGTCGGCAAGAATACCGTCTGGGGATTCTGCCGTATCGCCTCCAGCCAAATTGATTCCGAAATCATGGGCGAGCGTCAGCAGGCCTTTCAAAAACAGGTCTACCCAGCGCTGCGGAAGTTTCGGGGGTAGAGCTAAAGAAAGAAATGCCGCAAGCGGTTCTCCACCCATAGCGGCGATGTCGCTCAGGCCTCGGGCAAGGCAACGATGGCCGACGACCTGGGGCGAGTGCCAGTCGAGACGGAAGTGAATTCCTTCCAGAGAGAAATCAGTGGTGACCAGCGCTTCATGTCCAGGCGGCAACCGAACGACGGCGCAGTCATCCCCGATAGCGACACCAATATTCGTACGACCGCGATTTAATTTTGCCGGCAAGCTTGCCTCACGGCGGATGCGCTGGATCAGGGCTTTTTCAGGTAAGGGCAAAGTGAAATCAATATATAGGAGCGGGCCCGGCGGGAAGAAGTCGTCCTCCAACCGGTTCTGCCTGGCGGCTCCAATTTGACTCGATCGCCGGCATATCGTCGCCAACGCCGCCACCGGCGTTCTGTCTCAGGCGGCCGAAAAGGACAGACAGGCATCAAAGAATCGGGAAAAAGCAGGCACGTCACGGGACGGATAGAGCCAACCGGGGAAGTGGTGTAAACACCTTGGGTAATCGTCCTAGCGGACATGTGCCGATTACCCGCCCTTAGTAATGGAAAACCAGGCCTTGCGGCGTTGACAGGGAGAACCCAGTTTGGTACCGTCGTGAAGCTGTTGGAAGCATCTCCGGCCGAACTAAGTGCTGCATTAGCTTACAATTGCAGCCATCAAGTTTGGGTCTTGCCTGGTTCCGGTAGGTGGCGGGCACGCAAAAGCCTCATCCCCAAGTGGGGGCTTAGCCCAGATCGGGATAGTTTTCGGGCTCCTGAAACCACAGGACCACCCGGAAGTAACTGGTGGATCTCTAACGGGAAGGGAAATATTGCGTAAACGCTTTTACATTCTCTTTGTCGCCCGCGATGACGACGGGCAGTTGCGGAAGATACCTATTCCCGTCCAGTATCTGTACGTGTTCGTGGTAGGAGCGGCGATTGGATTTCTCAGCTTGACGGGAATTGCCAGTTCTTACGCCCGAATGCTGTTCAAGGTATCGCGTTACAACGAGCTCCGGACTGAAAAGGAAGATCTTAAGAACCGCTACTCGAAACTTGAGCAGGTGGCCAAGGAAAGAGATATCCAGGTGGCATCGCTGGGCTCGCTGGCCAGTGAGGTGTCTGCTCTCTATGGATTGAAGTCAGAACCGCCCCTGGCGGCGGCCAACGCCGAAGAAATCAGGGCGGCCGAAGTCAGCTCGTCCCTTGAGCAGTTATATGCCTTGAAAACATCGGCTCTGAGCGGCGCGGCGACGGTTGGAATCACCCTAGGACTTAGCAAGAATGTGACTACAGCCGACTGGCTGCGAGCCTCGGCGGCTCCGAACCTGTGGCCGGTGGAAGGTCCGGTGACAGGCTCGTTCGGGGAGCGCATTGATCCATTCAATGGAGAGGGCGCCTTTCACTCTGGCGTCGATATTTCGGCTGGCTATGGCCAAGGGGTAGTGGCTCCGGCTGACGGCGTGGTTGTCTTTGCCGATTTTATGGGCGGTTATGGCCGCGCCATAGTGATCGAGCATGGCCATGGCATTACGACTCGATTTGGGCACTTGGCAAATTTCGCCGTGATTCCGGGACAGCAGATACACCGTGGCGACACAATCGGATATGTTGGCCTCAGCGGTCGCAGTACCGGGCCCCACCTCCATTACGAAGTACGCATTAACGACACTCCTGTGAATCCTCATAAATACCTGCGAATGACCGTGGCGCATAGCGGCGGATTCGCAGCGGGAAGCTAGCGGGTCCAGCTTTTTAGCTCTCCCCTGCCCCATTCACCTCGTACTCCTAGAAGATCTGAAAGCTTAAGCTTCATTACTGCCTCAATCCGATCCAGTGCTCGGAGATCACAATGGAATTGCCGGGATTGTGGGTATCGTAGCGCACCGAGGTGGGTAGACCGAGACGGCAGGATTGCAGGTTAATCCACTGGCGCAAATAAGTGACGTCCTGCGAAGCCTCGTAGGAGACGCCGGCAACGTCATATTTGTAGATCAACATGGTTGAGGCCTCGTCACCGTTGGAAATCAGTTCTTGCACGTCTATTACTGTGCCATCTGTGATGCGGCCGACCTGATTCAGCCATGCCCGGCGGATACGTTCGAGTTCGGCGGGACTTTTAGGCTTACGCCGAAAGAAGGCGTAGGCGGCGAGAGCGATTCCTGTGCCACCAATAACCAAGGTGTAGATGCGAAGAGGGTCCATTCGTTGCGGGAAAAAGCAGCGGCACTAACCGCCGCTCGATTCCAGGAACCAACAGCATAAGCTGGAAAGTCGAATGGTGGAAGAGACTGCGCTGGTTACCAAAGAATCGCTGCGAAGCAGGCCGATGCTTATAGTTTGTCGTTATTCGTCAACGACGGGATTCCGTAGAGTGCCGATTCCATCTACGATCACCTCGACGACATCTCCGGCAACCAGTGGCCCAACGCCTTTAGGCGTGCCGGTGGCGATCAGGTCGCCGGGCAGAAGGGTCATCACCTCGGCAATGTGGCGGATTATGGTATCGAGAGAAAAGATGAAATCCTGAGTGTTGCCCTCTTGCCGAACTTCGTCATTGACACGGGTTTGGAGAGCAATCCCAGCCCAGGGATCGATTTCGTCGCTCACCACAGGTCCGGCGGGGCAGAATGTGTCGAATCCTTTGGCCCGAGTCCACTGCCCATCTTTATCCTGGAGATCACGGGCAGTAACGTCGTTAACGCAGGTGTAGCCGAGAATGTATGTGCGTAAGTCTTCCTCTGCGCCTGGTTTGTGACAAGGCCGTGCTATGACGGCGCCAAGTTCACCCTCATGGTCGACGCGTTGAGAAATCTTTGGACGGCGAATGTTCTCGCCAGCCCCAAGCAACGAGGACGGCGGCTTCAAAAAGATCAGCGGCTCTTGCGGGATGTCGTGGCCTAACTCGGCAGCGTGTTCGCGATAGTTGCGTCCTACGCATACGATCTTCGAGGGGCGCACTGGTGCAAGCAAAGTCGCCTCAGCCAACACGATGGGATCCATCCGTTTGCTGGCGAGGTCTTCCATGTCGCCTCCAACATCTTCCGGGGGACTGAGCAGCAAACGTGTGATTTTGTCAGTACCGGCAACAGCTTCGACCAGGCCGTAATTGGCCTGGCCATGGAATTGGAATCGGCAATATTTCATGAAGACCAGCCGCTAGCACTCAGCATTTAGCGTCAGCCCCAAAACGATTTTCTGTGATCAATGATTCTCTCGCGTCCTAGTTTATAGCCAAGGGACCATACGTTAAGTGCTAATTACCAAGCGCTTGTTAGTGTGTCGTCGGCAGGTTCTAGGGTACAGTCTCACTGGTTTCTTCCGAACGAGCACTTTCGTTGCCGCGCAGATCAATGGCGGATACTGAATAGAAATACTTCTTGCCCTGCGCCACCCTGGCGTCGCGGTATGCGGGAGTCTTTACCAGATCGCTGTTGATCGTGACCGGCTTACCACCTTCTTCATGCCGATAGATATTGTAGCCAGCGAGGTCGGTATCAGTATCCGGCGCCCAGATGAGATCGACAAAAAGCTGCTGACCGGCGCCGGAGAAGACTGCCTCAAGACCACTTGGGACTGCGGGTGGAAAAATGTCATGCGCGAAGACTCTGATTACGGGCGTATCGTCGCCTTCAACCTGTACTTCCGGTTTGCCAGGCTCCAAGACGGAAGTGAGTACGGTCGCGCGGTAATCGTACGTCTTCTCCCACTCAAAGCCGTGGTCTACCAACCGCATTTCGGATTCGTTCTGCAGTGGCAGCTCGGCGACAAGGGCTTCGTTGGTCGATCCGACTTCCCGACGGTAAACACGGTAGCGATGGCTCAAGCCGGGAATCTGGTGACTGTCAGCCGTCCCTTTCCACGAGAGCACGACGCCCTCCCCCGTGAGTTTCGCTGTGAAACCTTCGGGTGGCGGCAGCGTGGGCGCGGCTGCGACCTTCGCCTGATTTGACAGCCCTGCGCCACGATTGCTCGAATTCAAGACTTCTACGGCATAGGTCAGCATTGCAGTAGGGTTCTGCTGCTGCAGTTGTGGCGAAAGAGTATCGGTGTAACTAGCCTGCAGGATCTGAGTTGTAGAAGAAGGCTTTTTCTTATCAGCTGCGCGTGGCGGGATCGGTGGGGCAGGCGACTCACCTACGGGGTTTCCACACTGAGTCATCACCGTTTCCAGGGTCCGACAGATCCGGGTGGCGCCCAAATAACGGACTGCCTGGCGATCGGTGGTTAACGTGGGCACACTCCAGGTGAGATACACGCGGTCGGCCTTGCGCATCGCCCGGAGGTCGGTTGGTGGCTTGGGGAGCTCGAGCGACGGGGGCAGTGGGGGGCTGGTTGAGGCACAACCCGCAAGTAGGGTCGTGAGCACGAGTGCGAAAGAGGGACCAAAGCAATCGCGCAAGAGTTTCATGCAGCAGAACTATGAGGGTAACACGGTCTTTACCTCGCGACTTATTTCACTGGTTTTATGACGTCGCAGTTGGCTATGCACTTGACCGTTTGTAGTTCGATTTCGGCTTTCTTGTGACCTGGGATGGAGACGTCGGGCAAGACAACGATGGATTGCGGGCCGTCGGCCAGATTGAACTTACACTCGAAGGTCAAGGACTGCACTCCTCGCTGCTTGCATGAGGTAGTGGCTAGCGCCGATCCCAACGAATCGGGCTTGTCATACACCTGATCGGCGAGCTTTGATGCGAGAACTGCAATCGTCATCGGCACTGGAGCCTTGATTTTTACACTTAATTGCTGGCCATCGCGTTCCGGCGTCAGCAGGCTGTAAATTTTTGCCACCGACGTGAGCTGGTATTTCTCTTTTACCAGACGAAACCACTGATACTCCGGTTGAATGCAATTCTGAACACATGCCCAAGTGTTGTAGGTGATGCGGACGTCATTGGGCGATACAAACTGCTTTACGCCGTGCCCCAGGACCGCCTCGATTCCGGTTAGCAGAACGCGATCGGGAGTGCGTTCATCATGAATGACGAAAACCATCGGCCGGTCTGGAGGAAGATGACATTCATAAATCGTGCTGACAACATGTTCGCGCACGCAGCGGTAGGTGAGATTAGTCATGTTCTGGGGATGGAGGAGCGCGTCATTCCAGTCGTCAGCTTCGGTCATGGCAATGGTCACCGGCTGCTTCGCCTCAATGCCGACCTGTATGTTTCCACCGTCAGGTCCCGGCCGGTAAACACGGCCGGTGTGGTAGTCGGCAGGATCCAACTGGGCAGTTTCGTCACTGGCACGAACCCAGTCGAAGGTTTTCTGCTGCGCCAATGATGGCGTGGCGAATGCGCAGAGCAAAAGGCCTAGCATGAATGAGGTTTTCATGGAATTAACAGCATTTAAGGACATAGGCGCTCACCCAGCAAGGACATTCGAAACGGATGGGTTACGCAGGTACTCGAACTACGGACACGGCCACGCCGAGGAAAACAGCGTGGCCGAGTGCTGTTCGTACATGCCGGAGGCGCTTACGTTAGTTCTTGTGAATTTCGGGGTTTTGAACCTCGCTATTTTGAACTGCGGAGCTTGCCTCCGGAGCACGAACCGGTGTATTGACGACGCTCTGCGCCGCGGGGACGGATGGTTCCGATATCTTCACCGTAGAAAGAATCTTCTCTAACTTGGAGAATACGGCTTGGGAATTTGCCTCGGTGACCCCTGCCTTGCTTTCGGATTCTGTGGCTTCCGGTATGGGGCTTTCGGACGCAGTAGTTTCAGATGCGGCGGTTGCTACGCCTAATGCAAATTCGTAGCAAACGCCATTCTTGAACAGGTGGTAATAGCGGGCATCCGCTTGCTTCATGGCGTCTTCCACTTCGTCGAACTCGGTCGAGCCGACTTTTGCTTTCGTGGGTGAGACGGGCCCAACCGGCGCAGTACTTGGATCGGGGAAACCGAACTGAGCGCATTCCGGCGCCGACAGATTGCGATTCACGCTCGCATTGAAGAATGCGGAAGCGAACTGAGCAGCGTTTGGATCCCCAGAAAATGAGCCGCGCGGCAATTCGATCGCGGCTACCCTGACACCACCGGGCTTAACAAAATTCATCTGCACCGGCTCCGAGTTGGGCCAATCCAGGTTTGCCTCGTCGCCCGTCTTCAGGACGTAATGTTTCGGATATTGGAGAGAAAAATTGTAGGTACGGCTGGTGTAGGTCGTAGCATGCGACTTTCTCTGTGGAGATCTCTTCGCAGATCTCTTGGGTAGCGCTGGCTGGCTTGCGGGCGGCGCTGTTGTGGACGCTAAATTAGATGTAGAAGCAGTCAGCATTGGCTGATTACCAGACACCTCGGCGGATTTCTCAGATTGCTTTTTGGAGCAACCACTTGTGCTCAAGAAGAAGACTCCTACGAGCGTTGTGATCATCACGGAACCAACGATCGCCGCCTTCTTTTGCTTGCCGCTGAATCGCGTGCTAAGGTCTCGCTTCTCGACATTTTGGGTTGTTTGTTTTTCTGGCTTACCTTCTAAGTTGAGTTGTGTTAGCTGTGCCATATAGGCCTCCTCCAGAGTTACTGAGCATTGGGGGAGCACGGTGGCAGCCTTTCAGAAACCCCTTGAGCCAGCGGGATTTACATCATGATCCAATTCGAGCAATCGTGTGAGATAAGACACTCTGTGGATTGCACGACACACCTCCCGGCACTGCGTTGTTCGCGGTCCGTGTACGGGGGTAATGTCGCGGTTTGAAGTGTTTGCATGTAACATCCCGGACCAACTCAAATGATTTTTATGAATGGACTTCGCCGGCGGCAGTCGCAAAGTAATGATTATTGCAGGGTAGCTATCATTTTTTGTGGCTTCATTTTGTTATCTGTCGCAGCCATCTATGGGCAGTCGCTGGGTGACGTGGCTCGCCAGCAACGTCAGAAGGCGAAAGCCACGCATAGCGCGCACAAAATCATTACCAACGAAGATATTCCTAAAAGTCCTCGGTCCGCTTCGCAAGCAACGTCCGATTCCTCGTCTGCTGATGGGAGTATCTCCACGCCGGATCAGAAATACCAAGATTCGCCTTCCTCGTCTGCTGGAAATAATTTAATGACAGCGGAGCAGTGGAAGGCACAAATTCAGGCGCAACAGGATGCGATTGCGTCATTGCAGAGCCAGATTGATAAGCTCAACGCCTCAATCCATTTTGTCGAAGCCAACCGCTACTACAATGGCGTTCAGTACAATCAGCATCAGTTGAAAAAGCAGGAGCAGGTACAACAAATGCAAAAGCAACTGGAAGAACAAAAGAAGAAACTCGAGGACATGCAGGAAGGCGCACGCAAGGCGGGGTTTGGCAACGCAGTGTATGAGCCTTAGACGGTATACTGCCGCTAGATAGCGTATTCCAGCCTGTCATTCTCCTGGATGAGTTAACCCGTCAATTCTCTGACAGCTTCACGGAAAATCCTGCTGTGCTCGTCCACATCCTCCGACACGGTCACCGGCGACATGAGGGCCATGTTGTGGAAGGGAGTCAGCAGAATGCCCCGATTCATTACGTAGAGGTGCATGAAGCGTTCGAGCTCGAAGTCCATGGAATCGTGAGCTTCGCGGCCGTTGCGCGGACGATTTGGCGAAAACAGATATTCCGCGCGGCAACCCAACCAGGTCACATGCCAAGGCACCGCAAACTCCGCAATTACTTGCTGCACCCCATCCGTCCAGCGCTTGGCCAGAGGAATCATGTGGTCAAAGGCTTCTTTGGTGAGAACCTTCGCCAGGGTCGCCCGCATGGCTGCAAGCGATAAAGCATTGCCGGCGAGCGTGCCGCCAATGCCTCCGGTATCACAATCTTCAAGATTATGGTGGGCCATAATCTGTTGCGCCACTCCATCTGTGAATCCATAAGCTGCGCCAGGCACTCCTCCGCCGATTGCTTTGCCGAATACCAGGAAGTCCGGCTCGAGGTTTTCAAGGCGCGTGTAGCCGCCGGGCCCAGCGCAGATCGTGTGGGTCTCATCGATGATCATGAGAGTGCCGTATTTGCGAGATATTTCCCGCAATTTCTGATGGTAGCCCGCTTCGGGGTGAACGATCCCCACATTGGTCATCACTGGTTCAGCCAGTACACAAGCGACATCCCTCGGGGCGAGCGCCTGCTCCAGCGAATCTGCATCGTTGAATTCGACCACCCGTGTAGTGGTCGAAGGATCAACCGGCGGGCCAACGTTACCCCGGCGAGCTTTCGCAACTCCGTCGTCCTGTAGTGTGATGAATGTCTCGTCGACGGTACCGTGATAACACCAATTAAACGCTAGGATCTTCGGTCGCCCGGTTATCTGGCGTGCCAAGCGAATGCAAAAACGATTGGCATCGGTGGCAGTCAGAGCAAATTGCCAGAAGGGAAGCCCGAAACGTTTCTGCAGTTCTTCGCCAACCCAGATCCCGTCCTCGCTGGGCAGCATAAGCGTTATACCCCGCCGCCCCTGCTGTTCAATAGCTGACACGGTTGCCGATGGCGAGTGCCCAGTCATCGCGCCGGTATCACCGAGACAGAAATCAACATAACGATGTCCGTCAACGTCGAAGAAATGCGCACCCTGGGCTTCGCGAACGAATGGCGGAAACGCGCCTGCCCACTTCGCCATCCAGTTCATGGGGACACCACTCAACAAGGAATTGCGAGCACGCTCAAATAAAGCCTTGGACTTGGGACGTTCGTCAACGAATCGTTTCTGCTCGCGTTGCAGAAGAGAATGGAGACGTGGACGGTCGATGGGACGCATAAAGATGACGGCTCCTGTTCCTAAGTAGTTGAAACTGTCGTACGAAACTCGCAAGAGTAACAGAACTCCGCAAAAAGAGCGTGTCGTCGAACAGGGAACGGTGTTCGCCAGGATGGCTTTCCCCGCCGGAGGTTACGCGATCAGAAACACAATATGACGGGCGCGGGGACCGATAGCTTTCAGTTCAAGACTACGGTCCCCCGGCGCAATATCGGAACTGGGGCCTCCGCTTCTCGCGCCTCGACGAGATTGGCGAGAATGCACAACCTTTCACGCTGCTCGCCGTCGAGAAGACGAGGTCCGGCGATGCGCAGTACTGCGAGCATGTTTAGCCAGCGCCTGGGGCGATGCCGCCTGGCGACCTTTGCGCTTAAGTGCATTGGTGGTGGCGCGGGATCTTCGAGTCGAAGTCTTACTGCGAGAAGCCGATTGACCCTTGCGGTAGTCGCGGGTGGCTTTTTTGCGGGTTTCCGCCGAGGATTTTCCCTGCTCAGGGGGCTGTAGCTTTACGCCCGCGCGCCGGGCTTTGGAGAGCCCAATGGCAATAGCTTGCTGAGGGGAAGCCGCGCCGTGCTTGCCCTCGCGAATATGGTGCATTTCTTCGCGGACAAACTCGCCCGCCTGGGTGCTGGGTGACTTGCCTTCGCGGGCATCTTCTCGAGCGCGCTCAATGGTTTCTTTTTCCGGCATATGCAGATCCTCCATTCTGAATGAGTGTAGGGCGGAAATTCGGCGCTCACCAATCAAGCACATGCTGTACTTTGACAATGGGGATTCCTGTACTCGTGTCGACGGCTGTCAATTTGGGAATGTAGCCATGAAATCGCCTGGCGTGGTTACTTTCGGAACCTCTGAGCCTTCACTGCCGGCTAGTACAATCCGGCAAGCTACATGCAAAAAATCGCCCTCCTATACGACGCCAGCCAGGCGGTACTCTCGACCTTCGACTTGGATGAGGTCTTGCAACGCATCCTGGTGATTGCGCGGGATTACTTTCATTTGCAGAACGTGGCCATCCTTCTTCTGGACAAAGAGACACAGGAGCTCTGTGTACGCAGCCAGATCGGCTGGGACGAGGGTCACGACCAGATCCACATGCCGATCGGCCACGGCATTACCGGCACGGCAGCCAAGCAGAAGCGGCCGCTTTACGCTCCGGACGTAAGCAAAGATGCGCGCTATGTTTCCTCGGCGAAGGCCACCCGCTCGGAGCTGGCAATCCCGCTGATGGTGCGAGATGAAGTGGTCGGCGTGCTCGATTGCCAGAGCGAAAACCTCGATCATTTCGACAAAGAGACCATTGACCTGTTGACCCTGTTCTCAACTCAAGCTTCCATGGCTCTGCAAAACGCGCGGCTGTATTCGCTGGAGCGGCACAGAGCGCAGCAACTCGAAGCCATCAATGCTATCGCCCAGCAAACCACGGCCATGCTGGATGTCAAGGAACTGCTGGCAAAGGTCTGCTCGCTAATACAAGAAGCATTCCATGTGAATCACGTATCGGTCCTGCTGCGGGAGGAAGATGACCTGATATTGCGCGCGCATCACGGAACTTTGACGCCTCGCATTCTCGAGGGCGGACGACTGCCGTCAAGCGCGGGGCTGTGGGGGCGCGCTTTGGCGGCAGGAAAAACCGTCATTGAGCATGACGTGCGAGTTATCTCGGAATACGTCGGCTTCTTCGCCGAGACCGCATCACGCATGTGCATTCCCCTGGTTTCCTTTGGTCAGACGTTGGGGGTTCTGGTTCTGGACAGCGCCGAAACCGGCGCATTTCATGTTGGTGACACGCAATCTCTAGAATCGGTCGCGGACATTTGCGCTACTGCCATTCAGAACGCCCACTACGTAGAGCGCGTCAAACAATTGGCATATCTCGATGGTTTGACAGGAATCTTCAACCGGCGTTTTTTTGAACTGCGTATTTCGGAAGAAATCGAGCGCGCCCGCCGATATGGCACTGGGTTGGCCGTAATCATGGTTGACATCGACAATTTCAAAAAACTCAACGACGAATTCGGACACTTACTCGGGGATGAGGTGCTAAGGCAGGTCTCTTCGCTCTTCCATCAGCAAGTGCGAAAGATGGACGTGGTATGCCGCTATGGTGGCGAAGAATTCGCCATTCTGCTATCTCAGACCAACGCGGAACAAGCATTGGGTGTCGCAGAGAAATTACGCCGACTGGTGGAAACCTGGCAGTTCCCTGGGGTTCCACGTCCGGTCAGTATCAGCGCTGGCGCTGCTACCTACCCTGAAGACGGAACGACCCGGGATGAACTGGTGAAGGCGGCGGACGCTGGTTTGTATGCGGCCAAGCAGGCTGGGCGGAACCTGGTCATCCAGGGTCCGGCCAGCACGCAGAGCTCGGCTCATGGCGTGGCCGGTAGGATTACCGGCAAGACGCTGGTTTAAATTTCGATCCAGTCCCCGTTCAATTCATGCTGGATTTGTTCCTGGTATTTCTTCTGCCGCTCCCGCAACCGGTGCTGCTGTTCCTGTACTTGCTGACGCATTTCTCGCGCCCGCTGGCGAATTTCTTTCTGCGCCTTTTTGAGGTCGTCACGATGAGTGCAGAGTTCACGGCGAGCCTCGTCTATCTGGGGACGCACCGCTTCCACCGCACGCTGCGCCTCCTGTGAAGCCAGTTCCAACTGAGGTCTCAAGTGCGCCAGTTCGGATTGCATCTCGCTAAGCTCGATGCGGGTTTCCGCATGGAAATCGGGCACATCAAAGCTCTCCTCGAAAATGTTGCCCGAATCCTTAGGTTGCGGGAGTGACAACGTAAGAGACTGCTCTTTCTTTTCTCGAATGATTGCGATGTTTACGGAATTATTGCTGCGCGACCGCAGAGCATGGGTAAAGTCGCTGGTATCATGCACATCTTGCTCGTTCACCCGGACAATTACATCACCGGCGCGGAAACCAGCTTTAGCCGCCACGCTTCCCTTATCAACCGAGCGCACCAGCACTCCCTTGCCGTTTTTGGCTCCGAAAAACTCCCCTAGTTGTGGTGAAAGATTTTCCACAACCAAGCCGCTCCGCATGGAACTGTGCACCACCACAACTGACATGGGGAGATCGAATTCGGGGATGACAGGCATGGGTGGCACTTCGAATTTGAAATCGTGCGGAAAATTCTTCGCAAAGGCCTTGCCCTTATCGGCAAGCTGAACCTTGATGGTAAGAGGCTGGCCGTCACGACTGATGCCGAAGCTTACGACGCGTCCCGGCCGAGTTTCGTGAATCATGCGTCGCAGTTGCGCACCACTTTCGACGTTGGTCCCGTTCATCGTGAGAATAACGTCGTGTTCCTTGAGCCCAGCTTTGCCGGCGGGAGCATCCTGATCCACCATGGTGACTTCAACCCCGCGCTCGTCTTTTAGTTTGAGAGCAGCAAGGCGTTCACTTGTAACATCGCTGATATCAACCCCAAGATAGGATCCGGTACCAGTTTCTTCGCCGTAGCCGTAGGCCTCCCCAAGACCAACGTTGGAACTCTCAGCCGCCACCGAAATGGTCAGCAAAATTATGGTTGCAGTGATGATGCGCATGCGCATGGTCCATCCCTCCATGCAGATTTAATGAAAAATCGTCCTACTGACTTTTACCGGCTGGCACGGCGAAATGTAATGTCGCCAGTCGTAGTACGCACTTTCAACACCGGTCCGCCGCCGTTCAACCGCCCTTCCGCGGTAACCGTCTTCGGTCCATATTCCCCACCCTCGGTGGTCACGTGAATGTCAGAGAAGTCGGAGCGAATCTGGTGACCATTGGCCAACTCGACGCTGGCGCGAATTGTGATCGCCAGATCAGCAGCCAGAAATACGGTAATATCCCCGGCTGATGTTTCAAGCACGGAATCTGTACGCTCCCCAGTTGAGGCAATAAACTTGGCGATGATCCCGCCCGCGCCGGTTTCGGCCCGGGCCCCTGGGACCCCATTCAATTCGATGCTGCCGCCGCCGGTGTCTGCGTGCACAAAACCTTTGGCCGAGCCGAGCCGAATGCTGCCGCCGCCAGTTTCAATTTCTGCCGGGCCGCCGATGTCCCCAAGATCGATGCTGCCGCCGCCGGTGGTAGCTTTCACACTTCCGGTACACTTTTTGACTTCTATACTGCCACCCCCGGTTTCAAGCACCGCGCCTTGCAGTCCGGAAATCAGGACGACGCTACCGCCGCCGCTCTCAGCGTTGATCTTGCCTTTCGCCGCGCGAATCTCGATGCTGCCCCCGCCGGTGTGGAGGTTGAGGTCACCGCCGACGTTGCCAACATCAATGGATCCGCCGCCGGTTTCGGCATTAATTGCGCCACCGATATCATCCACATGAATGCTGCCGCCACCGCTCTCAGCATCGGCTCGTCCTGCGATACCCGTTGTGGACACGCTGCCGCCCTCGGTTTCCACCTTCACCCACTCCATCTCGCGGGGGACATTGATCACGAACTCGCCGGAAAATCTCTTGGGACGGCCGCCTTGCCAGTCGCCGACGATCCAGGCGGTATCTCCCCGGACATAGGCGCTGATCTTGTATGAATCAAACTCGCGGCGGGCTTTGTCCTCAGATGAACTGTAAGCACGATTGCGAATCACGTAATTGATGACCGGCTGTGAACCCCCTACGATACGGACGGATCCGACATCCACCTTGACCCGCAGGTTCTTCGCGGGCGTCAACGAGCCGGTAATCTCTTCGGCCCAGTTGCCGCCTTCGCGATAAATCCGGTTTTGCTGCTGTGCCGAGGCCAGAGAAATAAGAGACGCCAGCAGCGCGAACGTCGCTGCGAACCTTAATAAAGTTTTCGACATGTACTTCTGTTATATCTCCTCTAAAACCTTGTTTTTACGACTCAATCAATCTCCGGCAACTGCGCCATCACAGTGCGCGCCTGAGACCGGATGTACTGGTTCTGATCGTTTTCCGCCAGCCGCTGTAGCACACTCCGCACGCTGCTGTCAGCCTTTACGGGCTCGAGCAGGTGGAGCGCCTGGGTGCGCACGCCGGGGTTCGCATCGTTCATCAAAGCTGCCAGTACAGAGTCCCGGACTCGAACGTCGTCCTTCACAAATGATCCCAAGCCTTCCAGAGCCTTGAGTCGCACCCCTGGGTTGGAGTCATAGCGCAGGGCGTAAATCAGGGCCTCGCGCACTCGATTGTCATCAGGCTTCTGAGTCAGGAGGTCCACCGAATCCATGCGCACACCCGAGTTGTAATTGTTGCGCGCGGCAAACAGCAGCAACTGCTGGATGCGCTGATCGTTCAGCGAACCATGCGTTTCCTGCGTAGAAACGGTGTCGTACTTGATGTTGATCTGGTTGGAACCTGGATCCTGATTGATGGAGCGGATACCCGTAATGGAAGATTCGGCAGGTGCGGGGACGGGACCTTGCGGTCTGCTTGCAGTGGAGATACTTCCCGGGTTGTTCCCGGACGTTATTTTGTAAGTTGCACCGATCCCGCCAGCGAAGCCCACAATAAAAATGGCCGCGGCCAGTGCGGGAGAAAATCGGACTTGGCGCAGCCAGTTTGCCGGCTCGAATGTGAACCGTTGCCAGAAACCGCCTTGCTCGGCGGTTTCGAGCAACTCCTGAAGGCGCATACGAGAGGCCGTCAGCAGGTTTGGGGCCGGTTCCTCAACTGGAAACTGTGAAATCTCCATGTTGAACTTGCGTGTGGCCTTTAGCTCGGCGGCACACTCGGGACACCGTCCCAGGTGCTGCTCCAGTTCATAACGGGCGTCGTCGGGCAGCTCGTTATAAATGTAGAGCACGACGTTTTGCTTTACCCAGTCACATTTCATAATTGCACCCCATTGGGGACATGTAGAAACCTGAAATCAAATTTTTCGCTCTCATCGCATATCCGATAAAGCTCCGCGCAATTTTTGGGTGGCGCGGAACAAAGTATTTTTGGCTGTCTCTTCAGTCGTGTGCAAAATCTCGCCCACAGTGCGCAACTTCAAACCCTGATAATGCTTCAACTCAAAAACCATGCGCTCGCGGGGCGTAAGGCGATCCAGTGCGCGGTTGATGCGACCACCTAATTCGCGCCGCATAAGATCGCGTTCAGGATTGGCTGCGGCTCGCCCGTCCGGCACCTGCTCCAGTAAGTTGTACTCCTCGCCTGAGGAGTCAACCGTCACCGGCGCATCTTCTTTGCGCACGTTTCTCTTCCGCAGGTGATCCAGGCATAGATTGGTCACAATACGGTAGATCCAGGTATAAAAGGAGCACTCGAACCGAAAACTTCCAACATTCTTGTACGCCTTCAAAAATGCTTCCTGGTAAATATCCTGAGCGTCATGTTCCGATCCGGTAAGGTGGAGAGCCAGGCGGAGCACGGCATTGTCATAGTGGCGCACCAGTTCTTCGAACGCAGCACGATTCCCGTGCTGCGCCTCGCGGATCAGCATCGTGTCATCTATGCGGTTTAGACTGTGCCCAGCCATGTGGCCCCGCGCGATGGGGTCCTGGGTTCCGCTGTCTCGCCCCTTCCCGGCGCCTGCTACGCCAGGATTGGAACACTTGCCAACCGCAAAGGGTAAAGCCCACGCATCGGCCGGCATTTTGCCTTGTCCTCAGCAAACCTCGGCAACCTGGGCTTGCTTTCAGGTTGCATAGTTATGGACGTGACAGGGACAGAACCGTGAGCAAGATTATAGGAGTTTGGCAAGCTTCTTGCTCAACAGGAGAAGAATGTCAATAACTGGTAAATAATTTGTTAAATAGTGTCGAAACTATGGTTTATACGCCCCAAGCCAGTTTATCGCCTGGAACAAGATCGCGAACCGGCGATCAGTGCTGCTTCTAAGTTGGAAGAACTATTCCGCAGCTTCCTTTTGGATGAGCACCTTCAGGTGAGTGGTAACGTCTCGGTGGAGTCTTATCGCAACCGTAAACTCGCCCAGAGTTTTGATGGACTCGTGAATTTGAATCTTACGACGGTCCACGTTAAGGCCCTTCTTCGCCAGCGCGTCGGCAATATCGCCGGAAGTGACTGAGCCGAAGAGTTGGTCATGTTCGCCGGCTCGGCGAAGGAATGAGACTTCGACGCCCTCAAACTGTTTCGCCAACTCCTCAGCGCTGGCTTTCTCCTTGGCAGAACGGCGCACTGAGGCTGCTTTCATCTGCTCTATGACAGATTTATTGGCCGCCGAAGCTTCAATGGCCAATTTCTTGGGAAGAAGAAAATTTCGACCGTAACCTTCGGCAACCTTGACCACGTCGCCGCGCGAGCCGAGCTTGGCTACATCTTCTTTTAGAATTACTTCCATGTTATGAACTCCGTATATGAATTGTGCCGCGATGATCACGCCGATTGGCTTGTGTGCAGAAAACGGACATGCAAATCACGGCTGCTGGTTCAGGATGCCCGCCCCGCAAACGGCAAGAGCGCGATATTGCGCGCCTGTTTGATTGCAGTGGAAAGGCGACGCTGGTGCGGCGTGCACACTCCAGTCAGGCGCCGCGGCACGATCTTGCCGCTCTCGGCGACGAATTGCGCCAGCAAACGCACGTCTTTGTAGTTGATCGCCTCAATCTTCTCCACGCAAAATTTGCAGACCTTCTTGCGGCGGAAATATTTGCGGCCACCTTCCCGGCCACCGCCAGGGCCGCCAGCAGGACGCGGACCACGAGAGGGTGGGCGATCGCCGGAGGGTGAAAACGTAGTTCTGGTTTCTTCAGCCATGATGCTCCTTCGTATGATTAATCGTCGTCTGCAGTCTGTCAGCCTGCTTGGGATGCGGATCCCGGAATAGACTCAGGACTGCGACTACCGAGTGTTCCTATGCGGTTACCGAGGCTGCTTCGCCGCCTGCTTCGGCGCTCGTCTCCGCCGGAGCGGGTGGCGCCTTCTTCTTGCGGGATTCACGGATCTGCTTGATCTTGTCCAGACGCTTCTGCTCCTCGTCCACCCGCACAGTCAAGAATTTGATCACCGGCTCAGTTACGCGCAGACGGCGCTCCAATTCGTGAATGAGCTCACCGCTGCCCTCAGCGGTGAGCAGTATGTACATCCCGTCATGAAATCTGCGGACAGTGTAAGCCAGACGGCGCTTGCCCATGCGTTCGACACTCTTTACTGCGCCCCCGGAGGATGTTACTTGCGACTCCAGAGTAGAAATCAGTTTGTCGAGATCCTCTTCGACCATGTCAGGCCGAACGATGAACATCAATTCATAAGTGCGATTCATTTAGCTTCTCCAAATTCTTGCTGCCGATTCCCGACAGTTTTCACTACCTAGCCGAAATTAGCTAGTTTCGTTGGTTCGAATCCGTAGCTAACTTTCAGCCTCGAGCCTACGGTTAAAGCGGTTCATGGCTGCCGCCGGTCCTTCGGTCAAAATCACTTTCACTGCTTCGGCGGCCCGGTCTAGTACTTCATCTACAATCTTGAGCTGTGCTTTGCGTAGCGGCTTCAACAAATACCGCGCCCCCTCCAACACCTTTTTCCCGTCCGGCGTGACACCCAAACGAATCCGCAGGAACTCCTGCGTGCCCAGGGCGCCGATCACCGATTCCATCCCGTTATGCCCCGCCGAGCTGCCCCGCTGGCGAATGCGAATCGTACCCAGCGGCAAGTCCAGTTCGTCGTAGATGACAACCACATCGGTTGCCGGATTCAACTCGTGCTTTGTGAGCAGCTCACGTACTGCTATGCCGCTCAGATTCATATAGGTCTCCGGCTTAGCCAGGAGAACCTGTTCTGCCCCGATTGTGACCCGCGCCGTCAGAGCACGGCACTGGCGATTCCTGATTTCGACGCCGCAATCGTTAGCGATGCGATCAATCGCCAGAAAACCCAGGTTATGTGGCGTGAACTGGTATTCGATTCCGGGATTGCCCAGCCCGACTATCAGTTTCAAGCTTGGTTAACTTTCCTCGTCTGCTACCGCCGAACAGCAGCTCGGCCAGGCCGGTCAATGACCAGCCTCCACCCCGACCTACTTCTTTTCCTTTTTGTCGCCCTTCTCGGCCTTTGGCGCCTTTTCTGCGACAGCTTCCTCGGCACCTTCCTCTTCAGTCTCCTGTTTGCCCTTCTTGATAACTTCGGGCTCGGCCGCGACGGCACCAGCTTCGGCAGCCACCGCTTCCGGCGCAGGGGCAACTTCTTCTTTTACCGTAATGACGTGCGCCACTGTCTGATTTTCGTCAGTGAGGATCTTGAATTTCTCACTGTGCGGCAGGTCGGCAACTCGCAATACTTTGCCAAAGACAAGTTCGCTCACGTCGGCTTCGATTGACGCCGGAATGTCGCCTGGCAGACACTGGATTTCAACTTCGCGCAGAACCTGCTCCAGAATGCCGCCCTGCTGCTTCACGCCTGCGGCTTCGCCCCTCAGTACGATGGGTACCATTACAGTGAGCTTCTGGTCCATCGCGATCCGCTTGAGGTCAATGTGCAGCAACTTGCCCTTGATCGGCTCGAACTGCCAATCAACGATCATGGCCTTGGTACGCTCGTCGCCATTCAGAGAGAGATCAAAAATCGTGTTGTGACCGCTCGCAGAATGCAAAATGCGCAGCACTTGACGGGGGTCAACACTGAGGGATGCGGCATCCTTGCCCGCACCGTAGAGCACTGCCGGGATCTTACCTTCACGGCGCACACGCCGGGCATCATTCTTGGTTCCCGGAACACGAGGTTGCGCTTCCAGTGTGTTGTTTTCTGTTGCAGTTGCCATAATTTGAGTCCTGTCCTAGATGAATAACTTGCTGACCGAAGTTTCTTCGTGAATGGACTGAATGGCTCGTCCAATCAACCCGGCCACGGAACGCACCACAATCTTCGGTTCCTTTTTCGCCGCTTCTGAGAGCGGGATGGTATCGGTTACAACCACTTCCTTGATGCAAGACTGCGCAATGTTTTCCACCGCTGGACCAGAAAGCACAGGGTGGGAGCAGCAGGCGTAAACGGCAGTGGCACCGTTCTCTACCAGGGCGCTGGCGGTTTTGACCAGCGTGCCAGCGGTGTCGATCAAATCGTCGATCACCAAACAGATACGGCCTTGCACGTCTCCGATCACGTGCATGACTTCCGCCACATTCGCTTCCACGCGGCGCTTATCGACGATGGCCAGCGCGGAGTCCATTTTCTTTGCGAAAAACCGCGCTCGCTCCACCCCACCGGCATCTGGGGAAACCACGGTCAAATTGGATAAATTCAACTTCTTGAAGTAGTCCACCAGCACCGGCGATGCGAACAGAGGATCGACCGGAATATTGAAAAATCCTTGAATTTGGGGAGCGTGGGGGTCAATAATCAACGCCCGATCCGCTCCTGCAGTAGTCAGCAAGTCCGCCACTAGCTTGGCGGAAATCGGGGCACGCGGCTTATCCTTGCGGTCTTGCCGGGAATAACCGTAATACGGAACTACCGCGGTAATGCGCCGCGCCGAAGCCCGCTTGAGCGCGTCGATCATCAGGAGGAGTTCCATCAGATGCTCGTCCACCGGGCGCGAGGTGGGTTGTATGACAAACACATCCGCGCCACGCACATTCTCCTGAATCTGGACGTAAGCTTCCCCATCTTTGAATCGTGTGACCTGGGCCTGGTTGCGAGTCAGTCCCAGAAACTCGCAGACATCATCTGCCAGCCGCTCATTGGCGGTGCCGCTGAAGATCTTGAATTTGTCATCCACGCGAGAGCGCTGAGGCTTGCGCTCAGGCTTCTCGTCGGCGCCCGTGTGGACCTTCTTATCCGTCGCTGTCGCAAGAGTTGCCATAAGTTTGCTCTCAGCTTCTGGCTTCCAGCTTCTGCCAGGCAAGCCAGAAGCTAGAGGGATTTTCTGGCTGGGCCGCTAGGATTCGAACCTAGACAAAGTGCTCCAAAGGCACTTGACCTACCATTAGTCGACGGCCCAGTAGAATCATTGTCGATTTTCGATTGCTGATTGTCGATGGAAAACGCAGACGCAGCAAGCTAAAAATCTTCAATCGAAAATCCTCTTCCAGTACTGTTCACGCGTCAACGTAGCCGTGACCTGAGCCGGAACACCTTCCTTCCGCAGTGCGGCCGCGGCCTTCTGCGCAGCCGAGCGCGACCCAAACAGACCGTAAAGCGCAGAACCCGATCCGGACAGCGAGGCGTACTGCGCTCCCGCACTCTCAAGCACACTCTTTACCTCGCGCAATTCGGGATATTGAGAAAAGACGACCCGTTCGAAGTCGTTTTCAATCCCGGTACGGACGAGGTCGAGAAGCGGGATCTCGGCCCGGCCCCTGCTCTTACCAGCAGAGACACCGGATAAATGCTTACCAGACTTGACCTTACTTTGGAACGAGGCGGTCAGCACAGAAGAAACTGCGCGACCGAACTCCAATATTCTATCGGAGGGCGTCGCGGGCGTCAATTTTGAAGCGATATCAACCCCACCTGACGCCCTGGCGTCTAGTTGGGTGTCCTTGGCCGTAGGAGTCGATCCCAGCGGGGCTGCTGCCGGCTTTCGGAGGCGCCGCCCATGGAAATACACCGCCTTGGGCACTGCCCTGACAGGCTCGTCTTGTATTGGTACGAGTGGGACATCCCTGGGAGCCATCGCCAAGTCCCAGTCTGCGAACGCCTTGGGTGTAGAAACAGCAATTTCAGGAGTAGCGACGACGCAGGTTGTTGGTGGTAGGTCGGGTAGCGGGTAGACCTCCTCACCACGGCCCACGCCCATGACAGTTCCACCAAACATAAATAGGGGCAAGTCAGAACCGACTTCAGCAGCGAGGCGCAGCTTCTGGGTGGCGGGTAACGACTTTTCGAGCGCACGCTCCAGCGCCAACAGCACAGCCACCGCGTTCGACGATGCTCCTCCGAGTCCACCCTGCACCGGCAGGCGCTTATCAATGTCAATAATTACTTTGCCAGGGACCTTG
>Ga0209577_10001075_pt1 | contig 27281 bp, 29 predicted proteins | sample GraSoiAngelo_109_FD_185874 | JGI IMG/M metagenome (GOLD analysis project Ga0209577, IMG submission 185874) | Grasslands soil microbial communities from the Angelo Coastal Reserve, California, USA - 14_0903_12_20cm (SPAdes) (version 2) | ecosystem: Environmental > Terrestrial > Soil > Grasslands...
AAACCGCTGTTCGAACCGTCTCGAGCGGCCAGCGCAGTGGCGGTTACTTCGTCCCCAGGCTTCAAGCCGCCCCGATCCGCTCTGCTCATTCCGGCCCTGCGGAGAGCGCCGGCGCCTCCCAGTTCGAATGCCCACTTTTGCATTTTGCCGTCGGCGTCTTTTACGTTCAGCGTGAGGTACGAATGCGGATTAATCCATTCGATCTTGGAGACTGTTCCCGACACAGTAACGGTTTTATGAATGTCAAACTGCGACTGCACGGAGTGGTGCGCTGACGCGGCTGCGGCGAAGGCTAAGCCCATCAACAAACCATAGCTCACCACGGAACTCAAAGGCCTCATCTTGCCTCCTTGATTCGCCTTACCACGAATGTACTTTTTAGACGTTTACAACCCCTTCGCGTTGCGGGGATGCCCACTCGCTCTCCTCTTTCTTGACGGCGATCGGCGTTGTAGGTTCGTCTTTACGTGTAACATAGCACATTGAAATCGAGAGCTTCAACTGCCAGAAGCGGACCTCCAGTTCCAGTCGCCACAAAAACCAGTTGGTTATGCACTTACGTTCGGCATTGATCGATCCCTGTAGGGGAACCTGCTGAAATTGAAAGCGCTAGCGAACCATGCTATCTTCTGCAGCAGAAACGAGCCTACCTGTGCCTCAAGGAGCTAGAGACATGAAGCATGTGAAGCGAGTCATTCCCGTTACGCTACTGTTGCTCTTTGCCCTTGCCGCCAATGCGCTGCCGATCTTCGCACATCACGGATTTCAGGCGGAGTATGACGGGAGCAAGGTGATTTACATCACCGGCACTCTTACCAAGCTCGAGTGGGAGAATCCGCACGCATACTTCTGGGTCGAAGCGAAGGATGCCACCGGCAAAGTAACCACCTGGACCTTTGAAGGTGCTTCCCCCATCGCGGTGAAACGGACCGGGACAGTCAGAACCGACTTTACTTCCAATATCGGGAAGACCGTAACCGTCAGGGCCATTCCTGGCAAGGACGGAACGACCAAAGGCGCCGCGGAAACCATCAAGCTGCCGGACGGCCGCGAAGTCGTCGTAGGCGGAAAGAGATTTTTTGGCGACAGTAAGAGCGGTGGCGAGTACTGAAGTTTGTCTTTTCCGACAGCGCTCACGGCCATTTTGCGCTGGCAAGGTAACGCCGAAGGGGAGATGCGTATGAGACGCCGCCTTGGGATTCACGCCGTCACTGCGATCAGCGTTTTTGCAATTCTCCATATTCTTTCTGGCTCCGCGAGAGCTCAGAGCGGAACTGGCCAGGTTTCTGTGGCCGGCTTCGGGAAGTCCACCGCCCAGCCTCTATCACCCGGAGGACCTGCTCCTCGCGCGGCCGATGGGCATCCGGATCTCTCCGGTGTCTGGTTCCCCGGCAAGATCGGACGGGAAGACTTAACAGCGGAGGGGAATCCTGCGCGCCTCCAGTTCGATCCCAAGGTGACACCCGAGGAGAAACCTCCTTATCAGCCCTGGGCGGCAGAGAAAGTCAAGAAGCTATCGACCCTGGATGCGGAGATACTTCGGCCATCGGTGAACTGCATGCCTCGCGGCGTTCCCGGTATGTTCATAACAAATCCCTATCCCATTGAGCTCATCCTTACCAAAACGGAGTTCATCCAGCTCGACGAGCTGAACAACAATTTCCGCATTATACCCACGGACGGCCGCGCACATAGCAAGGATCCTGATCCCGCATTTAATGGCGAGGGCGTTGCGCATTGGGAAGGTGACACGCTGGTCATAGACACCATCGCTATCGACCAAAGGACTTGGAATAACTTTGCGGGCTGGTTCCACAGCGACCAGGAACACGTCGTGGAGCGGATCTCGCGGCCCACTATGAATTACCTGACCTACCAGGTCACAATCGAAGACCCGAAAGTTCTGACCAAGCCGTGGACGTCGGCACCCCGCACTTGGAGCCTGGGACACGAGGCGCTGCAAGAGTACTACTGCACCAACAACCGGGAAGAGGAAGCCTTAAAGGCTCTGCGGGACTTGACCGAAGGTCCTAAGAAGTAATGGTAATAAGCGGAGAATTTCAACAGGTCCGGCACGACTCTTTTGTGAATGCACAGTTGGCATCGTCACCAGTCCATTCGACCGCGCATTTTTCCGATATTTTATGTATGTGAAGGAGAGAGTCGTGCGCAAATCCATCCTCGTGCTGATCACGCTGGCCTTTCTGCCTTCTTTTGCTGGGGCACAACGGCTGATCGACTGGGACAAAGTTCAAGTCAAGACCCAAAAGCTTGACGAATATGTTTACCTGCTGCAATTCATCGGCCCCGAAGGGCCTGGCGCGAATGTCGGCGGCAATGTAGGCGCGCTGATTTCCGACGACGGCATAGCCATCGTGGACTGCGGATACGCGTTGGCCGCGCCCAAACTCGAAGCCGCTTTGAAAGCGATCTCCGGTAAACCCATTAAATACCTGCTGAACACCCATTGGCACGGCGATCACACCGGTGCTAACGCTTACTTCGGTGAAGGCGCCGTGATCATTGCCCACGATAATGCGCGTAAGAAGATGGAAAAAGGAGGAGGGCTGTTTCCTGCATCTCCCGCAATGGCTCTTGCAGCCATCACTTTCAGTGATCGGATCACCCTGCACATGAAAGGCGGAGATGTTCTCGGCGTCCACTTCGACCATGGCCATACGGATACGGACACGATCTATTTTTTCCCCGGGGCAAGGGTGGTTCAGACGGGAGACGACTTCGTCAATTGGTCCCCGCCGGGTTTTCCTGCAATTGAAATGGATAACGACGGTAGCGGCGGCGTTGATGGGCAGATATCGGCCGATGAATACATATTGGCCCATGCTCCGGCCGATGTGAAGATCATTCCTGGCCACGGCAATCTTGCGACTCGCGACGATATGGTGAAGATGCTTGCCGTGCTCAAAGACACTCGAGCCGCGATTCAGGCTGGCATGGCTCAGGGTAAGAGCCTCGATCAGCTCAAGCAGGAAAAAGTTTTCGCGAAGTGGGATTATTTAAACGAATCTCGCCACATCCAGAGCGACGTTTATTTCGAGCGGCTTTACAAAACGTTGTCGGCAAAACAGAATCCTGCGGCAGGGAGGAACAGCGCCAACTGACCAACCGCGCGCTTAACGTCAAGGCGTGCGCGCTGACTTCAAAATCGGCGAGACCATTCCTGGGGCCAGCGTTCGACCACTACTTTCTTGTGCGTGTAGAACTCGATCGCGTCACGTCCCTGCCCATGTACGGTCCCAAAGAAGCTGTCCCGCCAGCCGCTGAACGGGAAATAGGCCATTGGAGCTGCAACGCCAATGTTCACGCCAATATTGCCCGCAGGCACTTCGTAGCGGAACTTGCGAGCCGCAGCTCCGCTGGACGTAAATATCGAAGCCATGTTGCCGTAGGAATTTCGCGCGATAATCTCGATCCCTTCTTCCAATGTCTCGGCACGAACGAGACTGAGGACTGGTCCGAAAATCTCCGTATGGGAGAGCGCGCTCGAAGGCGGAAGGTTATCGAGCAATGTCGGATTCAGGAAATTGCCCGCGGACGGAGCGCTGCCGCCATTACGCCCGTCGAGCAGCAGATCGGCTCCATCCTTGACGCCTTGACCAATTAGTTTTGCAACGCGTGCTTTGCTGTCCCGCGTAATCAGCGGACCCATTTGAACGCCGGGATCGAGGCCATTGCCCACCCGAATCGATCCGGCAGCGTCCAGCAGTGCCTTTGGGAATTCCTTTTGCGCCTGGCCGACCACCACGGCGACAGAAATCGCCAGGCATCGCTGGCCTGCACAACCGAATGCGCTGTCCGTGACAATGCGAGTCGTGGCATCCAGGTCCGCATCCGGAAGAATCAGAACGTGATTTTTTGCTCCGCCTTGGCACTGCGCGCGCTTGCCCGTTACGGCAGCCTTGGCATACACGTATTTGGCAACGGGTGTTGATCCAACAAAACTGATGGCCTGCACCTGCGGATGCTCCAGAAGCCCATCCACAACCGCCTTGCCACCGTGCACCAGATTCACTACCCCCGGAGGCAAGCCGATCTCCTCGATCAATTCAAACGCGCGCTGCGTTGTCAGCGGGACTCTTTCGGATGGTTTCAAAATAAAGGTGTTACCGCAAGCGATCGCGTAAGGCAAAAACCAGAACGGGATCATGGCCGGAAAATTAAACGGTGTAATGGCGGCGACGACGCCAAGCGGCTGCCGGATCATCACCTCGTCGATACCGGCCGCCACATCCTCCAGGTTGTACCCTTGCATGAGAGTGGGAATGCCGCAGGCAACTTCGACGTTCTCGATGGCGCGACCGAGCTCCGCTCGCGACTCGGCCAGCGTCTTTCCGTTCTCTTCCGTGCAAATTTGTGCTAGCTCCTCCAGATGACGTTCGAGGAGTTGCTTGAGTTTGAAGAGATATTGAATGCGTTCCTCGGGCGGGGTGCGGCGCCATTTCGGAAACGCCGAAATCGCGGCTTGCACCGCGGCGTCCACGTCTTTCTTGGCTCCCAGAGGAACGCACGCTAGTTTTTCCCCGTTTGCGGGATTGATCACATCCGCGCAATCCTCGACGTTGGAGGCGCGCCAACCCCCAGCATAGTGTCGCAGCGGTTGAAAATTTCGGCTCATTGCTGGATAGTCCGAATTCTATATGCTGCCGATTTCCCCGTTGATGCCCGATGGTCCCCGGCAACCTGACAAGATAGCAAAACTGATCTCGCGGGTGCCATCTCTCACCTGACGTCCATCACCGAGCTTGAAAGTGCACGAGGCTGCCGTTATCATCCACGCGGCACTCAATATTCGGGCAGAGGCGATGGAAGGAGGACGCGATGTCTGACACCCCATATCCTGCGGGACAAAGCGATTCTGTAGCGGCGGCGGAATCACAGCGCCGGGAATCCAGCTCATCGAGGCGTTTTTTTCTCCTAGGACTCGCGGCCACTGGCGCTGTTGCTGCTTTTTCAAAGCGTACAGCAGCCCTGCAGGGCGGGCCGGCCGCTTCAACCAAAGCTTCCCGAATTGATACCCACCATCATTTTACGATCCCCAGACTCTTTGAGTTAAGCACAACCAAGGGCGTCAACCAGCCCACTCTGAAGGGTTGGACCCCAGAAAAGTCCATCGAGGAAATGGATCAGGGAGGAGTCGCCACCTCGATTATTTCGATCAGCGATCCCGGGGTCTGGTTCGGTGATAATGCCGCCGCGCGCAGCCTGGCGCGCGAGTGCAATGAGTACGGAGCCAAAGTCGTTAAGGACTATCCCGGGCGCTTCGGTCAATTTGCGGTGCTGCCCTTGCCGGATGTCGAAGGATCCTTGAAGGAAGTTGAATATGCACTGGACACGCTGAAAATGGATGGAATCGGAGTCTTATCCAGTTATCAGGGCAAGTATCTGGGCAATCCTTATTACGCTCCGCTCATGGAGGAATTGAATCGCCGCAAAGCCGTTGTGTTCTGCCATCCCTTCTGTGCCGCCTGCGACGCTGAAGCCACGCTTACCGACGGACAAAATCGGGGTGTGGAGTTTGTTTTCGACACCACCCGCACGATCCTGAGCCTGCTGAGCACGGGAACGGTGACGCGCTTCCCCGAAATCCGTTTCATCTGGTCGCATGGCGGAGGCACGGTGCCTTACATCACCACGCGACTCGCCGGGGCGGCGCAGAAGCTGCCCAACGGCCTGATTCCCGAACTGCAGAAGTTTTACTACGACACCGCGCAGGCGTTTAGTTCTTATACTCTGCCTTCGTTCAAGAAGCTGGTTCCCGTATCGCACATCTTGTTCGGAACCGATTATCCGCTGGGCGGCGGCTCGGCCGCTCAGGTCGCCAAGGGCTTGACCGATAATGGAGGCTTCACGGAAAGCGAGATGCGAGCCATCAACCGCGACAACGCTTTGGAACTGCTTCCCCGACTGAAAGCATAAGTCACGTCGCTTTGCGGCGCTGTTTCGCAAGAAACGTTGAACAGTCTCTGACTTTACGGCTTTGCGAGAGCCGTGCCTGTTGGTTTGGAAAATTTCGCTGCATCGATCGAGACGTTTGCCCGCAACTCGCTCAGCACTATGGTTGACCGGCCGTCGGTCCAAGTCACGGTCAAACGAAAAGGCATCTTCACCCCGGAAACGTCGCGATAATCAGCGTAATCAATCTGCGTAGGATTGAGGCCGAGCGCGGTATCCGTATAGCGGACCAGCCGCAGCAACAGGCCCGATTTCTTCTCGAAGTACAACTTCACGGGCGTATTATCAGCGCTGCTCCCCTGGACCACGTCGACGTCTTTATCGTCGATGGAGGCGTTCGGGAAGCCGGTCCGCCAATTCTTCAGCGTCTGCTTGATCTGTCCGGGAAACGAAAGACTCGCGTCCATCTTGGCGCCTTCGAGGTCTCCCCCACTCAGCGAAAACACGGGTACTGGCAAAAGTGTTCCCGCCGATGTGTTCCAAGCATTTCGGCCGTCGCAGGTCCTGATGTTATCTCCTGCGCGAAGATGAACGATGGTCGTGCGCTCATTCGGAGCCTTGGCATAGATCTCCACGGGGAACTTATCTCCTTCGGTATCAAAACCCTCGTAAGTTCCTTTGCCGGCGAAGCTGATGATGCTCGCGAGCCGCTGCGCGCCCCCAAGGGCTTGAATGTATTTGTCCAGAATCTGATCAGCCGAGGGCCCCGTCCCAGAAAGTTGGTCCGGAATCTCCAGTTCGTTTGGATCGTCCGGCGGCGGAGTGCCGTATTGCTCTGCCAGACTCGGCGTCACTTTGGGCCGGGCGTCGCTGCGATGGCAGGAATAGCAGGTCACCTCCCGTTTCCCGCCGAAATTCGCCTTGTTCAAGGCGTTCACCATCAAGATCATCTTGCGCGCGGTCTGTTTCCTCGGCGTGTCGTCGGCGTATTCTGCCGCGCTCCCTGTATGATGGCATTCTGAACAATTCATGCTCAGCGCTGCCGCGATGAAACCCATCGTGCCCATGAATTGGTCCACAGTCAGACCCCGGAGCACCTGGATATTCTTGAAAACATCGTCGGCCATCAGCGGCTTTTCCTGTGGCGCAGCCTGGCCATTTACTAAAGCCGCCGCCAGCAGACAAGCGGCTACTGTTTGTAGCATCGTTACGATACGCGAGCTCAAGCCCCGATTCATCGTCGGCTCCTTCACTGCTAGGCGCTATGAGAATGAACAGCAGGGTAGTTATAGTAGCGGGAGCTTCTTTGTCAAGCTAAATGCTCTGCGGCCCAGCGTACAAAATCGAGGTGGTGATCGGAAACTTGAGTGAACTGTGAAGCTGGAATCGCGGACACCAACGACACCAACAGGGAGCCTTGACAGTACTGCAACGATTGTGACAGGCTCGCGCAAAACTACCACTCAAGCGGATTGCGGAGGTACAACCTGATGAGGCAGAAACTTCCTCCTGTCGTGATGTTGGCGTTGACGCTGCTCCTGACGGCTTTACCTTTGCTGGCTCACCACTCCGTCTTGGCTGAATACAACAGCAAAAAGCCCGTCACCCTTAACGGCGTGATCACACGCGTCCTGTGGATCAATCCGCATACTTTTTGGTACGTCGATACGAAGGACGCCGATGGAACTATCAAGCATTGGCAAGTCGAGGGCCCTTCTCCGGCGGAGTGGCACAACGCCAAAGTGACTCGCGACCTGGCCGGCAAACCCGGCGATAACATTACGATCGAGGTGATCGTGGGCAAGACAGTGCCCGACCGCGCTCTGGGACATAAGTTCACCTTCCCCGACGGCCACGTCATCCAACTAAAGATGAACGAAAACGGAGAGACCGTCGCAAGTCCCGCAAGATAGACGAGCAGGAGTTTATGGATGCGGACTCAGGCATTCACGTACAGCATGACTGTAGCTGTCGCGGCATTCGGCTTGCTCTCAACTGATGCCGCAGCCCAGCAAAAATCAACTGCCCCGGCGGATATGGTGAAGACCGCCGCCAGCAAACCCACACCGCATGCTCCTAACGGGCACCCGGATTTGAGCGGGATTTGGCTTCTGCCTGGAATCGTCAGCAATGCGTTTGGCTATGGTGGTCCTCCAGGCGAAGTGAGCCCGGACGGGAAGGAGCACACGATCTATTTCGATGGCCGAGGTTTCGTGGGACAGTCCCCTACGCCCAACTTCCCTTCTTACAGCAAGCCGGAACTCGACGCTAAGCGTAAACAGCTCGACGCCAACGCAAATCACTCTGATCCCGCGCGTTATAGCTGTCAGGAAACCGGCGTTCCACGCACCGGCGCACCGGACAAGATCGTGCAGACTCCCACAGAAGTAATTTTCTTATACCAACAGACATTTGAATCGTCGCCGCCCGGCAGCACGTTTCGCGTGATTCCGACGGACGGACGGCCGCACCGCAGGGACGTGGACCCTTCGGCCATGGGAGATTCTGTAGGGCATTGGGAAGGCGATACGCTAGTAGTAGACGTCACGCGCATTGACGAGTCCACGTGGTTTTGCATGAAGGGATGTTTCCACAGTGATGTTATACACGTCACCGAGCGTCTTACGCGCAAGGGCGACACGCTCACCTACCAAGCCACAGTGGAGGATCCCAAGTTACTTGCCAAGCCGTGGAACAGCTACCCCGTCACGCGGATTCTTGCGGGCCCGGACGCCTCGCTGCCTCCGGACGTTCCTTGCATCGATAGCGACAAACCGTATCTGGATGATAGCAGCCGCGTTGCGCCTCTTTAGCGGCCGAGCTCTACGCTGCGGGTTTGTGGCTCTAGCGGGACTTTACTGCCCCTGGTCACCCATAAGTCTGCTGTAGTCGGATAACCCACAGTCGGCAGGACGAGCCGCTGTTCGCAGATTAGAGAGGCGCGGCCAGCCCGAATGGCTGGCCGCGCGGAAAGTGGTTCGGTTTTTAGAGTTACTAGAATAGGAACTTCAGCGCGAATTGAAGTACGCGCGGATTGACGGAAGTTCTCAAAATCGTGCCCATCCCCGCGTGCTGCGCCACATTGCTGTTCTCCAAATTGGCAAATTGTGGGTGATTGAAGGTGTTATAAAACTCGGCCCGGAATTGCAGGTTCTGGGCTTCGCGAATCTTGATTAACTTCCCGAGGGACATATCCCAGTTGCTTTGGCCCGGGCCCAGCACATTACCGAACCCCATGTCCCCGAAGCCCAGTCCGCCCCCGACATTGTTGACGGCTCCGATCTTATTAGGTACGGTGCAAAACACCGAAGAATTGATCCAGCCGTCCTGGCCATTCAAGCCATTCGATACTCGTTGCGTCGCGCTCCCTGTAGTGAGGATGTCCGCAGCCGTCTTGCCGGGGCAGAGTTGAGCAGCGCCAAGAGCTGCAGCCACACCCTGGTTGACGCCGAAGATCCGTCCGCCTCTGCTGTCGACGATGTCAATGGGTTGGCCATTCTGGATGACGGTTACACCGGACCAACTCCAGCCATTCGCCAGAACGCCCATTGCACCAGTGTGCTTGCCCAGAGGCAGTTCCCAAACGTAGTTGACCACCAGGCGCTGCGGCCGCACGAAATATTCCGGTGCATACGCCTGGACGATGTAAGGATACGTGTTAACGCCCTGTTCGACTTGCTCGAAGCCGCGGTTCCAGCTGTAGGCAGCTTGTAACTGCAATCCCTTCGAGAACCGCTTCCGCACGGTCACCTGCAGACTGTTGAACTTGTAGTTGCTTATGGTTTGCAGCCGACTTTGTGTGGGGCCTATGCCCAGGTTCGGCACGCGCATAAAAACATTCCCGACCGTATTGACGGTAACATTGTTGATGCCGCAGCTGACGCAGTGGCCGCCTGCCAATTGCGCTACATTATAGTGATAGGCAGAGGGTGATCCGTCGGCCGTCGGGTTCTGCACCGCTTGTGGACTGGCCTGATGGATGCCGTGCGATCCGACGTACCCGACTTCGAGCACCCAGCTTGGCAGAAATTCATACTGCGTATTCAGGTTCCATTCGTACGTCAGAGGAACAGTGAGGTTTTCGTATGAAGTTACGCCCGTGTTTGAGCTGTTGCCCCCACACGCGTTCGCACTGGGTGCAGCAGGGGCGCTGGCACAAGTCCCAGGGATAATCCAGCGGGGCACAAACCCGAAGTAGCCGGGCCCTGCGGAAACCACTCCGCCCGGGATGGCCCACGGGTTTTGTAGACTGGCAGCAGGCGAACCGGCTGCCGGGGGGCCGAAGATCGGATTCGTCCGCCCGAAGTTTGCGGTGTATTGACCGGATAGCTGGTCATAGAAATATCCTGCGCCGCCGCGCAACACCAATCGGTTGCTCGACGTCGGCTGCCACGCAAACCCGATGCGAGGCGCAAAATCGTCCATAGGGGCCTTTAGCCGCGTGGCATACGGCAAGTTGCTTTGGTAAACGCCCGCCGGAATCACGGTGCCGGTATAATTGCTCGGCACCACGTATCCAACCAGGCTCTCGCCCGGACAGAACGCCGTGCCAGGCGCACAACTGGCGACGGTCAGGGCCGGGTTCGGTCCGGCTTGCGCCAAGGCTCCCCAGAAGCTGCTGAAGCCACCATTCCTCTCTGTGGGCCAATTATCCAGTTCCCATCGCAACCCCAGGTTCAGGGTGAAGCGTGGCGTAAGTTTGATGTCGTCCTGAACAAAGCTGTTGAACATCAGGTAGCGGGGATTCTGCTGAACCCCGGAGTTGGCGGTTGTCGTGCCCCCCACGCTTGCAATGTTGCTGCTTCCGCTGCCGTTGCACCCGCCCGGACTCCCGGGGCTCGGCGACGCCACTGGATTGCAGCCCGCTCGCCCCATCAGGAAGTCCGCGAATGAGTTGAATGTCGGCTGTCCTACTGACCCTGTGCCTGAGAAGGAAGCACCCTGTACCCGCTCCGATTCGAAGCCAAATCGGAACGTTTGCTTGCCATGGGACCACGAAACTTGGTCGCCCACCAGAAATTGATTGAAGTTGGCGTGGGAGCCGAAAAAGGGATGTACGCCGAACCACAATATGCCAGTGGTGGCCGAGCCACTGACGTTAATGAACGACATGTTGTCCACCGCCGCTCCCGGCGTGAACGGGGAGACGAAATCCTGGATGCCCAGTTGCGAGTTGTGGAACAAAACGGCTTCGGTATTGACCGTGACGTTCCGCTGGTACCCAACATGGAATTCGTTCACCACGTTGTTGGATAGAATCGACGTCAGCTTGGCGACCACATCCTGGTTCGTTTTTTGGGTCGAAACTGTGTTGCCCGGCACGGCATTGCCGGGTTCCAACGCATTGACCGCCGGAAAATTGGCGTTGATCGGATCGGTTTCATAGATGTACCGGCCCGAGAATGTGTGCTTGCTGTTGATCACGTAATCGACGTTGCCGATCCCTTGATGGTCCTTGAAGGCGGCGGGATTTACGAAGTTCGTTTGCTTGAAACCTGAGGTGCCCGAACTCGGAACGAAATAGCTGCCGTCGGGCAGCTTGAGTTGCATGATACTGATGGCGATTGGATTGATGTTGAACAAGCCCGCCGCATCGCAACCACCCCCAGGGCAATTGTTCGGGTCCTGAATCAGCGCACTCCCCGATTGTGGTTGCCCACAGGCATTAGTCGGGTCTGCTGCCAGGCATTGCGCATTGGCTGCGTTCATGTTCGCCGCCAACCCTTTCACAAACGCTGCCCCGGCCGCATCGCATCCTGCAACCGACGTAAAGCCTGCCGGCCCGCAGGTGCCGCGATTCCCCGCGGGGATCGGAGGCAAAACCGTGGAGGCTTGGCTGTAGCTGGCAAAGCCATTCTTCTGATCGTTCTCCTGATAGGATACGAAGAAGAAAAGCTTGTCCTTCTTCACTGGCCCGCCCAACGCCCCGCCATAAACATTCGAATTCAAAGCTGGCTTCGCCTGGCCGTTGCGGTTAAGGAACCAGTCGTTGGCATTGAGAACGGTATTGCGGAAGAACTCGAATGCGCTCCCGTGGAAATTGTTGGTGCCCGACTTGGTGACCACATTCACATTGGCGCCGGGATTGCGCCCATATCCGGCGTCGTAGCTCGAGGTTTGTATCTTGAATTCGGCAATGGCATCCGGATTGGGCATTGCGAACGTCCCCGGCACCGTCCCTTCCGTCACGCCGCCCAAAGCCGTCGCATTATTGACGGTGACCCCGTCCATCATGTAGGTGTTCTGGCCGGTGGTCCCGCCATTGACGGCCATGTTGGTCGCGCCCTTGCCAATGGTGGTGGCGTTGCTGACGTTGGCGGAGACACCGGTAGACATGGCCAGCAGATTTGTGTAGTTCCTCGTGTTCAGCGGAAGTTCCGTCATGGTGCGCGCGCTGGCCACGGTGCCCAGCGCCGAACTCGTGGTCTGAATCGTTTCCACTTCACCTTCCACGGTCACGGTTTGAGTCTGGGCACCCACTTCCAGGTTATGGTCCAGGACCTCCGTCTCGGTCACATTGACAGTCGCCGATGGGACTTCCACCGGCTTGAAGCCGGAAGCCTCAATCCTCACCTTGTAATTGCCCGGCGGCAGCAAGTTAAATTTGTACGTGCCATCCGCACCAGTCGTCGCCGTTCGCGCCGCCCCGGTATCCAGACTCGTCGCCGTAACGGTGGCATTTGGGATCACGGCGCCAGAAGGATCTTTGATCGTGCCGGTCAGTGCTCCTGTGCCGGCCGTCTGAGCTCCCAGGGATTGAGAGTTAAGCAGAGCTACGACAAAAAGCAGAACGCAAACGCTCTTGAACTTCATGAGCACCCCTTTTCACCGCGGACTGTACGGGAATTTGGATTGTTTGAAGCGCTTTCCCTTTTCCAAATGGCGCATTTGTTATAGTACGAGGCCTTCTTTGTCAAGCTAAATTGGCAGCGCCGCAAGGTAAGAAATTAAGCCGATCCGTTTTCATTGGCTGTGGGCGTTTTCAGCTTTCGCGGAATCGCAACAGCCTCGTGTCGTGGCCGAGGAAATGTGAATTGGTGCCGCACGCAGCAAGTCAAGCCATTGCCCGGAGAGCACTGTAAGTGTATATTGACGCCAACGTGGAAGGCACGGCGGGAATTCGCCAGTCGAGGGAGAAGAGCATGATGAAAATACTAGGTTTCCTCCTCCTTGTTTCTGGCGTGGCCCTCGGGCAGGCGCCGGCAGTCCAGGCTCCCACGCTAAAGCCTGTTGGTACCGTCGATGACCTCATGATTGGCATCATTTGGCCCATCTCGGATGAAGTCTTCTATATCACTACCCGCGAGACTCCCAAGACGGAAGAGGAATGGCTGCACTTTCAGGGCAGGATGCTGATGCTTGCGGAATCCGCCAATTTGCTCATGATGCCCGGTCGTGCCTGGGACAACGATAAGTGGATGAAGGACTCGCAGCGCCTGTACGATGCCGGCAGCGCTGCCTACAAGGCCGCGAAGGCCCGCGACTTGGATAAAATCGCCAGCCTCAACGACCAGATGTACGCGGCATGCGTCGGCTGCCACAACGACTACCGTCCCAATTACCGAAAGCGTCCGCTAACACCGGAATAATGGCTTCGTAAAACTGCTGCCGGAAGACATAAACGCCTCGCGGTAGCGCAGATGGTGGCCTCCCCAGCGGTGAGATGATCCAAAAAAAGCCGGCACAACTTCAATGCATCTTGATCACGTTAACGGCTGTCTTTGCCACTAGCGGGGTTGCCCATAAGCTTGTCATATTCCGCCAGCTCTGAGGGGGAACACATCATCTCCCTGACGTCAAAATTGGATGGTTCCAGGTTGAACCTTAACTTGTCCAGGGCTACCCAGGGCTTCGTATACATCTTCAGATCGTCGATGGTCACCGTCAGCTCTAAGTGGTCATGGTCCACGCGGTGGAAGCGCTCCTCTACCCTCAACTCGCTGCTATGCGGACGCCCCGCTCGATCGATCCATGTTCTTTCATCCATTCCCGCACTCTGCACGACGAACGTGTAATCGTCCTCCCACTTGCCAACCGAATACCCGAACCACCTTGGTTCGGGATCCTTAGGGAGTTTTCGCCCGTCGGTCCAGATCACTCTCCAGATCTTGCCGTATTCGTACAAGAGCAAGACCTTTTCGGACGTCTGAAAAATCTGAGTCGTTCTTAATTCAAAGAGGTCTTCGCGAGGAAGTCCCTGCGGATCACAATGCCAGGCGGGATCATTTGAGCCCGCAGGAAGCACAGTTCTGACTCCATTGCTCGGCTCAGTTAGATTCAGCTTTGACAAACCCAAAGGAGTGTAGGGTAACTGATGTTCCGGCTTACCGTCTTCAGGCATTGCCCCGGCACCCAATTGCTGCACTCCCCTGGGTCCTGGCTCCCAAATTCCGGAAATGTCATGGCGTGGAGTGGGAGCAGCGCTCGGTTCCGCGATTATGGTATTTCCCCAACCGTCGATATAGGGTGCGACTTTCTGACTCTTCGTAGTCTCGGCCTGCTGAGGCCGAGCGGTCTGAGCAAATGCCAAAGAGCAGAGCAGCGCCAGCGCCGGAACCAGGATCAAAATCACCAAACGATTTACAAATTTGAAGTGGAATTCCACCGAATTCCCCCGGATGTCACGTTACGTGTCTAGTTGGCCCTCCCTAGTTTTGTGCACCCTCGCCGCGGGGCAACTTTTGACCATCTGGCAATAACACCTCGATGAGGCGCCCGACCGTTCGTCCATTCTTGACGGGCAGGACCGTAATCGTGACTTGATCCCCAGGCTTCAACGATTGCTTCGTCCAACCTCTCTGGATCAAGCTGGGGGGAGCAGTCGTCTCCGCAACCCAATGTGCCACTTGGGCGTTGTCGGTCACGTCAAACCGGAGCACGCAATGGGGATTAGCCCAAACCCATTCCGTCACGGTTCCCTTCATCGTAATGTTTTTCGCCGTAAGATCGTAGATCGCATCACCATGGTGTGCGGCCAGCGGGACCGAAACGAGCAAACCACTCGCCGCCATCGCAAGCGCCATAAAGAATCTCATGGGTGACCTCCCAGCTTTAGTCAGATACATCTTCTACGTAACTGTGAGCCGGGCGACGCAGTACCACCACGACTAGACGTGCCGTCCTGCTTCTTCTTCCTGAGCCTGGGACATCACAAAATACTTGGCCAAGGCCCACACGCCTCGTCATTGCGGGGCTCATTTTTGCGAAATCGGCTTCCCTTCTGCGGCCTTCTTCTCGAAGGCCCGAGCTCCCGCGAGGATATTAACGGCGTCGTTGTTGTTTTCGCTACAGTCGTACTCAAACAGCGGCCCGGTGCTGGCGCTCATGGGAATAATTGCCGACCAAGGCTTTGTCCACGTCGATGGATCATCCACCATGAATTTGTACTCGATTGTGTCTACCGAGACTCGTTTGAAGTATTCCGTAATTTTCTGCGTGCGCGGATCCCCGTTGCGATAGGTGTGGTCCGGCCGGAGATTGGTGGTTTCGACGACCAGCGTGTCACCCTCCCAGTGTCCACGGGAATCGCCATGCCACTGGTGAATATCTGATGAGACATGCGGACGCCCATCAAGCGGGATGATACGGAACTCGCTTCCGGTCTCGGTTTCGATCAACACATATGCGGGATTCTGGGCGATGAACAAACCACTGTTGTACTCAGCGGGAATTAAAGGAGGTCCACCCGATTGTGTCAAACAACTAGTATTCAGCCCAAGGTCCCTGGCGTTATCGGCGTGCACCACAGCGCCTCCGTGATGATCGTCGACGACGTAGGGGAAAGTTCCGCCAGGTCTCACTCCGACATCCAACCGGGCCTTTGCCTCTGCCGTAAGCGGGGGAATTCTCCCGTCGGGTGGGTCTACAACTAGCGACGTTCGCGGATTCGGTTTGATTCCGTTTTGCCAGGGACTGAGGCCGTACGTCGTCGCATCATAATCGACCGAATCCGGGTTGAATAATTCGCCGCCATAACGGTCCTCGCTGCCCTGAGCACCCGGCTCGTACGAACCCCGCAGGCCAGACCGGAACCTTTCCTTCATTTCCTCGGCGGTCAAAAACTCTCTATTCCCGAATTTGGCAGGGCGCTCCAGGGGCGTAAAGGTTAAGCTGTTCCAATACCCGCTAAAGTCCGGATGACCGTCGGCCATACGGGGCACGACCCAGTTCTGGGAGTTTGCTTCTCGCGTTGTGTCGATGTTGGTTTCCGCCTTGGCTGTCGTCCTTGCAGCGGCTTTCGCCCCAGGCGCCGATTGGGCCGCGACAAATATCGGTGCGAACGCAACGACCGCCGCCCCAACCGCTAAAGCACTCCAAAAAATACCCACGTACTTTCCCATTTGGAGGGCCTCCTCCTGATCTCGCCGATCTCTATTTATCTACCTTCTTGCTATATTGGCCGTAAAGTAAATCGAGCACGAATTCCGTGCAGTTGAAATCCACCAATTGGATGTTCTTCTCCATGCGACGGTAGAGTGGAAAGCTCATCTTCCAGGGTCGGGTAAAGACATTCGGGTCCTCAATCGTAGCTTCGTACATTATGTGATAAGGACTCGCGTGCGTGTAGCGTTCGACCACATGCAGGGCATCGCTATGGTAATCCCCTGCTCGATCGAACCAGCTATACGGGACGAATCCTTTCGAATCTACGACTAGCGTATCGCCCTCAAAGTGCCCTCGCGACCACCCCATCCAGCTGTCGGCGGGAGGTTCCTGGGGAATCGTCTTGTCGTTCTCCATATAGATTGTGCGCAGAGCGCGTGCGTACTCATAGGCCATCATGATGACATGTGGAGTCTGAATAATTTGAAATGGAAAAGGCATATAGTTCGCACGCGGCACGCCAGGCATGTAACACTTCAGCTCAGGGTCGCCCGTGTCATGTCGATGGGGATCACTGGTGATGTTCACCACCATGCGCTTCTCGGTGTTCTCTTTCTTTTTCGCCAGCGCTTCAGGTTTGTACGGAATCTCGCCGCCTTCTACGACCCCTTGTCCCCCCGGCCAAGCGCCATACACACCCATCATGTCTGGGCGTGGGCCCGCTTGCGCATCGTGATCCTGAACATCGATATCAGCAGTCACGAAAGCCTGCCAAATTCCGTTCAAGTCGGGTGTGCCATCCGCAGTGCGCGGCGCTCGATAAGGAGGAAACTGACCAGGAGTCGGAACCTTCACTGCCGAAGGCGCTGGGGCTTGACCGGTCGACCGCCCGCCGGTCATCAACATAAACACCGCCCCCGCAACGATCACAAACCCGATCATCAGACCTCGCGGGTGAACGGTGTCTGGCGTCATCTCGCGTGCTCGACCCGCTCGGTTAATGAAGACCTCCCTCCGATATCGGCCCGATAATACACCCCGCCAAGGAATTCCATCCTCTATTTTGTGTTGGCCGTGGGCCGAGTCTACGGCTCGACTTTATGGGAAAGCCCGGTCGCCAGATTTCCAATTTGAGGTGTAGTATGGTGCCGTTTTCGAGATGAGAAAGGAATAAAAAACATATGAAGCTCGGATGGAGGCAAACGATCGTTGGATTGGCAACCGCGGTCATCTGCCTGTTAAACGGCTCGCTAAACGGTTTGTCGGCTGATGGTCAGACCGGACTAGGCGGCGGGCCGCCGGGAGCCAAGCCGCCGATGGCGGAGGAGGTCTTCAAGAACGTTCAGGTGCTCAGAGGAATTCCGGTGGACGAATTCATGGCCACGATGGGCTTCATCGCCGCCTCCCTGAGCCTTAACTGCTTGGATTGTCACACCCAGGACAGCGGCCGCGACCCCGCGAAGTACGCCGAGGATACACCCATCAAGCAGACCGCACGCAAGATGCTGCTAATGGTCAAGGCGATTAACGCGCAGAATTTCGGCGGCGTCCGCACCGTCACCTGCTATACATGCCATCGCAGTGACGTGGCTCCGCGATTCACCCCGAGTCTGGCGGAGCAATATGGCACTCCGCCCGAGCGCGATCCCAATGACATCGAAATTGCCCAACAACCCGATCCCAAAGCGCCCACTGCCGACCAAATCCTGGATAAGTACATTCAGGCGATGGGCGGAGAGCAGCGGCTTGCCGGTCTCACCAGCTTTACCGCTACCGGTACCTATTCCGGCTACGATACGGATTTCGCGAAGGTACCGGCGGAAGTTTACGCAAAAGCTCCAGGGCTACGGAACACCGTCATCCATCCGCCTATTGGACAAGGCACCACCGTCTACGACGGACGAAACGGCTGGGTCGCGGCGGCGAACTCGCTGTTGCCGTTGGTCACGCTGACGGGAGGGGAGTTGGACGCGGTTACGCTAGAAGCGGAGTTGGCGTTTCCCGCGAAGATCAAACAATACCTCACCGGCTGGCGTGCCGGTTTCCCACCCACAACCCTCGACGATCACAACGTTTTGGTCGTCCAGGGAACCGCGCCAGCAGGCTCTCGGGTCAAGTTGTTCTTCGACAAAGACCTGGGTCTGCTCGTGCGCATAGTGATGTTCACGAACACGGTCATTGGCCTGAATCCGAGGGAAATCGACTACTCAGATTATCGCGATGTCGCCGGAGTCAAAGTACCCTTCAAGTGGACTGCGATCTGGACGGACGGGCGGTCAGAGTTTGAAATGACTGACATCAAGCCAAACGTAGCGATTGACGCGGCGAAATTTGGCAAACCGGCGTCACCCAAATCGGCAAACCCGTAGTCGCCGAGGTCTTCGATGAAAAAGGATCAATTCCGGCAACGCGACCGGTTAGTGTCTCATCAACTCTTTGACAGCCCGCTACAAAAAGCGTAATGAAAGAACTGGTGCGTTTCGCATTGGGATCGTTCTGACCAAGCGAATCGAGCAATTGTTCCTAAGGGGGGCGTCTGCATATCTTTCAGGATCAAAATCAACAATAGGAGGAGGGCTAGCATGAAAGACAGGTGTGTATTCAGTTTTATTGCGTCTTTCGCTCTCTTGGTCGCTTCAGCACCGTTATCAGCGCACCACGGCAACGCGGCATACGACGCGACGAAAGAGGTGATTTTGACAGGAGTTGTCACGGACTGGATCGTAGCCAACCCGCATAGCCTTCTTAAACTTGATGTGACGGATGATAAAGGAAACGTCGTACATTGGGTCGTCGAAACCGGTGCTGCAAGTGCGAACCAAGCGCGGGGCGTGCGTCTTACCAAACAGTTATTAAAGCCCGGAGATAAGGTCACTGTTACGATGATGGTAGCCAAGAACGGCCAACCCGTCGGGCGCATCCATCGACTGGTTCTACCAGATGGTCGATTGATGGTTAACGATCTACCATAATCAAGGCGTAAAATACGGAGGCTCCCCAAATGCAGAACTTCGTAGCGCGGGCCATGATAATGGTTCCGGTCTTGATGTTTTCATCGTTTGCACACGCCCAAACCGTTCCGCAGTCAAGCGAAACGAAAGAACACAAGGGACTCCCTCCAATCTGCCAGGGAGAAGCCAATCGGTTCAACTGCGCGTCAGCACCAGTGGAGGGCCAGACGGATGAACCCGGTGTCGATTTCTGGGGCCGACCCGTAACCCCACTTGTGAACGGCCAGAAATCAGCAGCTGCCCCGCGGCATGACATTTCCGGGACATGGCAGGTGGACGGGATCGACGAGTTTGGATTCCGAGGAATCTTGGGGGTATTTGGAGCCGGGGCGATGCCGTCAGATGGGTATCCGGAACATGAACCGCCTTACACTAAGGAGGGCCTGGAAGCCTATCACCGCAATAAGCCGGTATTTGGGATCGACTCGGTTCCTGCGGCGCAAGCAAACGACCCTCTCAAATTTTGCGATCCGCCCGGCTTTCCCCGTGACGATCTTCATAGATTGACATCGGTGCAGCTACTTCAGACGCCTCTCCAAGTGATCATCTTGTACCCGCGTGACAAGCATTGGCGGGTAATCTGGGCCGATGGCCGAGAGCTTCCCAAGGATGCTGATCCCACATGGGACGGCTACTCGACGGGCAAGTGGGTGGACAACACGACTTTCGTTGTGCAGACCAATGGGACAGATGAGAGGACTTGGCTTGATAACGCTGGTCGCCCGCATAGCGACGCTCTGCGCGTTGAGGAGCGCTTCCATCGTGTGGACCATAACCACATGGAACTAACGGTGACGATTGACGATCCGAAGATGTATACCAAGCCCTGGGTGGCCCTGGACAAACAGGCTCTCAAATTGCAGCCACCGGATTTCTCCATGAGCGAGACGCGTTGTTCACCGTCAGAGATGGCGACTTACGACAGTTTGGTTTCCACTCCCATTGTCAAGTAGCGGTCCATCAGTCAGGTCCTCAAGGATGCAAAGATGACATCGAGAAAGTTATCGAGTTGAAATCCGATTGGGTTCTTCTCGACATCAACATGCCTGTACACTAGTTAGCGGCAAGGGTTCCACGAATTTCAGTCCCTTCCCCCCCAGCCGGACTTTTCCGATCACGAAGGTCCCCCGAAGGGCGACGTGGATCGAGTCAGGTTTCGATAAGCGCGTTATCTGGAGTTCATTTGAAGGGGCCGCGTCAAACGTTACTTGTTCGGTGTGAGTGGATTCTTACCGGACAGACTTGATTTGGGAAGTGAATTGTTGTCAGACGGAATCGATCCGCCACTAAGTACGTCCATGCCGCCCTTTAGCGACGGATCCGGATCGGCCGTCGCTGCTTGGAATGCTTGGTCATTCGTAAGACCAGTCCTCCTCGCGTATGCGAGGGCATCTCGCACGACCTGTACTGCTTTCTCTTGTTCGTTTTTCATTTGAAATCCTCGCTGTTGCGGTCGATTACAACCAGTTCAAGCTAGCACGGCCGAGGGCGGCGAACACGAGGATTTGGCAACCGCGTTGTTCGGTTGGATATCCGAAAGGCCCTATCGACACCTCGAAACCGGAGTAAGAGAGGGTACAAAAAAGCGCAAGACCCGGACTCGAGATTCCATAGGCGCCAAAATGTGCCAATACGAAACTGACTTCCTCTAAAGGTCCACTCTTGCTCCATCGGGAACGTGAAGTCGAATTTCCGTTCAAACCGGGCTGGGACTCGTCTTGTCGGCCCCGGACTCACGTCCGACAATCTCACGATACTCAAGGGTTTTAGGCTCATGACGATTCTCGTTTTGGTTCATTACCTCGACGAGACTGCGCACAGTTCCCCGATCAGGCTTCGAGCGTGACCGTTTGGTTTCCAGAACCGTAACGCGGATCGACAACGAGTCACCCGGCCGTAGGGGTATAACCCATGTGCGGTGTCGAAATTCGAATTCGCTGGCAACGATGACGTTCACTTCTAGCCTTTGCGCTCTGTCTTGGCTTTCCATTTGGCCTCGGAGAGTGTTAGCCACTGCAAATGGAGGGCCAGCCGTCAGTCGTGGTGCTTGGTTTCCCGTTCGGCCATGATCTTGTCGCGATAGGCCCGGCTTCGGCGCCTCTCCTTCTTTGCGGTGCGAACCCTCGCTTTCGTGATTTCCAGCGAGCTGATCGAAAACATCGACGGCAGTTGCTCAAGCTTCACGCCTTTGCACGATGGGCACCGCGGTATGTCTGAAGCGCGCACGAATGCTTCAAACCGTCTGCCACAGGATCGACACCGAAAATCAAACAGTGGCATGGCCTGCGCCTCCTCAATTTGGCAGTGCCAGAGGCTGCTGCGCGTCGGAGTGGCCCGTCCAGCAAACGCACGAAGAAAGTCGCATGAAGCGCGGAAGGCGTCAAGTACTTAGAGCGGTCATTTCTCTCCGGTACCCACCCACTCTGATGTATCGAAGAACGGCGTCCCCCTGGGGCGGCCGACAACGTCCAATTTTGAACTATGTCTGACAGCGCTGCCAAAATCGTCGCGGTGCCCAATGAGGGGACTAACGCAACAGAGGCTCGGGCGTCAAGCAGCGGCAGATGCCGTAGTGGCTAGTTCCCGCCTCATCGGCGGAGTACCATTTTTGTGTTATACCTGCTGCAACCTCAGCTAGAGCGGGAGGAGCGTAAGGAGGACGTTTCAATGACAAAAAGAATCCTATTACTGATAGCAATTGCGTTTGCGGGTTTTGCTGGCTTTCTCACGGGTCAAGTTATTACCGAGAAGAAGATGGAGATCGTAAAATACTCGCTGCCCGGTTCGGAGGATACGGTCGGAGAAGTTGAAACAAAAGAGGCACGAAAAGTATTAGATGACTTTTATCAATCGAAAGTACTTCAGATGGGCGCGGAAGCTTCTCCGAGCAACGATGTAGGCGCAAGGGGCCGGCTCATGGCGGACCATTTCATCCAGGTCAGCGAGAGGTTTGGAATAGGAGAAAGACTTACCAAAGCCCAGGTTCTGGCTGATACGGAATCGGGGCATATGCATATGGACCACCTCAAGCATGACCATATTCGACTGGTTGCCTTTGGAGACAACGTAGTTGTCGTGACTGGACATAGCAGCTCGGCCCTGCATTACAACGGCAAAGTCGATACTGCAGATAGAGTGTTTGGGGATACCTGGGTTAAGCTGAATGGACGCTGGCAGCAAGTGGAACACTGTGTAGCTAGCGCTCCTAATGGAGTGACGAGAGGTTATGAATAGGAGAAGCCATCGACCAAGCTCCCTACACGCCGAGTTGATCCATTGGCATCCCGGCGAATCACGTCACCGAACTGCGGAAACACGCCGAGGAGCTGTCCAAGAATCCAGCGGCGCCGTGGAATTATCGGGAGACACCGAAACAGGCTGCGGCGGCGCTGCGTAACGGGTAACCTGGTAGGGCCCTGCTATAAATTTGCAGAAGGGGGCACCCCATGTCGAGCCACAAACGGCGATCATACGGATACGGAGCCCGCAAGTTGCCAAAGAATATCGGTAAACTGGGAGAAGCCTGGGCGATGGCCTTGCAGATAGCCACGGCTTCCGAGGCCCCGATCCATGAAGCATTGGTCCCGGCGAAGCTGTTCGAGGTGGGTATAGGCAACTTGTTTTTCAGTCGCGCGCTGCCGGACGGGCGTATCGCCCTGGGCTCTTTTCTGCTGGATGTGTTCTGTCTGGGAGTCAAGAATGCCTTTGTGACCATCGTGGCCAGGGAGGAGTATGCCCAGCCCGGAGAAGTTGCTCAACGGCTGAGAATCTTCAGCCAATGTCGGCCGCCTGCTTCCGGAAACTGGTCGAAGGCGGCGTCGCTTACGCGCACGACCTAGGATTCAGGCCCCATAGGGATTACGCCGTGACGAGCCAGATCTTCGGCGATCTGGAGAGCACCGCTTGCCCCACGCGCTTCGAGTACGGGCATGAGGGCAAGCCCTTCTATGTTTCCGGTCCCCATGAGACCTTCACGCAGGTGCAGGCCATCGTCGCGCAGCTCGAGCGGCGCTTGGGCACAGGAAATTTTGATTACCTCGTGTTGGCATCGTAACCCCGCGAACCGAAAACGGTCGTCTGCCTCGCGAACTTACGCAAGCTCACCGGAAGCACACAGCTTCCGGAAGACGTGGTCGAGCGTCGGTTTCAGCAGATCGCAATGATGGATAACACCACGGGCGAGCTTGTCGAGCGCCGCTTGGAGCATGGCACGGGGGAAGCCGAGAGGTTTTATGCTGCACTGGCGAACGCTACAGGGCATCGCGCGGTTGTTGCGGGCGGTCGCGCACCGGATGCAGTTGTGGACCACGGCACGAATCGCCGAACTCATCCGGCGGGAATTCGGTTGAAAATCTAGATGGAAAGGAATAAGCTCCCGCTAACCAACTCTCCAGCGGAGATCTCAATGGCAAGGAAATATATCGATTGCAGAGATTTTCCGAGCGACAAGGACTGCACACTGGCCATCTCCGGTTCTGAGGAAGAAGTATTGGATCTAACGGTCTTGCACGCCTCCACGGTTCATGGGCACTCGAATACTCCAGCGCTGCGAGAGCAGATTCGTTCCATGCTGAAAGACGAGTCCGGAGCTCGGACCGCCGGGGCAACGTAAGTCCTCGGCATTGTAGCGTGCACGCCCAGTTTGTGGTCCTAGCGAAGCGAGCTTACTATAAATAATCTGGCTCAGGAGGTAGACACTATGCTCAGGATCGCAGCGTTCCTGTATGGGCTCATCGCATATCTGATTTTTTTCGTGACGTTTGTGTACGCCATCGGTTTTGTCGGTAACTTGTTCGTTCCCAAATCTATCGATTCCGGTGCGGGAGGCTTTTCTCTCGAGACGCTGGGAATCGATGCGCTCTTGCTGGGACTGTTCGCGATCCAGCATAGTGTGATGGCCCGCCAGTGGTTCAAGCATGCGTGGGCGAAAGTTATTCCCCACCCAATCGAACGGAGCACCTATGTTCTGCTTGCTAGCCTTTGCCTCGACTTGCTCTATTGGCAGTGGCGGCCGATGACGGGAGTCGTGTGGAACGTCCAGAACTCCGCTGGCCGGTGGATACTTCTCGCTCTTTTCGGCCTTGGTTGGCTCACCGTCCTGGGAAGCACCCTTATGGTCAGTCACTCTGACCTTTTTGGCGTGCGGCAGGTGGCACTTTACCTGCGCGGCCAGCCCTATAAGCCGATAGGCTTTAAGACGCCGCTGTTTTACCAGAACGTTCGGCACCCTATCTACCTCGGGTTCCTCGTCGCTTTCTGGGCCACGCCCACGATGACTCAAGGCCACCTGTTATTTTCCATCGCGACGACGGGCTACATCCTCTTGGCCATCCAATTCGAAGAACGCGACCTGATGACTTTCTTCGGAGATGCTTACAGGCTGTACCGCCAGCGTACGCCGATGCTCATTCCGTTCTGGAAGCGCGCACGATGAGTCACATGGCTGAGCAGTCGGCTACTTCTAGAAGTCACCTCGTTCACAGTCGATCTTCGCAGCCTTGATTACACCCTGCTCGGGGAAGTAACGACGCACTGAAGATCGCCTCGTCCGAAATCGAGTCCAGATCCCGATGAGTCGGGATTTCGAAACTACGCCCGTTTATCGAGAGGTATCCCGGTTCAACACAGACCTCTATCGTTTCATTCTAGATCGTGAAAACGAAAGAGGCGTTTCCACCCGAATCAGTGGTGATCGGCTCGACGATCACGCCACGTTCCGTCACCATAGCTGTCCTTGGCCATATGTCACCCGCGTAGGCTCCTGGCGGACTGGCGATGAGGGCGATAAGGAAGGTTAACTACGTCGCAAGAACGTACCGAACCAGAAGCTGCAATGGCTAGCAAGTAGCCCGGTGGGTTGCGTCTGGCGAAAAGCTTAGCCGCCGCAGACGACAGGATAGCCGGCTTTTCGATTCCATCAAGCGGACCGGTAAGAGGTCGATTTGCTTTTATCTAAATAGCGGACAATAAATTACTTGGTGATAGACATGCCGGCCCCGGGCGAATTCCGCAGGAACCTGTGCACCCAAATGCGGTGACCGAAAAAATTCGCACCTCGCCCACAGACGAGGGTCAGAAAGGAGCAAGAAATGTTTGCTAGGAAAGTGATCGGTCTCTTGGGTCTTACGCTATTCGTTCTGCCGTTCTTCTCTGTGGCCAGTGCACGGGCCATTTCTCACCGCACTGGAGATTCCACTGCGGTCTCCAACCTCCTGTTGCAGGCCAGGAAGGACGCAATGCAACTGCGAAATGATGCCGAAGACTTGCAGTCTTTTAATCGGTCGAAGATGAGTTGGGAGAGCCACTCCATGAAGCTCAGCCAAATCCGGGACGACATCAACAGCCTAGGCGTCTTGGTAACGAAGCTCAACCAGGAAAGGACTAAGGGTCATTGTTTACCGCGTCGAGAAGCGCGAAGACAGGCGCTCCTACGATATGCCTGCCTGAAAGCCTGACCATTCGATTCCAGCCTTGAAATTAGGGCTGACCAAATCCTGCCCATTTTGTTAGGGTAAGTTGCGGAAATAGAACTCCATGTTCTCCGCAACTCTACGCGAATGGAAACGCAAGATCGGGCAGCTTCAGCAGCGGTGGCGTGCTGTGCGCCAGGAGGAATGAACGGCTGCGCAAAGAAAACGAAGCATTGCAGCGCGAGAAGGAGCAACTGGAACGGAAATATGAGCGGCTGAGAAAAGAAAATGACCACCTGAGACGCCAGTTGGAAGAAGCCCAGCGGGCCAACAAACGACAAGCAGCCCCCTTCTCCCGGGGCAAGCGAAAAGAGCATCCGAAAACCCCGGGGCGTAAGCCGGGTGCTGCTTATGGCCAGCAATACTGCAAACTCCCTCCCCAGCAGGTGGACGAAGTGATCTCCGTACCCCTGCCCGAGCAGTGCAGTTGCGGGGGACACGTGGTCTTCGATCGCATCGAGTTTCAGTATCAACAAGAGATTGTGCGCAAGCCTTCTGGCGGCGCTTCGATATCGCGATCGGTCATTGTGAGGGGTGCCAGAAACGGTGGCAAGGGCGGGACCCGCGACAGACCTCCGAGGCCCTGGGAGCGGCCCAGGTGCAGTTGGGACCCGACGCGCTGGCGCTGGGGGTCAGGATGAATAAGGGTTTGGGCATGCCCCACGCCGATGTGGCCGCGGTGCTGCAAGACGGCTTTCAACTCCAGGTGAACCGCAGCACCATTTGTCGTGCCGTAGACCGAGTGGCGCGACGCGGAGAAGCGACTTGGCACGCTCTGCGGGATGCGGCCCGGCGCAGTCGGGTGAATGGTATCGATGAGACCGGGTGGAAGGTGGCCGCGCAATTACGCTGGCTGTGGGTGGCGGTGAGCGAACAGGTGACCTTCTGTGACATCTTGCCGGGCCGCGGCTTCCCGCAGGCCGCCTCCCTGTTGGGGGCCGACTACGACGGCTGGTTAACTCATGATGGCTGGAAGGTGTACTACAAATTTCTGCGGGCGGGCCATCAGAGCTGCTTGCGCCATCTGCTTCGCCGTTGCGAAGAGATGATCCCGATGGCCTCTCCGGCAGCCGCTCGCTTTCCGCTGCAGGTGCAAGCTGTGTTACAGCAAGCCCTGGCCTTGCGGGATCGCTATCAGAACCGCGAGATTTCGTTGCACGGCTTATGGACCGCCACCGGACGGTGGGAAGTCAAGCTCGATCGCGTGTTGGCGCACCCCGGTCGCGATGCGGCCAACCGTAGATTCGCGAAGCATCTGCTCCATGAGCGGCCCTACCTCTTTACCTTTCTTTATTGTCCCGGGCTGGAGGCCACCAACAATGTCAGCGAGCGAGCCATCCGCGCCCTCATCGGCGCGCGCAAAAACTGGGGCGGCAACCGCACCCCCCGAGGAGCTCGCGCCCAGGCAGTGCTCACCAGCATTTTGCAAACGGCCAAACAGCAGGGCAAAAAACCCTTCGATGTGTTGGTGGAATTACTGTGTGCCAGAGACAAGTACAAGATTCTCGATGTTGTGCCACCGACCTCAGACAGACCTGAGGATCCCTCGCCCCGTCCCCCGCCT